>Ga0210040_10005675_pt1 | contig 15816 bp, 16 predicted proteins | sample CryGeyCG12114_NA_FD_185462 | JGI IMG/M metagenome (GOLD analysis project Ga0210040, IMG submission 185462) | Groundwater microbial communities from aquifer - Crystal Geyser CG19_WC_8/21/14_NA (SPAdes) (version 2) | ecosystem: Environmental > Aquatic > Deep subsurface > Groundwater | place: USA... | reverse complement strand
TAGTTAAAAGCAATTCCAATGTACCGCCTTTTTTTTCTTCGGAAAAAGAACGCATGGTAATGGCTGGTATCAAAAAAAGAAAGAGCCAAGGCGCCATGCTGAAAAGCGTTTGCAGATCGGCATACCCGTACTCCAAAACGCTGGTCTCTGGGAAAACCCACATAAACAGCCCAATTGCCACCAGGAACACCCCAATAACAATATAGGCAATCATAGAATTAAGAAAACTATTTATTTCTTTTTGCAGAATTGCAAACATGCTTTTTAATTAGAAATTGTGAATTATGAATGATGAATTAAAAATGGATTTTTCAAAAAGGTATTGCAAATTTGATTTTACCTATTCATAATTCATAACTTCTAATTCATAATTATTTTTTGGTTAACTGTTTAAATATATTTTCCAAAGAATTTTCTTCCTGACGCAAGCCGATGAGGCTCCAGTTTTGCGACGCTGCCAGGTTAAATACGGCTGCCCTAATATCTTGGCCCCGTTCCGAATGCAACCGATAGCGGTTTTCGGGTAAAGGCTCCACCTTAGTTATGGCCGGAATAGCTTTAAACAAGGTAATATCAATGGCATTTTCGAATTCGGCTATGGTTATTACCTCAGCTTTATTTAAATTAGTAAGAGCACTTACTTCGCTATCGGCGGCTACCTGGCCTTGGTTAATAATTACCACGCGGTCGCAAATGGCCGTAACTTCCTGCATAATATGCGTGGAGAAAATAACTGTTTTTTCCTGCCCGATATTTTTTATCAATTGCCTGATTTCCACAATTTGATTCGGGTCCAGGCCGGTAGTCGGTTCATCCAATATCAGTACTTCCGGATCGTGAATCAGCGCTTGGGCCAAACCTACTCGTTGCCGGTAACCTTTAGATAAAGAACCAATTTTCTTACTCTTCTCTACTGTTAAACCGCACATTTGAATCATCTCGCGAGTACGGTCTTTTAACCGGCTTCCTTTCAGGCCGTAAACCGAACCGGCAAATTGCAGGTATTCGGGCACGTACATATCCAGGTACAATGGATTGTGTTCGGGTAAATAACCAACGTGCCGCCTTACCGCAATTGGTTCTTGCGTTACATCGTAGCCATCAACCAGAACAGTACCACTAGAAGGGGCTAAATAACCGGTAGCAATTTTCATGGTTGTGGATTTACCCGCTCCGTTAGGGCCTAAGAAACCTAGAATTTGCCCTTTATCTACCCGGAACGAAATATCATTGACCGCTCGCTGGCTGCCAAATAATTTCGTAAGATTTTTTACCTCTACCGACATTAATTTTCCGCTGGATTACATCTCCTAAACGTGCAAAGATAATTATAAATTACTTCAACCCTTGCGTTTTCCTTTGGGCATTAAAGGGCGTACTTCTATATCTACGTGGTGGTAATTGGGCGGCGACTGCAAAGCATGCATAATAGTAGAAGCAATATCTTCGGGCTGCATCATGTTTTCGGGCGCAGTGGTATTCTGGAAATCATTAAAAAAATTAGTATTAACCGAGCCCGGATAGATACAGGTAACTTTTACACCAAACTCCCGCACTTCTTTATACAAGGCTTGCGACAAGCCCCGCACAGCAAATTTAGTGGCACAGTAACCGGTCATTTGTTCTACGCCGGTTAAACCCGCAATAGAAGATATATTTACAATGTGCCCTTCTTCCTGTTGTTTCATGCCCGGCAAAACCACCCGCGTACAATAATACAACCCATGCACGTTGGTATCGAACATCAGGTGCCAATCGGTTATGGCTTGTTCTTCTAAGGCACCTTGTTTTCCCAAACCCGCATTATTTATTAAAACCGATACTGGCTTTCCCATCTGATCAATTAAAGACTGATGGGTACGTTCTACCGCCGCCAAATCTCTTATATCTACCGGCATAAAAGTAAAATTAGCATGATTGATGGGACCAGGATGGCGGCCCCAACCGGCTACTATAGCACCTTGGGCCAAAGCCGCTTTGGCCGTAGCTAAACCAATTCCACTACTTATACCCGTTACTACAACTAGTTTATTTTCCAGATTCATAATATGCTTTTAACATTTTTTCGGGTGCTGATTGATTTTATTCAATGATTGCGCTTTAAATAAAAATGGTGGTTCATAACAGTACTTAAATCTATTTATAGTTTAATACTCCACTAATAAATTTCACAAGTAATCTTAGAGTACTTTCTAGTGTTAAACTTTTCTGACGCTTATTTAACTCGATTTGAAATTACAATGCTGATTCAGCAATAAATATTAGTCAAAACCAGCTAAAGCCAAAATTCAACTTAGACCTATATTTTAATAAATAACTAGTAATGAGCATTATGCATTAACTCACTTAATACATTATTTAACTCTCAATATCGCCTAATTGCGGGCGAATTAATATTTCTTCGACCACCGAATTGGCCGACATGCCATACGCATTACTAATGGCACTCGCAACATCTTCGGGTTTCATAAAACGATCGGCGGGTAAATCAACACCTTCCCAGCTAGCCGTATAAGTAGCGCCGGGCAATATTGCTGTTACCTTAACCTGATGCGGTTTCAACTCTTCCCGCAAAACCTTAGTTAGCCCGTACTGGGCGTATTTAGCTACACAATAAGAGCCGCCGTTGGTATATGGGGTAATACTGGCGGTGGAACACATCATAAAAATATGGCCCGATTTCCTTTTAATCATATCATCTACTAAAGCTTTGGTTATGTGGTAAGCACTCAGTACGTGGTTATTCAGCATAAATTGTAAAGCCGAACTATCCTCTTCGGTAATTTTCCCGGGAATAAAAACCCCGGCACTGTTTACGAGTACATCAATTTTTACTTTTAACGATTTTACAAACTGGATAAAATTATCAATGGCCAGCGGATCGCTTATATCAGTTGGTAAATAATGTACTTTCGAAAAAGTATATTTTTGCTGTATATCTAATTTTAAGGCTCTTAAATCGGCGGCATTGCGGGAACAGGTAATAATATGAAAGCCGTCGGCAGCAAATTTTTCTATAATGGCACGGCCTATACCTTTGGTACCACCAGTAACTAATATATATTTATCCATATTATTTATTTGTTTATCAATTTTGACCGTAATATAGTCATAACCTAACAGACAGCGATTATTTAGTATTTTTCGTAACTCTTAACATGAAAACTCTAGGCAGATATTTACTTTTTTTGAACACCCTGGTACGCCGGGGCGAGGCATTTAAAATATTATTTAACCGTACATTAGACGAAGCCATATTAATTGGTATTAATTCTGTTTTTATTGTGGCTATTGTGTCAACTTTTATTGGGGCGGTAACTTGCGTGCAAATATCTTATAATTTAACCAATGCCCTAATTCCGCGCTCTACTATTGGCTTTATGGTACGGGAAATGACCATACTGGAATTGGCGCCTACTATTACCAGTATTGTTTTAGCGGGAAAGGTTGGTTCTAATATTGCCGGCGGGTTGGGTACCATGCGCATCACCGAACAAATTGATGCTTTGGAAGTAATGGGGATAAACTCAGCATCTTACTTGGTATTGCCTAAAATAGTAGCCGCCTTGTTAATGTTTCCGCTCCTGGTAATTCTGGCCATGACGCTTTCTATTGGCGGTGGTTACATTGCGGGTACTTTTACCGGTGTTTTATCGGCTCAGGAATATATAGAAGGTTTGCGGAGCGAATTTATTCCTTATAACATTGTGTTTGCTTTAATAAAATCTTTTGTGTTTGCCTTTTTAATTTCGTCTATCTCTTCGTTTTTAGGATTTAATACCAAAGGCGGTGCTTTAGAAGTAGGAGAAGCCAGTACCAATGCCGTAACTAATAGCATTATAGCTGTTTTAATTGCCGATTACGTATGTGCAGGAATACTTTTATAATAATAAACTAGTTTAAGTTTAGGATAGAGCATGATTAAATTTTGAAAATCCTACCGATCATCGTCATTCTGCAGAATGACGGTGATGAATGGCAATAAGTGATTTTTCCTTTTTAGAAATTTATAGTAAATACGCTTTTTATAAAGTATACAGCCTAAGTTTTAAATTTAAACATACTCTAATTGCAATACTCATTGCAATCTAATTAATTGCTGATTATTAACTATTTTAATTGAAAATGATTGAAATACATAATATACAAAAGTCTTTTAACGGTGTGAAAGTCCTGAACGGCATAACCGGCATTTTTGAGTCGGGTAAAACTAATTTGTTATTAGGAGCTAGCGGAACCGGGAAAAGTGTGCTTTTGCAATGCATTGTAGGTTTAGTGAAGCCCGATTTGGGTAGCATTACGTACGATGGCAATATTTTTACGAACAATAAATTAGATCTGAAACAGGAAATCCGCCGCAAAATTGGGATGTTGTTTCAGGGCAGTGCGCTCTTTGACTCGATGAACGTAGAAGAAAATGTAGATTTTCCGCTGCGCATGCTCACGCCAATGAGCAAGGAAGAGCGCCGGGAACGGGTACAGTTTTGCCTGAAACGGGTAGGGCTGGAAAATGCCGAAAAAAAAATGCCCTCGGAAATAAGCGGTGGGATGAAAAAAAGAGTAGGCATTGCCCGGGCCATTGCGCCTAATTCCCGGTATTTATTCTGCGATGAACCTAACTCGGGCCTCGACCCCCTTACTGCTATTAAAATAGACGAACTCATCTACGAAATTACGCAAGAGTATGATATTACCACGGTAGTAGTAACCCACGACATGAACTCGGTAATGGAAATTGGTGATAAAATAATGTTCTTGCACAAAGGCAATAAATTATGGGAAGGCACTAAAGACGAGATTATGGATACCGATGTAAAGGAATTACAGCAATTTATTTTTGCCAGCAGCCTCATGCGGGCCGCTAAAAAGGTAGAAGACGAACTCGGTAGTTTCGATGAAATGGCCTCTATTAAAAGTAAAGAAGAGCCGGAGGAAGAAAAAGATCCTCAGAACAAAATTTAAAAAAGGCCTGTATCACTACTGATACAGGCCTATTGCTTAATTTCGCTTATTTAACTCATCTCTGATTTTAGCAGCTCTTTCGTAATCTTCTTTTTCCAGAGCTTCTTCCAACAGTTTATTTAACTCATCTACCGAAACATCGCGTAAATTACTTTTGGTTTCGGTGCTCGGGCTGCTACTCGCAGTAGAAGTTTCAATCTCGTCGGTTTCTTCGTCTTCATCCTCTTCTAAATCGCTTAAAATAATACCGGCCTCCGATAAAACACTTTCAACGGTATAAATAGGAACCCCAAAACGTAAGCCAATGGCAATGGCATCAGAAGGCCGGGCATCTAAATCAAACTGGCGCTCGCCGTCGGAGCAAACAATTTTAGAATAAAAAACCCCTTCTTTTAAATCAGATATTAAAACCTCTTGCACGTTTACGTGCAGATGCTGGGCAAAAGATTTAAATAAATCGTGGGTTAAAGGCCGATTAGGACTTATTTTTTCTATCTGAATGGCAATAGATTGGGCCTCGAACATGCCTATAATAATAGGTAGCCTGCGGTTACCTTCTTTCTCGCCGAGTACCAGGGCAAAGGACCCGGTCTGGGATTGACTCGATGATAAACCTAATATTTCTAACTGAATTTTTTTCACTGTTTCGATGCTATTGATTCAAAGCTTTAGCTGCTTCTGTTAATTTAGGTAAAACCTCCGCCACGTCGCCTACTATTCCATAATCAGCGGCCTTGAAAAATGGTGCTTCCGGATCTTTGTTTATAACGACAATTACTTTAGAAGAGTTAACACCCGCCAGGTGCTGAATAGCGCCGGAAATACCGCAAGCAATATATAAATTAGGGCTAATAGTAATTCCTGTTTGGCCTACGTGCTCGTGGTGCGGCCGCCAGCCTACATCGGCAACCGGTTTAGAGCAGGCGGTAGCGGCTCCCAAAGCATTAGCTAAATCCTCAATTAAATGCCAGTTCTCAGGGCCACGCATACCCCGGCCACCCGATACCACCTTATCGGCTTCGGTTAATAATATTTTGCCGGTTGCCCGAATGGTTTCGGTAGGGGTGCCCGTTACATCGGTTTCCGAAAAACTAATTGGGAGCGCTGTAACTTCGGCGGTCCCCTCCTGCTCCGTTATTTCAAATGCGTTTTTCTGAATGGCAATAATTTTTAAGTCGGCTGTTAGATTTACATCGGCAAATGCTTTGCCCGAAAACACCCCGCGGCGCACTTTAAAAGCACTTCCGGCTAAGTCGGGCAAAGTTACCACGTTTGTAGCCAAACTGGCATTTAACCGTACGGCCAAGCGGGCTCCTACTGCTGCCCCAATGCTGCTATTCGACAATATAACAACTTGAGCGCCAGCCGCTTCTACAGCTTGGGCTATTACTTTGGTATAAGCTGCCGGCACAAAGTTTTTTACCCGTTCTTCGTTGTTGTAAAATACTTTGCTAATACCTTGCTGGCCCAAAGGCGCCAGGGCATCCGGACTGATATTGCCAATAGCAACGCCCATAACCGATGTGCTCAGCGCCGTTGCTACCTGGCTGGCGTAAGAAGCAGCTTCCAACGATGATTTTTTTACCTGATTATCGGCACATTCTATTAAAACTAGTACTGCCATATGTGTTATAATACTTTCGCTTCGTTTCTTAATAACCGGATTAAATCACCGGCATTGGCTGGGTCAATCATTTTTACTCCTGATTTTTTTTCGGGCAAACTGTAGCTTTCGTAAACAGTTCCGGCTTGGGCCGTTATTGGTTCCACCACTTTCAAGGGTTTGGTGCGGGCCGTCATTATACCGCGCATATTTGGTATCCGGGGCTCACTCATGGGCTGCTGACAACTGGCTATTAAAGGTAAGGCAATATTTATGATTTCTTTCCCGCCTTCTATTTCTCTTTCAAGAGTGGCGGTATTACCCGCCACCTCTAATTTAATGGCCGGGGTAATAGCGGGCAGGCCTAATATTTCGGCTACCATGCCGTGTACCTGAAAGCCATTATAATCAACCGATTCTTTTCCCATTAATATCAGGTCGTAGTTTTCTGCTTGGGCATAATGCGCAATTTGCTGCGCCACAAACAAAGCATCGGTTGGTTTAGCATTAACCCGGATAGCGTCATCGGCCCCAATAGCCAAGGCTTTTCTAATATTTGCATCTGCATCGGCCTCCCCTACGTTTATAACCGTAACCGATCCGCCCTGCGCTTCTTTCAACTCAATGGCCCGGGTTAAGGCATATTCATCGTAAGGATTAATAACAAATTGAACGCCAGCCGTATTAAATTGTTTATTATCGGGCGTAAACGTTATTTTGGTGGTAGTATCCGGCACATTACTAATACAAACCAATATTTTCATTTGCGAAATATTATCTTATAACTATAAATTTGGGCGAAGTTAAATAATTTTAAATCAAATAGAAATGAACCCTTCCCGATTAGAGCAACTTTTGGAATTTTATAAAGAAGATCCCCACGATGCTTTCACCGTTTACGCACTTGCTACTGAATATTTAAAAATAGATGTGCAACAATCTAAGAAATATTACGAATTGCTTTTAACGGAACACCCCAATTACGTGGGTACTTATTACCACGCTGCCAAACTGTACGATCAATTGGGACAAAAAGATGAGGCCGAGAAAGTTTATAAAAAAGGAATGCAGGTAAGCCGGCAAGAAGGCAACATGCACGCCTTTTCGGAATTACAACAAGCTTACAATAAATTTGCAGGGCTGGATTATGAAGATGATTAAGCTTTAACCTGTAATTGCCAAAGCACAAATAACGATTGCTTTGTAATTAGATATAATTTTAAATCTCGTATTTACCGGCTTGCCGGCGCTATGCGGGTGGGGCTATCCTGGCCCGCAATTATACTTTCGGCTCCTTTGGCAATTGCTTTTATAATGTTAGTCATGTTGGCAATATCTAAACTTTCGAATTCATCGTCAACGGAGTGGTATAATTTATCGGTGTCTATTTTGTCGGTAGATAGGCTATGCGCCGGTACGCCCAAACGGGCCAGGGTGGCATTATCGGAACGATAAAACAAATTTTCTTTTACGTAAGGATCCGGGTGAAATTGGTAATTGGTGCCGGCCAGGTTTTTCTGTACAATGGTGCCAAAATCAGACCGCTCAAAACCCGTTATAAAGCCGGCATTTTTGCCAAACTGCGATTCTTTGCCAATCATTTCAATGTTGAACATGGCTGTTATCTGGTTCGGGTCGAGCTGTTGCGAAAAGTATCTGGCACCGTAACCGCCAATTTCTTCGGCCGCAAAAGCTACAAACATAATACTTCTTTCGTTTTTCCTTTTCCCGAAATGCCGGGCTAAAGTTATTACGGCGGTAGTACCACTGGCATCATCGTCGGCGCCGTTGGCAATAGAGTCGCCGTTTACCGCTTTCACAAAACCTAGGTGGTCGTAATGGGCCGAAAAGATAACGTATTCCTGAGGTCGGGTTTTGCCGGGCAGGTAACCCACTACGTTATTTATTTTTTGTTCTGTTAATTTATTTTGCGCTAGCACTTGGTAATCTTTGGCCTCGGTCTGATCGGTTAATACAAAAATAGTAGCGTTGTTGCTACGTTCCATTTTCATGTTAGACCTACCTAAGTAAGCCTGAAACCGCTTAAATGTGGCAACATGGGCCGGATCTACTAATACCAACTGATTGCTGGGAGAGTTCACCAAAGCTTGGGCTAACTGGATAAAATTATCGGTGCTACTAATATTCTTTATTTCGGGTTTATTTGCACTGCTGTTGCTCCAGGTGAGTTGTTCGGCAGAAGTACTGACCAGGAGATTTTCTGGGAGAATAGTCGTGCCGTTTAGCTGTACCGTTAAGCTCACCGGCTCTGTTCTATACATAGTAAAGGCCTGCTCGTAATTATTTAGTCCGGGTAATGGTTTCAAACCAGCTTTTTTAAATTCGTCCTGAATAAAAGCACTGGCTTTGGCAATGCCGGGAGTAAAAGTTTTGCGGCCCTGCATCTCGTCCGATGACAAGGTACGAACAATTCGAGCTACTTCTTTTTCCGAAATCTTAATTTTCTGAGCCGCAACAGACAGCAAAGACAAATAACCTAAAATAATAATAAGAAAGATGCGATACATAAAAAATATGATTACAAAATAATACTCTTTAATCTGCGTAGTATAAAGTCTACCAATTTCTTGACTTGGTTAAACTTTACTTATGCTTTAGCTAAGCGGTTTATGCAAATTAACGTATTTAAATTTTCTTCTTGGCAATAAATCTATCCAGGTCAATTTTATACGTTATCTATACTGTAATGCAAAAATAAAAAAACGTGATCACCATAATGGGTATCAGTAATCACCTAAGTTTAATTTACTAATCAAATTTTTATAAACTTCCGTATTGCGTACAGTGCATTCAAAATTAATTTACATGAAAAAATTCACCGCTTTATTTTGTTTAAGTTTGTTTATGTCGTTGGTTGGGGTGGCTCAAACGGCTACGCTCAGTTGCCACACCGATGCTTACGCCGCACCCGTAGCTTTTGCCATGCTGGCCCGCGATAATAAATTTGTGAGCGGCCACGCGGCCCCTTTGCCGTACGTACACGTGAGTGCCGTCGGCAAAATAATTACCTTCCCCACGCCTGACGGCAAAACCGGCCGCGGTTACGAGTTGAAATCCGCCAAAAAATCAAATAAATATTTGTTTGTATTTCAGGAATGGTGGGGTTTGAACGACTACATAAAAAAAGAAGCCGAGCAATATTTCAACGATTTAGGCGAAGTAAATGTAATTGCCCTGGATTTATACGACGGTAAAGTAGCTACCACTTCTGAAGAAGCCATGAAACTGGTGCAAGCTGTAAAACCCGAACGGGCTGAAGCTATCATTAAAGGAGCGCAGGGATACGCGGGTAAAAAAGCCGAGATTGCGACTATTGGTTGGTGCTTTGGGGGAAGCTGGTCTTTGCAATCAGCTATTATTACGGGTAAACAAACTGTAGGCAGCGTGATATTTTACGGCATGCCCGAAAAAAATGTAGAGCGCCTGAAAATGCTGAATTCCGATGTATTAGGTTTCTTTGCCGGTAAAGACAAAAATATTACGCCGGAGGTAGTAAAAGAATTTGAAGCTAATATGAAAGCGGCTGGCAAAAAAGTAACCACCAAAATTTACGATGCCGACCATGCGTTTGCCAATCCCAGCAATCCGCAATATCACCCCAAATTTGCCGCTGAAACCCACCGCTTAGCCGCTAATTACTTACGCGACCGCTTCGATTTAAAAGAGCAATTTATTCTGAAGAATAAGTAAACTTTATTCTTTATAAAAGATTTTGTTAGGATAAAATCCTAAATAATAAATTAGTGTTATTCTATAAATCAAAAGCCTGCGTTGTGGTGGCACAGGCTTTTGATTTGTAGAAGATTCTACGCCAATTGCTGGCGCAACTGATAAGTTGCGGACAACTTCCGAATCATGCGCTCTGATTCTGCAAAGTTCAAGGTTTGTGCCCCATCCGAAGCAGCTTCTTCCGGCTTTTCGTGGGTTTCAAAAATAATTCCGTCGGCTCCGGCCATTACAGCCGCCATAGCCATGGGTTCGATGTAATCCCGAATACCAATGCCGTGCGACGGATCTACTACTACCGGTAAATGAGTTTTATCTTTTAAAATAGGAATGGCATTTAAATCTAAGGTGTTGCGGCTGGCAGTTTCGTAGGTACGAATGCCCCGCTCGCATAAAATCAGCTTCTCGTTGCCCCCCGAAAACACGTATTCCGCCGAATACAGCAGTTCGTCGATGGTGCCGGAAATTCCCCGCTTTATCATGACTGGTTTATCTACTTTTCCAAGTTCATCCAGCAAATTAAAATTCTGAGTATTGCGGGCGCCTACCTGAAAAATATCCACGTAATCCAGCATGGGCGCAATTTGCGATACCTGCATGACTTCGGTAATAATTTTAATGCCATTTTCCCGGCACATGCGGTAAAATAACTTTAATCCTTCTATACCCAGACCCCGGAAAGAGTACGGCGAACTACGCGGTTTAAACACACCACCCCGCATTATTTTAATGTTATTGGCTTTTAAATGGTCGATGGTTTTCTGAATCTGCTCTTCGTTTTCGATAGAGCACGGACCGGCCATAAGGGTAAAATTGCCTTGTTTAATTTCCAGGCCATCACCTAAATCTACCACCGATGGTTTCACTTTCCACTTCCGCGATACCAGTTTGTAATCATCCGAAACCCGGTGTAAGTCTTTGATACCCGGCATTTGACCAACGGTCCGAATATCAAAGTCGTTCTTACCAATACAAATAAGATAATGGCAGCACTGAGTCTTTACTTCGGTTGCTTTGTATTTAAAGGAATTTATTTTAGAAATAATAGCCGCTTTTTCCTGCTCCTGTATTTCTTCTTGTAATTGAATAATCATGATTTATGGGCTATTAGGGATTAGTTAATAGCATTATTTTAAAATTTAGGCTGAGAGAATTTGTAATGCCCTTCTTTATGACTCCGGAAGAAATTTGCTGATAACCTGCAACATAATTTTCTTCTAAATATTAATATAGTTGAATAGGCATCATCTAAATAACTTAAGCAAGAACTATAACTATTGCTACTTATTATCTTGATTATTAATTTATTGATTAGGCCGAAACAGGTTCCGAAGCTTTTACTTCTTTAATGAATTGTTGAATGTGCTGTTCCAGGTTTTCTTTTTGCTGTATTACTTTAATGAAGGCGCTGCCAATAATCGCTCCTTCGGCGTACCGACAAGCTAATTGAAAGGAAGATCGATCAGAAATACCAAAGCCAATCAGTTTTGAGTTTTTCAGGTTTAAACTTTGGATGCGTTCGAAATAATTAATTTGCTTGGCACTACCACCTAATTTATTACCCGTAGTGCTGGCCGATGAAACCAGGTAAATAAAAGCATTGGTTAAGTTATCAATTTTGCGGATGCGTTCCTCACTGGTTTGGGGGGTAACCAGAAATACCACACTCAGATTATACTGCTCAAATAAAGGCTGGTATACTTCTTCGTATTCGTGCAGCGGCATATCCGGCAATATAAAGCCATCTACGCCTACCCGCGCGGCTTCCTGGCAAAATTTCTCCAGCCCGAATTGCAGCACCGGGTTCAGGTAGCCCATCAGTATAATAGGCAGGTTTACCTCTAGCCGCACTTGCTCCAACTGCGAAAATAACTTTCTGATAGACATCCCATTACGCAACGCCACCGTATTACTTTGTTGAATAGTAGGACCATCGGCCAGCGGATCGGAGTACGGCATCCCTATTTCGACTATATCGGCTCCGGCTGCTTCCAGGGTTTTCAATACCGTACCGGTGCTTTCCAACTCCGGAAAACCGGCGGTAAAATATACGTTTAGAAGGTTTTGGGGCTGCTGCCTAAAAAGCTTAGTTAGTCTGTTCTCCATGGGGTTTTTCTATGTCTTCGAGGTAATTGATGATTGTGGCTAGGTCTTTATCGCCGCGGCCCGAGAGGTTCAGCACTACTACATCGGTTGGCTTTAGCTCCATTTGATGCAGCGCTGCCAAGGCGTGCGCCGACTCAATGGCCGGAATAATGCCTTCCAGACGGCTACAGAGCACTACGTTTTGCATAGCTTCTTCATCGGTAATGCTGTAGAATTTAGCCCGGCCGGTTTCCCATAGGTGCGCGTGCATCGGGCCAATGCCAGGATAATCCAGACCCGCCGAAATAGAATGCGGCTCTACAATCTGGCCGTCTTCGGTTTGCATGAGCAGGGTTTTGCTGCCGTGGATAATACCTAAAGTTCCCAAGACCGAAGTGGCTGCCGAATAACCAGTATCGACTCCGTGCCCGGCGGCTTCTACGGCTACTAATTTTACCTCGGGTTGATCCAGGAAATGGTAAAAAGCACCGGCCGCATTACTGCCTCCGCCTACGCAGGCCACCACGTAATCAGGATTGCTGCGGTCTTCTTTTTCCTGCAACTGTTGCTTTACCTCTTTGCTTATAACTGCCTGAAAACGAGCCACCATATCAGGATACGGGTGCGGCCCTACTACCGAACCAATAATATAATGCGTATCTTCAGGATTACTGATCCAGTCCCGGATAGCTTCGTTGGTGGCATCTTTTAAAGTTTGGCTACCAGAAGTAACTGGTACTACCGTAGCACCTAATAATTGCATCCGCGCGACATTAGGCTTTTGGCGTTCGGTGTCTATTTTGCCCATGTACACCACGCATTCTAAACCCGCCAAAGCACACACGGTGGCCGTGGCTACCCCGTGCTGGCCAGCGCCAGTTTCCGCTATAATCCGGGTTTTGCCTAATCTTTTGGCCAGCAATATTTGCCCGACGGTATTATTTATTTTATGCGCCCCGGTATGCGCCAAATCTTCGCGCTTCAGGTAAATTTTAGCTTTAAATTTTTCGGATAAACGTTGCGCAAAATAAAGTGGAGTGGGCCGGCCCACGTAGTCGCGTAACAAACCTTGCAGTTCTGCCTGAAACCCTGGCTCATAAATAATATTTAAGTATTGCTGCCGTAACTCTTCCACATTCGGGTACAGCATTTCGGGAATATAAGCGCCCCCGTAATTACCGTAATAGCCCCGCTCATCTACTGAATATTTCATTTGATTTATTTTAATCAGGAATTTGTTTCCTCTTTCATTTTAATAATTTATCTCCTGCCCCATTCTAATTATTCAAGCAAGAGTAAAGTCGTACATTTAATGCTAGTAATACTTCTGCTGCATAACCCGAGTATTTAGCTTGCTTCTTCTTTTTCCCGGCGAATTTTCCGGAAGAATGACTGCACTTTGTTACTATCTTTTAACGCCGGACTTATTTCGAAGCGGCTATTAATATCAATACCCCGCAACAAGGGTAAGGTCAAAGTTTTTATCTGGGCGGCGTGCTCCAGATCAATGCCGCCGCTTAAAAAAAAGGGTGTCTGCCACGTATATTCTTTTAAAATATCCCAATTAAACCGCACGCCATTGCCGCCGTGCGCCTGCCCTTTGGTATCGAATAAATAATAATCGCAACTGCCCTCATAAGGGGCTATTTCTTTAAAATCAAAATTTTCATCAACCGCAAAAGCTTTTAATATTAACAATCCTGTGGCTCTGAGTTGCCGGCAAAAATCCGGGGATTCTTGGCCGTGCAGTTGCACCGCATTTAAATTATAGGTATGCACCGCGGTCAGGATAGTATCTGCGGTGGCATTTACAAAAACTCCTACTTTTTGGGTAGTTGCCGGTACCTCATTTAAAAGTGCCGTTGTTAATTCGTCACCGACAAACCGAGCTGACTTTGGGTAAAAAATAAAGCCTATTAAATCCGGTTGCAAAGCCAGTATTGCCTGAATATTTTCGCGCTGCCGCATGCCGCATACTTTTAACAAAAGTGGATTCTCCGGAGTAATGTTAGTGGCAGTTGACATGAGGCAGAAAATTAAACTGTGATGGGTTGTTGCAACGCCTGAATAAAAGCAGCACAGGCTCTTTCGGGCCGGCTTGTTTTCATAAATGCTTCGCCCATTAAAAAGCCACGGTAACCGTATTCGCGCAGCTCCATAATGGTGGCGGGCTGACCAATGCCGCTCTCCGATACTTTTATAAAGCTATCCGGAATCAGGCGGGAGAGTTCTTTCGAAGTTTGGATACTGACGCTAAAATCTTTCAGGTTGCGATTATTTACCCCAATTACATCTACCTGGTCGCTTAGGGTTCGTTCCAGTTCTTCTTGGTCGTGTACTTCCAACAGAATTTCCAAGCCTAAAGAGCGGGCAAATGCTGCTAATTGATTTAACTTTGGCGTTTCCAGAATACCGGCAATTAGTAAAATAACATCGGCACCAATCGATTTTGCTTCTACTATCTGGTATTCATCAATAATAAAATCCTTGCGCAGAATCGGACAGAAATTAAACTTACGAGCCGTGGTTAAATCTTCGTTTTTGCCACCAAAATAATTTTGGTCGGTTAATACCGACAGCGCCGCCGCACCGGCCTGCATGTAGCCTATAGTAGTTTTCTCGACGGAAGCATGGGGATTAATTATACCCAATGAAGGCGATTTGCGTTTAAATTCAGCAATAATGCCGCTTAAATCGGGCCGTTGCAGGTATTTTTTTAAGGATACCGGTTGCGTTTCGAAATAAATACTGCGCTCCAGAAGTTTAACCGGGGCAATACTTTTTCGGTCGGCAACCTCCTTTTGCTTATGCGCGGCTATTTGTTCTAATATATTCATGTCTGGTTAGTGCCTTGTCGAGGCTTAATTTCCAAATGCTTATCTATTTAATTATCAACTAAGCCAGCAATTTCCGGAAGGCGTCTAAGGCTTTGCCAGAGGCCAGCGATTCGCGGGCTTCGGCTAAAGCATCCGGAATAGTTAGGTTGGGATTTGCACAAAATATACCGAGTCCTGCGTTTGCCAGTACCACATTTTGCTGGGTAGTGGTTCCCTCGCCTTCCAACACCTGTTTGAAAATAGCAGCCGATTCTTCTACGGTCTTTCCACCGGCTAATTCGGCTGGATTAACAATTTTAAAACCCAAAACTTCGGGCGTTAATAAATGTTCACCTTCGGTCATTACCAATTTAAACGGCGAAGTCAAAGAAATTTCGTCGTATCCATCGAGCGAATGCAAAATAATAAACCGTTTGTCGGTTTTTTGGTACAAGTAATTGTATAAACGCAGCAACTCCAGGTTAAAAACACCCACCATTTGGTAGTGCGGCCTAGCCGGATTTACCAGCGGGCCCAGCATGTTGAAAAAGGTTTTCAGACCCAGTTCTTTCCGGATAGGGCCCATGTGGCTCATGGCCGGAT
>Ga0210040_10005674_pt1 | contig 15818 bp, 22 predicted proteins | sample CryGeyCG12114_NA_FD_185462 | JGI IMG/M metagenome (GOLD analysis project Ga0210040, IMG submission 185462) | Groundwater microbial communities from aquifer - Crystal Geyser CG19_WC_8/21/14_NA (SPAdes) (version 2) | ecosystem: Environmental > Aquatic > Deep subsurface > Groundwater | place: USA... | reverse complement strand
GCTGTTTCGCCGCGCTCGCGCCGAAACAGCCCGGAGCCTGCCGCGTCACCCGCGACGGCGAGCCCGCCTCCGAGCTGCTCCCCTCCGCCTCCGTCGCCTTCGGCTGGCTGCTCGGGCACCAGCCCATGTCCTGCGACTGGGCAGCCCGCTACGAGGGCTGGGCCATCGAGCGCGAGCCCGCCGAGCCCTGGAGCCTCGCCGAGGCCGCGCAGCACCGCCGCATGGCTGGGCAGAACTTCAACCACGGCCACGGCCCGGGGACCTCCTCGCACTACGGCGCCTGGCGCGACGCCGAGGAGGAGCAGCTCGTCCGCGACAACTGCGGCGCCTGCGCCCTGGAGGGCTGGGGCGAGCTCTCCGGCCCCGACGCCCCCCACGGCCTGCACCAGCCCAACACCGGCTTCGCCCGCCTCTACGTCGAGGCCGGCCGACCGCTGCCGCGCCGCTGGCTCCCGGCCTTCGTCGCCGAGCTCAACGCCGACGACAACCCCGGGCACCACGATGCGCTGCTGCGCTCCCTCGCCACCTGGGGGCTCCGCACCATCGACTGAGCAGCTCCAGCCCGGCCGGCCGCAACTCGCGCGCCGGCCGGGCGCCGTCCGAGGAGGATGAGGGCCGTGGCCTACATGCTGACCTGGCCGAAGCGTCGCCGCCTCGGCGAGCTGGAGGCCACCCTCTCTCCCGGCCGGCTGCTGCTGACCGCGCCCTCCGGGGCCGTCGTCCTCGACTGCCAGGACCCCGACGAGCTGCGCGCCTTCGCCCTCCAGGCGCACGCCGCAGCCGTCGAGCTGGAGCTCTCCGTCAAGGCCGACGCCGCGAAGGCGCTCGCTGACCGCCGCCTCGCTCGCAAGGCGCGCGGCGAGGAGCTCGGGCTCCTCCACCGCCCGTTCGTTGACCTGCCGGAGCCTGCTCTGCACATGGACCTGGAGCGCCCGGCCTGATGGACCCCCTGGACCGCCTCGTGATCTTCCTCAACTTCGTACTCGCCGCCTCCGCCGTCCTCCTCGCCATCTGGGGCGTCGTCCTCGGGCTCCGCGCCCACTACCGCATCGACGCCATGCGCCGAGGCGGGGGCGCCTACAGCGGCCCCCAGCAGCAGCCCGCCCCGCCCCCGCCGCCGGCCCGGCCGCAGCCCTCCCCGCACGCTGCCGAGCCGGCGCTCCCGCCGAGCGCCTACCCGCAGGCGATGCACCTGGAGTCCGAGGAGCCGGCGACCGGGCCTATCGGCGCCGCAGCGCCGCCGCCCTCTGCGCTCGAGTCCCAGGACGCGCCGACGCAGCAGCTCCGCGCGCAGCGCCCGCACCTGCCCCGGCCCGGCGACCTGTGACCGCCGGCCCTCGCCCCTGGAGGGCCGGCGCCTTCCTCGGGCAGTTCACCGGGGCGCCGCTCATGGGCCGCGCCTCCGCGAAGAGCCGCGCCGGCCTGGAGCGTTTCGTCGCCCACTGGAAGGGGCAGGGCTGCTCCGTCCACGTCTGGGAGGTTCTCCCGGAGCCGCGCATCGAGGCGGCAGCGCGAGCGCAGCCAGCTACCAGCTTCTCTCGGTAGCCTCACCCCCCGTGGAGCCAACCATGCCAGCCGAGGCCGACCCCGTTGTGATCCGTGACGTGTTCCCGGCGGAGGTCGCCCTCCCCGGGCAGCATCTCCGCTCAGCGCGCGTTGTCGTCACCCGAGCCCGGGTCTACGCCTGGATCGGCGACCGGGAGCTCATCCTCGACGCCGAGTACGACCCCGGGGAGTCGGCGGTGCCTGCCCTCAACGCCCCGCCGAGCAGGGCCGCGCACCTGCGGCTCGCCGACGGCTCCGAGGTCCACGTCAACAAGCAGAGAGGGTGCGGCTGCGGCTCGCCCCTGAAGGGATGGCAGCCGTGGTCACCGTTTCGCAAGGCGTCGGCGTGAGCAGCCTGGGAGGCGGCTCCTCCGCCCTCGGGCTCCTCGCTCGCCGCCGGGCGGTCGCCCGGCACGAGGAGGCGCTCCGCACGAACGACGCGCTGTTCGAGGCCGGCCGCGACCTGCGCCGAGAGGCGCAGGCGTACCTCAACGCCGGCCGCCCGGACCTCGCCGCCCCCTACCTGGAGGAGGCGCAGATGTTCGAAGGTGCCACCCAGCGCCCCCCAGGCTTGTAGACCCCTGCCCAGCCCGGCGGGGCGCCACTCCGCAGCCAGCCCGCTACCGTCTGTTGAGTGGACGGGGGACGACTGCGTTACGGCTTCTGGCGAGCCGAGGCGGCGAACCCTGCCCTCCTCGCCTCCCAGCTCGTCGTGTTCTTCAACGCCGCGAACCGGGGCACCGACTACCTGACCGCCCGGGACGACCCGAGCACCGCGCTCGCCGAGGTCGTCGCCGCCGCCTCCCTCCAGGTCTGGGGCTGGCTCTTCTACGGCCTCGCCGTCCTCGGCGTCGTCGGGCTCGCCCTGCGGCACATCGGCCCCGTCATCGTTGCCCACCTCGGGCTCTTCGCCCTCTACGGAGGGCTCGGCGCGAGCCTCCTCGGCGGCGCCGGCATCCGCTTCACCCCGCTCGCCTGGCTCGGCGTGCTCGTCGGCGCGGCCGGCGCCTGGCTCGTCTGGACCGAGCGCGTCGGCCTCGCCGCCCGCTTCTGCTTCGGGCTGCCCCTCATGCTGATGGGGCAGCTCGCCCTCACCGGAGACCTCGGGCCCGACTACCGCACCGGCCTCGGGCTCGTCGGCGGCGCCCTGCTCCACGTCATCCTCGCCGCCGGCACCGTCGTCGCCTGGCTGCGGCAGCGCCTCGGGCCCCTCGTGGACCCCAACGCCCTGCCCGGCGACCTGGAGCGGGAGCAGCGCCGTGCCTCCTGAGCTGCTGGAGGCCGTCAAGGGCTCCCCGTTCCTCCTCGCCGCCCTCGTCATCATCGCCGCCGTCGTCTGGGCTGCGGAGAAGCTGCTCGCCCTCCAGGGCCCGATGACGAAGCTCTGGAGGGCATGGACCGACCGCGAGCTCAACCGGCTCAAGCGGGAGGCCGCGCTGCGCGCCGAGCGCCGCCGCATCGCCATCGAGGAGGAGCAGGGCCGCGTCGCCGACCTCTCCCGGCAGCTCGCCGAGGTGCGCGGCGAGGTGCAGTGGCTCAACCGCGACCGCAACGACCAGCGCCGCCGCGACCGGCTCCGCGACGCCTACGAGCGGCAGCTCGCCGACTACGTGTACCGGCTGCTCGCCGCCTTCCGCTCGGCAGGCGGCGTGTTCGCCGACCCCCCGGACGCGCCCGAGCTCTCCCCCCTCATCGTCACCCCCGAGGATCTCGCCGCCGACGAGGAGGCGGAGCAGGACGCCCGCTGAGCCGCAACTGCCGACGGGCGCCGGCCTCCCCCCGGTAGCGTCGCCGAGCGTGGGGCCGACTCTCGATCACTTCCGCGACCCCGTTCTCCTGCTGCTCGGAGCTCTCGCCGTCTCCCGGCTGACCCGCCTCCTCGTGGCCGACGAGCTCCTCGCCGCCCCTCGCGCTCGGATCGTCCGATGGGCGGAGGGCACCGCCGAGCGCCGCGCCCACCCCCAGCTCGGCTACCTCGCCACCTGCCCCTGGTGCGTCTCCGTCTGGGTCGCCGCCGGCTGGGCCCTGCTCGTCGCGCTCGCTCCGGCAGCCGCCCTCGTGGCCGGCGCCATCCTCGCCTGGTCGGCAGCCGCCGGCCTCCTCGCCTCCTGGGAGTGACCCGTGGGACTGCTCGACCGCCTCATGGGGCGCCCTGCCGCCGACTCCGCCGTCGCTGACGCCTCCGCCCGGGGGAGGGGCGCCCTCATCGGCGCCGCCGCCGTCGTCGCCCCGCTGGAGGCGAAGAAGCTGGCGAAGGGCTCCCGCTCGCGCGGCTGGCAGAAGGCCTCCTTCGAGTACCGCCGCGCCCTCCCCGAGGTCGGCTACGCCCTCCGGTTCCTCGGCAACAACTCCCGGCACATCCGCCTGTTCGTCGGCGACCGCCCCCGAGGAGCCGACGAGGTACTCGAGCTCAACGACGCCTACGCGGAGATCGCCGGCCCCGACGCCCTGCCGGCCGACCTCATCGAGGCGGCGCAGGAGGCGCTCTACCGGCTGACGGGGAACGCCCCGAGCGGCGGCGGCTCCTCCATCCTCGCGCCCATCGTCCAGGCGTTCGAGGGCCCCGGGGAGTGCTGGCTCGTCGGCCGGTACTTCCCCGAGGAGGACCGGGAGACGTGGGCGGTCCACTCCATCTCCGAGGTCCAGCCGCAGGACGGCAAGCACCCCCTGGCCGGCGACGACGCCCCGAAGGGCTACTACCGGCTGGTCACCGGGGAGGGCCGCGACGCCGAGAAGGTCGATCTGGACCCGGCGACGACGACGGTGATCCGGCTCTGGAGCGCCGACCCCGAGTTCTCCGCCGAGCCCGACTCCCCGATGCGGACGCTCGCCGGCACCTGCGAGCGCCTGCTCCTGGTCGAGCGCGCCACCGACGCGGTGCTGCGCTCTCGCGCCGCCGGCAACGGCGTGTTCATCCTCCCCGAGGAGATCGAGTTCGGAGACGACGAGGACAACGAGGAGCTCACCGACGACGCCTTCCAGCGGGACTTCACCACCCAGCTCGTTACCCCCCTCTCCCAGGACGGCAGCGCAGCCTCCGTCGTCCCGATGGTGCTGCGCGGCCCGCACCAGTACCTCGACCGCATCCGGCACCTGACCATCGAGCGGGCGCTCGACCCGAAGCTCGCCGAGCTGGAGGCGCGGCTCCTCACCCGCCTCGGCATCGGCCTCGACGTGCCCCCCGAGGTCATCACCGGGTACGCCGACGTGAACCACTGGAACGTCTGGCAGATCAGCGCCGACACCTTCAAGAACCACCAGGAGCCCGTCACCATCGCCGGCTGCGAGGCGACCACGATCGGCTACCTGCGGCACCGGCTGGCGCTGCTCAACCGCTGGGACGCCGAGCTCATCGACCGCCTCGTCATCTGGTACGACCCGGCCTCGCTCATCACCCCGCCCGACCGCCGGCAGGCCGCCAACGACGCCCACGACCGCAAGGCCATCTCCGACGCCGCCTACCTGGAGGCGCTCGGCTTCGACTCCTCCGACGCCCCGCCCGAGGAGCTCGTCTCCGGGGCGCAGCCCGTCGGCTCGACCGGGATGCTCCCCGACGTGCTGGAGCAGGTCTCCAACATCGCCGGCACCCTGCTCCGCGCCGGCTTCGAGCCGGCCGCCGTCTCGGCTGCGCTCGGGCTCACCATCGAGCACACCGGGATGGTGCCCGTCACCGTCAAGCCGGCGGAGGAGCTGGAGCAGGCCGCGCAGCCGGCGCTCCCCCCGGCCGCCCCGCCCGCCGAGGAGCCGCCCGCCGAGGAGCCCGAGGAGCCGGCAGCGCAGGTCGCCTCCGCCCTCGCCCGCCTCACCGGGGCCCCCGTCGTCGTCGCCTCCGAGCGTCTCGCCCTCGTCGCCGCCGCCCCCCCGAGCGACGAACAGCGCCGCCTCTCCCGCCGGCTCACGGAGATCGACCGCCGGCTCCGCGAGCGCCTCGCCGTCGCCGCCGACTCCGCCCTCGCCCGCGCCCTGGAGCGCGCCGGCAACCGCCTCCGCAGCGCCGCCCGCAGCAACCCGCAGGCCGCCGAGCTCGCCGCCGGGCAGCCCGCGCACCTGCTCGCCTCCGCCCTCGGGCGCGGCATGGTCGCCGCCCTCGGCTCCGACGAGGCGGAGCTCCTCGCCGACGCCTTCGCCCGCCTCCGCACCCAGTACGTCGACTGGAGCTCGGGCGCAGCGGAGGAGGCCATCGACACGGCGGCCCGGCTCTCCGGCCTGCCCCGCGACCACCCCACCGTCGTCCGCATGGTCGCCGAGCTCCGCGACGCCTTCGCCGAGTCCATCGAGGCGTCGTGGCCGGCGCTGGAGCAGTCGCTCACCGACCTGGCAGCCGAGCGGCTCTACCAGCCCGACCCCTCCCTGCCTGACGTGGGAGAGCTGCCCGACGGCCTGGTGCCCGACGGGCTGATCCGGCAGGCGCTCGCCCTTGCCGGAGGGCTCGGCGGCGCGGAGACGCTGACCGGCCCCCTCTCCGCCCTCACCTCGGGGGAGCTGCTCGGCGGCTTCCTCCGCGACTCCGGGGTCCAGCCCGTCGAGTACGAGTGGGTCTACGGCATCTCCTCCCGGACGTTCACCCCGCACGCCCAGCTCGACGGCCTGGTGTTCTCCGGCTTCGATGACCCCGCCCTGCGGACCGCCGCCTTCCCCGGCTACGAGTGGATCGGCGACTCCTTCGCGCCCGGCGACCACGCCGGCTGCCACTGCGACGCCGCCGTGATCTACGCCGACGGGGGCAACGCCCGCGACGAGCTCCAGCAGATCATCGAGGCGAGCTACCGGGAGCAGAACCCCGGCCGCGACCTGCCCACCCGGCAGGCCACCGTCGACGGCTTCAAGGACCAGCCCGGGGTCGTCACCGAGCGCAGCTCGGGCGGCGGCACGACCACCTTCCGCCGCACGACCGACACCCGATAGGAGCACCCGATGCGCCTCTCCACCCTGCCCCGCCTCCGCCGGCTGCGCTCCGGCGCTCTCGCCCTCGTGCGTCTGCGCCGGCCGCGCTCCTCCGCCCTCGCCCGCTGGAGCTCCTCCGGCGAGCTCCTCGCCCTGGTCGCCACCGCGCCCGTCCAGGACCCGGAGGCGCCCCCCGAGGAGGAGACCCCGCCCGAGGAGGGAGCGCCCGGCGGCGGCACCCCGGAGGCGCCGGGCAATCCCGCGCCGGCCGACCGCACCCCCGTCGATGAGCAGCTCCCCCCGCCCGAGGGGGGCGTGCCGTTCACCATCCCCGTCGTCATGCTGGAGGGCTACCGCACCTCCGACGACCGCTTCTGGGTGCCCGGCTCCGTCGGCCGCCGCGCCCTCCCGCAGACGTTGATGGCGATGCGGCGCAACCCCGACGGCGGCTTCGACGGCCACGACGCCGCCATCGTCGCCGGCCGCATCGACACCCTGGAGCGGTACGACGCGAGCGCCGTCACCAACCCCGAGACCGGGCAGCCCTACGGCCCCGACGTGTGGGCATGGCGCGCGACCGGCTGGCTCATCTCCGACACCGAGGACACCGCCTCCACCGTCCGCTACGTCCGCGACGGCGTGCTGCGCGGCATCTCCGCCGACCTCGGCGAGGCGGAGGGCGAGATGGTGGTCGAGGAGGAGGACGAGGAGGGCTACCCGGAGAAGGTGCTCATCCGCTACACCCAGAGCGCCATCGCCCAGGCCACCATCTGCCCGTTCCAGGCGTTCCCCGGCTCCTACATCGTGCTCGGCGACGAGCAGGCGGAGGAGGTCGAGCCGCCCGCCGTCGCCGCAGCAGGGCAGCCCGGCACCCTCCGCGTCACCGGGGACGCCGGCTGCGTGCCCTGCGAGGCCGGCCGCAACCTCGTCGCCGCCGGAGGGCCTGACGCGCCGCCCCGCGCATGGTTCGAGCGCCCCGAGCCTGACGAGCTGACCCCCTGGACCGTCCTCGAGTCCGGGGAGTGCTTCGGGCACCTCGCCCCCTGGGACGCCTGCCACACCGGGGTCGGCGACGCCTGCGTCACCGCGCCCCGGGGAGGGCCCGAGGGCTACGGCCTGTTCCACTCCGGGGCCGTGCTGACCTCCGAGGGCGAGGAGGTCGCCGTCGGGCACATCACCCTCGGCGGCGGCCACGCGAACATCAACCTCGGGGTGGCGCCCGCCATCCAGCACTATGACGACGCCGGGGCGGCCACCGCCGACGTGCGCGCCACCGACGGCCGGCACGGCATCTGGCTCTCCGGCGCCGTCCGCCCGGAGGCGACCGAGCTCCAGGTGCGGCAGCTCCGCGCACATGCGCTTTCCGGCGACTGGCGCCGCGACGCCCGGGGCGGCCCGCTCCGCCTCGTCGCCGCGCTCTGCGTCAACGTGCCCGGCTTCCCGGTGCCCCGCGAGCGGGCCCGCGTCGCCGGGGGCGCCCCGCAGAGCCTCGTCGCTGCCGGCGCCTCGCTGATGCAGCGCCGGCAGGACCGGGCCCGCGCAGGGGGCGTCGACCCGGACCTGGTGGAGGCCACCGTCAACCGGCTGATGGCGCCGCTGATCGCCTCGGCGGCCCGGCCGCTGCTGGACCGGCTGACCCGGCCGCGCGGCTGAGCTCGGCGGGGCGCTCGGCGACTGCTCGGAACCGAGCGCCCCGCCTGCTTGCCCTCTCGGGATAGGGCCCCGCATAATGGGGGGGCAACTTCCCCCACGCCCCGAGAGGCCACCATGACCGAGATCGACAGCGCAGAGCACGACGCTCTGCGCGCTGAGCGCGAGGCGGAGAACCTCTCCGAGCTCGCCTTCGAGACCACGCAGCTCCGCCTCGTGCGCGAGCTGGAGGCGCTCGCGCAGCGCAGCCAGGAGCGGGCGCAGCGCCTCGCCGCCCGCATCACCGAGCAGGCCGCCGCCCGCCGGCTGCCCTCCGCGAGCTCGCACCAGCTCTACCAGCGAGCCGCCTGCGTCGCCCACCTGGCCGACCGCTGCGCCCGCTCCCTCGCGGCCTACCGGGGCTACGCCCTGGAGGAGCAGGCGCGGAGCCTCTGCGCCGCCGCCCTCGCCGTCGCCCTGCCGAGCGACGAGGCGCCGCTCCGCTTCGCCGCCGGCCGCATCGAGGCGCTGCTCCGCAACGCCGTCGAGGCGGAGCAGGAGCGGGCCTTCGCCGCCTCCTCCGGGCACGAGGACTGAGCGGGATGGAGCCGACCCTCTTCCTCGCCTGGCTCTCGCACCCGACGGCCGGCGGCTACTGGACCGCCGAGCAGCGGGAGGAGCTCAACCCCCGCGACTGGCACCCGACCGGGCCGCTCCACCTGAGCCTGCACACTAGCCGCGAGGGCGCCGACGCCGCCCTCCTGGCTGCGGCCCGGCAGGAGTACGACGCGAGCGAGCTCGCCTACGCCCACGGCCCGATGGAGCAGCACTCGGACCTGCTCTCCTACCTGACCCGGCACGTCGGCTACGCCGCCCACGTCACCGAGCAGCCCGTCGAGCTCGACACCGAGGCCGCCGAGCCCTCCCCCGAGGAGGGCGAGGAGGAGGAGCACCGCTACCCCTGCCCGAGCTGCGGCGGCACCGGCTGCCCGAGCTGCTCCGGCTCCGGCGAGCGCATCGACCCGCCCCGGCTCTCCCGGCCGCTCGGCGGCGACCTCCTGACCCCTGAGTGGACGATCTGATGGCGCAGCTCATCTCCGGCCGCGCCCGGGAGCTCGCCTGCCTCGCCCTCGGGCATGAGGACAAGGAGCTCGCCGCCTGCCCGAGCACCGACGAGGAGCTGATGGCGCAGCTCACCCAGGCCGTCCAGAGCCTCCGCTCCCAGCTCGGCGCCCACCCGGACGACGGGGCGCAGGAGAACGCCCTCGCCGAGGCGATGACCGAAGTGGCCATCGCTGAGCTGCCGGCGGAGCTGGAGCCCGGGGCTCTCCTGGAGCAGCTCTCCGCGCAGGGCTGGCACCTGGTCCGCGCGGGCTGACCCCCGGAGGAGGGAGGCGCGCACGGAAAGGTCGGCGCGCCTCCTTCCCACGGGGGAATAGGGCCCCGCATAATAGGGGGGCAGGGAGGGAGCAGCCCTCCCCCAGCCGCAGGGAGCCAGCCATGACCGCCACCCGCCTCGCCGCGAAGGCCGCCGCCGCCGACGCCGCGACCGCCCCCCTCCGCGCCGCCTGCGAGCGCCGCGCCCGCGCCGCCTCGACCGAGCAGCTCCGCGCCTGGGAGGCCGCCGCCATCGCCTCCAACGGGGTCACCCTCACCGGCAGCCAGGAGGCGCGCCTCCTCCATCGCGCGGCCGGCGCCGAGCTTCGCCGCCGCGCCCGCTGACCGCCCGCCCACCCCGTTCCCAGGAGCCAGCCATGTACGAGCCCAGCTACGACGCCCTCATCGCCCGAGCCCGCCGCGCCGAGCTCTCCCAGCTCGCCCGCCTGGAGGACCGTGCCCCCTACGGCCTCTCTGTCACCGAGCTCCGCCGGCTGGGCAAGCTCCGCCGCCGCTACGGCCGGCGCTGACCCCAGCTCCCCCCGCCCCCCGCGCTCCGGCCGGGGGGCAGCGGGGGTGCCACCCCCCGACCCCCGAGGAGCCACCCATGCCCCGCCCCGCCTCGGAGCGCACCTGCTCCTGCGGCCGGCTCTGCGCGAGCCGCTCCGGCCTCGCCACCCACGCCCGGCGCTGCCGGGTCGAGCTCGCCCGCTCCGCCGCCTTCGTCCGCTCCGTCGAGCTCGGGCTCTCCCGCCCCATGCTCGCCGAGGCGGAGCGCCGCGCCACCCTCCTCGCCCGCTCCTCCTCCGACCTGGACCCCCGGCGCATGGGCGACGCCGCCGCCGAGCGCCTCCACCGCGCCCTCACCCGCCGCGCCTGCCTCCTCTGCCCGAAGCGGGCCGGCGACGGCTCCGACTACTGCGCCGAGCACGACGACCCGATCCCGGCGAGCGCCTGCGCGCCGAGCAACCCCCTCACCCCTGGAGGAATCCGATGAGCTGGCTCAACGAGTTCGTGCGCGCCCCCGGCCCGCACCTGACCAGCGAGGAGGCCGCCCCCGAGCTCGCCCGCTGGCAGGAGCGCGGCGAGCCCATCTCCGACGCCGCAGCCGCCGCCGTCGCCTCCTGGTGGCAGGCGCCCGCCGGCACCGGGCTCGCCTTCGCCGCGCTCGCCTCCGGCCGGCCGCTCCGGCAGGACGACCTCCGCGAGGCCGTCCGCGCCGAGCTGCTCACCGAGGACGACCCGGAGAACCGCCGCGACCTCGCCGCCCTCCGCGCATGGGCGGAGGCGAAGCACTGGGCCGGCCCCATCTGCCGCACCTGCGGCGCCCGCCTCGTCGGCTCCATCGCCTCCCGCGACGGCTGGAGCCACGCCGACCCGGAGGACTTCTCCGGCGAGCACTCCGGCGAGCCCGCCGACCGCCGCGCCCGGACTCGAGCATGACCGGGCCCGGCCGGCTGACCGCCCGGCAGCTCGACGCCACGGCGGCCAAGCTGACCGCGCTCGCCGAGGAGCTCCGCGCCGACCCGCTCGCCGCCCTCGTCGCCTTCTGCCAGGAGGACGACTCCCGCTTCTTCGAGCTCCAGTGGCACAGCCTCGCCTACCGGGCAGGAGACGAGTGGGCGCCGGGCTGGGAGTGCTCCCTCTTCATCGGCGCTGGCTGGACCCACCCGAAGGCGGAGACCTCCGCCGGGAGCGCCTGGCTCAAGAGCGTCGAGCGGGAGCTCCCCGACGCCGCCCGGGGCCTCGTCGCCCTCCTGGACGGAGTGCGGAGGCCGCCCGCCGGCTGAGCTCGCCGCAACTCTGCACGCGGCCCGGGGCCGCTGTTCTACGGTTCGAGACGTAGAGCAGCGGCCCCGAGCTCGTAGAGCCCGGGTCGCGCCCCGCAGGCCGTGGGCCGCAGGGGCGGCTCAGACGATGACCTGACCGTCTGCCGACCCCATGAAGGGGGCACCCGTGTACCGCAAGCTGCCGACCACCGCCCGCGCGCTGTTCGACTCCTCGGGCGAGCTGCTCGCGCTCGTCGCCGACGGGGAGAACCCGCTCGCGTTCCTCGACGTGGCGGAGGGCGCCCAGCCGCTCGACCGCGCGGGGATCGCCGCCGCGCTCGGCGAGCTGGAGCCCGACGCGCTCCAGGCCGTCATCGACGCCGCCATCGCCGAGGGGCAGGCCATCGCCGCCTCGGAGGACCCCATCGACGCCGGGGTGCTGGCGCGCATCAACCTCCTGGCCGACGCCCGCGAGGTCGCCGAGGGCCGCATCACCGAGATCGCCGCCGCCGACGAGCAGGCTCGGGAGCAGGCCGCGCAGGCGCTCGCCCGCCTCCAGCCGCCGGCCGCCGCCGAGGAGGAGACCCCGGCGGAGGAGGAGACCCCCGCCGCCGAGGAGCCGCAGCCCGAGGCCGTCGCCGCCTCGGGGGCGCAGCCGCGCCGGCAGACCACCGCCCTGCCCCGCCCGGGCTCCGGCGCTGCCGGCCGCGCGAGCGTCACCGCCGCCGGAGCGCAGCCCGCGCAGGCGCCCGCCGTCCCCGTCGTCCGGGGCGCGCTCGTCGCCTCCGCCGGCCTGGAGGGCGCCGGCATCCAGGGCGGCACCGCCATCGCGAGCCGGGAGACCCTCGGCGACGCGATCCTGTCGAAGCTGCGCTCCCTGCGCCGGGTGACCGGCGGCGACGGCGAGAACGTGCCCGTCGCCACCGTCAACCTGGACTTCCCGGAGGAGCGCACCCTCGGGCGCGACCTGGCGACGAACACCCGCCGCATCCGCGAGGCCACCGCTCCCGAGGTGCTCGTCGCCTCCGCCGAGCAGGCTCGGGCCGGCGGGGCGCTCGTCGCCGCCGCCCTCTGCGCGCCGATCAACACCGAGTACGACGTGCCGGTGATCGGCTCCAGCGCCCGCCCCGTCCGCGACGCCCTGACCCGCTTCGGGGCCGACAAGGGCGGGCTGCGCTGGCGCGAGCACCTGAGCTTCGCCGACTTCGCCGGAGCCACGAGCGTCTGGACGATGGCCAACGACGAGGCCGTCGGCACCGCTCAGCAGGTCACCAAGCCCTGCCTGGACGTGGAGTGCCCCGACGACGCCGAGGCGTTCGTGGAGGCGCTGACGTTCTGCCTGACGTTCTCCAACGTCACCGCCCGGTTCGACCCGGAGAGCACCGCCGCCAACATCGAGGCGGCGCAGATCGCGCACGCCCGGTTCGCGGAGAACCGGCTCATGGCGCAGATCGCCGCGCTCTCCACCACGGTCACCTCCGGGCAGCTCCTCGGCACCACCCGGGACCTGCTCGTCGGGCTCGACCGCCTCCAGGCCGCCTACCGCAACTTCTTCCGCCTGGAGGACTCGGTGGCGCTCCGGCAGACCTGCCCGCGCTGGCTCCGCGACGCCCTCCGGGCCGACCTGACCCGGGGCATGGCCGGCGAGCTGGAGGCGCTCTCCGTCGCCGACGCCACGATCAACGCGTGGTTCGCCGCCCGCAACGTCAACATCACCTGGCACCTGGACGGGCGCCCGGCGACGGTGGCCGGCGCAGGCGAGGTCGCGATGAGCAACCAGTTCTACGGGGCGCTCGCCGACAACGCCGCCATCCCGGACTTCCCCGCGCAGGTCGAGTCCCTGCTCTGGGTGGAGGGCGAGATGCTCCACCTGGACGGCGGCACGATGGACCTCGGCGTCGTCCGCGACTCCACGCTCAACCAGGTCAACCGGTACAAGCTCTTCTCGGAGAGCTTCGAGGGCGTCGCGCACCGGGGCGTCCAGGCCATCCGCTGGGTCGCCGACACCGGCACCCTCGGCTCGGTCTCCGGCACGACCGACGTGGCCGCCGTCCTCGCTGGCTGAGCTGCCCCCCCTCCCGGCCGGCTCGATCCCGGCCGGGAGGGGGCAGGCACCCGTCCCTGACAGCGAGGAGCTCTCCCTGTGACCCGTACCCGAACCGTCGTCGCCTCCCCCCAGCTCCGGGAGCCCGGGCACTCCCTCGTCCGCGCCGCCATCACCAACCTGGACGGCGAGGCAGGGTGGGAGCGCGGCCTGACCTACGCCCCGGAGACGCCCGGCTCCTACCGGGCCGCCTCCGGCTGCTCCGCGCAGGAGCTCGACCACACCCGCGAGGCCGTTCCCACGGTGGGCTACATGCCCTGGGAGCTCCTCGTGGAGGACCCCTGCGACCGGCTCTGGCAGTACGACCGCGCAGAGGTCACCGGCCGGCTCCGCCGCGCCGTCGCCGCCGTCGAGTCCTTCGCCATCGCCCGCGAGCTCTGGACCGGCGAGCTCGCCAAGCTGGACGCCGCCGAGGCCCCCGACGGCGACATGGCCGGCAACCTCTACCTGGGCAAGGCGCCCGAGGTCGTCTCCGCCGAGCCCGTCTCCCCGAAGCGCGGCCTCGGGCTGCTGGAGCAGGCGGCCGGCGAGGCGCTCACCGGGGGGCAGGCGTTCCTCCACGTCCCCCGCCTCGCCCGCCCCTACCTGCCCGAGCTGGTGAAGACGGGCGACCTGCTCACGACGAACATCGGCAACATGATCGTCGCCGACGCCGGCTACCCGAACCAGGCTCCCGACGGAGAGGATGCCCCGGAGGCCGGGGTCGCCTGGGTCTACGCGACCGGCCCCGTCGTCGTGCGGCGCTCGCCCATCCAGGACGACGCCGAGGACGCGCAGATCATCGACACGGAGACCAACCGCATCCTCCGCCGAGCCTGGCGCCGGGTCGCGGCGACGTTCGACTCCGCTGCCCACTTCGCCTGCCCGATCACCCTGACCTGACCGAGGAGAGCCAGAGAGATGACCACCCGCAAGAAGACGGGCAGCGTGTTCGCCACAGGGATGCGCGTCGTGAAGCTCGGCAGCGGCGCCCCGGTCCCCGGGCCGCAGGGCGCCTACGCCACCGACAACCTGGTGAAGCTCGACTTCACCGTCGAGTACCGCGACGCCGAGGAGAAGGAGCGGCTCAACGGCACCGGCCGCGCCTGCCTGTTCTACTCGGCGCCGGCCTCCGTCAAGGACCTGACGATCAACTCGCTGGAGATCTGCTACCCCGACCCGGAGCTGGAGGCTCTCCTCGGCGGAGGCGACGTGCTCCTGGACGACGACGACGACGTGATCGGCTTCGCCGCCCCCGAGGTCGGCTCCTACGCCGACCCGATCGCTCTGGAGCTCTGGAGCAGCGCCGTCCACGACGACGGGGTGGACGAGGAGTTCCCCTACATCCGCTGGCTCTTCCCCTGGGAGCGGCTCCGCCCGAGCGGCACCCGCAGCATCTCCACCGACCCGATGGCGGCGGCCTTCGAGGGGAAGGGCAAGCAGAACTCCCTCTTCGGCAACGGCCCGTTCAACGACTGGGCCTGGGAGAGCAGCCGCGTCTACCAGTGGGTGCGCTCGGCGTCGATCCCGGACCTCTCGGCGAACGACTGGGTGACCGTCCCGGCGGACGCGCCGACCCCCTGAGCCGTGGCCGTCTCGTGGATCGCTCCCGCCGACCTCCCGCCCCTCCGCCCTGCCCTGCCGGGGTACCCGGAGGAGGGGCAGGAGGCGGCGTGGGCTGCGCTCTGCGCGTGGGCGACGGAGATCCTCTACGCCCTCTCCGGCCGCCGGTGGGCAGGCGAGCAGGAGTCGGAGGTCGAGCTCCTCGCCCCGCCCGCCTCGGCGGTCCTTCGGGGCGGGCTGCCCACCCCCGAGCTCGTGGCCGGCGAGGTCCGCAACGCCGGCTGCTGCGGCGAGCCGCAGCTCCTCCGCCTGCCGCACGGCGCCGTCACCGCCGTCACCGCCGTCTCCATCGGCGGCGAGCTGCTCGCCGCTGACTCCTACCGGCTGACCCGGGGCCGCTACCTGGAGGACCGCTCCGGGCGCGGCTGGCCGACCTGCCCCCCCGGCGCCGTCGTCGCCTACCGCCACGGCCGGCCCCCGCCCGAGGGAGGCGTCCAGGCGGCCCGCGCGCTCACCCTCGCCGTCGGCCGCGCCGAGGCCGACCCCTCCGGCGCTGGGCAGGAGCTCCCCAACCTCGTCACCGCGATCACCCGGCAGGGCGTCACCATCTCCCGCCGCTCCGTCGACCAGGTGACCAGCGCAGGGCGCACCGGCCTCTACGAGGTCGACGCCTGGCTCGCCGCCGTCAACCCCTCCGGCCGGCGCCGCCGCGCCACAGTGTGGTCGCCCGACGTGGACGCCCGCGCCTACGCTCCCCCCACCCCCTGACCTCCGAGGAGCCAGCCATGACCGCCCCGCGCCGCCACGACCCGTTCGCCCCGCCGCTGCCCGTGTTCCCCCGGGAGCGGCTGCTCCGCGCCGGCCTGGAGGACGAGGCCGTCGAGACGCTCGCCGAGCGGTACTCCGACCTCGGCTACCGCCGGCAGCGCGAGCTCGTGGCGTTCGTGACCCGCTCGACCGACGCCCGC
>Ga0210040_10005671_pt1 | contig 15823 bp, 18 predicted proteins | sample CryGeyCG12114_NA_FD_185462 | JGI IMG/M metagenome (GOLD analysis project Ga0210040, IMG submission 185462) | Groundwater microbial communities from aquifer - Crystal Geyser CG19_WC_8/21/14_NA (SPAdes) (version 2) | ecosystem: Environmental > Aquatic > Deep subsurface > Groundwater | place: USA... | reverse complement strand
TGGCGAGCATCGTCCAGTTCGAGAATGTCGGCCTGCGCTACGGCACCGGGCCTGAAACGCTGTCCGACATCAGCTTCACGCTGGGCAGCGGCGCGTTCTATTTCCTGACGGGCGCGAGCGGCGCCGGAAAGACCTCGCTGCTCAAGCTGTTGTATCTGGCGCAGCGGCCGAGCCGCGGGATCATCCGCATGTTCGGCGAGGACGCGGTGCTGTTGCCCCGCCAGCGGCTGCCTGGCTTTCGCCGCCGCATCGGCGTGGTGTTCCAGGACTTTCGGCTCGTGCCTCACCTGTCGGCCGCCGACAACATCGGCCTGCCGCTGCGGGTGGCGGGGGTGCCGGCCGACGAGATCGAGCATTCGGTGCGTGAAATGCTGGCCTGGGTGGGTCTCACCGAACGCGGCATGGCGAAGCCCGCGACGCTGTCGGGCGGCGAACAGCAGCGAGTCGCGATCGCGCGTGCGGTGATCAATCGGCCAGAGGTGCTGGTTGCGGACGAGCCCACCGGCAATGTCGATCCGGACATGGCGGAACGGCTGCTCCACCTGTTCGACTCGCTCAACAAGCTCGGCACCACCGTGGTGGTCGCGACGCATGACTTCCAGCTGCTCAGCCGCATTCCGCATGCGCAGATGATGCGGCTGGACAAGGGCCGGCTGCTGGATCCCACCGGGCTGCTGCGCTACCCGCCCGGGCATCGGCAGTCATGAGTGCGGCAAGCGAGCGCCGCGTACTCGACGAAGCCGGCGGCTTCGGCGCGATGACCTGGGTGATGGCGATCATGCTGTTCCTGACCGTCTTGGCGGCGGCGGTGGGGTTGGGCACGGGGGCGGCGGCGCGCCTGCTCGATCGCGAGCTGGCGGGGCGGCTGACGGTGCAGATCGTCGACGGCGATCCCGTACGCCGCGAGGCGGCCGCCGCTCGCGCGCTGGCGGCGATCCGGACCGTGCCGGGGGTGAGTTCGGCAACCGCGGTCGATCGCGCGGAGCTGACCCGGCTGCTGCGCCCGTGGCTGGGAAGCGACGGGAGCGACCCGGAACTGCCGGTTCCGGCGATCATCGACGTCACGATCGCCGATGCGACCGGAAGCGCCATCGCCCTGGTGGCCGCGGCGGCGCACGGCGCCAGCCCTGCCGCGCGCATTGATCGTCACGCGAGCTGGATGACCCCGGTCAGCGGCTTCATGCAGACACTGACGCTGCTTGCCTGGGCGCTGGTAGGGTTGATGGCCAGCGCCACTGCGGCGGTGGTGGTGCTGGCCGCGCGCGCGGGGCTGGAGACGCACCACGCGACGATCGAGGTCATGCACATGCTGGGCTCAACCGACGTGCAGGTCGCGCGGCTGTTCCAACGGCGCATCGCGATCGATGCGGCGATCGGCGGGGCCATCGGCGGGGTCGCGGCGCTCGCTGCCGTGGCGTTCCTGGGGCTGCGCTTGCGTGGGCTGGGATCGGAGTTGCTTGGCGGCGTCACGCTGTCGGGGGTCGATTGGTTGCTGCTCGCCGCGCTGCCGATCGGCTTTGTGCTGCTCGCCACGCTGGCCGCGCGGGCGGCGGTGCTGGCAGCGTTGCGGGCCATCCTGTGATGGTGCGGCTGATCGGCGTGCTGGCGATCGCCTGGTGCCTGGGCTTTGCGGCGTTCATGCTCGCCTTGCCACGGCCGCTTGCCGCCAACACCACCGATGCGATCGTGGTGCCGACGGGCGGCGCCGGGCGGATCGATCGCGGCCTGGCGCTGCTGCAGGCGCACCAGGCACGGCGCATGCTGGTGACCGGCGTTGCGCCGGGCGTGCGCGCGGCCGATCTGGCGCGCGAATACCATGCCTCGCCGGCGCTGTTCGCCTGTTGCATCGACCTGGGCGCGGAGGCGGTGGATACCCGCTCCAATGCCGAGGAAACGGCGCAATGGGTGCAGCGGCACGGGTACGACAGCGTGCGGCTGGTGACGTCCGACTGGCACCTCGCCCGCGCCCGTATGGAGCTTCACGCGACGCTCGGGCGCAACGTGGTCGTGCTGGGCGACGGCGTGCCGAGCAACCCGCGGCTGGGCATGTTGATCAACGAATACAACAAACTGCTGCTGCGGCGCGTCGCTCTGTGGATCGGGTGGAATTCATGATTGCCTGGCTGCGCACTGCCGCATTCACACTCGTTTTCTATGCCGGATCGCTGCCGATCGTCGCGTCCGTGCCGATCAGCGCCATGCTTGGGCAGAAGGCGGTGATCGCCCACGCAACCGCGTGGACCCGCTTTCACCGCTGGTGCGCGCGGGTGCTGTTGGGCATCCACATCCGCATCGAGGGGCAGCGACCGGATGGCCCCGCTTTGTATGCGTCCAAGCACCAGGCGATGTTCGAGACGCTGGAACTGGAGCTGCAGCTGGACGGGCCGGCGATGGCGCTGAAGCAGGAGCTTGGCGATCTGCCGATGTGGGGATGGGCGGCGCGGCGTTACGGCGCGCTGGTGGTCGACCGTGAGGGGTCGGCGGCGGCGTTGCGGCAGATGATCCGCGAAGGTGTGGCCGCCAAGGAAGCAGGCCGCTCGGTGCTGATCTTTCCCGAAGGCACGCGGGTGCTGCCGGGCGAGCAGCCGCCGCTGAAATCGGGTTTCGCCGGGCTCTACCGGATGTTGGGGCTGCCGGTGGTGCCGGTGGCGGTGGACAGCGGACGGCTGATGCCCAAGCGGGGGGCCAAGCGGCCGGGGGTGATCACGTTCCGCTATGGCGAAGTGATCCCGACCGGCCTGTCACGCGCGGAAGTGGAGGCGCGGGTCCATGCTGCGATCAATGCGCTGGACCGCGGCTGACCTCGAACAACGTTCCACGTGCAACAATGGGAGTCAGTCGTGGCTGCGCCCGAAATCAGCGGCGGCGCTGTCCTGGCCTTGCTCGACGATCGAGCGGCGGATGGCGCGGGTGCGGGTGAAGAGGTCGAACAGCTCGTCTCCCTTGCCCCAGCGGATCGCGCGGCTGAGCTGACTGAGGTCCTCCGAAAAGCGCTGCAGCATCTCCAGCACCGCCTCGCGATTGGTGAGGAACACGTCGCGCCACATCGTCGGATCTGACGCGGCGATGCGGGTGAAGTCGCGAAACCCGCCGGCGGAATATTTGATTACCTCGCCCTGGGTCACTTCTTCCAGATCGCTGGCGGTGCCGACGATGGTATAGGCGATGAGGTGGGGCAGGTGGCTGGTGACGGCAAGAACGCGGTCGTGATGCTCGGGCGCCATCCGTTCGACGTTGGCGCCCAGTCGCCGCCAGAACTCGGTCACGCGCTCCACCGCGCCGTCCGGCGTACCGTCGAGCGGCGTGACGATGCACCAGCGGCCGTGGAACAAGGAGGCGAACCCCGCTTCGGGTCCGCTCTGCTCGGTGCCGGCGACGGGATGGGCGGGGACGATGGTCGCATCCGGCAGCGCGGCGCGCAGCACGCGCGCGACCTCCGCCTTGCAACTGCCGACGTCGCTGATCACCGCCTCTGCGGGCAGATCCTCGGCTAGCTCCGCCGCCACCGCGCCCATTGTGCCGACCGGCACGCACAGGATCACGAGATCGGCATCGATCACCGCTGCGCCCGGTGTATCGGCAACGTCGTCGAGCAGGTCGATCCGCACCGCCGTCGCGCGCACGTCCCCGTCGGCGTCATAGCCGGTCAGCCGCACCGTCGGCATGGCGGCGCGTACGCCGCGCGCCACCGACGAGCCGATCAAGCCCAGCCCGATGATCGCCACGCGCGCGAACGGCAGCATCAGCCGGCTTGCTCGACCAGCGTGCGCAGCGCCGCGGCAACCCCCCGCGTTTCCTCCTCCGTGCCGATCGTGATGCGCAGGGCGTGGGGCAGGCCCTGCTTGGGGATCCAGCGGACGATGAATCCTGCGTCCATCAGCCCGTGATAGGCGGCCTCGGCGGTCAGCGCGCCTTCGAACAGGACCAGCAGGAAGTTCGCCTGCGAGGGCACCGCGCGCAGGCCGGCGTTGCCGATGCTGGCGACCTCGGCGGCGAGCCACGCCCGCCACCGCGCATTGTGTTCGCGGGTTGCGTCCACGAATTCGGCGTCGCCGAGGGCCGCGACCGCTGCCTGCTGTCCCGCGATGGTGACGTTGAAGGGCGCGCGGATGCGATGCATGGCATCGATGATCGGCGCGGCGGCATAGCCCCAGCCGATCCGCTCGGCCGCCAGCCCGTGGATCTTGGAAAAGGTGCGGGTGACCAGCACGTTGGGCTCGATCCCGGCGAGCGCGAGGCCGGCGTCATCGGCCTCGGGGCGGAGATATTCGGCATAAGCCTGGTCGAGCACCAGCAACACCTGCTGCGGCAGGCCGGCATGAAGGCGCGCGATTTCGGCGCGGCTGGTGAAGGTGCCGGTCGGGTTATTGGGGTTGGCAACATAAACGATTCGCGTCCGCTCCGTAACGGCAGCGAGAATCGCGTCGACGTCGGTGGCATAGTCGCGGTCCGGCACCACCACCGGCTCGGCACCGACGCGGCGGGTGGCGATCTCGTACACGGCAAAGCCGTAGCGGACGTGGATCACCTCGTCTCCCGGCCCTGCGAAGGCGCCTGCGACCAGGTGCAGGATCTCGTCGGAGCCGGTGCCGTAGATAATGCGGGCGGGGTCCAGCCCATGGGCCTGCGCCAGCGCCTCGCGCAGCACGGTCGCGCCCGCGTCCGGGTAGCGCTCCAGCTCGCGCGCTTCCGCTTCGAACGCGGCGCGTGCGGCGGGCGAGGTGCCGAGCGGGTTTTCGTTGGAGGAAAGCTTGACCACCTTGCGGCCGTCGTCGGTAGTGGAGCGGCCCGGCGTGTACGGCGCGATGGCCATGATCCAGGGCTTGGGAGCAGGAGCGGTCATGGCGTGGGGCTTAGCGGCGGCGCGTGGGGTTGGCAAAGGTGGGAGGCCCGCCCTGAGCTTGTCGAAGGGCGTGCCAGGGGGCATGTGCTTCGACAAGCTCAGCACGAACGGTTCTCTTGGCGCCTTCTTCCAACCTCGATCAGCGTTTCGGCCTGCAACGGCGCGTCTCCCTTCCGGGGCCGTTGCGCCTTGACAGCGGCGGTACGCTGGCGCCGGTGGAAATCGCTTACGAGACCTATGGCACGCTCGACGCCGACCGTTCCAACGCCATCCTGATCTGCCACGCGCTGACCGGTGACCAGCATGTCGCCAGCGTCCATCCGCGTACCGGCAAGCCCGGTTGGTGGACGCGCATGGTGGGCGAGGGCAAGCCGATCGACCCGGCACGGCATTTCATCGTCTGCGCCAACGTGCTGGGCAGTTGCATGGGAAGTTCCGGGCCGGCGAGCGTCGATCCCGCCACCGGCAAGCCTTGGGCGATGAGCTTCCCGGTACTCACCATTCGCGACATGGTGCGGGCGCAGGCCCTGCTGCTTGACCATCTCGGCGTCGCCACCTTGAGCATCGTCGGCGGGTCCATGGGCGGCATGCAGGCTCTGAGCTGGGCGGCGACGTACCCGGAGCGGGTACGGGCCTGCGTGGTGATCGCCTCCACCGCGCGGCACACGGCGCAGAACATCGCTTTCCACGAAGTCGGGCGGCAGGCGATCATGGCTGATCCCAAGTGGCGTGGCGGCGATTACTACGGCGCAGACGAACCGCCCGCCGCCGGCCTCGCCGTGGCGCGGATGGCGGCGCACATCACCTACCTGTCCGAGGCGGGGCTGACCGAGAAGTTCGGGCGGCGGTTGCAGGGGCGGGACGCGAAGAGCTTCGGCTTCGACGCCGATTTTCAGGTGGAGAGTTATCTGCGCCACCAGGGGATCGCGTTCGTCGATCGCTTTGATGCCAACTCCTATCTCTACATCACCCGCGCGATGGATTACTTCGACCTGGGCGAAGAGCATGGCGGCCTGGCCCAGGCGTTTCGCGGCATCGCCACGCGCTTCTGCCTGGTCAGCTTCGACACCGACTGGCTGTATCCCACCGCGGAATCGCGGGCGATCGTCCATGCGCTCAACGCGGTCGGCGCCCCGACCAGCTTCGTGGAACTGCGCAGCCCGTATGGCCACGACGCGTTCCTGCTCGAGTCGCCCGAGCTCAACCGCGTCGTGAACGGCTTCCTGAGCGCCGCGGCATGAGCCTGCGCCCCGACCTGGCGGTGATTGCCGCGCATGTCGCGACCGGCGCGCGGGTGCTCGACGTCGGCTGCGGCGATGGCGAGCTGATGGCGGCGCTGCGCGACGGCAAGGGCGTTGATGCCCGCGGGCTGGAGATCGATGCTGGCAACGTCGCGGCGGCGGTTGGGCGCGGGCTGTCGGTGGTGCAGGGCGATGCCGACACCGATCTTGCCGGCTATCCTGCGGCGAGCTTTGACTACGCGATCCTCAGCCAGACGCTGCAGACCGCTCGTGCACCCGATCAGGTACTCGACCAGCTGCTGCGCATCGGCACGCGCGCGTTCGTCAGCTTTCCCAATTTCGCGCACTGGCGGGTGCGACTGAGCCTGCTGTGGGGCGGGCGGATGCCGGTAACGCCGCTGCTGCCGGAGCGTTGGTACGACACGCCCAACATCCACCACCTGACGATCGACGATTTCCGCGCTTTCCTGCGCGAGCGCCGCATCGCGGTGGAGGGGGCGTGGTTCCTGTCCGGCGGCAAAGCCACCTCGAGCGCAGCCGCGAACTTTCGCGCGGAACATGCGGTGTTCCTGCTGCGGCGGTGATCACATGCCGTTGGCGGTGCCGGTCGCGCTCTGGAACGCGCCGGTAACGAAGATCGCGGCAATGATCAGGAAGAAGATCACGAGGACAGCGATCAGGTATTTGCGGCTATTCATGAACAGGACTCCCGGCCTGGGCGCGCGCCGGTAGAACGGCGCCGATCGGTCCTGAACCCGCGCATTGGCGAAAGGATGCCTGCCGTTGTGCGGCACAACCCTCGCCATTCGGGCGGCTCTGGCAAAACGGTCGGCGCAGCTTTAAAGAAGGTGAGCGTAGGAGCTGGATGCCTCATCGGCCCTTCTGGAAGGGGCAGGTGTCCTTGCCGGGAACTCCAGTTCCTACGCTCTCGCCGTTGGGATGGACGCCACGGCGAAACTCAAGCTCGTTCGAATGCGTAGAGCGACGGCGCCTTAGAACGGCACGTCGTCGTCGAGATCGTCCGCGAAGCCGCCGCGGCCACCACCGCTGCCGCCCGACTTGCCGCCGCCAAAGCCGCCACCACCCGACGAACGGCCACCGCCACCGCCGAAGCCGCCGCCCGAACCGCCGCCGAAGTCGTCGCCGCCGCCGAAATCGTCACGGCCGCCGCCACCACCGCCACCGCCCTGGCCGCCACCGGGACCGTCGAGCATGGTCAGCACTGAGTTGAAGCCCTGCAGCACGATCTCGGTGGAATATTTGTCCTGGCCCTGCTGGTCCTGCCATTTGCGGGTCTGGAGCGCGCCCTCGATATAGACCTTGGAGCCTTTGCGCAGGTACTTCTCCGCGACGTTGGCGAGCCCCTCGTTGAAGATCGCCACGGAATGCCACTCGGTCTTTTCCTTGCGCTCGCCCGAGTTGCGATCCTTCCACGATTCGGACGTGGCGATGCGCAGGTTCACCACCTTGCCGCCGTTCTGAAAGGAGCGGCTTTCGGGATCGCGCCCGAGATTGCCGACGATAATGACCTTGTTGACGCTGCCTGCCATTGTGACCCTCTAGAGGCCGGCGAACACCGCCAGCCAGTATGTGATTCCGGCCATGATGTACGCAGCGGCGAACAAATAGCCAACCATGAAGGCCGGCCATTTCCAGCCATTGGTCTCGCGCCGGGTGACCGCGATGGTGGAGATGCACTGCGGCGCGAACACGAACCACATCAGGAAGGCAAGCGCCGTGGGCAGCGTCCAGCGGCCGCGCAGCTTGTCGGTGATCTTCTGGGTGGACGCGTCGCCGGTGTCGTCAATCGCGTAGACGGTGCCGATCGCCGACACCGCGACCTCACGCGCCGCCATCGCGGGGAGGAGCGCGAGCGAGATGTCACGGTTGAAGCCGATCGGCTTTACCAGCACCTCGATGCCGCTGCCGATGCGACCGCCGATCGAATAGCTCACTTGGGCAATGCCGCTGTCGGCTGGTGGCTTGGGGTAGCTGAGCAGCAGCCACAGCACCACCGTGGTCGCCGCGATGATGGTGCCGGCGCGCTTCAGGAAGATCAGCGTGCGGGTCCACAGGCCGATGCCAACGTCGGCCAGCCGCGGCATCTGGTACTTGGGCATCTCCATCATGAAGCCGGACGACGTGCCCTTGGTGACGGTGCGGCGCAGGATCAGCGCGGCGGCATAAGCCCCAGCGATGCCCATCACGAGGAGGCCGAACATCACCAGCCCCTGCAACCGCACGAACGGCGCAAGCTGCGTGTTGGGGATCATCGCGCCGATGATCAGCGTGTAGACCGGCCAGCGTGCCGAACAGGTCATCAACGGCGCAATCAGGATGGTGGTGAGGCGGTCCTTCTCATCCTCGATGGTGCGCGTCGCCATGATACCGGGCACGGCGCAGGCGAAGCTCGACAGCAGCGGAATGAACGCGCGCCCCGACAGGCCGACGGTGGCCATCAGCCGGTCCATCAGGAACGCCGCGCGCACCATGTAGCCCGATGCTTCCAGCACCAGGATGAACAGGAACAGGATCAGGATCTGCGGCAGGAACACCACCACCGCGCCGACGCCGGCAATCAGCCCGTCGGTGAGCAGCGAGCGGAAGAAGCCGGCAGGCAGCGTGTCGGTGATCCAGCCTTGCAGCGCCGCAAAGCCTGAATCGATCATGTCGGCGGGCACTGCCGCCCAGGTAAACACCGCCTGGAACATGAGAAACAGGATCGCGACCAGCAGTAGCGGCCCGATCACCGAGTGAAGCGCAACGCTGTCGAGCAGATGTGCCCAGCGACGCGCCGGCGCCTCGCTGACAGTAGCGGCACGGGCAATGTGACGCGCGCGGCGCTGGAGCGCGGTAATGGGTTCGGCCGCGTCCGGCTGCGGCTTGACGCCACCGCCGCCGATCGCGGCGGTCAGCGCCGCGCGCAACGAGTCGAGGCCGCGTTTGCGCACCGCCACGGTGGCGATCACCGGCACGCCGAGCTCACGCGCGAGCACGTCGGTGTCGAGCGTCAGCCCGTCACGCTCGGCCAGATCGACCATGTTGAGCGCGACCACCACCGGCAAGCCCAGCGCGATCAGCTGGAGAGCAAAGCGGAGGTGGTTGTCGAGATTGGCGGCGTCCACCACCACCAACATCGCGTCAGGGGTGCGCTCGAAGCTGCTCCGGCCGGTAACCACGTCGCGGGTAACGCGCTCGTCGGGGCTGGAAGGTTCGAGGCTGTAGGCGCCGGGAAGGTCGACCAGCTCGATCGGGCGGCCGTCGTCGAGCACCATGCGGCCCGATTTGCGCTCCACGGTCACGCCCGGATAGTTGCCCACCTTCTGCCGCGCGCCGGTGAGGGCGTTGAACAGGGCGCTCTTGCCGGCATTGGGATTGCCGACCAGCGCCACCAGGGGCGCGGCATGCATGATCTACGCGGCGGCCGGGGACACGTGGATGGCGCCCGCGACGCGGCGGCGCAGGGCCACCGTCATGCGACCGATGCGACAGGCGATCGGACCACGGCCGAGTGTCGCGCGGTGCAGCACCTCGACATCAACGCCCTCGTCAAAGCCGAGTTCGCGCAGCCGGCGCGCTTCGGGACCGGCGAGCAGGGACCAGTCGATCGCGGCCACCTGGGCGCGCTGACGCCGGGGCAGCGTTTCGAGGCTGACGGATTGTACTACGGGTCGCGACATATCCATGATGCGAGTGATTATCAGTAACGACGGCAAAGGGAAAGCGTAATCGCTTCCGACGCTTGAGCGCGCGTCACGCGACCGGATAGCGAAGCCGGCCGATGAAGCGCGACAGGCTAGGACGATAGTCGCTGCGGCTGAGAAACCCCGCCTTGGCCTTTTCGAAGCGCATGATGCCTTCGATCCGGCGGGCGAGAAATGCGCGGGTGTCGGTCTGGTCCTCGCTGTCATCATCCAGGAACACGGTGACGGTCGCGCCATAGACGCCGAGCAGGATCGCGCGCTTGGTGTAGTGATTGTAATCGGTGGCAGTATCGCCTGCCTGCCGCCAGATCAGGTCCACCGTGCGCCAGCCCAGGCGCGCCGCGCGCGCGAGGTGCTGCGGCATGGCGAGCACCGCCAGCGCCCGGCGCAGCGCTTCACGATCGACCGTGACGGCGGCAAGCCGCGCCTCCACCAGCGCGGTGATGCGCTCGCGGATCTTCATGGTCGCGAGGGTCTCGGCCGGTAGCGCCTTGACCATTCGGGCGTCGATGCTCGCGAACCACGCATCGATCATGTCGACGCCGCCACCGGGAAAGGCGAGGGCGGCAACGTCGCGGTCGATCCCGTTGGTCTCGGCGGCGATGTCGCGCGCGCTGTCTCCCCAGCCGTCGAATGCCGCGTTGGCGGCGATGTCCGGTGCGAGCAGCGTGCGGATCTCATCAAGCGTATGGTCGGTCATGCCCTCTCCACATCGGGGGTCGAACCCGTTGGTGCAACCGTTGGCCCGCGACGCACCAGCACCAGCGCCGCCGCCACCAGCGCGACGCCGACCAGATCCAGCACGCCGAGCCGCTCGCCATAGACGACCCAGCCGACGGTGCCGGCGACCACCGGCTGGATCAGCAAGGCGATGCCGATGACCAGCGGCGATAGTCGGCCCAGCGCGTAGATCATGCAACCCTGGCCAATCACCTGGCTGACCAGTGCCAGCCCGAGCAGCGGGCCCCATGCGGCGGGCATGATCCGCTCGCCCATCACCACTGCAAAGGCGAGCAGCGGCAGGCTGCTGGCCAGCGTCGACAGGGCGAGCGTGGGCAGCGGCGCCAGCATCGCGCGCGCCCGCGACATCATGATGAAATACACCGTGTAGAGAATGCCCGCGACCATGCAGAGCAGGTCGCCGACCAGGTGGCGCGGGTCGAGCTCATACGAACGTCCGGTCAGCACCGCCGCGCCGATCGCCGCCAGGAGCAGCGCGACGCCTTGGGCGCGCGTCGGCCACGCGCGGGCGACCAGAAAGCCATAAATCGGGAAGATCAGCGTCGCCGAATTGCCGAACAGCGTCGCGTTGGCGAGCGTGGTGCGCAGGATGCCAAGATGCCAGCTGCCGAGATCGGCCGCAAAAGCGACTCCGCCGACGACCAGCCCCAGCCACAAGCCGCGGCTCAGCGCCACCGGCCGTGCCCCGCTCGCAAGCGCAAGCACCACCAGCACCGGCGCTGCCAGGGTGATGCGCCAGAACCCCGCCGCCACCGGCCCGGTATCGGCGAGCCGCACGAACCACGGGCCGAACGCCAGCGCGACGTTGGCAATGACCAGCGCCGCGAAAGGCAAGGCGGACACGCCCTCAGCCGCCGCCGTTGTTGCCGGCACAGTTTTTGTTTGCGGAGGTCCGGCGTGCATGCCGCCGTGTAGCTCCCTATCTGCTGCGCGTCAGGCCAGAATGGAGCGCTGCATGCCCAATCTCTTCGATCCCATCACTGTTGGCGACATTACCCCCGCCAATCGCGTGTTCATGGCGCCGCTGACGCGCGGCCGCTCCACCGATGGGCATGTGCCGACCCCGATCATGATCGATTACTACCGGCAGCGGGCGAGTGCCGGGCTGTTGATCACCGAAGGCACGGGTGTCAGCCGGCTGGGGATGGGCTGGCCCAAGGCGCCGGGCCTGTGGACCGACGAGCAGGTGGAAGCGTGGAAGCCGGTGACGGACGCGGTTCACGCAGCTGGTGGCAAGATCGTGACGCAGATCTGGCACATGGGTCGTCTGGCACGGCCCGACGTGACGGGGCTGCAGCCGCTGTCCGCGTCGGCAACGCGCGCGCCCTACCACAAGCCCGAGAACCCCTATGCCGAAGCAAAGGCCGCGACCCTCGACGACATCGCCCGGGCAGTCGACGAATACGGCCAGGCCGCGCGTGCGGCGATCACCGCCGGCTTCGACGGCGTGCAGCTGCATGGCGCCAATGGCTATCTGATCGACCAGTTCCTGCGCGACGGCACCAATCACCGCGACGACGACTACGGGGGCAGCCCCGAGAACCGCATCCGCTTCATGCGCGAGGCGGTCACCCGCGTGGTGGAAGAGATCGGCGCCGGTCGCACCGGCATCCGCCTGTCACCCAACGGTGAAACGCAAGGCGCCGACGACAGCGACCCGGCTTCGGTGTTCGTGCCCGCCGCCAAGGCGCTGGCCGAGCTCAACATCGCCTTCCTCGAACTGCGTGAGCAAGGGCCGGAGGGGACATTCGGTTCGACGCAGGTGCCCAAGCTCAGCCCGGAGATCCGCAAGGTGTTCCCCGGCGTGCTGGTGCTCAACCAGGATTACAGCCTGGAGGAGGCGCAGGCAGACGTCGCGTCGGGGCTGGCCGACGCGATCGCGTTCGGGCGCAAGTTCATTGCCAATCCCGATCTGGTGGAGCGGTTCCGCGCCGGTGCGCCGCTCAACCAGGATGACATGCGCACGTGGTACACTGACGGGCCCGAGGGCTATATCGACTATCCGGCGCTCGAACGCGCCTGATCAGGAGGAGGCGAGGGGAGGTCAGCTCCCCTCGCGTTCCGCCCGGTCGAGCCAGTTGGTGATCCGCCCGCGGATCGGCTCCCGCATGTCGCGGTTCAGCGGTATCGCCAGCGCCACGAGCAGCCATGGCCACGCGATCACGGCCGCGACGAGAATCGTCGCCACGAAGATCAGGCCTAGCTGAATGCGCGACACCGCCGCTGCGCTGCCGGCATCGAGCTGGATCGTGCGCGGCGCCTTGGCATCGAACAGGCGATGGGTGGTCAGCTCGCCCCCACCATCGAACCGCGTCTGGCGAACCGCTGGTAGCCGCCAACGCTGACCGGCGCTCGCCTGCGGGGGAATGGGCTCAGCGCTGCGTGGAGCGGCGAGCCGCTGGCCCGTCTGCCGGTCGATCACCTCCAGCCGCCGGTTGCGCTCCACCACCTGCCAGCGGCCCGGTGGCACCCGGTCGATCGGCGGCCGCGCCATTGCGTCAGGCGAATCGCTGTTGCAGCGCCAGCATCGCCAGCGCCGCTTCGGCCGCGCCAGCGCCCTTGTTGAGCTGGGCAGGATCGGCGCGGTGGATCGCTTGAGCCTCGTTTTCGGTGGTGAGGATGCCGTTGCCGATCGCCACGCCGTCCATGGTCAGCGCCATGATGCCGCGGGCGCTTTCGTTGCTGACGATCTCGAAGTGGTAGGTCTCGCCGCGAATCACCACGCCGAGCGCGACGAATGCATCATAACGGCCGCTCTCGACCGCCAGCGCGATCGCGCCGGGTACTTCCAGCGCGCCGGGCACGGTGATCGTCTCATGCCGGTGTCCGGCCGTCTCTAATGCCGCGCGGGCGCCGGCCAGCAGCATGTCGTTGAGATGCTCGTAGAAGCGCGCTTCCACGATCAGGACGTTGGCCATCGATCACTCCTCGTGCGGCACGGGCGCCGCGCATTGTTCCACGTGTGACAATCGCACCCGGTTAGGCGGGGTCGATGCGCCGTTCCCCGACGATCGACAGGCCATAGCCGTCGAGGCCCACCAGCGTGTGATGGGTGTTGGTGAGCAGCACCATCTCCTCGACGCCGAGTTCGGTCAGGATCATCGCGCCGACGCCGTAATCGCGCAACTCTTCCATGTCGGTCGGTGACAGGGTCCCCGCCTTCGCCTGCAGCGCGACGGTAAACTGGTCGGGCCGGGGACGGTTGATCACCACCACTACGCCGGCACCCTCTTCACCGATGATCTCCATCGACCGTCGCAGCATGTCCGACCGATCGCCCTGTTCCCCGAAAATGTCGGCAAAGGTCGACAGGGCATGCATCCGCACCAGCGTCGGCTTGGCTGGATCGACCTTGCCCTTGACCAGCGCGATCTGTTCGGTGCCGGTGGCCCGGTTCCAGAAGGTCAAGGCTGTCCAATCGCCACCCCAGCGGCTGGTGAACCTGGCTTCCGCACGCTTCTCGACCAAGTGATCGTAGCGGCGACGATAGGCGATCAGGTCGCGGATGGTGCCGATCTTCAGGGCATGGTGCTGGGCAAAGGCGACGAGATCGTCGAGCCGCGCCATGCTGCCGTCCTCGGCCATGATCTCGCAGATCACGCCGGAGGGATTGAGGCCCGCGAGCCGCGACACGTCCACCGCCGCCTCCGTATGACCGGTGCGGACCAGCACGCCGCCGTCGCGCGCGACCAGCGGAAAGACGTGACCGGGCGTGACGATCTCGTCCTTGCCCTTGGACGAATCGATCGCGACGGCGACCGTGCGGGCCCGGTCGGCGGCGGAGATGCCGGTGGTGACGCCGTCGCGCGCCTCGATCGAGGTAGTGAACGCGGTTTCGTAGCGCGTGCCGTTGTTGCGGCTCATCAGCTGCAAGCCGAGTTCCTCGACCCGCCGCCGCGTCAGCGCCAGGCAGATCAGGCCACGGCCATGTTTGGCCATGAAGTTGATCTTTTCCGGGGTCGCCATCTGGGCCGGGATAACAAGGTCGCCCTCATTCTCGCGGTCTTCGTCGTCGACGAGGATGAACATGCGGCCATTCTTGGCCTCGTCGATGATCTCCTCGGGGCTGGAAAGGAACGCGTGGCGCAGGCGGGCCAGTTCAAGCGGTTGGGCGGGCACGGTAATGCTCCATGCGTTGCAGGTAGCGGGCGAGGACGTCGATCTCGATGTTGACGCGCTGGCCTGGTTGCAGGTCACCGAGCGTGGTCATCGCCTGGGTATGGGGAATGATGTTGACGGCGAAGTGGCTGCCGTTCCCGTCGTCGCGGACCTCGTTCACCGTCAGCGAGACGCCATCCACGGTGACGGAACCCTTGGGCGCGAGGAAGGGAGCGACCTCCCGCCCGACACGAAAGCCAATCCGCTTCGAATCGCCGTCGGGACAGACGCCGAGCACGTCCGCCACGCCATCCACGTGGCCGGTTACGATATGGCCGCCGAGTTCGTCGCCAAGCTTCATCGCGCGTTCGAGGTTGAGGCGCTGCCCCTCTCGCCACTGGTCGCTGGCGGTGCGGCTGATCGTTTCGCCCGACACGTCGACCGCGAACCAGTTCGGCCCCTTGTCGACCACCGTCAGGCACACGCCCGAGCAGGCGATCGACGCACCGAGGTCGACGGTGGCGGTGTCATAGGCGGTGGCGATCACCACCCGCGTGTCGCCTCGCGCTTCGACGCGCTCCACGGTGCCGACGTCGGTGATGATTCCCGTAAACATCTAGCGCCCTGATTGCCGCGTCACGAAGCGCGCTCGTACACTTCGAGCCGGTCCGCGCCAAGCTGACGTGCATCGGCGGGCGTCCAGCGTCCGTGCGCGTGCGTGAGCGAGGCAAGGCCGATGTCGGCGAGCGCGGGCGTGCCGCCGCCGATCAGCACCGGCGCGCGGTAGAGAAGCAGGCGGTCGACAAGGTCGGCGGCAAGGAATGCGGCAGCGGCCTGCGCTCCCCCTTCGACCAGCAGGTGATCGCCGGGAAGGGAGCCGATATCGGCAGGTGACGCAATCTGCATCCAGCCATCAGCGTACTCGTCGGAGCGGCGGGAAAGCAGCACGCGTTTCGGTGAGCGCTGCTTCAGCCCGGGCAGCCGCACGTCGAGGCGCGGCGAATCGGCGTCGAACGTGCCCCGTCCGACCAGGATCAGCTCGTGCCGGCTGCGTTCGAGATGGGCATGGGCGCGCGCCTCCGGCCCGGTTATCCAGCGGCTTTCCCCCGCCGCGGTGGCGATGCAGCCGTCGAGCGAGGTGGCGAGCTTCAGGGTCACGTGCGGCCGGTTGGACGCGCGGCGGGTAAGGAAGCCCG
>Ga0210040_10005670_pt1 | contig 15827 bp, 8 predicted proteins | sample CryGeyCG12114_NA_FD_185462 | JGI IMG/M metagenome (GOLD analysis project Ga0210040, IMG submission 185462) | Groundwater microbial communities from aquifer - Crystal Geyser CG19_WC_8/21/14_NA (SPAdes) (version 2) | ecosystem: Environmental > Aquatic > Deep subsurface > Groundwater | place: USA... | reverse complement strand
AAAATTTGAGAAAGTACTTTTGACAACCCTCCAGTTGGTCGTGAAATTTAGTTTCCTGTCATTTTTGCGTGCGTTCTCTACAAAAGCTTTTTGACCGTCACATTTTCGGAAAATATTTTTCTCTGTGATATTATGTTTAACGGAAAAATGTAAACGAAAAGCGTGAGAGAAATAATATCATTTTTCGTATTTTTTTCTTTCTGAGAAAAGGATGGGTGAAGGATGTGTTTTTTTGGGTGAGAAGGGAAGGGTGAGAACTAAGCTCAAGCCGTAACCCATTTTTTCAGGTTAAAAAGGAAGGAGAGTGAAGGATGGATGAAATACTCACCTATGACTTGTACATTGGTGTGTCTATTAATTAGAGGTTGCGGACGTGCTAGAGAAAATAGGACAAAAAAATTGATTTCTACGCGTGCGCTATTTTAAAAAATTATCTTGGTCGATTTGACTGAAATTTTTAGGCTATATATCAGCCATGCGGCCATGCCGAATAAGACAGGTTAGACAAAAACGTGTTTGCGATATGCAACGTGCTTACAATTATGTCCATTTACCGTGGTTTAATCAACTGAATTTATTTGGAAAAAGTCCGCACGATTTTAAATAATTACATATAAATATGTTCGTGACACCATTAATTAGTAGATAATATCGAAAATCAAGTCCTCAAAACAGTTACGAAGTTCCAAATATCATGTTTCTCCAAATAACTACTCGAGTAGGAAAGAACTCGTAACCTAATGTTGTGTTATATAGTAATCTATATTTCCATGGCCAAACTTGAAAAACTTACTCTTAAATTTCTCTCACTTTGACTAAAAGTTACATTTTTTTAAATGAAGCTGTAGCTTGAAAACTGAATGAGGAGATGCATTAAAAGTTTTGATGGAGACATTAAACCTAAGCCCAAGGTCCCTATAGCGACCAACTAACTCTTTCCTTATCACGTCTGGAAGTCTGAAGTTCACTGGTCAAACCAAATTGCTTCATTTTTTTTCCTTGAGTTCAATTTGAGCTCAACGGAATCTTAAGTGCGCAACAATTAAAGTTATAACAATTAAATCGAATGCATTGAAAATTAAAAAAATATTTGTTTTAAAACAGAATTTTGTCAAAAGTTAGTTATAAGTGCAATGTAAAGTAACTGATCAATTGATATAAATAAAAGACTAATGCTGATGGTAATCTGCTCCTGGAAATTTTCTAGATAATTCGCTGTATTCGATGGTTTTATTTTATGAATTTTTTCTTTGATTAGCTTTTGCAGCTTGTAGAAGTATAGGTTTAGTTTGTACACTTTATGCTAAAAAGTGTACAAACAATTTTAAAGTCATGCATATAGATATGCCTGCTACCTTTTGTCTATTGTCCTAAACTGGACATGGCTTGCGTGATCTAGTTTTTACTGTTACTGAACCCAAGTTATATCCAGTGAAGTTAAAATTAGTATTGTTAGTATCTTTTTGGACATATATTGTCCAATCTTACTTACCTCGCCAGACTATGCATAAGGTGCACAAAGATTTTTAGTCAGTTTTTGGATTATCTTGCTACGCATTGTGCTATTTTGTTTCGTGTATTTTTATATCATTTTGTATTGTCCATTTTTTGTCGTCTTATATTAGTGTTTCTGTCTTGTGTCATTTTGTTTTGTTGAATCCTTGAATTGTGCGTTTTTGTGAAATTACGTGTGATCTTAATAATAAATGTAATCAACTCTCCAACAGTTAACTTATTCGCACATTAAATTTAAGGTTATCTTTGTTTGAGGAGACTACAGAGCTGTCATTTCCATCATCATCATAACACCGGTAAGAGTATATGATCCTATCCACTTCTAAATCGCTATAAGTGCAATTATGGTTAACTTATGCAATCCCCTTATCACAAAATGGTCTAATCATGCATAAACTACAAGATCTAAACCAACGAAATCGCCGATTTTATCGCCCTGTAGATTTCGCTACATTGCTTGAATATGAGAAAGTGGCATACCCGCGGGATGCCGCCCGCGGTGAGAATGTCTTCATTAAATACTCCAACTGTAGCATTTTTGAAATCCAAAGCAAAACCTTTTGGTTAATATACACTTGGAAGCTTGGAAATGCATTTTGATGAATTGAAGTGATGAGACATACATGATGTATTGGAAAGAAAATGTCATTACATGAAAGTGAGAACCAACATATTGAACCCACGATTTTCGAAAACATTGGATTTATGTTAAAAGACAGCTTTTTATGACGTATTTTAATGATATCCATCATTGTTATGGATTACTGAAATTCAAAAAAATTTATCATCAGGATAAAATACCCTTTAATGACTTGTTCCAGAAGGCCACAGCCACACGACTCAGTCAGTACATCGAATGAATTTGTAAAACATATTCATAGCATATTCATAGTATTAGAAGAAAAAAAAATGATAGCTATTCCTTATATACGAAAGAGTGTTGTTGAATGAGAATATAAACTAAAAATCTGCAATAAACGATTGTACTGTATGCAGTGGGAAATGAGATAAAAGGCTCCTGGCTGGGGCAAAAAACTTTTACCTTAGCATAATCATTTCCCAATACTAATCATAGAGCTCTGCTCTGCTCCTTTAATTCGCAGTTCATAAACCCGGCATAGAGAAATGTGAAACACAGCAATTAGTTGTGCTCGTTTTTATGGTACTTATGTTATTCTCGGTAAAGCAAAAGTAAAATATAGCAGTTAAAAATTTTCACTCCTTAAAGGAGTCATGGTAGAGGAATGGTTAATGGTTGTGGGGAGTAGGGTATGTTAGCGAAACTACCCGTGTCCGACTTCTGGCTTCGACCAAAGTTTTATCATTGCTATATATAAAAACTTACGATTATGAACTACAGGGATTTAACATTTTCTAAATATTGGCTAGTACTTTGATAATAAAACCTTTTAAGTTTCCAATAACTTAACTAACTGAAGAAAGATATCTTTTGACTATATGGATTATACTGTAAACCAAAAAAAATCGGACTTTCCCCATGAACGCACTGGTCCTTAAGCTTGACCAAGGCAAATTACTTATGGTCTTGGCATTTTCAGCTAGTACGTCAAATACACACAAATGCATATGACTCTCCCATGTTGTCGCATGCTAGCTGAAAATGCCAAGACTATACAAAAGTCCAGCAAGATTGGTTGAGCCCTTCGAGAGCTAGCTTCTTTAATAGCAGATGCGGACAGATGTACAGACCGACAGACAGACATAAAGCGTTCTGCTCATAAAGTACAGTTGAACAAGATGAAAAATGAGGGTTCATTTAGACAAAGGATAAGACACTAGATGGATCCGGTTGGAATATTTAAGCCAAATCTTACTGTACTGAGCACTAGAAATAGGGATGTGGAAGCAAAAATATCATGAAAATGGTCTGACCTTCCATAATTGTCCGTTTCATATGAAATAAGTTATTGGAAAACATGACATACTGTAAATGCCACATTCACATCTATAACCAATCATCAACCAATATTCATGAATACAAAAAATTGTGCAGTTTGAGACCAGAGATTTCAAGAAAAAAGTTTATTGCATCAGAAGAAAATGATCTATAGAAGTATTTTAACCAGCCTATCCGTCTATAATTAATAAAAAACCACCGGGTATTACCATTTAACTGGATCTCACTAATCAATATTTTTTATAAGTAGAAAAATCCATGATGGTGTAAGTTTAACTGCAAGCGGTTTGCAATTACGACTAGAAATATAATAAGTGTACAAGCATGGTGCCACCGAAGATTTCGCTTTTGGTAAATAATAATTAAAAAATGTATAGTATAATAGTAGACTTCAATCATATCTTCATATTGTCACTCCAAATCTTATCCGTAATCACATTATAACTGCACACGCAAGTTCACATTATTAGCGAACACAAGTACATGTAATCCTCTTTTGCTTCTATTAGATACACATACCAATGAATGAGCAAAATAGTATATATCACAATTTAACTTTTTTGTAACTTAAAAAAGCAAAATATGGCGTCACAATGGTCTCCTAATTAACACTATAAAGTTTTAATGTGTCGCACAAAAATTCAACCAACATGGTTTGGTAATCATTTCAGAGCTTGTGTTTGAAAAAGTGTAAAGTCTCTCTCAGTCAGTCAGTGTTAGCAACATAGTAAAGTCAGTAAATGCAAATGGTGCATTTAAGGTATTGTGACCCCAGATGTGGAGTGTACAGCAAAAAAATCTGAATTTCAAAGTTTCCTTCATTTTTATCCCTTCCCCCCATTTTCTGCCTGTGTTAGGATTCATTGTTGGACAAAATTAGTAAAAAATAGAGCTGCATTTTTTCTGTGACGAGGCGCTTTCACCCTGTACCTTAAAATGACTAAAAGATCATTTCTTTAGTTTTCTCGATTCCAACTTGCTCCAAAGGCAGTAAATAGAAAAGAAGCCCTCAGAAGAAAATAGAGCCTGTAATTTTCTTCACTGACTGACTACTGAAATTTTGAAGATTAGGCGATTGATCACGGTATATCGGATATTGACTTCGGTATGAACCCTAATTTTGAAAGCACGTGGTTGGTCTGTTCGATAAGTCTGTCCTTGTACCTCCAGATGGCGGTATCCTTCTGAGAGTTGGAGCGGTAGTCTTTGTCACAGTTCTTGAGAGCCCGAACACAGTCGGCGCGATAATGCTGCAATTGAGCGTACGCTGTGCTTACTGGGTAGGACGTGCATGAGCCATTGAGACAAGCCAGCGGGAAGTGATTGTGAAGAGTTATCACGCGTTCGGGATTGTGAAAGCATTTAACATATTGCCCGGGCTTGGTGTAGTTGCGAGATCGGTACACATGTTGAAGCATGTGTAGATATTTGGGGATATCGGGGAAAAAGTCGTGCCCATGCATCATGTCATCCAAAAAGTAGACATTGCGAAAATTGTAGGATGCTCGGCTGTCGTTTCGGGACTCACGGGCTTTTGCATCCACTTGGATCATCAGCTCACCCCAAGTATCTTTTTGCAACGGCATTATTACCTAAAAGAATTATTGATTAGGCACAACTTGGCAGATAAAAATACAAGACTGAAAATTTAGAAAGAGTTTTTATACCTCATCGATGTCCAGCAATGCAATGTAATTATACAGATAAAGGTTCCGGTACAAGCAGTCGTTGTACGGGATGACTTCATTTTGCCTCTTATGGTTAACCTAAAAAAATTAACATTTGGTTTAATTGACCTGCCACAATCTTGTCAATATGCAATTAAGAACCTACTTTTTTGCCTAAAAAGACATGTCGAATGCGTGGATCATTAGGTTGACCTCCCGGGAGCGTTAACGGAGTTAGAGTAACCTGGCCTGTACCTTCATAGTAACTCAGTACTTTTGTTATATTGGGATGTACAGCAAGTTGATAAAAGAAGATTTTGTGGGCCCCTAAAATCGACAACAGCTCAATCCATTCTACCAGTCTAACGGACAAATCCTCGTGCAAAAAGTCTAATCCTTTTACACAGACTGCAAATCCATGTTTTTTGCCATTTTCGGCAATTGTATCAAATAGAACACGCATATTGTTGGTGGCTGCATCGCAACGGGATTCGACCACCGAGACGGACGTAGGCACCTGAAATTTACAAGTATCTGTATAAATATAAAAATTACATATCCTGAAATCAATGGACTACGACTGCAACCTAGCGAAAGGAATCAAAATCACTCCAGTCTGGACTGCATTATTATTGTTTGGTGAGTCGATATGCATGTTTTCACTTTTCAGACTATTTTTTTTTGCTAATGGGGTCTTTCAAACTACTATTGGGGTCAATTACTATAGAATTTTTACATTGATAAAACGGTACACAACACTCTGAAGTATATAACTCACATTGACGTTGCTATATTATACCTTAGTATGATGTGATTTTGGAATTTGACACGCAAGAAGATATGGTTGAAATACTCCTTGTTTATAGTTGCCCCATTTGCTGAACCAAATATATTTATACTCCAGAACCTGTTTAAAAAGGAGACCATTAAGAGTTCGTCTTACACCGACAAAATGAACTTTCTTCATATAGATTTATCATTTTACTTTTGCAAAAACAGGCTCTTTTTGCTTATCAAACCAAAGCTGACAAAAAGATGTGACATTTGGTTGAATGCGATCCATCATTCCCAAAATGCGCACAGATGGCGCCAGTCTATTTTTCTTCCGAACATCATAATATGCACCGTATAAGTGCAAGGTGCCATTTGACGTTTTCAAAGTCTGCATCAAACAATAACAGCAAGTTAAATACTATGATGATTATTTGCACTTTGTATCCTAACCGAGCGTTTCGTAAATTAAATTGAGACCGAGGCATTGAGCATGTTTTATTTGTGATAGCTGAGAAAACTCATTGGTCTCAAATTGTATACTGTACTGAACTGATCACTTAAAGTTTTAATCCGGTGAGAAATGAGAAAAACGCGTTATTTTTAGATAGACCATATAACGGACGTTATTGTTAATTATTTCATTTCCCATTTGATCCGACGGGAAATATACTTATTTAGAAAATTTAAGAATTCTACTGCATTTGGTAAACTCACTCAGTCAGTAATTTAAATTAATTTTGTAATCTAATAATTTTGAATTCTTGCTAATCATAGTGGTCAGTCCAAATCAAATAAAAAAACAATACAGGACTTTCGAATAGCCGAGCCAGGAGCCACTGAAATGAAATATATTTTTCAAAATTTCAAGCCTCGGAATTTGTAAGCTGTAATATAGCACTATTAAAAATTTTATCGGAGCCAGGAATCTGGCCCACGTACTTCCGCTATCATTCTGCGTTCTACATTCACGAACTCAATTGACTTAACATTTTCTAACTAATTCAGTGTGTAAATTTGACACATAACCTAGAAAATTGTATTACAACCCATGCCTGCCAATATGTGTTGCTGAATTCCAAGTCGTAAATCGTAGGAAACCGTGCACATGAAGAGTTGCGATAAAATTTGGGGCCCTGTTTATACGTAGGAAGAATATACGGAGGAGCAGGTATATTTCTGATGGTTGCAGCAGCTTCTAAGATCAACTCTTCAATAGTCTTATGCTCAGTGTCAACAAGGGGTTCCTGTTGACTCCATCGAGGCGTTGTGGACGACGATGAGGAAAAAAACCTACTAGAGCTTAGACCGGTGAGTACAGTCACTCCCCCTGGTAATGGTGTCGATAAGGTGGACACAACGGTGAGTCCACTGTTACCATTGCCAAAATCCAATACTCGGGCTCCACTTATGAAATAAAAGACACAGTAAGTCATCAAAAGCCAGGCAAACAGTAGAATAAGTCTACGCATTGGTCTTCCCCAGCCCAAGTGCCGGGTTGTCATCGTCATCACCATTTTCGTTCCTATATTGGATTCAAACAAAAGTTAAAATTTCTTAACTTCAGTGATACATAAAGCATTTGACAAAACCGCATAGAATTCTATAAATAGTCGCCTTTAGCAGATTTTTTGAACCTATAACCATGAATATATCATTCGGCCTCATCTGCCGCTTTCAAACCTTTATTAATATTGAAAAAACTAAAAATTTTGTTGTTTTATCCAAGCAAGCTTGGAGAAGAGTAGTATTGGTGGAGAAAACTCAAATTTTTTGAGAGCAACAGTAATGTTAAATTTAAAGTTAAATGTATAGCAGGGAAATACACTCCCGTTTGGGAAAAATGAAAGTTGTAAAACTTTATCTCGTTACATCTTATTTACAACCTAATATAAATTTAGTGTGCTCAGCCGACCATAAAATACTTCAGTCATTTTCAAGACAGCGGAAGTATTAAGAGAAACACCGAGCGAGGTACGAACCGAGCTTTTCCAGAATACTAAAATTGCCTAAATCGATCAAAATAAAGTGATTGACAACTTAAATAGAATCTTACTTGTTTTCGTTAGATGAAGTCTTGAAATTGCATTCTGTATCTGAGTACCAAGGTTATTTGATGTTTTTAGTCCAAACACAGCTTATGAGTAGCAACACTGGTCCGCATAGTCACAGCTAAAATCACTATCAAATTAGCAAACGTTATTATATTCAACACTTATTAAACCTCCTGTCAGAGGTATGTATGCTGTGCAATACTAATGATTGTACAATGACCAGTATAAACAAATAGTTGGAGATCATTATCATATGCTAATTAATTCTATAAATTTGATTGCTTTCAGTTCAGCATTGCACGCAAGTTGTGGTTAGAAAATGGTAAATGTAAGATGGACCTTAGTACAAACGCATACAAAATAATTCATGCAAAAAAATGTAATGAAGGTAAACGTTAATGTAAACAAAAAGCGGAAACAATTAGTGCAAATAGACTTGTGCACGATATTTTAAATGAATTTTGGATCCTTCTAAAGTGAAGTCTGCGATTAGTTCTCTGATTTCTGATTTGTATGAAATGCTCATTTCATAAGTTTCGAAGAGAAATCACTGGAGACAGACAAAATCCTGTACGAAAAGTTTGTCGGAGCTACTTTTGCTGAACGTATAAATCCCATTTTTCAACCGATGATATTTAAAAAGCCACGAGTATAAAAGGGCTAAGAAAATCTACTGGACCAGACGGTTTGCAAGCAGAACACTTTAGATTTGCAACAGACTGTGTTTTTAGTGCACTTGCTAGCTTTTTTTTTGGCTCGCAGCGCTTTGATGATCACCAAAAAAATTGCTTGAAGTATAAATAAGGCAGATTTTGAAGAAAAAAGGTTTAAAAAACAAGCTGAGCAACTATTATAGACATGTCGCTGTTGTAATTAGCATCGCGTACTTTGTTTGTACTAAAATATGTTAGGCAAAGGAGGTGTACCTGTACTTGTTCAGTTTGTATATGAATGGATTGGGGGTGAAATTAATAGAAGTAAACAAAAAAGTATGATAAAAGGTGATTTTCAAGATATGCTGACGAGACTGACGACTTAGTTCTCATAGTCCCATAAATTGTAGCTGTAGCTGTTCAAAGACAGATTGATATTTTTGTCTGACTATACTGACAGTCAGAACATTGGCACCCTATAGCAGTAAAACAGTCTGCATGATTTTTGAAAGTCAAGGAAAGAATAAATTATAGTGTATGAACTCAAAATGGTTTTGAACTCATGTTTACTGAAGTGGGTTGGTAGCTACGCATATTTAGGATACGCAAAAGAAATGCTTTACATGGAATTTAGAGCAAATATGTTAGCATCTCGTTTTAAAAAAATGTTTTTGTTCAAGGTATGCGTCGTAGATGGTAAATTCGATGCAATGGATCGTAGTGATAGTGATTCATTTTAGATTTAGATGCACTTGTAATGAGTGAGTGCACTTTTGGCAAACGATGGCAAAATAAGGCGATGGGGGACCTCGAGAGGTGTCAGTTTTAACTTAACATAGACTAGTTTAATTACAATTAAATATTTTAGGCAAAAATGACTGTCTAAAGATAAAACGAGGCAGAAGCAAGCTGAAAAGTGACTGGGTTATTGACACGCAAAAATTTAATGTTTTGTAGATGAATACAGCTCATATTCATAAATAGCATGGCATCAAGTCATAAAATAACATGAGCAGATTAACACACATGAAGAAGTTCAATGCATTTGAATAAGCATAAGTCCAGAGGTAAAAAATTGATTACAATAATTCAAGCGACTGAAATAGCATAGCATATTCATTAGATTTAGGGAGTAGCAAGTATAAATTAAATTTATGCATTAGTTAACATAACGAGCACTTAATATTAGTATTTACTGCTGTAGTTCATGAGTTACTGAAACGGAAAAAACCCACAGCCTAATAAGAGTTGCCTGTAATGACTATTTTCATGTATTCTTTCAAATAATAGACTCGCATACTATATCTTATGAGTTTGCAAATCGTAGACTGGCTAAACACAATTGAATGTTTGAGAAGACGCCATTGTTACTCTTTCTGCGATCGGGTTCTGCAAAGTCATAGCAGCATGATAATTAGTAGCTTATAGTGGATAACTTCTCTAATGTATCTATGCACAAAGAATGTAATCGACTGCTCGTTTGATTTTTTTGAGTAAATAACTATAAGAATTGTAATGCAAACCTTTGATTACATTAAAAAATCTATAATAAACAAGAATAATAATATGAAGCATCAGCATATAAGGTACTAAATACTGAATCTCAACTAAATCCGCCCTCTATTGCAGATGTTATGAAGGATTTTGTGTTTTCCCCTTCTAGGCCTTCGTATGGTTATTCATCTTTCCTGGTGTGATAATGACAAAAAAAGTTTGTTTCGTCTTAAATTCTGTGCCAAAATTAGTTTCGTATTTAAAAATACTTGCATTAGTTTTATATTTTCCCGAATTATTAACTAAGAGTTAGATATTTCCGAATCTTATGAGAGGCCATGTTATTGGTTTCTTTATATGGATCTTTTATAAAATATTTTCATCCGATGCTAAATCATTTGCTCCAAATCCAGTCTTGGTTTTTTCATACATAAAATAACATCAAAATTCTGTGTTTCAGTGATTTACACTACTTTTTTTCTTATTTCACTCTATTTTAATTTTTTAACGATTTTGCTGAGGCTGGCGCAGCGTTGCCAATCTACAAAATTCTTTGGTATATGAAGTATAATTAAAAAACCCTTCTTAGCGGTCATTAAAAAGGAATTTAAAGCTCAAATTTATATTTATCAATGCTTGGTTCTATAGTATCTCTAGCTGGGTGCTTGTGTAATGAAGTCTGCGGTATTACGCCGATTATTTTTAGATGTATTCTTTTTTACTTCTTCCTACCGGAGTCCTAAAAGGTCTTTGAATCCCACGAGCGTATAATAAAAAATTTACAACAGTCGTTCCACAATATTATTAAGATTTTTAATGGTCAAGCTTTTAGAATTCACTTGAATTTAGCTTCATATACATTGTAGTTCAATTCATTCTGAAGATTCGCGTATTGCAAACCCTATTGGGGTCTAATGTTATTTAGCTTGGGACTTGAATTTCAAGTTCAGAGTTATAGTGCTTCATTTGCTCTTTTGTTACTACATTTGTTGACTGATCATTCACGGATCGATGGGAAACGATCGTGTGAGAATTCGTAGGAAATGAAGAATATTTATTTTAAAATGTTGCACTTGCTAACAAAAAAAATTCTTGCATCTTCATTACAAGCCACTATTAGCAGCCATGATAATCCATGTACAAATAATTGAGATTCAGCATAGCAAGTATATAATTAGAAGAATGAGTCGTAAAATCCTTGAAGCGGCAATCAAGTTACTGTTTATGCAGAGTGGCCAACGTTGTATGTAAAAAACGTGAAACAGAAGAATGTGTTATCAGGAATCCTAGCATCAAATCTCTTGGACATTATATCTCTTAACAAAGAATGTCTTGCATCAAATTTCTTCTGCATTTACAAAATAAAGCTTCAAATTTCTTATGACCAAAGAACAAATTTCTTAATCTTTTGTATCAAGCTGGCTGTCACTAAAATGCTGTACTGACTAGTATTGTTAGTCAGAGCTATGATTAGAATGATTAGGATATTTATGTAAATTACCGTAAAAGGTTGGTACCAAATGACTAACTACGTATAGCTATTCAGTTTTTGAATATTCAGTCTAATTGCAATAATGGAGCCGATGACAAAAAAAATTATCGTTCGCATCCAAAACTATAATTCAAAAATAAAATTTACGTTCACTCATACTATTATTAAAAAAAGTATTGCTTATGGACTTCGAAAAAGCTGCAATTGGAGCATTTCGTACCAAATTTCCCACTGCACAGCTTCAAGGATGCTATTTCCACATGAATCAAGCAATGCAGCGACATCTACAGGGAGCCGAAGTGAATAATTTAATTAGTTCAGTCTTGAAATGTTATTCATCATTAGACAATTTTATACAATAATTTATTTATTATTTTTATCTCCCATGTTTCCATACACTTTTTGGAGTGTATATCAACGTGTACTGAACATTGGACAATATCCCGAGAACCGAAGATGCTGTAGAAGGATGGAATAACCGTTTCACTCAAATTTCAGGAATAAAGCATCCAGGGTTTTTAGTTTTTGTCAACCAACTGAAGAATGAGCAACAAAAAACGGAAGACGATATTGAAATCTCCACAGCAGGTGTACAAAAGCGTAAAAAAAGTTTTATGTCCGCTACAATGAACAAATTCGGACTTTGGTGGAAAAATTGGGTCCACCTAATTATAAATTGGAGGAAATTTTAAAAGGATTGGCATATTGCCTACAATTTTCAAGAAAACAAAAGCGAACAAGTATGGGATCAATGGGTATTGCTGAAAATATTGCAAACAGGGAACCAGAACCAACAGCAAGAAATTCCTGCTACTACTTTAGCTACTACGATTGTGCGTTCCCCTAAAATTCTCAGATCTAGAAAAAATGTAAATTATAGAAAATGATAATTGATGGATTAATATTTTAATGTTTCATAACTATAATATATGACCTAACCTGTGTGACCTATATTGAAATAAAAGATTAAGAAATTTGTTCTTTCGTTATAAGAAATATGAAGCTTTTTTTCGAAAATGCGGAAGAAATTTGATGCAAGACATTCTATGTTAAGACATTAAATGTCCAAGAGATTTGATGCTAGGATTCCTGATACGGATACCGAAACAGAAAGCCAATGCCACGCAATGATCCTAAACATTCATTCTACTTGTAGAATGCATGTTTTATATAGTTGTCAAGTTGGCTAATGTTTCAGGGTTGCTAAAATCACGACTTGGCAAATTGTCTGTTGTCTTTCCTTAAATTATAGCTCTCACCACAAGGGTAGGACATCACATACTTATTTTCTCATGTTTACAAATCTTTGAATACTAAAATTTCCTGGAGGCTGGGTCAAAGCTTGATCGTAAAAGCAAATTCTAATAGTGAGTTTAAAAAAATAAATAAATAAGATAAAAATACATTGAACAAAAAAGTTAAACTCTTCTCCCGAGGAATGACACATGATGGTTTCAATTATTTCTCATGAAAAAAACGCACTTGATTTTGAAGCTTTATTATGAAATTTTATATTGAAATAAGTTGGATGGATTTCGTAAAATACGTGGTTTTGTGCAAGCACTACGGAAGGAGCTATACAGCGTGACATTGTATAATATATCTACAGCTAAAGCGACTAACAGGAAGAAATAATTTTAAAGGCAGTGCGAGCAAAAAAGTAGTCATTTTTTCGACAGCACAACTTATTCCAGCTTCCAGCCGCCAAGTCCATATGCAGAAATACAATCAAAAAGTGAACCATGCCACACATCGCAATGACGGCGTGTTTGTTTATATTGCGTCATATGATGATGCTCACACTATTTATCTAGATGACTAATCCACAGACGCGCAATAATACTGTACATTCAGAGAGATACAAGCTAGCTGGCTTTTCCCAACTAATTGCCTGACAAAATACCCGTTTGCCTAGGCAATAAGAGAGCAAAAATAGGGAAAAATCTATTTAATGTTTTAATTTTTACTAACAAGAAATTATATATTATTATTATTATTAATTTTGAAGAACAACTTGGAAGTGATCCGACGGAGCTGCATTTAAATATCATCCAATACATTGTATATTTGCATAAAATTAAAGCTAAACCGACCTGTGCCCTTTTCCTGCATAAAACTACAGATTCAAGACTATCCATGAAAATTAGACACAGACTCACTAATCTGACAGCATAATTTTCTAACTAACTCACTAACTGAAGCACAAATCCAAAATTAGAAACTGACTAAACTAACTAATTAAATTAACCCTGAAAGTATGAACGTGGACGAATGCTTGGACTAAATCAGCGACCACAATGAGTTTATGTAGCCTATCCGTACGGAAGAAAACCGAAGAACACAAAAAATGCAATTGCACTTTCTTGTACATGATGATTTGTTTCATACTTTAAATGCATAAGCCCGAAACAAACACAATTTTTTAAAAAAAGAAGCATAATATTTCATAATTTTGAATAAATAAGCAATTATGGCAAACAGAAATATAAAAAATGAAACAAACATGACAAAAATTGCAAAATTCAATACAAAAATTCCTAGCCTGGCGCTTAATAACTATAATTACTAATTACGAATCCACAGGAACAACTCAAAGATCAGTTCAAAAATCTGAAAAAAAATTAGCAGATTTTTGGCCTCATTTCCATAAAAAAATCTATCCTCGCAATCTTAATAGACACATTTTTTCAAAACATAGGTAGGACTAATGCATATATAAAATTTAAGGCAAGATTCTTCTATTTAGGGATATTAATTATTCTATGCTTACATCTGAATTTTTTTCATTGAAGACTGACAAGATATTTGTGAGCTGAGCTACATGATGCAGTGTTCTTCTATTGCTAGTTGTATCCGCATTCACTATTCACAAAAAGTGCAGATGCGTCATCTGAGAACAACGTAGTGTGTTACGAAATTAAAGAAAGCTCACAAGTAGCTTCTGCAATGCATAAAACGAGGAGATTTCATAATGTCTTATTTCTGAACCAGCTATTAAGTCCTACAACTGTTAGTTCAACCGCGTTAACATAGATAGTGCTATCATTATTAATTATGGTTGTATTAAAGTATCTCTTCTCTGCCTGTGAAGAAATACATTCCACAAGGATTTCATGATTAAAGGCCCAATATTCGCAACCAATAAGTACAGGTTTACTTCTGCACATTTTTTTAAGCTTGGAAGCGTTAAATAAAATTCATATGTGTTTTTCTCATGCAGTTATGTTTTTCCTTGTAATGCCAAAATAAGTTGCTGCATTAATCTCAAAGATAAATTTAAAACGTGTGAATGATGGTACAAGCGCAATTTCAGTTATAAAGTAAACGGCAAGGTTGAGCCTCATTACCGTATACATAATCTCTAGTTAACTATAGATGACATAATTGTAGACTTTTTAGCTGTTCTACTGGAATCATGTAGCATCAAAAAACTAATTAAAAAGTTAAGCAAAATAAAATCGCTAATCTCTCCGAAAAATCTAATATCGGTAATTCAGTACCTTCAGTAAATAATCATCAATAATCTATAATGTCAAGGCTGTAAAAAATGTTCGGACTTTAGATCTCCTAGTCCCTATACTCACTATGAGCATGTTTTTGAAACCATTTTTCTACTTGGATTTTCAAATATGAAAGGCTTATTTACCAAAATCTTTTGAAATAAATATTGCATGCTTTTATTTTATCTTTAGAAGACTCTGGTCTCCCCATCTGGGGCAACATGCATAGTAAATATCTTGACAAAATGCAATCAATTAACCAGCTAGTACGTGCTTACTAACTAAGAACCTTCGGTGCTGAAAAAAAGCAAACCTAATGTCGTAACTTTGCTTGACAAAGTAGGAATTATATTAACGATGAAGAAGGTGACATTTACTCATATTTAAAACTTAACCAGAGCAGTCGACGTCGGCTTCTAAAACTCATAACTCCAAAATATTTGAAAAACCTATTGTGTATCAAGAAATAAGCTTTGGAATGTATTGCCTATCAACAATAAACAAACAAACCTGCCTGATAACAATTTAACATGAAACACCCTGTCACATCAGTCCGCATTAAAACTCACGAGCGGGAGCGACTCAGCAAATCGGAATTAAGTTTTGTTTATACATGTTAAAAAACGTTTGTAGTTCATTATTACGAAGCCGAAGGCTGAGTCAGGTAATTACCAACGGGAGCGCCCTATGCTGCACATGTTAAAGCTAAAATCACCTGAAAACGCAAGATGAAATTTGTGTTAGTAAACTCTGTTTGGAACGG
>Ga0210040_10005669_pt1 | contig 15829 bp, 14 predicted proteins | sample CryGeyCG12114_NA_FD_185462 | JGI IMG/M metagenome (GOLD analysis project Ga0210040, IMG submission 185462) | Groundwater microbial communities from aquifer - Crystal Geyser CG19_WC_8/21/14_NA (SPAdes) (version 2) | ecosystem: Environmental > Aquatic > Deep subsurface > Groundwater | place: USA... | reverse complement strand
AAAAATTAATTATGAAAATTTTTGATAGTTTTGAATTCGTAGCTGCACTGACTGTAGCAGTTAAATATATGTTTTTTTAATGTTAACCTGACATCGTCCTTTACAGCATTGCAAAAAAAGCTGTTCGAATTAAAAAAAAAACTTTCTTTGATTTCATAGTAAATTGTTTTTCAAAAAAATATTGCTACAGTGGATCAATGAAATCAGAGACTCAATCCATAAACAGTTTTGGTGCTTCGCAGTAGATATTAACATCACTGCGTTTTATCCATATCCCATTCAAAAAGCTGATTTGGCGTTTCAGCTGGTAAACTAGTACTGTGTGTAGTGTACGTCTAGTGTAGACTACACAAACATTCAAGGGGTAGCCACTTGCTTCATTAAATGTGTAGATACGAATGGAGTGTAATGGAATGGTCTAGTTTTCGAAACAAAGTGAAAGAATGGGACCCTTCAAACAATTTCACATGCTATAGTTGGAAAACCAATGTTTTTATTATCCGAATCCAGCAAGGCGTATAAAGTTTGCGTGCGCGGACTTATCATTTTTCCCTCTGTACCGTGTGAACCGTTTGGCACGGTAAACATTTTTTCATTCGAAAACACTATTTCATCAGGTGATGAGACGCAGCTTTTTGCAATGTTTGTGGGACCCAAATATGAATGACTTCATGGGAAAGTAAACATTGCAAAGGTTAGTTTTTTTACCAAAACTATTTGCATTACGCGTCGAAAAATTATTCATAGCTTTAGATCGTACTTATTGCCAATTTAGACTTGTAGTACTGGTAATGCAATGTTTTCATCCATTTAAAATCGCAAATACTACATTTTCCAGTGTTAAGAATGCCTTGAATATGTAAAACGGGAGACATGTTGGTAAATTTTGGCAACATACAATATGGCCGGCCAATATTTCAACATGTGAGATTACACTCACTCACTTACTTATATACGATTGCTATAAAGCATAACAATAAAAAACCAGAAAATGAACAACAAAAAACAATTTTTCACGACTTAAATGATTTGCCAACTATGTATGTACGTATAAATGGTGCAAAAACCACCACCTGCTGATAAATCCTCATTTCCCATTTTTGCTCAGCTTCATTTACCCCACCAATAGATTTTTTGCGAATCTTAAAATGGCGTTCTGCTCACTCATCTCAAGAGCTTGATTGGGCCTGTGGGTTGGAATTCGCAAATCCGAAACTTCTTATTGGCTCCAAACTCATGCATACTAATGAATCCACATTTGACAAGACAACCACACTTTTACACATTTGCATAAATTATTGAAGAACTTTTCATCGCAGCAAATCGATGCCGAAATGCCGACCATTTTTCCCCTTGGGCTACAACCAGTCATAAATAACATGGAGTTTTACACACAATATGGCATACAACTTGATTTGCTCATTACATTTCAATCTCTGAACGAACACAACACGGTATTGTACCCCTCCAGCTAAACAAGCATAATTTCCTTGTTTCCAACTTTTCTACACTCTATTATTTCCAAATTGTTATTCAATAATTCTCGCATCTACAATATACAGAATTTCCAAATGAAGCTGTATATTTTTTCTCTTCCTTCTCTCGCTCCCGACACAAAAAGTCGCGGTATTTTATCATGCTAACTAACTAACTAACTAACTGAATAACTTCTCACGTTTGTGTACGTATATAAAGTCAATCAGTGGTAAAAATGTTGAAATCTCGTTCTACCGAACATGGATGATAAAATTCTCTACTTATCAAACATGGGCTTTTCTAGATTTAAGATTTTTCTCTGTCAGCTGTTGCTTTCAGAGTGCATTCTAGACAAACAGAGCAAAAACTTGGGGCTGGGTAAAGGACATTCGCCTTTTGTACAGCTCGGACATGTTGGATGCAATAAGAAGTTGTATGGTTCAGATAGTTAGTTATTGGGTGGCTAGCTGGTTAGTTAGTTAGTTTAGTTTGCAATCTCGGATTTTTTCGGCGTCAGCCGGTCACTGTATAATAAGTTGGTAAACTATGCAGAATGCAGACATTCTTTGATCACTGACCGGACGACCTTTTGCCTAGAACGTGCTATTTCGTAACAATGGATAGTAGATTCCATGATTCGACAAAGATGTATGAAATTAAATGATTTAATAGTCTAGATGACAGCTTCACACAGAGAAACAGATGCATCCCATAAACCAAATGTGATTTGAGCAGTTTGGCGTCGATTTTGTCGTCTGTAACACGGGGACTATAAAGCAGTTTTGTAGCATGTGAGCTCACACGGGTCCTCCATTGCTACTTTATTGAAGCAAAAGTGATCGACAGGTGTTTAATAAGAAGTACGAACGTTTTTTTCTGCTCTCTGGTAACCTAAACTAACTCGTCTTGGGATGATTGCTGGATTTATTGACATTCTCGAGTTGGGCCGCATGCAGAAAAGTGAAATTTTTTATACGTACAATTCCTTCTTTAAATTCTGGACATGCAATACATCTGTCGATTCGGCACGAGACTTTTGAAGATATACATTTGATTTTCTTGGATCAACTGTGTGCATCAGTTTACATAGTTTAAGGACCTTTCAAAGATTGGGTTGTGTAGATTTTTTTACTCATTTTTTATCTTGGTTTCCTGCAACATGTGCAGCAGCAGCAGCAGTGGAATGATCAATCTCATTTATATGATCACTTGTACAGTTTAATGAAGGAATTCTTTATAGTTACAAGTTAAGTTAGTTAGTAAGTTTGTCTGTGTAAAGGGCAGCCACAGACTGGTGTACGTAGACTGCCCAAAATTTAAGCAGGATGACCATCTGCTGCTGTCTGTGCTGTTAACTATTCTCAATGATTATTCATCGTTTTACATAATGGGACCTCTGTGGGCATTAGCTGTGAGATCTGTGTAATTAGACTAGTGCACTCTCTAATTTTGGTAAATGGACTATTTTTACTAATTAGATAGGTGAGCTTAAGTGGAAATAGATTGCAGACGTAGGAAGACCAATTTGAATTTACCTTTCGTATGGTTTATATCGAAAAATTAACAAAAACAAAAAGTAAAAACGTAAAAAGTAAGTTAAAACAAAGAATATTGCGGTATAAATTGAATATGTATATTAAACGTTTGTATTACTAAATAGTATTCCTTGGGTGCAAAACATAGAACTTTAGCTCATCTGCTTTGTCGACCAAAATAAATGTAGTGATAAAGCAAGTTTCTACCTGCAGAAAACCTTCTACTCTGAAATCGCAATTTTTAGCAAACATGGCGGAATCTTGGTGTCTCATAAACCAAGCTATCTAACTAACTAATGCACAGCCAGTGGTCTATTCACTAGTCATTACCCCTTGAATCCTTACCAGATTTATGTTTTATCGGCATTCTTTGTTCAATCCCAAGATTTTAAAGGTGTAGTATTACTGAGACTGACTTATTGAATACATTTCGCACACAAATGAAAAAGAGAACGTCGTAGTAATGGGCTCATTAGCGTGAGAACGAATTTTCTCACGATCCCTTGCTACTTCATTTAAAAGCCATTAGTTTTTTCTTGAATCCAATATTTGGGAGTGGTAGTTACTTACATTTGTTCAATCAATAGCATTGCACCATTATCATATGCATTCATTCTTCCTTGCTTTTATTGCATTCTAACTCTAACTAAACTCCAAAGAATAATCAAATTACAGTTTCCCATGCGTTGATTACATTCCCTCAGCTTGTTACTGCTTGACTTTTTTTTACCACTACATAGTGCAATCATCATCATCATCATCATCGTACGCACTTTGATTTGCCCATTTGCTCAGTGCCACAACACAATATTGTTATTATTGCTTATAGATTTAATGTAATTGGTTACGCAACTAAACTAACCAACTGTACAGTTATTGGCCGTAAATCTGTCAGGGAATTCATCTAGTTAGTATAGAATGTAGGCCTACAGAGATAAAAGTGTATTCCTAAACAACTAATTCTAACTCAACTCTTTTATTTTTATGCGCGCAACAAGTACATAAGGTGTAAGCATGGTTTAGTATTAGTTGTTAGCTAGTAATGAGTAAGTATATACTGAACTAACTAACTAAACAAGGCCAGACAGAGAGGATTGTTATTCCACCTCTACCTTGCTGTATACACGAGTTGTTGTCTTTGCATAAAACTTATTGCCATTGTGAGTCACTTTCCAGCTGCTTCGGCTAGGATTATGCAATCATAATGGAAGGAAGGGGAGACCCTTTTTTCACTTTTGTACACACAGGCTCCTGGACAAGAAAAAAATTTAGGATCCATTTGCTCCCATTGTTTGTATTGTTGGGTCCAGTCACTCAAGTACACCTTTATTTTTTCATCATTCATTGAGCAATGGGTTTAGTTTAGCCAGGGAAAATGCCTCTACATGGCAGAATGCAGCTTGCCAGTGTTCCTCTATATATATTATGTTCTGTTGATTTTTCGTTTCCCCTTTTCTTAAAAATGATAGCTGCGTTCTGTTCAAGATGCAAGATAGACAGGTGGGCTGCAGCTTATGTACAGTTTAAGGCTCGGCATTTGTATTGTCTGTGTGGATAGTAATTTTGGCCGGGAATTTTGGTTTATAAGGCTTTACACACGGTTCGTGTATAGGAATTTCGATTTTTAGCTTACTTTATTTCGGGTTGTTTAAAGTACAAAATGTGCAATTTTCATTAGCAAGTTTAGCGCGTCATATTGCAACATTGCTTCAATGCTACAACAATCCGTTTGCTAATAGATTGTGAAGTGCCCGAGAGAGATCTGAACTTGATCATATATTTTTCTAATGTATCCTGTATTTTATTCAACAATGAGAGCATCTGGCATCCGACTCTTGCCTCACTCACCTGAATATGTTGAGCCATAACCATGATCATACTACGGGCGTGTAGTACGAGCTATAGTTATGGCATCATGATTTACTTCCACTTTAATTTTTTTCCTGTTTGAGTACGTATAAAGCTCTACAAGATTAGTAGGAGCGCCGATTTTTACTACACAAATGATTTTAGGTCTCTTCTTCATGGCCCGCGATCAGTTTAAAAGACAGCAGTTGTTGGATGAGACTGGAAATGGAAAGTTAGTTGATATTTATGATGATAGTCCGTACGTGCCTGTGTGTACGACACATTTACCAAAAGTGGATAATCACCAGGCTTGAGATTGTGAATCATTATTATCTAGTCCTTTCTATATGATTTTTTACCCCGGTCGGTGGTTTGGTTAATTATTATTCCTAGCAGCAGTGAATCCTTATTCCCAACTAATCTGGCTGATAATCCAAAAGAGTGCCACATAGGAAGTTTGCATGTTAATGGAATGGAATGATCGTGGAATATCTATCTGATGACAAAGAAATGGGGAGATCATGAGTCCCTGTAATTGAATGTGAGCGCATATTTAGCATACATCATATATGCTCTGTGTGGATGTTATTATGTTGCGGGAAAGATTGAAAAATGAGCACGTGGTCCAGAATTCAAATATAGCAATCATCATGGTACAAACTAACTAACCAGCTTGGGTTACTCAACTCTGTACAACTCGTCAGTTGGTCACAAAATGTAAATTGATATTACTACGCAATAAAAATTACGAATGGCTTTATCGGACGATAAATTTTCACATTCCTTTGTCTTCCAATACATTAAATCTAGGGTTTTCTGTGCATAGGAACGAATGGATTATTTAGCCAGTGAACCATATGCAGGGAAACCTGAATTTTCATAGACACCACGTTTTTTTCCGAGCCTATGATCCTTTTGAAAAGAAGGGGACCATTTGTAAAACCACCTTTATGATGATTACTGTGCTTTAAACCCGTGCTAGGTTATACCAGCAGCCGTCATCCTTTTTTAAATGTCGTAGTATAGTTAGCTAGTTTAGCAGCTTGCTCTAACTAACTAGCTTACCTGCACATTTATCAAAGGCCCTTCGACTACGTACTGTATTGTCATTTACTACGGGACTTTCTCCCTTGCTCTCAACTTGTTATTATTATGACGGACTCCACACACCTTGATTGGGGGGTCCGGCCTTTTCGTACCTTTGGAAGCCAGCCGTGTCATGAATTGGCAGATAATAATATTCCATACAGTAGTTGGTTACTTACGATGCTAGGCTAGGCAGGGTACTAAAGATAGTTAGTTAGCTAGGGTTTGTTATGTTATCTCAGATCTAGAAACTGAGCCGCATTATAATGCACACAAAATTTTTACAAAGCTCGGTTTCTATACTTGTTTTTAATCTCATATGAATCGGTGATATTTCATTTTTGAACTCACTCTCAGTTACTACACATGGCAATGGTCAAGTTGGTTGCTTTTGGTTATCGGGTAGAAAAATGAGCTCTTTATTATTAGTTCCTATCTATGTGCATGAATTTGAGATAAGAGTTGTGCGTAAACACTAGTCTTAAGTACATATAGTTAGTTAGTTAGTTACTTGACTGAAAGTAATTCAGCTGTTGAGTTATTCGGCCCCTTCATCGGAATGATAATAGGCTATGAACGGTGCAGTTAGTTAGTTAGTATATTCATTCCATGCTATGAAATGCAAACTAACTAACTGGTGCTTATGAGTTTGTGGAGTTGTGACAATAAACCCCTTATTATTACTTTGAGTCTAACGAATTAAGAAAACAATACTTCCAAAAATATTCTGTAGTCTCGATATCGGTAAAAAAAATCCTTTGTAGTTTCCACCCAAATGCTTATAATTAACGAAGCTAGTTAGTTAGTGTGGTCTAAATAACCTAAATAAAACTATCCTTTTTTTACCCATTATGTAGGTAAATGAACTTTTATTTCATTCCAAAATTAAGTTAGTTAATGTTAGCCTGTTAGCAGCATACAGCTTTCTTTAACACGATGAAATTCATACTTTTTAACGAAACTCTTTATCTCTCTGTTGTACGGTTCCCATACCTTGCATTATAAACTGAGCCAGCAAAGTACCTACCTTGGAACTAACTAACTGCAGTGTGACTTTAGGTATTCATTGAAAAAAGGGCCAAGCATTTGCTGGAATACATTTTCACATGTACAAGATACCACACAGAGTCTCTATATATGGCCTACCTTATAAAGCAGTGGGAAGGCTAACTAACTAACTAACTATATAACCAACAATTTGATAATCCTGAACGAAACATGGGGAAAATAGTAGTACATAAGTACACAAACATAAACTGCTGACTGAATAATACCCTCAGACTGGTTCTACTGCTCACATGTATGAATCTCTGTCTCTTTTTCCATCAATTTCTTGTGCCTATGTGTGTGTGTGTGTGTGTGTGCCTTTATAGATTGTGTTCAAAATCTCTTTGTTCAGCACTCACAGTTTGCTACTAACTAACTAAACTATGAGCCAACTTGTTAGTAGTTAGTTTTGCAAACTTGAGTACACAACTAGATAGTGAATATCAGGGAAGTGCTTTTGCTGTTCCACAGGAGTCCCACTCCGTACGTTGACTGGGTAGTATGTACGGTCCGTGTTTGCAGTGATTCGCAAAGGTTTTGCAATCTTTTTGGATTTGGCAAAATTCTGGGCTAAATATACTTGTGTGTTAAATCTAGTTGAATTTTTTTTAATGGTATCAAGAATTCATGAAAATTTGGACTTTGCTCATATGCTTTTTAGTTTGTTTCTTGTACTACGAACGAACTTATATGTTTGTGTTAATGCAGGAATCAAGTTTGTTCCGTGGGGAAAATTGTCAGTGGCGTCGAATTGCAAAATTAGTTTAGTTTGTTGATGATAGATTAATTGACCACAAAACTCCAATGTGTTCTAATAATAATAATACAATCTATACGCTTTAAAGTGTTCAAGAGTTTTTGTAAACTCTCAACCACTCACAGTTTGTTAATAATTAACGAGCTATTAACTACCAAGTACAAATTTAAGCTTTAAGTGAAACGAAAAGCAGCTCAACTTTGGATTCACCACTCAGTCAGTACTTCAGTGTTCAATAAAAATCCTCATCTGTGTGTTTGGATCGTCCGGTTTGCAAAAACCCATGTGCGATTCTATAATTTCAAACTAATTAACACCGGTAAGATTTGCTCGTTTATATTATGTTTAGAGCTTGTCGTAAATGTTTTTTTGCAACCATTCGTTTGTTTAGACTACTCTTGAAGTGTCATTCATTCTTGTGTGAATATTCGTTCTAATAGGCTCGTTAGTTAGCTAGTAAGATTAGCCAGCCAGCTAGTAACTAACTAAATAAAGTTGACAAATACTTACCACCGGAAGTTTACTAACACTAACTAACTGGAGACGGTCTTTTGTCCATTGTAAACCTCAAGTTTCCAACCCAATCATGTGTGTTCTCATTCATTCATTAAAAGTTTGGTCCTCTTTTACTATATTTGTTGTTCTTTCACAGAAGAACCAACTAACAAAGGGACCATTCATTGGTCACTCTGTGTGGATTGGATTATTGGTTTGTTTGAATGAACGTAGAGCAACAAGTTGCTTCTCACACGATGCCTGTTAAAGCCAGTGTGCAACATTTTTTGTGTATAGTTAGTTAGTTTGTCTCTACACGTTAGGTTAGAAATAATTTTCGACACTGGGCATTGTAAGAATCATAGTAACTAACTAGCTAAATAGCAAGTAAGTAAGTAAAGTAGTGTCATATGCCAAGACATGTCCATAATGTATAGTTTGTTTTCTTCTCATATTCTCGTAATGATTATGATGGGAAGAAAGAGGACGTGAAAAAAACGACCACCTACAAACATGCTGGAATTTTTGTTCTCATGAATTGCAATATCATCATCTTGACTGCATGGAAGCTGTAGGTATACTTATAGTTATAGTGGGTAAGTTATGTAACTAACCAAGCCAGTCAAAGATTCCATGTGATAGGTCGTTTAGCCCGGGTTTCTTCGTATCCATCTACTGTTTATTATGCAGTAGCCGTGAGCGGCGTGATGATGAGTTTACGTTTTCCATTGTCTCCAAATGTAAATGTAGGCTACAGAGTTGCTTTGTCAACATATGTGTATCGTTGGTTAGTTGGACTATGGGAGAATTTACTGTTGTTTTGTGGAGTGAAAGTGCAGTTTTTTTGGAATTTTTACAAGTGAGATGATGGTAGCTTACTGTTGACTAACTAACTGTACGTAAGTAAGTTAGTAGAAATGCATGCATGCATGATAAATACAATGGTATGTGGTCAGCACTGCAAGGGTCCGTACCTTGTATTTTATTCTTTTGGTTCTGTATGGGGCATAAATCATCGTTTTTTCTTCAGATAGAGAAAGGAGTTAGTGAGTATGTTGGGAAAAAAGTGTGATGAATGCAGCATTTTAGATTTTTTATTTTGTATCACGGTACACTTAGGGATTCCAGTTCAGACAATTAGAACAATATTGGAAGGTGAATACGCAGTTTAGAATGGTCCGTGTCTATTAATCATGTATGAAACCTTAAAGCCAAGATATAAATTTGCCATTTTCTGTGTTTATTGAATGATGGATAATAAATAATCTTTAGTTCGTAAGTTATGGGATACCTGCCCTTTAATATTTTATTTTCCAATTCCGACCATAAGCAACCTGATTGATTTTTCTCAAGATCTTTAAACTTCCAAGAAGGTCAGTTCTCCACACAGTATGTACCACAGCTTGTAGTTCGGGGGGATGAAAAAAGTGATTTTTAGAGAAGAGGCTTTATAGTTCGTTAAGTTAGTAAATTCATAAGAATGACCATGCCCTGCTGTATTCCTTCCCTTGCTTACTTGTTGTGTTGTTGTTGCCTTCCAGCAGGAAATGAATGTATGAGATTCCAATGGGTACTTACTTTGGAAGAAGGTCTATATAAAAGATACTTACTTACTTGCGTACTTACTTATGTTGATCATTGTGTAGTATGATGATTGGAACGCTCCTTTCCACCTTATGTACAGTTTTTTTTCCTCTCGCCAGCATTCCTTTTCATATAGAGAGCTGGTATTAAGTGTCCTATTAACCAACTAAGGTTTGATCAGGAAAAAATTGAGGTTGTGCATATACAAGTTTGTTACATGCTATGGTATTTGTGTGGCTCAAGAGGTTCAGTGAACGATTCCACAAAGGTAGTCCATTCCATATTGAGGGAAGGTACAATTTCTATGAATCCGATGAATGTGTGTTTTGGAACGCATTTAGTGCACCGTTTAGACTGGATTTATGATCCATGCACTTATCTTGTAACTAGCTGTATTACTTTGGCTTTTAAATATTGCTTTCACTGTACAACTTGGATAAGTTTAGTAGCTAGATTGAAAAATTGCATTTTTTTAGGGTTAGACTGCATTTAAAGAAAAACGTTTTCGTCGGGTCTTAATGAATACCCCCAATGATTTTTTTGCGTTTTATTGATATTTGGTATGTAAAGAGTTTTTATGGGCGAAACTACGGTGAACACTCTCATTGTAAAAGTAAGCAAGCAAACGAGTGAACGAACGAATGAGTATATTGTATAGTATATGGGGCTCTCATGTTATTGGGTTGTCGGACAACACGGAGCCTAGATTTTAGATTACGAGTATTTATTTTCCTTTCACATTTGCCGTCCTTCTTTGTTATCCATCCATCCATGGTTGTGAAAAGAGGATGGATGGATCTCTGAAGCCCTCTCAAGTTCATCTTGTCCAGAAGATGAAAAAATGAGTTTTCCTATTTCTCCTGCTGCTTTTCCTTCCTTTGTTATCCACCTTTGAAATCCTTATGTAATTACATTTAATGAATAAATGCACTCTTTTCTTCAGAAAAATTTCATATCGTACTGAATGCTGACTGGGCTTAAATCCAAATTCACGGCAGTTGGATTTAATAGTGTCATTGAGTACATTTGCATTCAAATTATTATAGCTGACTGACTACGTTGCTGAATTGACCTGAAAATGCACAGTAGTTTAATGTTGTGACCTTTATGTTGAAAAAATGAATGGATGCAGTATGGCTTAGGCGTGATTTTCCTGATGACTGACATGGTCGATGATTGATAATTTGAGTTTGAAATCTAATAAAAATGGTCATTATTTCTTTGCAGACTGACTGAGCAGTGAAGACTGGAATTTTAGTTATGTTGTGGTTGTAGCCACACATACACGTGGCCTTGTGTGTGTTCCGGACTGCCTTAAGTTGAGCTGGTGTTTTGATAACGGCTCTGAATGTTCACTGAAGGCGAAGGGCTGCTGGAGCTGTCGTTCCCTATGTCAAGTGCACACTTTGACGAGATTATGCGAACGGGCTTCCACACTGACCTTGTCACTTTCACTAGTTCGCCACCACGGAGTGACCACACGTCCTACAAGGAGGAGACTGTAATTGGAAATGGTGAGTTTTAGTAAAAATACGCGATACGACGAAGTTTTTGCCATCCAAATACATCATTTTAAGACGTGACTTTTAGTTTTTAAAAAAATTAGGTTTAATTTCATTTAATTAAACTAGGCCAATATAAATAATTAAAATATATTATTTACAATGTATTAGATGTTTTCAAGGAGTAAGTAGTGAGCATGGGACTGTAAAATTGAAAGTATAATTGAGTGAGCTATGTCGCACAGCATGTTTGGAGGTGCACAAGAGAAAGATGAATCACGTTCTGTCGAATTATTTCAAATCTGTGTGGGGAACTTTATTCGTGTTTTTGGAAATGAAGTCGAACGGCGTTTAATTGCTTGAAATGAGCTGTTTTGAAGGCATAGAAGTAGATTACGATATAAATGTATTTTATTCGAAATGCGATTTTGAACTGCAGGAGCATACGGAACCGTATATAAAGCCAAAGACGTCAACCGACCTGAGGGATGGGTAGCTCTGAAAAAAGTGCGTATCCCATTGAGTGAGGATGGAGTGCCCGTCTCTATTTTACGGGAGATATCTATGGTGAAACAACTGGAGCGATTCCAGCATCCCAATGTGGTCCGCTTCTTGGATGTATGCAATGGTCCTGCTGTGCCCAGAAGTGAAAACAATCTACCTCTATTTCTTGTCTTTGAGTATGTAGAGTCGGATTTGGCCAAATATATTAGTATGACACCGAGGGAAGTTTTAAATACTGCAAAAATTAAGGTATGTATTGTTCAATTTGCCAACATGTAGTTTTTTTTGCAGGGGATTGAAATTTTGAGTGATGTGTATAAAGTTGCGTTTTTGTTTGGTTTGTAGGATATAATGTTTCAAATCCTATGTGGACTTGATTTTCTACATGGACAACGAATAGTGCATAGAGACCTGAAGCCACAAAATCTGCTAATGTCTGCTAATGGAACCGTGAAGCTGGCGGATTTTGGGTTATCCAAAATATACGATTTTAGTATGAAGCTCACAAGTGTGGTAAGTATAACATTTATTACTTAATTACTACTGTACCGTTTTGACTTTGAGGACAGTTCATTTTAGATTATGATTGATTTTTTTGCGCAACAGGTTGTCACTTTATGGTATCGTGCTCCAGAAGTGTTATTAGGTGGCCAATATGGATCCCCAATTGATATGTGGGCTCTTGGTTGTGTATTCGCTGAACTGTATAGAAAACGTCCCATTTTCCCTGGTGAATCCGAACGGGATCAGCTTGAGAAAATATTTGAGTAAGCTTTTTATATTCACTGCTCTTTACTTTTATGTCAGGTGTAATGTTTCCTCTCCTTAGTCTATTTTTTTATTGCAATAGTTATTATTGTGCAATAGAATGATTTTTACTTATTACTAACGTTTGAACTTTCTGTATTTCCAGCGTATTAGGTAAAGACGAACAAACAGAGTCAGACTGGCCCCGTGAGTCCCGTGTTCTGCCACACTCCTTTCGCTCCAGACCCGAACGAACATGGGCAGTAGCTGTTCCTGGAATCGACCCCGTAGGACTGAATCTACTGAAACAAATGCTCACTTTCAATCCATTGAAGAGAATCACAGCTCAGCAGGCACTGAACCACGAATGCTTCGAACATCGATCCATCCCTTCCGTAGACGTGCATACCAACACGGAATTAGACTTAGAAGAACAGGATCGGTCATCCACACGTCTTTTAAACACAAGTCCTACAGCGGAGGATCAACTTATCAGTGATGATAGTATCACATCGCCTCGGTCTTTAAATTCTACCTCAGCGGATGATTCTGGCTATTCATCCATGTATTCACATTCATAATAATAGTATTAGTTAGTTTGCAGCTCCAGAAAGGACCATTTGACTACTACTACACGTGAAGAAATCGCTATATAGAGATCATAGGTGAGCCATATTCTGGAAATTAAAAGATGTGGGTGCCTTTTTTAATATTTATCTGCATGAGTTTTATACTATAAAATAGTTTAGTTAGTTAGTTAGTTACACATTGTAGGGAAAAGACAATAAGAGACTGGAACCGTCGCAGGGAGCAATACGCCATTATTGCTAATGAAAAAATCCGTGATCATTTATAAGTAGGGTAAGGTATTATTATTATTATAAAGTAAGGTAAATAATGACTGGAACTGGAGAATTCAATAAATGTTAGTTAATTATAGTTCGTAAAATGCGCAATTTGCGAGAAAAGGAAAGAATTAAGTTCTAGTCTCAGTTTACTTATGGCTGCGTTCAGTTCTAAAACAACTGAGAGAGTCTGAAGAATGTCTTGCAGCAAAATCCTAAATATATTTAATTTGTGCATTTATTACAGCGGCGTAGGGGATGTACTATATATTGCTGGGAGCAAAAATAGCGGTTTAATTTCCCAAGAGTATAGAACTGATAAAGTTGGTTAGTTAGTAATAGTGGTGAAAAGTACTAAAAAAACTAACTATCTATACCATTCAACACATTCTGTCTGATTATTACGCTTGCCATTCTATGAATGGATGATAAAAATTAGTGTCTTGTCTTTGCACATAATTTAGAGCTCTACACAGTTCTAAACCAAATAGTCTGAATTCTTTGAACCTTCCTATAATAAATATAAAAAGAGAGAGAAAATTTCTAGCTAACTAAATACTGTTAGTTGTGCCTTGATTCACACACGCTACGCTGAAAATCGCACTGAAATGTCAAAAAAAGTGAACGCAATTTTTGTTTTGACGACTGCTTATAATTACAGGAGAAGATTTTGAAATCTTGCATGATTTCTTGTATTATTAGTTTTTAGAGGGTTTATTATACTTTGTTTTTTGATTAATTATTTAGTTATTACAACCCGGTACGTTATAAGTTGATAGTTTGTATGATTTTTTCGTGTTTGATTCACATTCGCACTAATCTACCGCACGTGCGAAAAAATCCAGGAAAAATACATATCATTATAGTTTCTGTGCTCAGTCTCAGACTGTACATAAATATTATCCAGTGCTACTGACATACTATAATGCAGTAAAAAGTTTGAATTTTTTTTGAAGACTTGAAGAAATGACTGAATCATTTACAGGTAAACATTAATAAGTATTTGCATTTACGTAAGTTATTGTACTCGTACGTATGTAATCTATTCGATTTTGTCTTACTAAATTAGGAATCCTTCAAGGGAGAGTTATAAGACTACAAGTTAGTCTATTTGACATTGCGATTGCCACAAGGTTTTCTATTATAACTTGTTACGAATCAATCAATATTTTACGATGCGCTGAGCGTACTCACAATATGAGTGATTGATTGTTGTTATGCATACATTGTCAGTTTCAATTCAGACTTTGTGGAGAATGAGAAAGTGTATTTTCGCTTACTCTCACAATCAGATCTTAAATGATTGATTCAAGGGTTTCTCGATATTCCTGGCAGGTTATATTGAATTGGTCGCATTTGTAATTGATTTGAAGTGAACCATGGCTCTTCTATAATCCAGATATTATTACTATTTGTCGCGTCAAGTTTTGATTTTTGCATGTGGTTAGTTAGTTAGTTGATAAGTTAAAGCGCTGGTATTTTTTGAAAGAAAAATGGCAGAGTAAAAAAATATGTACCTGACTGCATGCCGTCGTCACAGATGGATACGAAACGCAGTGTGTGATATATGCGACACGACGTAAATATGTGTGTATAGTTTGATCCCTTGCTTGTGGAATCAGTCACATTTGTGAATAAGTTGTACAGTTTAATTACCAGGGAAGAGTTTTATGGTTCAGGTTAATTGGTTTTATAATTCAGGAGAATTTTTTCCGTTAATGATTTGAGTTTTGGTTTGCTTAGGGTTTCGTTTTTGTTGTTTTGTAATGTTTGATTTTTGGGTGGAATCGGGATGAAAATTATGTTAAATACAGATTTGATTTAGGAATAATGTTTCAGTATTGGTTTGGTGTAATTGGATTAATAATTCTTAAGCATATATTTTATGGGAGTATGTTATCTATGATTTACGTGGTTTTGTTTGCAAGATCAAATTCGTGAATTGTAACCAACTATTATTTATCAACTGCTTATGATGTTTAAGCTATGACTCGTGATATTCTAATTATGATTGCATTAAATGCAATGAACCAAGTACTGGAACTATTGTAATATTCTTTTTTGTGGGTTACAAAAACATAATTGGTCAAGAATCTGTTGAATTAATAGTTTGTTACTTACTCACAAAGTTTTTTTTTCGTTCGGTGTATTATTTGGTGTTGAAGATTTTATACTATTTTATTTAAGCTATATTTACACTGTGTCCATCATCGTAATATGCCATCCCTGGTGTTCAACAGTGCTCAAGGTACTTAAAATGTTCAAGAAGTGATATAATATATGTAGCTTCGTGTGTTGTTGTACTACTCTTACATTTCATGTACCTAATTGTTCACAATGAATTACACAATAAAGTTGGTAAAAACGTCAAAAATGAAAGTGGTGGATCGTGCGTGCTCATTT
>Ga0210040_10005668_pt1 | contig 15831 bp, 18 predicted proteins | sample CryGeyCG12114_NA_FD_185462 | JGI IMG/M metagenome (GOLD analysis project Ga0210040, IMG submission 185462) | Groundwater microbial communities from aquifer - Crystal Geyser CG19_WC_8/21/14_NA (SPAdes) (version 2) | ecosystem: Environmental > Aquatic > Deep subsurface > Groundwater | place: USA... | reverse complement strand
GCGCCCGAGGGGAAGCCGTGTTAGTGACCTTCTCACCATAGCCTTAAGCCGTTCTTGGGGACGACCACCCCGACCATCAAACAGCAGGTCAGACGTTCGTGTCGTTTGTGAGTCGACCATGTACCCTTTCTCCCGGCTCGTCGTGCATACACTCAATCCACATAACACTCATCAAGCATCTCTTCGTTTCCGCCCAGGTCGTTGCCTTGATATTGCTGTTCCATGCCTTCTGCACCCAAACCTCCTCGGGATCCGTCACTGAGATCGCTGCGACGCTCAGCGACCATACACGTAAGGTGTTGTCAATCACGTCCGAGGCATTTGAACGGGCCGCATGGGCATCTCTGAGCCTCATAGCGATCCAGGTATATGGTATCCTCCTTCCTGGAACTTTGAACGTACATGACAAGAAGGCCAGCAACGATAGCTGCACGAGTTCCTCATTAGGATCTTTGACGTGATGACCGAGGTGCATCAACCTCGACTGCAGAGAGCTGAGCATATGCTGGAAACACGCCGCGCTATACCGAGCGTGTTTACGGACGTTGCGATTGATAGCCACGACCAAGTATTGAAAATCGCAGAAGACGGAGACAAGGCGATGATCCCACCAGGATGGTGTTTGGTAAAGATCCGGAGGCCTTGAAGACACTTGCAATATAGGATTCCATGACGCAGGGCTGCGAAGGAAGAATGGCTCGTTTCCGAAGCTCAACGAACAAGCAAGATCGAGGCTGCGACGTTCAGCATAAGAATCTCGCATTACCTGGAAAAGGAGAACAGAAACTCACCGATCAATCTTGAAATGGAGCTTGGAGCGAGTGCGTAAGAAATCTTCGCCACCCCTCAGCTGTATGATCCTGTGCAGGCCAGCGACATGCGCCGCAGCGGCACTCCAGTCACCAAACATTGCCGCAAGCAGTGCAAGCTGCATGACAATATACAGTATCGCTTCATCGCCAACAACATTGCTGCAATCTATCTTTGCCCTCAGCAACGCCAGTGTTCGGCGCAGGTGGAGTAGTGTCATCTTCCCAGGCTGGCCGTTCCGGGTCGACAGCACCAGGTCGTTCCTCGCATAGCCGGCGCAGAGTATACACTGAAGAGATGCAGCGTCAGAAACGAGCGACTGAAAGGAGACGTTTTCAACGCGGTCAAAGTCCACGCAACGATCGAGCGGAGACAGAGCTTGGTCGGTGATGTTGTATGCGAAGGCTTTGAAGATGAGTCCTCGAGCCTCGGAGTCCATGTCCGGGCACGCGAAGCGCACCAGAGCGAAGTCATTCCATGATGATGGCACATGTGATGCGGTCTGCTTGCTTGCATCCAGTGCCGCTACAATCGTCTTAGTCTCTCTCCTCTTCTCCCGCTGAGATCTGCGAGACCCGGCGCGCTTGTTCTTGCCGCGCATGCAGTGGCGCCTGATCACTGTGTCTTTTCCTGGCTTGAGACTAGATGAGGGATCGGCTATAACGAATTGGAACTTGGTGCTCATCTTGATGGAGGCTTTGCGTGGGAGCGAGATGACCTTGGCCACAGCGATGTCCAGTTTTAGCCCAAATTATGCAGCAGAGTGGATAAGCGGGGTAAACTTCAGCCGACGGTATGTTCGATCGTATGTTCTTCCATTCGCGACAGTATCATGGCTAGTAAGAATGGAGACGTGGGAGTGGAAAATTGATGATGGATGTCGGAGTCAGCCTCACTCGCACAGACGGACCAGATTGTTGTCCCGTCTAGGAACACGCTAAACTGGTCTCGACACTACCGGTTCTCATGTACCCGCATCGCACGCGGTGGACGCCTCAATCACGATATAGATCTGCCAACACCGGCATTTCACTGCTGCATCTCGTCCGAACCGCCGCGATGTATTCGTCTTATAAGCGATACAAGTACCTACGTTTGCATCTTCTTCGTTACTGCCGTCTTTACCGATTGGTAATAAGTGGGAGGATCAATCTCCCACGCAGCATGAAGTCGTCCATCTTGCTCCTTTTCTCTTGATTCTGTTCTCCGTCATTCGTCGCACCATCATCTCACGCCAATATCAACCACGACACCAACCACGAATTCCATGCTCCATTGCATCCAAGCCACTCCTGTCACAAACAAAATGACATCCATGTCCCTTCCACCCTACGATAGCTCGCTCCTGCAAACAAGCATCAGGGGCATACGTACCCCCGGCAAGCAACCCAGGCCTCTCCTCTCAGGTCAAACATGTCTCATAACCGGCAGCAACAGTGGTACGCTCCTCTCATTCCCATGACATAGATCATAGCTACTGAACTATGCCACAGGTATCGGCCTCGCTTGCGGTAAGCTTTTGACAACGCTCGGTGTCTCCTGCCTGATCATGGCCGTCCGATCAATTGAAAAAGGCGAAGCGGCGGCTGAACCCATACGAAAAGCACACCCAACTACGAAGATAGAAGTCTGGGAATTAGACATGCTATCCTACCCCTCGGTATGCGCCTTTGCACAGCGTTGCTCCACGCTGCCTCGGCTAGACGTCGCAATCCTAAACGCCGGCATAGGGAGCGGCCCAGCCTCGAAGATCAACAAAGCGACAGGCCACGAGGAAACAATCCAAGTCAACTACCTCTCCACCGCGCTTCTCTCCATCCTACTCCTACCAACTCTCTCACCAAAGAATCCAACAGGAGCGCCCGGTCGTCTCACCATTGTAGGCTCCGGCACAGCCCTCTTCTCCACTTTCCCCAACCACACCGCAGACCCCCTCCTACCCAGCTTCAACACTCCCTTCAGTGGCACCGTAGCGAGCGGCGAGCGCTATGCCGTGTCCAAACTCCTCGTCATGATGCTCGTGTACCAACTCAGCCAGGCCATATCCGCCGACCGCGTCATCATCAACACTGTCGAGCCGGGCCTGACATCTGGAACGCAGCTGCATCGCGACTTTAGCAGTGGCGGCAAGGTGTTTATGAGCTTGTTGAAGAGCGTTGCCGCGAAGACGCCCGAGCAGGCGGCGTATACGTACATTGACGCTGTTGCTGTGCAGGGGCAAGAAAGTCATGGGTGTTTTGTCATGTTTTGGCAAGTCTGTGCGTAAGTCTTTCCGGTCCAATGTATTGCTGCTGGTGGAGAATTGATCATGTATGACAGATTTCCGAAGATTATGCACACGGAGGAAGGGAAGCGTGCGATGAAGAGGCTGTGGGAGGAAACGATGGCGGAGCTGGAGTTCGCTGACGTGAGGGGAGTTCTGCACGCGGCGGGAATTTGAACTGCAGAGATGAGAGTCGCACTAATCATGTGTTCAATCTCACAGCACCTCTTCTGGTTAGACCGACCCGATAGCGTTGATTCTATCAGTGCGAGCAGGCGTGGAACAGCGCACCTGAGGGAAAATCGTGGTAGATGCGATGATTATCGATCTCGGAGGACGAGTCGGCCGTTACCCAGTCTACTATCGGCCTTCAACCAATTCAGTCTCACCACTCCCCAAGTCTTCTCAATTCGTCTTATTGCGCACTCAATCTCTCTGCCGCTTCTTTTACTCTCAACCCAACATTCCTCTCGCATTTGAAATAACTAAAATGACTGAAATGACCGCGTGGGGCACAGAGAGCTCGTTTTAGGAAACCCGTGAATTTCGAGAGGCAGCTGCTCGAAGTCGACCAAGTCAAAGTCACGCCGAACTCCATGATCGTGTGCTTCAAGCAAACTGACATACTCGGGAGGACATACGCGAAGACCTGCTTGCTAAGCATTTCAAGCTTCACATCTCCTCCGGCCCACAACGCCTCACTGAGCTCTGCGAGTAATGGAAACGCATGCTAATTCGACTACTCAAGGATGTTTGCACAATACAATGGTTATGGTCAAGTGACAAGCTTTTTGAATTCGACTACTCAAGGATGTTTGCACAATACAATGGTTATGGTCACGTGACAAGCTTTTTGAAAAGCGGAAATTAGTTATGAGACTAGTTCCAGAGCGGAAGTGGATGCCGTCCGGTCAAAAGGGGACCGTATACGAGACGGTGTCTTCGCAAATCGATATTGCGCTTCTCGATCCAGACTGCCACTGAGCCAGCTTTACAGATCGCTGTGGCGTTTGACCCACATAAACTTTCTAATTGAAGAAGAGATAACAGCTACAGCCCTCAGCTCTCGCGACAATAACCCACCAAGAGTTGGCTGGCGGATCTATGCCCACTTCCCTGTAAAACCATTTACCGTCATGACTATTTCCGAGCTTTCTTTTTTCCCACTCGTCAAGATAACGGCGGCAGAACCAGTGGACCTTGCAGCTTTCCTTAAAGCAGAACTCGATCCTTGGGCGTTCATGTAGAGCCCTCGGCATCTGAACCAATATTCTCTCCAGTTGTGGCCGCGCCGGAGTCTGCCAGTAAGTTGGCGCGGTCAGGTAGTTGGACACGCATGGGGTGATGGACATGTTCTCGGACCATGGTTGATACTGCGGTCGTGCCACCAAGGCGTTGAGATCGCGCACAATCATGATTTGGGGCGAGCTGGGCTCTACGTCCATCGTGGCTCGGCTAGTCACAAAGCTGATGCTGAGGTGCGGTGCAGCCATGAGCAGCTTCACCACGGGCAGTATGTCTTCCTGTTCCTGGGCGTGGTAGTTGACCTCGACGTGGACTCGAATGTCGCCTCGATACCTCATCACCGTTGATGTGGGCACGCTGGCTGGAAAGAAGGCCTTGAGGAAGAGATTCAGATGGGACAATTGTAGGGTGATTGGGCGGCTGGTTAGGAACAGATCCCGATACTCTGCGCGTGTTTGACGGCAGACCTTCGCTAGCGCAAGACTAGGCGAGGGAACGAGCGATTGATACCCTGAGTGACGGAAGTACCGGTCGATCTCCCCGTCATCCTCTTGTAATGCGTAGCTGTAGATTGTGTTTCGGAGCTCTAGGCGACGTTAGTGATTCCCCGAAAGTGGGAAATGGTTCGCCGAGATACCTGCAGGAAGCTTCAAGAACTCGAACACATTGGGCGGAGATTCAGATACCATCTTAGCGGTAACTATTTGAAAGCCGTAGGTGTGCAAAGTTGCCAGGGGAGTTGAGAGCCGTTAAGGTTAAAGTTGAGAGAATGATTGCTTGTGGCGAAACGAAGGGTGGTATTCATAGAGTCAGGCTGTCGGTGCGAGTGAGCAGGGTTCATATCCGCTGTTCGCTTTTTGGGGAAGCTGCACTCATCCATTCACTCAATTAGGCCTTCGACGCTCACGGGAACGTGACTTAGCGCTCTTTTTACCTTCTTCTGGCAACAAAATTAGCCCCATGGCCGTAGTTGCATCGCATCACTCTCTCATGTCGATACTCACTCCGGAAACAATTGTAAGCAGTCAACCATGGCGTAAGTCGGGAATACGTAGCGACAGGCAAGACCTAACGACAGCTAGTAACCACAAGAAGCGTGCGTCTTCTCCGCCTGTGACCGAAGCAGCGGCAAAGCGAGCCAAAGGGTATCACTTCACGCAATTGCCAGGAGGTACTTAAGACACCACCGCGTCAACATCCAAGGATCTCGGCTAACCGTAACAGAGATAAGAAACCTGATATACACATTTTGCACCAAGACCACGGAGTTTGGCCTCTTCGACTACAACGAGGACCTCCTGCCAGAAGAGATATAGATCGGGCGAGATATCTGAACCTCCCTCCTGGAGTATATCTCCAGCCTCATGATCCTCCGGTCGATTACTACCGCCAGGCCGAATCAGACTTCCGCACATCATCATACCGTCAGCGCGAATTCTTTAGCTTGACACAAGTCAATCAGCAAACGCGCAGCGAGTTCCAGCCCCTTTACCGCCGCAATATGAAGGTGAACATATGGCTGTCGGACCTCAACCAATTTTTAGACACGTTTCACCCTCAAGACGAGGAGGTCGCAAGGAACCCCAACCTCGCCCCTATTACTTACACTGGTTCTCTTCTCCAGCCACGACATCAGCAGTCCACGAGTCTGCTGCGCACCCTCGAACTCAACCCCAGTCTCTTATTTGACACTAAACGCTTGACGACTTTTGGGAGTACGAAGATCACTATGGCTCAGACAAGGAACAACAAGAAGCACGCATCTTCACGCCTGTAATTCGAGCAGCAGCAAAGCGTGCCAAACTTCTTGAGCAGCTTAGCACCAGCGAAGCTGGAGCTAAAGACATTCCTTTGTGATAATAGCGCGCGCGCTTCTGTCGAGGCCGTTGCTTACTCCAGTCTATTTTGGGAGGAGCACGTGACGTAATCATGGGCGGGCGCAGCCACTTAAGGCCACCTTACGCCCCGTCTTAGACTTCCGTAACTCTTCTGCTGACGTCACTCTCCTATAACACACCCAGAAGTCGAGATCACCAAATATGCCACGCCGTTTCCATCAAAAGTCTCGTTTTGGATGTATGGAATGCAGGAAGCGAAAGGTGAAGGTATAGTGCGAACCGTCGGGTTTCGTTTGCCATCGCCAAAAAGCTAATCCATGTTCAACAGTGCGATGAAGAAGAACCAACGTGCGGAAGATGTGTGAGGACTCGCACCAAATGCCATTACCCGTACAACAACGAGTCCCGCTCCAATCCGGCGCATTCAGCGTCCTCACCTTCTTCCGCATCGCCTTCTTCCCTAAAGGATGCTTCGGAGTCTTCGGCGCCACAAACGTCCTTGGACTTGCTGGATCTGAACTTGATGCATCGCTACGCCACTGATACTTGCCAACACCTCTTCACTGGCGCGCGACAAATCTACGTCTGGCAGCATGACATTCCCGCTATGGCAGCATCCAATGTTGTCTTAATGCACGGCATCCTGGCTGTGACTGCCATCCATTGCGCTCTCAGCGACCCAACCCAGCGCGACGCGTACAAGAGTCGCGCTCTTTACCATCACAGTCTGAGCCTTCCCATGTTCCAGGCCATGGTCGCATCAGCTGCGTCCGAGACCGCAGAGGTCATTGTCGCGTACTCCATCCTGCTCAGCATATGGCAATACGCGTATCCCGAGCTAGCAGATGAGCAACCGGCTCTCGACGATATTTTCGACATGATTGAGCTCGTGCGCGGGACGCGGTCCGTTTCGCGTCTGTACAGAGACATTGTCGTTGCGGGTCCCATGGGAGTTTTCTTCGATCCGCAACCATCGGGAGTCGTCACGAACGGTCAAATATCATCTGTACATCAGACGCTACAGTCGCTACATGACCAGCTATCGCATCCGGCAGACCAACATGCAGTACAGCGGCTGCAGGTGTACCTGGATCGGTACGAGACGTTGAACAACCGCGACCGGTTGGCTGTTACCTGGATGGCGACGATTGCGGATGACTTCTGGGTGCGGTTGAGATCGTACAATCCGCACGCGCTTCTCGTGCTTGCCTATAGCACTTTGCTCGTCTACGCTTCAGGGAACAAGTGCTGGTGGATGTCAGGGTGGTCGGAGCGGATTCTTCGCGCTTGCGGCGAGGTGTTGAGTCCCGGAGTCCAGTCGACGATCGACTGGGCGTACCACGAGAGTCGCATTCGAGGAATGGCCACTGAACTTGGAATCAGGCGACAGGGTGGTGAAGGGGCCGGAATCTGAGAAACTAAGACATTGTTACATCATTTGTGTAGCTGCGAATGTATTGGCTGAGATTTACCAGCAAAGATCAAACATCGTTTGTGTGCTGCGAATGTATCGACCAAGAAACACCAACATGGATCAGCGAAGTCGACGAAGGATTTTCCCATCAGAATACTAGGTGGTCTCTAGCGCTCATATGCGCATTGCTACATACTAGCCACCTTTTTAGTCCGCTTACGTACTCGGCACCCCTCTCGCTTACGTCGCTCACTCGCTCACCTCGTTTATGTCGCTCGCCGCTCACCTCGTTTACGTCGCTCAATGATCTCCGGTCCTGCGATGCTCTCTATTCCAGTACGATGGTACGCATCGATTGCCTCGAGGAAGCAGGGCAGTGCGACATCCTCGTCATGAGTCTTACATTCGAGCAGTCGCTGAGCCACCTACGAATACGTCGATGGAGAATGCCAAAGATGCATTTAAGATGTAGTTGCGTTCCCACGACCATTATCCTCTACAACAACAAGTCCTATCTCATTCCAAAAGTAACATTGCACCAACCAAATCCTCCATCCTCCTGGTCCTTGACAACTCTTTCTTCCTTCCTTAGCACCCCGCCAACTCCAACCAAATCCTCCATCCTCCTGGTCCTTGACAACTCTTTCTTCCTTCCTTAGCACCCCGCCAACTAACCCTTCCCCTCCCCAATCATGTCCGACCCCTACAAAGACTGCGAAGACGTCTCGTCAGATTGTCCCATATCCGAATCTGTTTACGGGTACGCGCCCAACCTCGGCGCCAATGCCTTCTACGCCGTGCTCTTCGCGCTCTGCGCCCTCGTCCAGCTCTACTACTCGTGGAAGTTCTGGAAGCTCTGGAAAGCCTTCTCCATCCTGACCTTCGTCGGCTGTCTCGGCGAATCCCTCGGCTACATCGGGCGCCTGTTCCTGCACAAGAACCCGTGGAACGGCGCTGCATTGCCCATTCAACTTGTTCTGCTCATGGTCTCGCCGTCCTTTTTGGCTGCCGCGCTGTACACCATCCTGCGTAAACTGGTCAGGCATTTTGGACAGCAGAATACGTTCCTACCGGAAAGATTCTGGACGTGGCCGTTTGTGACGACGGATCTGATTGGCTTTGTGCTGCAGTGTGGCGGCGGCATTCTTTCGGCAGCTGGGGAGAAGACCCCCAGTTTGGCGTCCGCCGGGAACACGATTATGATTTTCGGGGTCTCGTTTCAGGCGGTTATCATGTTGATTGCGGGGAGTCTTAGCATGGACTTTGCGCTGAGGGTGAGGAGGCGTCAGGGTAAGCATGTGAGCGCTGCGTTGCCGCGGGACCTCAAGATCTTTCTTTGGGCCATGGTCGCTGTCTTCTTTTTTATTCTGACGAGGTGTATCTATCGGTGAGTGCGCAGCTTCTTCAGCACGGGCAATGTGGCACTAATACGATGAACAGTATCCCGGAAATGGCAGGCGGCGTCGGCGGCAAGTTGATGCGCAAGGAAGCGGATTTCATGATCTTTGATGGCTTGTAAGTCTTTTTCCACCTCACTCAAACCACAGATTGGCCGCTAAATCAACCAGAATGATTGTCCTAGCCGTCCTCCTCCAAACGGCTATACACCCGGGTACCTATGCCACTGCCCTGGAAACTTCTCCGCCCACGAAATACGAACTGAGGCTCGACACGAGGCACGAGTCGGATGAGACGGAGTATAGCCTGCGAGGGCGGGAGTCGTATGTGTATGAAGCGGGGCGCACTTATCAGTGAGCGAGTGGGCACCGTGACTACGCTATTTTTTTTCGACCGCATGGTCGCCAGTCAGATTTGTCAGATTTACTAGTTGTCTTTGTCTGATGTTGTAAATTATAGCCAAGTGTTTGGGCATGCGCTTGATAGCGAAGGGAGATGTTATGTATTATTTCAGACGGAGTCAGGCGTTGCGGATACATATTAGAGATCAGAGCGGAGCAAGACCGGAAGGAGTCGTATTTGACACAGTTGGATTATAACACTATCGATTCCATCCTACCTACTAAACCTTATATATAGCCACGTTGCAATTGAGCCTCCCTCTGACCTATGTGAAATACAAGACACTTCTAGCCTGCCACACAGCGCACTTTTGGTCCATAACATAGGGCCTCACAGTAACTTTCAAGGAGTCGAAGGCAGAAGGATGGATAGACGGAAAGGAGTGGGTGGTACAAGGCTCTATGGAGCGCTTGGATGATGGAGAAGATGAACATCCGGCCAACCATCGGCGCTTGCTTCAACGTCTTGGTTTGGACAATCCTTGTCTGGACTGGAACGTTCGAGCTATGGTGGAAAAGTAAATCTCAACGAGCTGACAAAACAAAGAAGATGCTTCGGCTTTTCATGATTGACCTTTCGCCTTCGCGATGGCAATACGTTGAGATCGGGATAGCTTGTACTTGAAAGTGGAAAGTAGCGACTGAGTAATGACGCTTTACTGTCGATACCACTCATAGAATCGGAGACAACGATAGCACAACTCGAATGTCTTGACACGTAGCCTACTGAATTCATATCCTTCGTCAATGGAGGATGTGATTATGTTGCTCGAGCTTCTCTGCTAGTATCGGGCGTCCATCTGAAAGAGTTAGCAATCCAATGATAACGATCTCTCACGGTGATGGCCGATCCCTTCCTCCCACCCCGCGTGAAAGATTGTGCTCCGCTACAGCAATTGCATCGCAGCCGAGACCAGAGCTTTGAACACCCACAGGTTTTATAATCACCACGTCACAAGGTTCTTCTCATCCTTATCTTTTCAACGCGCCCCCACAAGGCTGCTGCGCGCTTCCGCCCATCAACTCGACCGCCCTACCCGGCCCTGAAATTTTGTCCAATCTCTCAACCTCCACGTCAACCATGACCAAGACACTCTCATCCCAGACATATGAGCTTTGCATGAGCATGCCGCGACTGGACGATACATGTCATATCCTCCACCTTCCTGGCGGTAAGTTTTCCTTTCGCCTCCAGACCTGATGTCACTAACGTCTCACTAGAGATCCGCAACATGATCTACGCCTACTGCACCGACGACGGACCCGACATCCTGCACCTATCCTCAATGGGTATGTCATACGCAAAGCAGCTCCGCCATATCCATATCCCAGGCTACAATATATGGAATGCTTCAAAATCCACGAATCGGAAACAACGCCAATTCTTCGGTTGACCCAAGTGTGCAAAGAGGTCCGCGCCGAGTTCCGACCGCTCTACGCGCCACTGTCAAACGTTTCGCTCCGCTTACCTGATTTCAACGAGTACATCAGCACGTTCTTCCCAGGAGATGGCGGCCTTGAAGCTGCGTACGGAAAGTATCTCATCGAAGTGCCCCACAACATGGAAAAGGCGGTCGATATCTGGCCGTTGATTCAGTACACCAAGACTCCTCGAACCACCACGCCCAAAGTCGCCGTCGCCTTCTGGGCCAAGGATGATCGCGATTATTACAGCGATGAACCGAAGCGGGTACGCAGGATCTTGGACCTCGAAGATATACTAGGAACCCGTAACCGGGAAATGCTGGCCACAGTCAGCAAGCTGGAAGTGCGCTTTCCACTTCGCTATGCTGAGGTCAAGACTCGAGATCTTTGGGACGGTGGCGCAACGAGCTTCTGGCACATGTCTCAAGAGCTGACGGCCGTGTTCTCAAAGTCAGCCGCAAAGGAAGCCGTAAAGGGCTACATGGATGGCAAGTGGTGGACGGTGCCAGGTCGTCATAACGACTGGTCACACGCGCGCACGGATAAGGTGGGAGCCCAACAGATTCCTAGGTTCATTTGGAGATTGATTCGCGGCTTCAGTCTCGCCGAAGGTCGATTGGATTGGAACATTCGCGCTGTGGTGGAGGAGTAATTCTGATGGAGCAGAGATATGATGCTAAGGCAATCATCAGCCAACGGCATTCATATCGTTGACCGGAGCAGGGAAAGGTAGCATAATCTTGTATGATACACCACGAAACGGTCATCATGGCACGTTAACTTTCAGATGAGGATGCAATCGAGTCGTCCGAGTCTTTCCGTGATCTTGGTAAGTCCAGCTTCTGTTGCCAGGCGTCTATGACCGTTTGAAAGATCGTCTCGTTGTTCACCCTGACATTTTCTCCTTTCCAATACCGGCCTCCGAGTGGTATCTCACCGAAAGACGAGCAAGGACTGCCACAGAATGAAAGCTCCAACGCAGCTTGTAATCCTTCGCTTGGCCCGTCGTCATCCCAATCAAAAATGAAATCGAGGGCATATGACACATGAGCCAGTAGGTCCTCTGCACCGAACCACATCATGAAGGCGGCTATGCGTTAGGCATCCACGCACGATGCAGACATTCGCACTGTACTACGATGAATCGAGGCGCACTTGCGACGACGCTGTTAGAACAGAGGCTACGAAGGCATTGTATGAACTTCGACCCATAAACGTCCTTCTAACACGCCAACCCTTGCAAGAATGGTTCTCATCAGGCCTTCCTTCGCAGCACTGCTCCAACAGCTTGTATTCTACCCACATCCGCATAGGCACCTCGTCCGATCTCTTCAGGCCACATGTCTGGATGCAGAATGGTGTACTCCGCGACCTCCGCACCTTTTACGCTACGAAGCTTCTCCAGAAACGCGTCGTGGCCTGGGTTCGCAATCGGTATCGCAACACCGGTGTACACAATGATGACTCCAGTTGAAGAGAGTATCTTCATGCCCTCCTCCACAATTCGCAAAGATATGTCCAGTCCGAATTCTGCGCCACCATCTGCGTATATAGGCAGGTCTTCACCGTCTGCACTGGATGCAATGTATGGCGGATTGCTGACGATTAGATCAATGCCGGAAGACTTGATTGCCTCTGGGACAGCAGCGTAGAGGTTCGACTCGTGAAAATCGACAGCGCTACCAGCCAACTGAGCGTTCACGCCACCCAAACTCAGCGCACGCGGATTCAGGTCCAGCCCGATCGCTTTCGCCTTGGGGTGTGTCCTTGACATGTGTATCGCGCCCGCGCCCGAACCACAGCACACGTCGATGATCGAGCTCGGGGCTTGTGGCAGGTGACGCGCTGCATTTTGGAGGAAGGAGATGAAGAGGTATGTATCAGGGCCGAAGAAGACCGAGTCTGAGGACGCTGGGAAGGACGAGTGGATGTAGTATAGCGGCGTAGCATCGTCGTCGCGGGTTGGGACGTTTGGGAGGTAAAAGTTGGACACGCGAATCGTGGAGCGGTACTTGTCGCCGTCGCTTTCGATGATAGAAGCTTCCAGTAAGCCGTCTAGGATAGCCTCTGGGACAATTGACTTCAGCGTCTCCCTACGATATGTAAGCTAGATGACATGACAACAAGACGCGCATGGCGTACTTGGAGCACGGCAAACTCCAGCCAAAGAAGTCGGCCGCATTCTTTGCATCCGCTGTTGCGACGTCTGAGCTTCGCTTTCGCACCACTCTTCCCTGCGTCTCTGGCGACGGGCAGACGAATGCATAGTTGGCCTTAGCTAGGTGCTTTGTAAGGGCTTGGTAGGCGGCTGTCGTGTCGGTCATGGTAGAAGCAATGTAGGTCCGCGGATGTGTTCATGCCGCAAGACGACAAAGGGTCCAGTGTACCTCACAGATGTACCATGGCAAACCGTGTGCAACCATTACGTGTACCAAGGCCGCGGCACTATGAAAGCGTGCTTTTCGTGGGTGGGGTCGTAGGCACCTCGTAGACTGGTAACAGTGACGTTTGACGGTAACAAGGACGCCAGCAGCGTGAACGTCAGCGTCCTACACCCACGTGGATGGTTTTACGTACAGCTCGACGTTGACGCGATGCAAGGTTGCCGGCAAAGGAGGCCGTCATAGGCGCGGCTCTTTTTCCCCACATCTCGCCATGCGCGCTAAGCCTAGTGCGATCGATCTCAACGAGGTAATGACATCGACACGCCAGGTACCGACCGCATTCACGCAACATTCCCATCGTCAGCGCCATCGCGATCTAGATCTTGCGTGAAACATGTCGCCTTACCCTCCGCGGATCATTTTGGTCAAAACCGTCACGCACCCACCATGGCCGGTTCGCCACCAATCACCTCAACACCATGTTCATCCTACAGACCACCACCGCGGTGCTCATCGCCTTCCTAGCTGTCATCGCGTATAATGAAGTGCGCAACAGATTAGCAAAGGGAAGGTCACGGAGAAAAGATCTCGAAACACCAGGCAGCCCGACAATACCCATCACCAGCGATGTCAAGCCACCCATCGACAGCCAGAATGGCGTTCAACCTCTTTCGATGCCTGACAAGGACGCCCCCATCGATCAGGAGATGTTAGCCCACAAGGAGCTGTACTACAAGCTGCACAACCTCGAACACCATCCCGATATCCTACCCGAGTGCCGCCAGCTCCTCCTTTCGCTCTTGTCATCGACGCTCACCGATGCCTTGCAAGAACCCGAGAGCGGCATTCTCTCTGTCGCACAATTCTCACGCGATGGTTTAGACAACTTCCTGAAGGCGAAAGATGTGGACGTCACCAACCGATGGGAGGAGTACCTCGCGCGCCGCAAAGCTGGGGGATCGCGTGAGATGTTCTCAGACAAAGATGAAGCGAAGTGGTGGCTCAAGCAAGCAGCGCCTGTCAAGTACGTCGACGGCGCGTGGCTAGGTCACATTAACAAGATCAGCACACCCTTCATATACCGCAACATCACAAAGAATGCATGGCAAGTCATGTCGGAGGAGCTCGGCGACGGCGATCTAGCAAAGAACCACGTACATGTGTACCGCGATCTGATGAACGACATTGATGCTGGATTGCCTCCTGCTGACTCGGAAGACTTTATCCACCCACGCCACGAGCTGAGTGAAGCGCGCTGCTGGAAAGCTGCCATGGCTCAGCTGCTCATCTCCCTTTTTCCGCACGACTTTCTGCCTGAAGCACTGGGCTTCAACATGGCATACGAGAGCCTACCCCTTCACCTGCTTAAGACGGTCAAAGAGCTGCGCGAGCTGCGACTCAACCCATACTACTTCGAACTCCACATCTCGATCGACAACGCAGACTCCGGGCACGCTGCCATGGCTATGGCTGCTGTTGCGAACTATATTGATTTGGTCGCGGAGAAGGACGGCGAAGAAGCGGCGCATGTCGCATGGAAGCGGGTGCAGGCTGGCTACATCCTCGCTGAAGGCTTGCCAACAACGCCCGAGAGCTCGTCGTTGAAGATACCAGCCGAAGAGCCGTTCCCTCGCACAGAGACGGAGAGGGCCGTGGTCGACATCTTCGCGGCGAAGAGCTTCGTCGCGCACAAGATCCACTGCAACAGTCGCTTACGAATTGGAAGACGATCCTTGGTGGACTGGCTCGAGCCGAATGCATTCAAGGATCCGAAGTGGCAGAATGAGTTCTTGCACGACTTGAGCAATTGCAGGCCGTGGGTAGTTATGGGTAGCAGCGAGAAAAGCCGGCTTGTGAAAGAGCTGTCGTGGGAAGGCAAGATGTTCGGCAGCTTCACGCAGACTGAGGTTGAGGTCGTGAAGGCGTGGATCGATGAACTTGGCAAGCCGACGGCGACAACACATCCAGATGCGACCGCGTACATTGAGTTCACGGGGCGAAGACCACTCAGATCGCTAGAGGATGGCACCGCACAGCAGGATATGCTAGCTGATTATCCCGTCCTTTCGTCGACACATCCGGCGTCTACTTTCGCGAACCCTACTGACGAGTTGTCGAATATTGGCGTCGACGTCCCGCTATCCGTCGACACGAACAAGCTGAACCTCGCCAAATTCATTCCACTCTGGTTCACATCCACCACGTTACTCGAGTCCCTCCCTTCCGTTCCCGTCCGCGCATCGGATACATTCGGCTCAGCTATCGTCCGCGTCCTTCGCGCGCAGACTGGCTTCGATCTCGAAGGCCCTGGCGTTGCTGGTATGGACGAAGTGCATCGCACCGATGACGGTCAAGCCATCGGCATCGTCGAACTCGGCGTCGAGATGTGCCGTCGCGGAGGCTTCACAGAGCCAACGACCATGCGAGAGGCGGTGTCAATGGGCAATGCGGAGTCAGTCGCGTTCGCTGAGTGGATGGCCTGGATGGGTATGCGCTGGCTGACGCACCGCGACCTGTTGGTCGGCATGGCTTGGGCGTTCATGGAGGTCCATGAGTTGGTCGCGAAAGCGGATGGGGATGACGCAAGCTTGGACGAGGATGCCCGACACGTCCTGAAGGACATTGCGGCGAGAGAGAGGGAAGGTTTAGACGT
>Ga0210040_10005667_pt1 | contig 15832 bp, 16 predicted proteins | sample CryGeyCG12114_NA_FD_185462 | JGI IMG/M metagenome (GOLD analysis project Ga0210040, IMG submission 185462) | Groundwater microbial communities from aquifer - Crystal Geyser CG19_WC_8/21/14_NA (SPAdes) (version 2) | ecosystem: Environmental > Aquatic > Deep subsurface > Groundwater | place: USA... | reverse complement strand
CAAGATATAGCCCCATTTATCATCGTCATTACTGGTCCCTGTAATTAGGTATTATATCACGTGACCAGTTATTCTTCTCGGCTCAGGCTGCTACCTGACAGGAAGTGTCTAGACTCTACCTAGGTACCTACTGTCAGTACCTAAGGTAGTGAATAATCCTTCCAGCCCTGCAGCAGCCGTTGACACTTTGGGTCCTCTCTACTCCACTGGTCCCACCAAAACCTTCGCTTTGGTGCCCTCACCTTGGGATCCCTGCGACAAACAAAAATATTGTACTTCATAATAAGCACCATCCATCATTCACGCAGTCAGAACGCTGCTGACTACAGGTTCACTGAAATACTCACCTGTACTTTGCCAGCCATGGCAGCTGCGTATATCCATTAATCAGCTGGCCCAAACCATGTACACGTATATGCCACCTCGATGAGCACCGCGACCCTCCAAGCACCGCGCCAGTCGCAGCGCGCCTCGTCTGCGCAGGGCCACAGGCAGTTCCTGCGTTCAAGCGATCCGCAAAACACAAGGAGCGCATCAAACCCTCATCCTACCAACAAGCAGTACGAGAAGGCTATTGTGGTAAAGCATGTCGAGGCATCTCAGCGCAGAGAGGTAGAGCCTCCAGAGTCATACACAAAAGACCCAAAGGAAAAAGAACTTGGAATCTCTGCAAAACACTTGAAGTTCTCAGACTTTGAACTGATGAAGACGTTGGGAACAGGTCAGTATATCTACCTCTGCCCATGCTGTCGATAACTTACGAAGGACCAGGCACCTTTGCTCGTGTATGGCTTTGTCGCTTTGCCAACTCGCCGCCTCAGGAGCGCGAAAAAGTCTTTGCGCTGAAGGTTTTGAAGAAAGTCGACGTGGTCAAGCTCAAGCAGGTCGAGCACGTTCGCAATGAGCGTAATATACTCGCAGCGGTTGCAGGCCATCCTTTCATTACAACTCTGATGGCATCATTTTCGGACACCACGTCTCTGTACATGCTTCTCGACTATACGCCAGGCGGTGAAATCTTTTCCTACCTCCGGCGTGCTCGACGTTTTCCATTTGCAACAGTACAGTTCTATGCCGCGGAGATCACGCTCATTCTAGCATACCTACACGACGTGCAGAACGTAGCATACCGCGACCTGAAACCGGAAAACATCCTGTTAGATGTAGATGGTCATCTCAAGCTTGTCGATTTTGGCTTTGCGAAATACCTTCCGCCAGCACCGGAGACCACAGAGGAGGACAAGTCTGAACTCTCCAAAGAAGACACCCATGGTCACGGTGTAACCTACACCTTATGCGGCACGCCTGAGTATCTCGCACCAGAAGTCATCAGAAATTCTGGCCATGGCACGGCTGTTGATTGGTGGGCCTTGGGCATTCTAGTCTACGAGATGCTGATCGGACAGCCTCCTTTCTGGGATCAGAACCCTATGCGTATTTACGAGCAAATCGTTGCGGGCCACATTCGTTTCCCCACAACACATGTATCGTCTTCTGGTCACCGAAGCCACTCTTTACACGTGCCACGTGCCGCACGAGACTTCATCTTAGCACTTTGCAAGACGGATCCTTCTCAGCGTCTGGGACACATTGCAGGTGGCAGCAAGCGGGTCATGGAACATCGGTTCTTTGAAGGCATCGACTGGGACGACATCTACTACAAAAGAAGGCGAGGTCCTATTATACCACGTGTCGAGTGGGCTGGCGATGCTGGCAATTTCGACGAATACCCGGACCCTGTGGAGGGAGACGAGAGCGAGGCCGGCCGAGGGAGGTACGACAGTCAAATGCGAGAAGAGTGGGAAGAAGCATTCGAAGACTTCTGAGCACAGCAATCTGGAAAGAACAGCAGCGTACCCAGCACGATGACCATGAATACGGCTGCAAGAAAGTGAAAACGAGATTCCTTGGACTACCTATCTCTCGTTGGCGTTATAGAGTTAGCGACGATCTAAAGGGAGGAGCTGATGGTTTGTTCTTCGAATGGCGTTCCTGGGGAGTTCTTGCATGCAGCAGAGAGACGATCTCTGTGGGTCGAGATACCATTATCAGCATTGGATGAGCATGTTTCTTCCTTGGATTACATCGCCGATGTGTTGGAAGGGGAGTTACGCAGCTAATGTATATACGCATGAGTATCTGGAGGCGATTGGAAGTGGATTAATAAGCAAAGCAATTATACTCTCTGACTCTGTTGCTTGCAGATTGGACATGGTACATCATCCACATTTGAGACACCGAGGAGCCAAGTATGATTGTCAAGCTGAAAAGCATGCACTTGAGGTCGTGTGCCTCTCGCATTTCATCCTTGTTGTCCTTGATGTGGCTATCAGCAAGGAAAAAGTGTTGCCCTGTTTTCATACAATGTGCCTATGTTCCATGTCATTGCCTGGTTCAACATGATAAATCCCAAGACTCAGGTTTGAGACTCGGAGATTGCTCTTGACTGTTTTTAGCTTGGTGGATACTTACCTGCCTAGGTACCTAGAGGTATCGGCAGGACACGCCAACACTGGCACCCGTGATCACCATGCATTAGCAGCTATACCCTACTAGTACTCCAGCTGGCAGCAGTGATATGCGATTGGTGCCAGGATTACAGCATCACAGACACTGCGAGTTCTGCCCGTTGTAAATACTTGCATGGTAATTGAGGAACTAAGCCGCGTCACAGTCCCTTCAACAACATGACATGATGAGGGGCCGTCAGCTGCAATTCACAGCTCACCTCTATAATTCCTTCCGAGCAGGATGACAGGTCCTCATACAACATTGTTGGATACACATCTTTCCGCTCCGCAGCAGGCAACTATGGCAGCCACCCAACCCTCAGAGGAGGCCTTGTCCATGCTCGCGGACATCTTGGGTGGTGATTTTCTCACCAAAGCACAAGCAGCAAACCTCCTCCGTGTAAGAAGGAAGGCTCCCTCCGCATTCAAGAGCACTGACTGGGCCTACCTAGAAAAACGATAATGATATCTCACGCGCTGTCAATGCCTTCTACGACAATCCAGAGTCTGCGTATCAAGAAGAGGTGAGAACTCGACAACAACCTCAGGAGTTTGCACACAAGAGCTTATGGAGAAATAGCCACCTACGAATGAATGGCAGTACCAAGATAACATACCATGTGAGACCATCCATGCGCGAAGGTGCCGCAGACCATGAAGAAACTGATATTAATTCGAGCCTTTCGCATAGATGCAGATGAGACACAAGGCTTGCCCGCATTATCGAGACCACCTTCGAGGGTAGGTGACAGACCCATCATCGACCTGACCGCTCAGCACGCAGCTGGTATGCGATCCGTACGCTCTTCGTTTACGGCTGCTTACCTGACATAGCCACCGCAAGCAATAGCCGGTCCCTTAAGGAGCAAGAAGATCTACAAGACTCGGACCTGCAAAAAGCTTTGGAGTTGTCGAAACAAGATCTGCCTTCGCAAGAGAATGGTGTAACCACGAGTAGACAACAGTTTGGACCTGCAAATCGAGCATACTACGACAACTCCCAGTGGGCCATGACGGTCACGACGAGTTCGCGTGAGCTTGTAGACCACCCTGCTGCGTCGAAACGCCGCAGAATGCCAGATGAGCCGGCGTTCGTACGCGGCTCGCCTAAGACAGGCTATCTTGCAGCATTGCTGAATATTTACCATGAAATACCATTAGCACGAGAAGCGTTGCTCCTTCCTTCAATGCGTGTACATGCATATGGATATGATCCCCAGTGGTGGTCCGGTACCAGCGACGAGAATACGAAAAGTCTGTCTATTGAGGATTCGGGACGGACTTCGCGCGACACACAGGTTCTACTCGCTGAAGTTCAATGCTTGATGGCTTTCCTCGATGGCACAGACCGAGCTTATGCTAGCGTCGATGCCTTGGCTGATTTAAGGGCTTACGTGGAATACAATGCTGAAACACAGTTCTCAAGATTGCTTGATACTTGGAGAGACGCAGCACTCCGTCAAATGTCAGATGAGCAGTTGACGGAGATTTTCAGCTCCGTCGCGATGAAAGATCCCAACTGCAATAGGTCGCCACTCATTGAGAAGGTCTTGATGTGTCTGGAGCCGCCAGTCAACCGCCAGCAGGACCACAGCCTGGTAGATCTTCTTGACAGGACTGTCTGGAATGACGCACCGGATAACCTCGATGATGTATGGATACATCACTTTGCGGGTGTCTTCACGATGCGCCTGTACGATCCTACTGACAAGCAGGATGGGTTAGATTTGGATATCCCAGCCGAGTGGTATCCTGACCGATATATGTATGAGCGCAGAGCTGCTGCTCGTAAAATGAGGCAAGAAGTGCAAGACGTGAGGAAGAAGATTGCCAAATGCACAGCAATAAAGAAAAATTGCGAAATAGTCGAGACTCCTGATGGCCGAAAGTTACAGGTGCAAGCTGTACTAGATTCTGCGGCGAAGGCTTGTTCCCTCACGGTCGAGCAGGGGCGGGAAGAAAACCCCGTCAACAATTCACAAATCATGGCGACAGATGTCGTGACAACAGTGGAAGTGCAGCATGTCGAGAAGGATTTGCAGGACATGTTGCGAAGGATCGACGAAAAACTTACTCTCTTGGAAAACAAAAGAAGTGAACTGCAAGCCGAAGTGGAGAAAATTGCAAGATGGTGCACACAGCCGTCGGCGGATCTGTCTTCTTCGCCTCGACATAAATACGTCCTTCAAGGCGTTTCTACCAAGCCAGAAATCACATACATACGGCGCAGAAACACCGATTTGATTAACCTAGACGAAAGCGAGGAGCCCCAATCGGATTGGCAATGGTGGCGTATCTCATGGTTCAAAGATGACATGCATCAGGAACACAAGGAACCGCTTCTGAGTGAATCACAGCCGTACTCGGTACGTAAAATGCCGGAGTCTGAAGTTCTCCGTGCAGCGAAAGAAGAGCATAGTTCAGTAGTGTTGGTGTACGCGAACGAGAACGCAATATCCTTCAAAGGCACGACCATCAGTCATCCTCTCAGGGAATTCATCGAACACGATAATCGAGCTTTCGAAGACGAGCTGCGGGAAGAGATAGGTGGTCGTGAACCGCAACGCAGTGATATAAGTGATGACACGATCTTTGAGGATGTGTCGCTCGACAACCAATCAAACCTGCAGGACATAACGCGCGAAATGACACCTATGGCAATCTCCAACTCACCGCGGGACGTTGATGGACAGCCTTCTCCTAAGCGGCCAAAGAGCTCAGACGACCATGAGTCACGCACCATGAGTGACGAGCCGCCTCCTTATGAAGAACCTCCTAGCGGTGTAGAGATGCGGGAAAAAAGAGGCAACAAGATCGGTATGCATGCCGACCGTATGCTTGAGAGGTATGGAGGAGAAAGTAGCGGAGAAAGTGTTCCACCGCTTACTGAAGAAGTCTCTAGATTTTTGCCGAGATAGAGACCAACCTCTTGTCTGGGAGCGCGGATTGAATTCCTGTTCATGTGCTTGGCACAAGGTATTACAGCATATACTACATTGTATGTGGTACTGCTGCTATGGTGATGCTTGACGATGTGTTGTGGATACGGACAAAGCCCTATGTGGAAAGCCGTGACACGGTAGGCCATGCTTCGACTAGAAATTGATTTCCGCAGATTTTTTGCACCGCAGCCGAAAGGTGCCACATGTTGATCACTGGGGGATGAGGGACCGGTGGCACAGCATTCACAGGCAAGGACAGCGTCACAACAACTGGTACATCTGTAGCGTTGGAATTTACGCATAGCTTGACACTTGAGCAGCTTACACAACATCCTGGAGCATCACCTTTGCCGGGGATTGCTATGCATTGATTATGGCCTCGTTCTGAATGACCTGATTTGCTGCGCAGACGAACTGTTGCTGCCCGTTTCGCAACCCTTCGCTCCTTGACAATGTCCAAGTTGAGGACCAATAGGACATGCGGGACGACACGTTTGGTGCCTTTGGGAATTGGGGGTCGATGCGGACAGGGGATACACTTAACTTGATAGCGCGCATCTAAGCTAGCCGATGCCTGTCAAAAGGCTCGAGCTTTCTGCAGCACACCATGTCAGCGTGCGGAGGACAGCTGACCAGTCAGGCCGACTTCCTGCTGCGCCAAAGCCGGTGCACAAGGCAGTTTGGTCGGCATGCTGGTCCCATGTCAGACGAATATGAAGAACCCCTTGTCCGGAAGCTGCAAGCACAGTACCGTAGACCTATCAGAAGAGGTGCCAGGGAACAGGCCTAGCAACAAGAGTTTTGGAGATGCATAAACCGGAGGCGTCTCTGAAAGTTTATAAGCTGGAACCTGAATCAACTCGAGTGTTGGGGCATGCCAGTCAGCAAGTTGGAGCGACAGGGAGCAGGATTTCCGGCCTCGTGTCTTTGTGTACTTCTCGTACGAGAGCTAAAGTCTGGTGGTGACTTGGGGATTCCACGAATTGCGGACGGCTGTATCTTATATCCTTCCACGGCGTGAGAGCACGAGCGATACCTATATGACCTTGTGTGTGTGTTTCCTGAAGGGTGTAGATAGCGGCTTTGTGGCCTGCAGAAGGACATGCTCGGTTATGCACAACCGGTGCTCTGCAACGGCAGCAGCAGGTCTGGCGGCACAGGAGTTTGGTGGTAAGCTAGCTTCTGGTGGCAGGCCAGAGGCGGGGATGATGGAAAAGGGCACAACCGACCAACGGGATACTCTATCGTAGTGGCAGGATACACGATGCGCCTGCGATGAGGCCGGTAGCGACAGTAGTACGATAGTCGAGGGGGTGGGGTTGGGCGTTTAAGCTATTAAGCTAAGCCGCTTGGAAGATTGCGCTAGCCTGGGATGCTTCAAGTCGTAGTCGATAGTCGACACCGTCGCCGTGACCTTACTACCAGTTACTCGTAGCCTCCTCTAAGTACCTAGGGAGGTAGGTAGGTAGGTAGGTAAGGTAGGTACTAGAGGTAGGTAGGTGCGCAGGTAGCCTCAGCTGGCAGCTGACAGACCACTGGCGGCTGGCAGGATGCAGGACGCCTGTCCCAGTTCCCCAGATCACCAAGATACGAGAACGTAACTGAACCTACCACAGTACTCATACCTGAGTGCTGATAGAGGTTCAGTGGACAATACCTACTTACCTACTTACCTACACAGTAGATAGATACCTCAGGTACGCGCTCCAACACCTCGCCCCTTGCACTGTCACCTTCACTCGACTCGGACACTGCACTGCTCAAAAGGTTGGCTCTGTGGCTGGCACCCAGTGACTTTCAAGCTGCCTTTTGCGCCCTGTAACCATGCACCTGCAGGCAACGGTCGCGCAGTGCCCAAGTGACGTGCCGAACTTGAAGGAAGCAAGACAAATTTGAAGCTTTCTTCTCCGACAACTTACCTGCATACCTAGACTTCTCAAGTCTCAGGCTCCATATCCATATCCATATCCATATCCATGCGCACAGAGCAGCCAGATGGAAGCCTCGCATCAACTTACACAGTACAAGTACGAGTACTATCTAGGTACTGTACTCGACACCCTCCTCAGTCCTCACCCCCACTCAGGCTCGCGCTGATTACTTCCCCAGCTCGGCTTCGTCATAGGCTTTTCCCTTCAAGTTGCGCTTCATCACCGTGACCTTCCTCCTGACCTGTATATCACTTGCAGTATTGCTGTACTGCTGTAGCTCAGATCAATCGCCTTCTCCTGCTTCTACTGTGTTGCCGGTCTTCCAAGGTCAGACCATCGTACCCGGTTCCAACCTTGTCGCAAACCTTCTTGTCCTGGCCCCCCGTTGCCGCGTCGGACACTGACCTCTCACAAGCCCTCAACCTTTTGCGCCTCCAGCTTAGCTGCCCAGAGCCGGTCCCACTGCAAGCCACAATAATTGCCCTCCCACTAACTTGACTGGCATGCCACGGGATTGGCACGATTGTCCATCCTCCCGACTCGCCATTCATTATTATTCATCCCCCAGGCTTGCAAGTTAGTCAATTCTGGTACCAGCCTAACTTAGTCAGTGTACTCGTACCCACCACGTTAACTTATCGCTGCTATCGACTGGCCATTCGACGCCGCCAGAAATATTCCGTGTCCATGCCCACCTGTTGATCTTCATCTCTCCATCTTTCACCTGCTGCTTCCCGTCTGCCTCGTCTCGCATATCCTGGAGCCCCGACCTCGTCGCATAACTTCGCATCACCTTGCGAGTACTCTGTACATCTCTTGTCGTCGCAACGGCAGGCCTCTGACATTGGGAGAAGCGTTGCACTCCACGTTACTTGGTCTCGTCTGCATCCCCAGTCTCGGTATCGGTACCTGCAGCATTCTGAAGGAGAAGATCGCCGGTGTTCCGCCAGGTACTCAACTCCATAAACACAACAGTACACAATTCCATTTGGGTTGATGCGCATATTTTGTCGTATATTCTACTCGGATTTCTCAATCGCATAGTCATCATGCAGACACCCTAAAAACAACATTTCCGCTTCGTATCTTCAGTCGGCATCATAATTGGTTCAATTATCTCGAACCACTGCTTCGCGTATAGTACGTACCGCTGTAGGACAGGAGCAACGCCTCTCAACGACAAACTTCTACTCGGCGACCTGATTTCAACTCGAATCTCGGCACGTAACTACAATCAACATCAAAGTGGATTCACGCCATCAAAGATCATGAGCACAATTGCCTTTAGTCCTACTATGTCTCGATTACAGCACACTATCTCTCATCCAACCACTTACGATTCATATCAAACGACTATGAATCTTGTTCCCGACGGGCGACAATCGAGCGCAATGGAGAGTGCCTCGGTTCCTACCACAGTATTGCTCCGAAGGCTACCCAAGGACACAACAGCAGAGGCTGTTCGTACAATGCTACTTTTCGCTAAGGACTTGAAGGATACTGAGATCATTTCCAACGAGTATGAGGAAGACCGAGGTTTCTCCACTGCTTTTGCGCTCTTTTCGTCAATGTCTGGTGCTGCTGAGGCACAAACCATGCTCGACGGCAAGCCCAATACGGCGAAGCAGGCGAATATGATCGTGAAGGTCATCACAGGCCCATCGCTGAGCTTGACTGGCAGGAGGAATACTATGGAGCCCATGGCTGGCCGTGGTGCCATTCAACCATTATCGCCCTCCATGTCAAACGGTCAGAAGGCGTCCCGTTTCAATGGCACGTTCCAATCTTTAGAAAAGTTTTCGCCACCAACATTCGGATCACCTCCTGACCACTCCTCGTCAGAGTCAAGCTCCCATTTACAAACCATTTTTGCACCACATTCGCCAGTGAGCAACTCTGCGCATGATGCTCGCGTCACAGGCAAGTCGGTCATCGAGGACGGTGCTGATGACGAGACTGGAGACCTCATCAACGATCCCGTCGCATACATGAAGAATGACCACCCTTCCTTTGGCTCGATGTCCCGCCGACCGACCAATTCTCGTCTTCCTATTGAGGGCTTTGCAGCCCTGAAGTTGAATACGAAGATGCCAAACAGTTCAGGGACCGGCTACGCTTCGGCAAGGTCCACGATGCATGCGCAGACTCCTCAGAGCGCATTCTCACCTGCAGTAGGCTCCAACGGGACATATAATCCCCCTGGCCCGCACTTCTTGCGACACAATTATCCCCCAGTAAACCCGGCCGATCAAAATCCTCCGTGCAACACCTTGTACGTTGGCAATCTACCAATCGACACTTCCGAGGATGAACTGAAAGCCATGTTCTCGAAACAGCGTGGTTACAAACGTCTATGTTTCCGTACCAAGCAGAATGGCCCAATGTGCTTTGTGGAATTTGAGGACGTATCTTTCGCAACAAAGGCCCTGAACGAGCTGTATGGAGTCCAGCTACACAACAGCGTGAAAGGAGGAATCAGATTGAGTTTTTCTAAGAACCCACTCGGTGTTCGATCGGTCCAACCTGGCGGCCAGCATCCTTCCACACCTATGAGCCCCGGTGGGCCCATGCCCATGGCTGCAATTAGCGCAATGTCGCCGTGTGGATACTCGAGCACCAACGGACCTCCTCCTGGCCTCTCTGTGCCACCGGGGCTAAACATGTCTATGCCCATGGGCGCAGTGGGAAGCATGCCTGCTGCCTTGATGAACGGACAGTATGTCGGTCCCGGAATGGGCTCAGCTATGCACAGTATGCGTGGAATGCAAATGAGCGGCCAGCAAAACGGGCAGGCGGTGGGTGGCATGTATCCCGACTATATGTTGGGCCGTTAGACCTACGAGATGGGTCGAAAAGCCGGGAACCCTCGAGAGGCCTCGGCTAAGCAGCAACGGAGCACATTTCGAAACGGAGGAAGACCACTTCTTGCCCGTGACTATGTTGTGCTAACTGATGGTGGCGAGAGTCCACTGCGCTGTTTGGAACAGTATGGGACAACGACATTGACGACACTGGGAAAGGATTTGCACATGGAGTATTTGTTTTGCTTGATTTATGCCTTTTTCTCCAACATAACATGGCGAGAGATTCCCCTTCCGCGATTGATTGAGCAAGTGAGCGACATGGCGCAGGATGATGGTCGGAGGCTTGCATGGTCAAAACATTGTCTGTCCTTATTGGTGATAGTTGTTTGCGAGAGATACCGGTGTCTTCATCAGGTCGGACTCGTTAGTGTTACATCAACAGCAGCATTCGAAGATGATAATTCGGGTGGTGGAATGCCGTCGGTCGTCGGTCGTCGTCGACAGTCGACAGGCGACAGGCCACTCACGAAGTTGATGGAAGGGGCGCGGCAATAAGGCGCTCAAGACAACTGCATCTGGGGTGATATGGCAACGCTTGCTGGCGTATTGTTTTCTCCAAGCAACGTACAAGGACGATGACTCTTTGCAATAGGTAGCATGAGATTCAAGCTTGTAATGAATTATGAAGACGATTGATCATGCTTTGTACTTGCCTCGCGAGTCGCAGGAGAGTGTGTCACCGGCAGGCGGGTCTACTGTAGCTGGCTATGCATAACACAATTGAGTTCTCCTGAGCACATGCAGATGTCAAACAGTTGCGATGACACTGCAAAGCCATGATTCGACGAGTTGTTGTTGCAGCAGCTGTCGACCATCTCTGACCGTCAACTTGAAAACTATCCTTAGAGGAACAATCAAGCTTGTAAGCGCTCTGAAACCTGGTCGAACAGACCCTGTTTTGCGGGTGCACCATAGAAGCGAAACAAGGACGTGGAAATTGGGAAATAATGGATCATGGGATGGGTGAAGCCAGAACTCACTCGACTTGACTTGCTCCTGAGTCCTGACTTACTCGAGTACACCGATGGTTGCGGTGTGTGTTTAAAGTTAACTTAACGTGTTTTGCACAAGCCGGCGCCCGCTCTTGCTCGCCCAGCGGCCCAAAGAGACAGCAGCAATAGGAAGTGGAAGCAGTGCAAGTGCAGTGCGGCACAGATGGGATGTTACTTGAGCATCGTTCTGTCGGCCCTCTCTGTTTTCTCGACGCCGACCCAGATGAGCTCGACGATGAGCTCGACGATAAAGGATGACCAAAGGACGGATTCCAGCGAGAAGACTGAGACGGGGACGCGCAACAGTACGAGGAACGTTAACGTTAGTCGACGATTACCTTTCCTACGGACGTTGAGCGTGAAGAGCCTGAGCCTGAGCCTGCCAGGGATCTCGCAAGTAACTATGCCCGAGCGGCTCAGTCGCTCCAAGTCTCAGAGCCGCAGCCAAAGCCGGCTCTCCACCGCCGCCTCGGCCGCGCCCATCCCAGTTCCAGTTCCAGTTCCTGTACCCATACCAGCGCCGGTACCGCCGCCAGCCATGCCCGTGCTTGCGCCTGCCCCTGCCAGTGTGCCACTGCCTCCGTGCCCAGCTCCCATTCTCCAAGTCGCTCGTCGTCGACCGATCAGCATTCACGGGCCACGCGCTTCTCAACCCCAACTCGACGACTCAAACTCAAATGCAAGCAATGCTCATTCTCATGCTCAACTTGAAGACTTTGACCACCACAACGATTATTCGTTCATTTCCAGCAAACCCCCCTCGATACATTTGATCCCTCCTCCTTCTGATACCCAATGTACCAGCAATGAGATTAGCGACGCAATGCAGAGGAAAATATGGGTAAAACGTCCGGGAGCCTCTGCTACCCGAGTCACGGTCAACGAGGACGACCTCGTCGATAACGTCCGCGATGTCATCCTTGACAAATATGCAAACTCGCTCGGCAAGAGCATAGACTCCCCAGACATCACACTGAAGCTCCTCGCAAGGGATCCTGCCAATAAGAATACCACAATTGATAGGATACTTGGCCCCGAGGAGGCCATTGGCACAACCCTCGACACCGAATATCCCACCGGCCAGACAATTGGTGAAGCTTTGATAATAGACGTTCCTCAGCGACGCACTCCTCGACCATCGCCGCGAATTCCCAGCCACCATGCTGTTCCCTACACCTACTACGATCAAATAAGGCCTGACGATGCCGCGAGGGACTATTTCCCTCCAATGCCCATCCACTCGCCCGCAATCGCTCACGTCCAACCTCCTGCTATCCATCATCCCCACAACCCTCATCTACACTCCATGGCCGTGTTGACAACTGGGCAACTACCTCCGCTTCCTTCGCCTGGAGCACAGAGTCTGAGGGCTAGAAACAAAAGACCAGGATATGGCAGACAGCACACAAGCAGTCCTACCATACACTCTCATCAGCCGAGTGTAACCATGATAGGTACGGTGAAAAACGTTGCTGGATAGAACTACACTAACTTCCCTCTCAGATTCCAAGTCGCACGTCAATGGTGTTGCACCTCCTGCACCTCCTCTACCGACCCCTCCTGCACAAATGCCAGACCACAAAACTTCCGTTACTCCTCCGAACCGGATAGGCTCTCCACATTTGGCACAAACAGCGCGGAAAATAAAGCGAAGCAAGAATCCTGCAGCACTCACCATGGGCGGTGACCCATCACCACCTCTCAAGCCTGCAGCTATAGCCTTTCTCGACGTGACCGTGCCACCCATCAACGTCTTGATCGTGGAAGACAACATCATCAACCTCAAGTTGCTCGAGCAATTTATGAGGAGATTGCGAGTGAGATGGAAGTCTGCCATGAACGGTAGAGAAGCAGTCAACATGTGGAGGGAAGGTGGTTTTCATTTGGTTCTGATGGATATTCAACTACCTATCATGAACGGACTGGAGGCGACGAAAGAGATCAGGAGGCTGGAAGCTGTCAATAACATCGGTGTCTTCAGTGGTAGTCCGGTCGAGGGTGCTCACAAAAACAGCGCCCCTGTTCCAGCCGGCGAAGGCGATGAGCTGCTGGATCGGAACTTGTTCAAGAGCCCGGTCATCATTGTCGCTTTGACAGCAAGCAGTTTGCAAAGCGACAGACACGAGGCGCTGGCGGCGGGATGTAACGATTTCTTAACGAAGGTGAGTCTATCTTGCCAAAGTCGGTGCTGTATGAAAACTAACATACCTTTCAGCCGGTGGTGTTCTCCTGGATGGAACGCAAGGTTACGGAATGGGGTTGCATGCAAGCACTCATCGACTTTGATGGGTGGCGCAAATGGAAGGAATATGCCGAAAACAAAAACAAGGAAGACCCGACGAAAAAAGCGGCGGAGGACAAGGAAGAGAAGGCCAAAGCCAAGGCGGCCATCAAGGCCATGTTTTCCAGAGGACCACCAGGAACAAAGAAGGAGAAGGAAAAAGAGAAGGATGCGGCGGCCGTGATGCCGGCACTGGAAAAGGAGGTAGCTAAGGCGAACGGTAGTGTGAAGAAGCCGGGTAGCTCCAGCAGTGCGGGCAGCGGGTATAAGAGGCAGGGTAGGACAGGGAGTTCTGGTGGCAGCCTGGAGATCATGGAAGAGGTGGATGAGAAGTTTGAGAAGGGGTAAGCCGAGTCCCTGATTGTTCTTGCAGCTGGGGGGTGAATGTGGTGGTGGTGGCGGCTCTACTTCTATGGCAATTCCTGCTTGCGAGCATGGCAAGCATGGCTTCGAGAGACAAGCCAATCAGCATTTTATCGAGCGTTTTAGCGACTTTCTGTCTTTATAGTGGTGGAATAGCAAGACAGAAGCTGCGGGGGTTGGCTTCGCTCTGGCATAATAAGCATGTTTTGAGAAAAGAAAGACAGGAGAGAAGAAGAGGAAGAGTAGGGAGGAGGAGCAGGAGGATCTGTATAATGAAATGGAGATGTATCATCGGTGGTGTATCGGACGCTTTTATTCCGTACCTGTTCGCATTAGTGTGGTCGCTTCTCGTTACTCAAGCTTTCATGATCCGGCCGTGTTCTGCAGATCAAACCAAGGACGGAGATGGAGATGGAAGGATGGAGGAATTGTTTCTTAGAGGGTAGCGGAAGGCAAGGGGGAAAAACCCCCAGATTTGGTGGCGCGCTAGTTTTCATCGGTCGTGGCTGGCTTTTATTGTCGCTGTGAGTGATTCCTTTCGGCCTTGCTCGCCAAGTACAGCTGTAACTTGATGTTTTCTGGCGTCTGAGTAATTTGAAGCCGACGCTAGATGGGGGATGGGTGGTGAGAAGGTGGTGGACTGGTAGAGTTAGGGTAGGGTGTTTTGCGTCATGTTATATACTATCACTGAGTTCCGATCCGCGGAGGAAGGAAGACGATCGGTGGAGCGAGGGTCATCTGTGGAAGAGAATATAGATCTGCAGTTCCATCCGACCATTTGGTGTTTCATAACCATGTTGAAGTAGAAGAAAGCGGCGGGCGAGTTGGGATATATCGCCGTACATGGGCGCGGCTTGACACAGACGAGCATGCCCCGTTGCGGTGTCTGCCATGCACTGAGGCGCGTCGAGTTACATTATCCAGTTTCCGTACCTTCCGGCGAGTGCACCGTGTGTAAAACACGAGGAGAGGAGGTCAATGATGATAATTGGAGGATAAAGGTCCGTTGGTCTCGCTCAACTCACCCAGCCAGCCTTACGCCACGCCGTGGCGCACGCGTTGCTATTTTCGTCCAAAAACCACTAAATTGTACGGGCGGGCCCTGAAAGCACATCCCCACCGAAACATGGACCTGGTGGGAGGGCAGTGAGTGCGGTGTCCGGGCCATCGCGTTTGAATGACTTTTTTTCAATTTTCTTTTTTCGGCTTGAGTTGGACGTTCTATTGTAGACACGATCATCACAAGGATTTAGGTGTCTGGTACTGGAATTGTTGATCAAATTCCTGCGTTGAGGCGATAACCTTGAGGAAGTTGTGGGAACTGGCATCCAAGAGATTATTCAGGTTCAAAGTATCAAAGGAACCTAGGCCAACAAGAAGAGTTTCCTTTTCACTTCGTTCCAAACACCAAAAGACAGATCGAGATCGGAACCCAAGCAAAACCAAGCGGCCGTCGAGGGCTCCCGCAGGACAGACGACGGTTCTCTTTCAAACCCGCCCGCCATGGTCACCCCGTCCACCAACAACTACCCGACGCACGACAGCGAGGGCAAACTGCTCCCAGCCATCCTGTGCCTGCACGGTGGCGGCTCCAACGCCACGGTCTTCAAGATCCAGACGCGCCGGCTAATCTGGAACCTGTCGAAGCAATTCCGCTTCGTCTTCGCCCAGGCACCCATCGAAGGCACGCCGGGCTTCGGCATGCTGCCCGTGTTCGAGTCCTGTGCGCCCTTCTACCGCTGGGTGTCGCGGCGCTTCAAGGTCGGCGAGAGCGAGGTGGAAGAGACGCCCGAGGACGAGGTGAGAGCGGTGGACGACGTGCTCGAAAAGGTCATGGAGGCAAACGGTGGGATCGACTCGTTCGCGGGCTGTATCGGCTTCAGCCAGGGCGCAAGACTCGTGCCCGGGTTGCTGCTGCGGCAGAAGATCGAGGAGCGGGATCTCGGTGG
>Ga0210040_10005666_pt1 | contig 15833 bp, 14 predicted proteins | sample CryGeyCG12114_NA_FD_185462 | JGI IMG/M metagenome (GOLD analysis project Ga0210040, IMG submission 185462) | Groundwater microbial communities from aquifer - Crystal Geyser CG19_WC_8/21/14_NA (SPAdes) (version 2) | ecosystem: Environmental > Aquatic > Deep subsurface > Groundwater | place: USA... | reverse complement strand
AAATTGAACGGAAATTTTGTCAATTTTTTTTAACTTTTTTCAAGACGCCTGTTTGGCGATGATTGTAAGTTAACTTGTAGTTGTTTTTGTCAAATTTCATTTAACCATGAACCAACGTCAATTTTTTTCTCTCTGTGTGACTGAACTGAATAATCAAGTTTATAGCTAACAAGCTTTGTTTAGGCCTAGGCTATGTTCAATTTCAATGTAATAAGACAATAATGATTCCATATGCTCAGCTAATAAGCATGTTCAAATGTATGCCTAAACAGTATTATAGTTGCTTCTGATTTTGGGCTGCTACTATGCTCGTTTATTATGAAGCCTTGTGTAGGGGAACCGCGCGGCATTTGGCAGTAATCAAATCTAGAACCCATAATGCATAAAACTCTTTGTGGGGAACAGTAGGAAGGGGGGAAATTGAGAAATTACGAGTTCGTCTCTTCCTTGTCAATATACAAGAGAGTCTCTTTCCATTTTTGAGCACATTTCGCTCGTGTGCACTAATTTTAATGCTCTGCATGACTGACGGCCAATTATATAATAATTTTGGACTGTCAATAACTAACATTTTCCGGTCAAAATTTTCAGTGAAATAACATATTATTTGGCTGCAAACAAATTTTTCTATTTTTCTATGTCCTATTTACAAAAATTTTCACAGGTTGAAACTTTTGAAATACAGCTATAATTAATAGCTTGGTTTGGATTTTGGATGCCAAAAAGTAAAAATGTCATATAGAATCGATAAGATTAGCATTAATTTTTCCGTTTAATCTTGTACTGTTAGAATGCATCTAAAATATTTTCATCTCATGCACAATCGTTCATCAAAAGTAGCAATCGGATCGAAATAGCTGGGCACAAAGTTGAGATCCATTGTCCTATTTTTCATAATGTGAGCACCTTTTATACATTCAACCCCCCCTTACTACTTTTTCTCATTTAACTATAAATATATGTTTTTTTTCACGGAATTTTCTAAATTGTGAATCTCGACGCCGCATCGAATTGTAGTTTTGGGGGTAGAGTTCTATATAGGAAGATTTTATTTTCAAGAAAATTGCTCACATTGTGGATTCACATTGTACAGATGGTCCAAAGTAGTGTTAAATAGGTGTAGACTATCCGGAAAAAGGAGGTAAATTTTTCCTGTCCTGTGTGTGATAAATTTGTATAGTAGGATTGGATAAAATTTACGTTATTTTTGCGGAAAATGTGTAAATGAAAGCTACTGGACAACACTCACAGTCACAATGCTATACACTACAATAATTTGCATATGCACTAGAAACGAACTAGAACGAGTCTCATAGTGGGCGCCACCTATGATCAGATTGAGCAAAGAATAGTTGAAAAAACCACTACTTTGGCCTCAGTAGGTCACATCTCAAAAAATCCCACATTTCGTGCTCCTACTAGTCCTCGGTTACTTGAATCCTCCCAATTGATTCAAAAAACTATCCCCAACTTTAACTATCCTTTTGATGGAAACTATAATTTTTCCCCATCCTCTACTACAATGGGTGGTACACAATTTTTCCTTCCAGATCCTTTCGGATCCAAAGATTGAAATTCATTTTTTCGGAAGCCCTACAATGAGACTGACTGACTATATGTATGCTAGATGCTATAGCATTTCCCTACATTAGTGGCTCCGATGAGTATTTGTGACGTGAGCCAACTGCCAATATAGAACACGTATTGAATATTGATCTCATTTATTTACTACATTCAAATATATGGAATCCAGAGGTGAAGGCCACCACGAACCAATAAATGACACAATCAAAGAACAAGCATGGAGTAGTTCATGCAAGACCACACCTGCTTGTTGTACAGGGTTGGCTCTCTGGCTCTTGGCGCACCACCAATTACAAAGACAACAACATTCTTATCTCTACAACACACAGGATATACGATAGATAAATATTATAATAAATATGCATGTACTGTATTTTTACAAAAGAGGACGATGGGAAGACAGGAGAATTTCAAAACTTGTACATGTAGCTAGGTGGTAGGTAAAATCCAGCAGTTACAGTTAGGCTAAAGTAAAATTGTATGGGGAAGAAGGGATCCCGAAGAAGGGCAGCAGTGAGAGTTGTTCAGGAGTCTTCTTGTCCTTCCTCCTGGTCCTCTTGTTCATCTTGTTGGTCCAGCAGGGACTCTTCGCCCCCGAATCCAGACTCATCCCCTGCACCTAGTTCCTGTGGCCAAATTCAATCTCTAGTTAGTTATAGTTACAAGGCTCAGTCAGTCCAGTCAAGGACTCACAGGCGTCACAAGTTTAGAAAAGGTTTGTTCGTTTGTTCCTCACCGTGACCATCTGAGCAATAACCTTGGCCTCGTCTAGCAATTTCTCCAGAAGGTCATTCTCCGTCTCCAGCTTCTCACAACGTTGGCTCAGAGTGAACACTTGAGCGGCCAACTCATCCACTCGTCGGCCTCGCTCCTCGGCTAGGTCTCGGTAATATTCGAATGGGGGCTTGTCCGCTATGGAACAAAGACGACAAGTATATAAATAAATGTTGGAGCATACGGACTGTAAGAAAGAATAGATACAGAATCAAGTTCAACTTACCAACAAGAGCCTCTGCCATGTCATAGTCATGGGATCCGACTTGGACAGCGACATCCACAGCACCAGATGACTTCTTCTTGGTGACAAAGCCAGACTTGACTTTGGTGAGGGGCCCAGTGCTCCCCTTGGCCACTGCCGACGTGGAGCCAGCCTTGACCTTAGGTGTGGAAGGATCTGAAGACTTGTTGGTGCTGCCACTGGTGGGTCGATGTCCGACCATCTCATATTTTGTGGATCCCAGGCCCGATTGCGGTTGAAGAGGGGTCAACGCTTTCCGGGACAATCCCTGTGTGAGTACAATCAATGATTTACTAACAATGGGGGGAGGTGTGTTCATTCTCTAAATATGTAGTGACAAGCAGGATGGCAAAAGGACATTGGTCAGTAGTGGACAAGATTTCGAAATCGTACACAATAGGAACTTAATATTGGGAAAATTGAGGCTGACTGACTATGATCATTTGAAATTGCGCTCCAGACGGACTGTTGCCACAGGCGATAGCCGCATTCCTCTGCACACTAAAACACTAATAATAATAATAATAATAATAGGAATCTTATAGATATGATGGGCTTGAGCTGTAGTAGAAGCAGAACCCAAGAGCATTATGATAATCATAAGGAGATAAGAAAAAAGGTCCAGCACGTATTCCTATTGAGACGGATTCATTGGAGTCTTTGACTAGTTGGTCAGGTAGACAGTTTCTTCAAGAAAGGGACTAATTAGGGAGTGCAGGTAGGTAGTAAGTTAGTTGGTCAGTTGGTGGACACATACCTTGGCCGGTGGAGTGAGAACAGGGATGAAGCTTTTCCTGGCCCCTTTAGTGCTGGTGGATGATGAGCGCCGATGTTCACAATCCTCACTCTTGTTGCCAATTATGATGGGCACTGAATTTTCGTCACTGGGTCGTGACTCGATTCCACTCATATCTGCAGAAGGAGAGAGAGAGAAAAAAAAACGCAAGTTCACAAAAAGTCGTCCCCGAAGATAATAACTAACTAACTAACTTACTATAGATTGCGCTTTAGGACACAAGAATACATGAGTAGATAGAAGAAAGTACACTTTCTAATGCTCACTTGGAATGGATGAGGAATTTTGGGAATAAAAGAGCACAATGAGGGAAACTACAGTTAACTATCTCATGGGAGTAGGAGGTATAAAATAATAAAAGAATAAAATAATAATTCTTGTGTAGTTTGTTTGTTTGCACAAGTGGCGTCCCTCCAAACAAACTTGAATTTGAATTCCCGGGAACCAATCAGAGCGCAGGGTCTGGGAAACGGCCAAAATCCAGTTGGGATATTTTTTCTCATTAGCTCCTGTGGCCTGCACTCATCCCTTTCTATGTCCACCAGAGCACTCTGCCCTTTTTATTGCATGGAGCACCCAGCTCTCGCTTCCGCTCACCTATACATAATAATCTATAACTATCTAACCACAAAACCACAATAATAAGATTGAGTCAAGTTGACTATGGAAAAAAGAACACCGTCGTCACCAAAGTCGTCTATTTTTCTACTTCCTTCCATGTAGATGTCCATTGTAGAGATATGCGTCCCTGTATTCGCTCAATTATTTTCCATCATTGTTCACAGTACAATTTTAAATGCATAAATCTATATAGTTTTAACATTTTCAATTAAAAGTAGCAACCAATTTTTACTTAACATATCCAAAAAAATCATGCTTTGAATATTGCGAAAAAAACTTGCATCGTATGTAAACATCGCCGCTGCGACTAGCTCTCAAGTTTTCAGCAACGGCCAAGAAAACTGCAGCATTGTTAGCGTGACTTTTAGTCCCGGTCCCTTTCTAGTCCGCCGTGACCAAGCTCTGGACGACGCACATATCTCTATTTCTCTATTATTACATAATGTCAAGTGGATATGTGTGATGTTTACATTTCAGTCCACATTCTCATGTTGTCAATAAATAATGACAGGAACTGCTGACATTTGGGTGCGAATGCGGCAAAATTCGCCCTTGGATCCTCCCAAATATTCATATGCTTGGCCAATTAGTGGGAAGGTGACATTTCCTCTAAATTCTCTTCCCAATCCGCCCATATATATATATGTACGGAAACTATCTACATATTTTCTCGTGCATTATTAAAAGTGGGCCAATCATTTGCACTCGAGCAGAAGTATCCATAGTACATGCATGCAGTGTACATAAGGACAGGTTGGGAGGGAGACATATAGTAGTGCGCCATGTCCTATTATCATTATTGCTGGAATACTTTTGTGGGAAACTCCTTCCTTGTCCTTCCATCAATCACTTTAGAGTTTTGCATGTGCCGGCTCTTAAGTGGCCAGCCAACACTAACACTAACTATTATTATGGTGGCCACAATAAGTGCAAAGTGCACATAGTTACATATATATGTATGTATTGGGCCAACCAAACGAAAAACATTGGCGTCCCCTCCCTTATTATTATCTAATAGCTCTGACTCTGAAGTTCAATTCATTCTTGTTCTATTGGCATCCATACCTGCATGCATGGATGCATCTCCATACGAGAAAGTATTGTCAACCTGTCCACATTCACCAGAGCCAGGAGTATAGTGAGTAACTTTGAGCAGACACATATTGTTTGTGGAGAAAAAAGTGCATTTTTAAAAAATTTCCAAAAGTGAGCCAAACAAGTATTAGGACGTGGCAAGTTTAGTGCCCGTCCCGTCATTGCATGCATGTAGTGTGCAAGTGGAGCAAGAGACAGCTAATTCGATCAAATGGATTCAATTAATTCACTGGCCATTCCATCGCGCGGCTTTTCCCATTCTACTATATACTCCATCCGATCCATATACAAATGCATGTGACATGCGATATAGTTAGTTAGTTAGTTAGTTAGTGCATAAATAATTGTGCATTCCATTACCAAACAAAAGACTCTCAGTCGGCCAGTCGACCCAAGTGCAAAAAGTGAACGGGAGTCTTCAAAACTTATTAACTAACTAACCATAACTCACAATGGTGACTGATGAGGAACTTGACCAGTTCCTAATAAGGGATTAGCTAGGGGAGCGACAAAGGAAGTCTGCTGACTTCTAAAGTCAAGTGTCGGTCCGTCCGTCTGTCTGTCCATGCAATATGAATTCTTATGTGATGTGTTCTTAGGACAAAGTATCACAGCTTCTGGTGACTCCATGGAATAGGAACAGGAACAACAGCTACATATATAGGGATGTTCAAATTCAGCAACCGAGACCGGAGAGGTGGGAGCAGCGAGTGGGGCAGTGAGTTCCGACGGGAAGTGACAGGTCATGACCGATTCTGTCAACACAGGAACCACTGGTCCACCAGAGGCAAGAGGACTCAAGTGCCCAACTCCATCAAGAAGACCACGGCAGCCAATCTGCTGGGAGTCCCTGCTCCCCTCCCTGGAGAAAGGGACTTGGCCTTTGAACTGATTGCCTACTCAGGAGCGCCCACCAAGGGGACCACTCCTCCGGCGTCTTCCTCGGCACTCAGTAGTCCCATCAAAAGGACGGGCCCCATCTCCAGGCCCTTCATCCGCAAGGACAGGAGTTGTTACCATCAGGAGGACAATCACGAGTCCTTAGCAGACGAACATCCGAAGTGCATGGAGGGCTCTGAGGATTCCTGTTCCACCACATTTATTCAGTCTGGTGAACATAAGATTAATTATTGGACAAGCAAATATGGGATGGCGGGATGGGACTCACAATGAGGTGCTCTAGGTGGGTGGCGGAGTTGGGAAATGAGAAATAGCTAAAAATGACTCGGAGAGTGCCTACAACATGCAATCCCTTAAAATATTACTTCCCCATGCATGCTCAAGTATACATATGCTACCGTTGATCAAACGAATTTGGGAAATCGAGAATCAATTTTAGATTTTTCTTATGGAAAATAACATGGGAAAAATCTCGAAATTAAGGGCCCCTTACCGTTTTTTCCATTTTGACGACCCGTGTATTTAGATGCATGTAAAGAAATACACTTTTTGATCCTGTGAGAATTAGCGGCCGTATGGGGATCTAATATTTTTTGGGGTTCTTATTGACGTACCCAAGCTTCATTTGAGCTATGCGACGATGCCCAACTCCGCCACCCAATTTCGGCATCTCATTGTAAGTAAGATATAGTGGTTTTTCTGTGGGAAATTCACTTTTCTTATCCAAAAGTGGTCATTCAAATTTACTGCGGGCCACACTACTTATCAATTATTCAATTCATACTGCTGCTGTTCATTCCATATTCATTCCATAATGGAATAAGCCACTGTAGTGTGGGTCGGGTTCCCACCTCGCTCCTTGGGTTTCCCATCAAACGCTATCTACATGCACCCAAAATCATTGTGGCATCATAATTTTCATGTGTGGAAAATAATTTTTTTTTTAATGTACCCAATAACCTATTAAAAATTTGCCCAGCCTTGCTAATTCTTCCCCAAATTACTAAAATTTCGGTTTTTTTTGTTGCTAAATTCTGGCCAGAATACACTAGTAGCACAATTAATAAGTCACTTGGACAATTTTTACATAAATTCCTAAGAAACTGCCCAATGAAAGTTGCCTTACCCCTTTAATCATTGATTGATTTTGCACCCATGCATGAAATTGTCATTCCATTTTCCCATCTCGGCCGCTCTATCGACCCATGTACTTAAAAATGTATGGACAAGGATGGAAGTCTGCAATTATAAGCCTATGGCAGTTGTCAACTTTTAGTACTTATCATGAGCACACAATGTCAGGCATACGGTTGTAGTATTTGCATTCAGCACTTGTAACCCAGTCTAGAAAATATATTTTGTTTTTGGGGGGATTGTAGATTTTGAAAGAGCAGGGGAAGGGGACAGGAGCAGGAGCAGACAAGGGGAACAGGGAGGAGGGAGAAGATTTTCAAAATTTGAGATCCTCAGTCGGATCGTGGCCTCTTTGGCTTGTGGCCTTGGGAGCAGCAGCCGACTGAGTTGCAGCAGGAGGAGGAGGAGCAGGAGCAGGTCACAAGTGTCCTCAATACTTTTGGGCCAGCCACCCGATATCTCAATGCAAACTTTTCATGTGCAGCACCACTGCTCCTCCTCATCTTTGGAGTACATTATTCCCACCACCAGTGTCCAGTAAGTCCATTATGGCCAGCCAGTATATGTTATTGTGTACACACATTTATTCCCTTCTATCTAATATGCATATATGCACGCGAGTTTATGACTGCAGTTATTAGTGGTTAGCATGGGATTCCAAAAAAAGCTACATGAAAAAATCGATTTATTGATTCTCAGTCTATAACCCATAAGCAATTAATGAGTAGGGGTTACCGGAAGCCCTATATTTTTGTATATTTCAGCGTGCATACATTTCCCAGCCAATCAGATAGAGGTGGCTAAAATGCTCTCATTGGCTGGGAAAAGTACGCGCGTAGGAACATATGAAAATATATGGCTTCGGGTATGCCCCTACTCATGGCCTATATGTAATTTGATAGGTCAGATGATGAAAGATTGATAAATTGTAACTTGTGTATGGCGTGTTTTTGGCAAGGACTAAGGGAGAAGGGGCAGGGGACGAAGGGAAGATGGGGAGATGGCCATCAGGGACCACAAAAAGTGGTTCCCACGCAGCACTGGTCAAATATCTGCAAAATCAAAACTCGAGATATCATCTCATGGATCAACTCCCGTCCATTGGTCAGTCTCTTCCATAATGTACATGGACGCGGTCCCTATTAATTGCGCAGCTTGCTACTTCTTTTTATTGGGGGCTCCTTTGGTTCCATTATACTATTCCTCATTACTAACTAATGACTGTGTGTTCCAGGATGGAGACGGGATCGAAGTTGGTACATCATCTGGGACCAGGAGACTCAGGCCGAACGGTTGGTCACAGTGACCCCTTGCAGGGCCCTCGTCCCTCCCTTATTCACTCTCACGCCCAATAAGGACAAATCCACTCTTCTGCAGGTACAGCTAGCTACCATGCTGCCAACAACATAATGTGGGCTACCAAACCCACTAACCCACTAACTATAAGCCCATCATGAGCTTATATCCTGCCCCGGTCCCGCGTAGATGTTAGACCCTTAAGAGGGGGCACTTAACGACATTGACAATTATTTAGGTGATCGGAGGACTGCAACACGCATATATCAGTCCAGTGCTGGACATGGAGTTGGTGTCCGTGTCCAACCAGCTGTTTTCGGTCACTCTGGCCCCCATCGCCACGTGCTCGCTCAGGGACGTCATTTTCGAAAAGGTGACTTGTCCACCCTTGCCAAAAAATTCATCATCACTAATTGGATTGTTTGTCCACTGTATATTGACTCTTAGAAAGAATGGCGCGAGGACTGGACACGGAAATATGGTGCTCCAGGCGGTCGAGGTCGCGGACTGAACCCAGCATTGGTCCATCGTCTCTCGTCCCAACTATTGGTCGCAGCATGGGAGATGAAAACGCGGGGAGTGCCGCCAGGTGCTATTGCCGCGCATCTACACCTGGGGAATGCGCTCCTCCAGCATGGCACTGCCAGGTCTGTCCGTCCGTCCGTCTGTCTGCCTGTCTGTTTGAGCCAAAATATTCTTAATAGTAAGTTTGATAAATGTGTGCAGATTTGGAGGAGTGGAGAACGTGATTTTGGGTCATCCAGGACGACCCACCGCCTTGTCCACAGCAATCAGTCAATTGTCTCATGTTGAGTTAGAAGCGGCCGATTCAATAGCTTTTGGTAGAAATATAAAATTTCATCCATCAATAAATGACTACTTGAGTTTCTTTAAAAATGTGTGCTTACCTTTGGACAGCCCACAGTGTGTTTGCCATGTGCTCGGGCTATGAAGTGACCACTGTAGAACTCGTTGACCAAAATTGGGCCGATATTCAACATTACTCTCAGGTATGTATAGGAGTTAATTATTGGAGCCATTAAAGACTAGATGGTGTTAATCATCGAATCATCGCTGCCATTACTATACATCTGTGTGCAGGCGATCCAAATTTTGGAGTTCATCCTGAAGCCAGTGAATGGCCATGTGCCCTCAATAGCCCAATTAGTCGAGTTGGACGTTTTTAAGAACATGGAACTGAGGGAACTTCGCACTCCTTCTCTCACGGTACCCACCCACATATGTGTACATAGTATGTGGAGTACTGCATGGCAACTACATTTTAATCCATTCCAAATAAATGCTTCTTTCTTACATAGATGGGATCTCCAGTCAATCAAATCAAATGGAACTTGTCCTCCCCTCAACACTATGACATTCTGGAGACCCGTCAAAGGTAGAAAAAAACACACTTTTCTCGCAGTTCTCCCAACAACTAGTACTGGCTTCTTATCTCAACTATATATATGGACAGGAAAAAATATGGGTCCACCTCAGCCATGGATGAGCCTCGCCATCCTGATCCCTCTCACTATGCACCTCATGTATATCTGCTCAGTGGTCAGTGCCACCAGCAAGTCAAAGGGCCCCAAGGGAACGGCCCAGTAAATGGACCCACTCCTGGAGTGAGCACTTCTTCCCCATCCCTGACTAGTTGGGAGCCCCAAGAACTTATTGGCTCTCCGTTGGCCAGCCCAGTATTGGTCCAGTCGGCAGACAAAAGTGAGCCCTGCCTGGAGGATGAAGAACTAGTTGTGGTGTCCCCTGTGGACCCAGCAGGGACCCCTTCAGGACAAGGCTCCTGTTCTCAGCTCTCTCAATGCTCTGTGTATGTGACTCCGCCCAGCTCCTTCAGTGTCCCTTCGTCCCCGTTGGTGGCCAGGAGTCCACTAGTCCTCTGTGTCGCCTCGGAGGATGACCACGGTCCACCACTATAGTTACCGATACCTATAGTCCTTCTATAGTCATTTCAAAAGATGAGAATGCATGTCAATTGTTCGTAATGCCCACATGTGTGCTCTAGTCAATTAAAAGTGTTTGAAACGGTTCTAGTTCACTTATTCAGAATGCAGGCAGGCGTACATAGATTACTGAATGGGATCATGAATTATTGGTGCACACATGGGGTCTCGTGCTATATCATGGCTCTTTTGCACTCATCATCATTTATGGTTCCTGTTCAACAATTCCCAAAGTATGTAAAATACGCTTTACTATGGTGTAGTTTAAAAAAATCCTTGTTGTATAGTTTCAATCGCAACTTTTCCGTAATGTGAGTAACACGCGCACCATACTACACTGAAGCATGGAAAATATCTACACATAATAGACCAACTGGATGAAACAGAAGGGAAACTCAAAGAATTATTTGTTATCACAACAAAATTAGACATGAATTATGAATATTTAGAATATGTTGGAGAAATATGAAAAAGAAAGCCTTAAAAAGCTCTCCAAGTAGACAAGAAGGGGGACAAAGTGATCCATCATAAGCTCCAATGGCTCCAAATGCATTATGGGAAACATATCTATTGCACACACCAGCATTTATTGCTCTACAAACAGAACTAAATGATAAGAAAAGTTCAAAAACACTGTTAGCCTATAAAAGAGTAGGCTTTTCTCCACTTGCCCTCATGTTGAATTATTTATAGTTGAACCATGGAATGGGTACATAGCAACTAACGAAAAGTGCCATCCTAAATGGTATGCACATAGATAGTAGTAAGTATCCTTGGACATTGAAGGTGAATGAAACGAATAATGAACCCAACAAGTCAATGGTCCCTCCCTGTGTACATGGCAACTGGTCAGTTTCTCTCTAAAATGTCTTCATGTGTGGCATATTGCCTGAAATGATTGCTCCATACACTACACATACATGGTCACTTTCATGTGCCCTAGTCCAATGGTCAGTTATTTGTTCTTCTCAGTCCACTCGTCCGTTCCTAGTACATTTGTTGGCCCTTCTTAGATTGCATACACAGGAGTTAGTTGTCATTTCCCAGAGCAGTGAACCAGAAGCAGTCCACATAATTCCCCTTGCTCCATTTCCAAAATGTCCCCAAAAACATTGACCCTGTGTCTTCTACTGGCCCTCAGTTTCAAAAATGGACATCCAGGTACGTACAACACTATTTACATGAATATGGATATGGCCCAAGTTTGACACATTCCAACTAGAACTGCAATGGTTTATTGAGTAGGTTTCCCCAGAGGCAGATATAATCCAACAAAAGGCAATCATTTCCCAGCACCAGGTAACCGAAAAATATCATGCACTAACTAGTATTATCATACTGAACGACTCTTTGGACTAATTGGGATACATAGGTTACAGAGGTGGACGAGTGATGAGAAATGTTGACGAGGATTGTGGAGCCCCCTACAGACGGGACCAGCAGGGGGGGTATTATTATGGAGCTGCCCCCAGAATGATGATCATGATGTTGCCCACTCATCCCCTGCATGTCCCTCCTCCCTATCCTGTCCACGTACATCAACATCCACATTTTATATTTCCCCCCACAAATCTCATTCCTATAGCTAACTAAAGTTTCTCATCCTCCTATATAGAGCTCATCATATGGTGGCCCAGTGTCCAATTACAATGGCAGATCTTCAGGGGGACAAAATATAGAGGGTCGCGCAGCATTGGGCCCAAAAGTGGACATCCCATTGACATCCCCACTGAGCAAGTTGCGCACTCCTCTGCGTTCTTCATGGGATCCACTCCGTCCATTGGCCTTCCAGGTCCAGAGTCCACTGCTCACTCACCCATTACCCACCATTGGGAACGTCAATGTGGGTTCCGCCCCTTTAGATTTGTCATCCCAAGCAAGGCAGCTCGTTGGGCCCCTTTCCCCAGAGTTGACCATAGATTTGCCATAGTTTACTCCCTAAACTGACTGAGTATTATAGTCATATAGCTTTAGTCCTCTGTGAATTATCGAGTTGTTAGCAAAAACTATGAAAAAATGTTAATTTATTCATGTTACAGTCTGTACTCTGTATGTATAGTTATAGTTTTATAGTGAAGGCTGAATAAATATTTTGTGAAATCCAAATAATCTTAACTACGCGGCTTCATAGCTAGCTACAATTAGAAACTGTATACATAGTTTAGGCGAATTTCTTCCCAATATTTGGGACTCTGCTCTTTTACATATGAGCCAAAGTGTATGTTTTTTGCGCATTTTTTGCATACAAATATATGTACTACTGGACAAATATGGTTTAGTTAGGTTTATTATATATAGCTTTGGTTATAGTTGGAATTTTTGCAAGCCAATGAGATTTGAGAATGACTCTGTAATTTGGCTGACTCGGAGTGGGTGAAATTGTGCACTGTATGCTCATTTGCTCATATCTAACAAATGACGACGCGCGGATGATGATCCAACTGCACAGAATTTGCAAACTACATTAAAAAGGCATCCCGTTCCTAATGGCCTCAATTTCCCTTATAAAGTCCCCATTCAGTTTTGTCCTTCCATACAGGGAAATGTTCTTATACAATCCATACATGTTATAGCTCTTTCGAAATGAATAAAAACAAAAATTTCACAAATACTATAAGTTGGCTGTTTTTTGCGCATCGGAAGCGCTTTATCGCTTTTTGCTAATAATAAATTAGATGGCACGAACTATTATTATTATGGAATACGGTGCTGAGAGACCGACTTGAGTATAAAAGGGAGATGACAGGGATTGAGGCTAGTTATTATAGTTAGTTAACAGAAGACAACTTGTTTTCCCAAAAAAAGTATTTTTCTTCAAGAAATCTCGGAATTTTCCCACTTTTTGCAGAATTTAAAATGTCTCCGTTTGTTCCGTTCATCCTACTCATGGTCGCTCTGGCCGCCACAATCGCTTCTGCAGGCAAGTTTCATTTTCTTCTCATTTTGCCCCATTTGGCGTATAAAAAGTTTCATTTTTAACCATTCCAAATTCCAAACAAATTCATCAACAGTTTTCTATTCAATTGTAACAACAAAGCAGTGAAAACAAAATTCTTTGATTTCTATATCCAAATGTTAGATTTTTTCAAAATTATGGATTCAAGCGTTGATTTTTTTTTATAAAAAATAGGATTCCACAGCGGCCAAATTCTAAAGAATACATTACAATATAGATATGATAAATAAAATGTGCTTTCCCCATAGGGCCCGTACCGGAGTCGAGGCCAGTGCAGCCCAACTGGGCTGGATCCTCCAGTTTGAAACATCTACTCTCATGGGGTCCAGGCTGGACTTCTGAAGAAGATTCTTCAGCAGCACCCGAGATCTCCGATCCACAAGGGGCTGCCAAAAATGAGGAATCCACACCGAAACCATCCGCTGTACCAGGTATGCACGTCTCTCTCTCTCTCTCTCTCTCTCTCTCGGTTTACAATCTAAATCCATGGGCAATCCCAACTAACTAACTTGTAAATGTTATTCAGTCATGAGGGAACCAGAAGTTTTGAAATCGTTGCCCTTATTGGAGCGCCCAAGCCGCTATACACAGGATGCATGGAGCCAGCCAGAAGAATCGGAAAACACGCCCGAAATTTTCGGAAGAAACCAAATGGAAAGCCCACAAGAAGAATATCATGGATCCCCGATCAGCTACCGTCAACCGCCATCTGCTCCTATCATCATCATGATGATCCTGCCTCCACCACAACCCTACTATGGACATGCCTATGGATCCTCCTATTCCGCATTCCCGTATGGACCACAAATTCCAGCGTATGCAGTCCCTCCAACATATGATGAGGCTGGTCAAGGCGCTTATTCAGTCGTAGGGGTGAGCACAAAAATTGCTCCATTGTTGCCAATATGGGCTCCATTTTTTGAGTTTCCACTGTATTTTGTCTTCTTTGTGGTTTTGCAGAGATCCTTTGGGGCTGCGGAAGAAGAGCAGGGCGCGGCCCCAGCCCCTGTTGGCCGTGCAATCCCCGGCCTTCCGGTGGTAGGCCCACTGGCCCTCCCACTTCGAATAGGAAACTCTCCATTGTTAGCCGATACGGCAGGTCTCATATCCTAGTTACTGACTGACTGAGTAAGGGAGAGAGCTATATAGGCTATAGGTGTGCACTTTATTTACAAAGGGCCCCCTTGGTATGTCTCCCACAAACCATTTGTTCCAAATTTATAGACCAATTGAATAAAACATAGACCACAGTAGTTATAGTGTGTGTGTGATTGTTTGCTTATTGTCGTATATCAATTGGGCAATGTCTTATTTCACAAGTATTTGTATAGAGAAGATAAAAATTAGGTCGGTCCAAATGCCGGCGGAAAAGTGGATAGGTGCCATTTCATGGCATACAAAATGTGGTGCATCAACTCATATAGGTGTTGATGAGCAAATTTGTGAAAACTCTTTCAATTTGTCCATTGTTTTTGCCATGAATTTATGAATAATTGTCAAACTCTCTAGTTAGGAAACAGGTTTTACATTCTCCTCATAGCTTATAGTTAGAGTTAGACAAAGTATTCTGGGGCGCCATAATGGGAATTTGTTGCTGACCATGCACGGAGCACGGAGTAATGCCATGATAACAAGTACAATAACAATATACATCTGCATTCCAACTACATAATGGGTTTAGGAAGTGCATAAAAATGACACTTTTGTTGGTTGGTGCACCTTTGCATTCTTGTAAAAATACATTTTTCGCAATTTTGCAACTCTCAGCCGACTTGGAATTCCAAGCTATAGTTTTATTGCATCATGTTGTGCATCCTTCCCTTTAAGTTATGTGCATTCGAAAATCTACATGGCTGCATCTTCTCAGCAGTGAAAAGCAGAATATCATGTGTACATAATATTATTATTACCTAATTGATACATGCAGTGGAGATTGGAGGACAGTTTTTGGATTTCCAAAGGAATTGGAAACTCTCAAACAAAACAGGAGGACCACACACGTACACTACACACAGATTTCAGATGGACCATGGACCTGCAGGCAGAGCAAGTTGCCTTCATAACCAACAACAAATCTATGTAGTTTTAAGTCATAATTAGTGGGTTAGCTAACTAATTCCAAGGAAATTAAAAGTGATTTCCACTATATTTCCTTGGGTTTAAAAAACAAAACTAACAAACAATACTGGACAAAAGAATCAACAAATTTGGGCTATCCAAAGGTGTGCGCCGTAAAGTCTCAAGTCGTAATCGACACGGTTTTTGGCAACATTTTCACACCGCCGCTGTCGATAGGAAACAACTGTTGTCGAATTTTTGATGATACCTTTAGAAAACACTAATTAAAATTTAAGCCAGAAAATTGAATTTTTCAAAGCGAAATTTTTTTAAATTTCTTCACTGCCAAGTTTTTGATCACCTTTGAAAAATATTTGTTTAAACGATTGTACGAGTGCTCGTAAAATCTATCTA
>Ga0210040_10005665_pt1 | contig 15835 bp, 12 predicted proteins | sample CryGeyCG12114_NA_FD_185462 | JGI IMG/M metagenome (GOLD analysis project Ga0210040, IMG submission 185462) | Groundwater microbial communities from aquifer - Crystal Geyser CG19_WC_8/21/14_NA (SPAdes) (version 2) | ecosystem: Environmental > Aquatic > Deep subsurface > Groundwater | place: USA... | reverse complement strand
ACAAACATAAAAATAAAAATTAAGAAACATTAAGATATTATTAACGGCTAGGATAACTAAGAAATTTAGTAAGACTGTTGAGGCATCTTATGTTTTCAGGCAAGACCCTTTGAAGACACCATCCTTCCATGGGTGGAAAATCCATCATATCTCGGTAACCAGGTTACCATGAAATTTGGGGCCAGTGGGGCCAAATTGGCCGCGAAGCGGCCAACTTGCAAAATATTTGATGTCGGATGAAAAAAATTTACTATTTTCTATTTTATTTACGATTTAACTACCCTACTGGTTCGAACTTCGGCCCCACTAATTTCTACCCCAACTTTTCTTCTATGAAATATTACATATTACAGCTCTTAGCCCCACACGGCCCCACTAATTTCTATCCCTGTGGGAAAAAAGTGGGGCCGTTTTTTTGGGGATATGGGGCCACTTCTGAAAACAAAATTATTTTCCACCCATGCATCCTTCGTAACTTAAACTTAAAAGATACTCAATGAACTCAAATGCAAGAATCAACAGACACGTTGACCTCTTCGTTAACAACATTCCACATACTCTAACAGCCTAGCGACTTGAAAAGGTCCGCAGATTTATCTCACGGCCTGACGTTCAGCGATATCATATTTGAATAGTCATGTGTGAATTTTTCCCGAGACGTGGAATGAAATAAGCCCAACCAGTTCCCGCTTTTGTGTGTTTGTTTTCGAGACGTCGGAATGAAAAAAGTCCAAGCAAATCTCAGCGCGGTGTTGTAAGAAAATCTGCAGTGCGTTATGTTGCCTAGTTTTTTCTTTTGTCAATTTCTGTTTGTTGATGAGATATTTTAGCTATCCATCGTAATTAATCAACCCATCAATTTAAACATCAATATTCGTTTTTTCCGTGACAATTTAAGATGCAATTCCTTTTTAGCACCCCGCAAGAATAAGGCTATTTTAACAGCATCTTTTCGGTCTTACAATGAGATGCCGAAATTGGGTGGCGGAGTTGTGCATCGTAGTATAGCTTAAATGAAGCTTGAGTACTTCAATAAGAACCCCCAAAAATATTAGATCCCCATACGGCCGCTAACTCTCACAGGATCAAAAATTGTGTTTTTTTACGTGCATTTAAATACACGTGTCGCCAAAATCGAAAAAACGGTAAGGGGGTCGGTCCCCTTAATTTCGAGATTTTTCCCATGTTATTTTCCATAAGAAAAATCAAAAATTGATTCTCGATTTCCAAAATTTGTTTGGTCAACCGTAGCATATGTATACTTGAGCATGGGGAAGTAATATTTCAAGGGATTGTTGCAGGCACTCCCCGAATCATTTTAAGCTATTTCTCATTTCCCAACTCCGCCACCCACCTAAAGCACCTCATTGTTATAGTTAATACGACGGTTTTTATCAGTTGGGACTGCTAACGGTTCAAAGAACATACGATTTGGTCTTAAAATGATGTGTTTGACTGTATGATCTTTGAAGTTCTAGTTCCGAAACTTTGGAATCGACTGATCGACAAACGTATAAGAACTTAAATCGGGTCAGGATGCGAAACAAAGAATGTGGCAGGCAGGTACAGAACGTTGTCGGAGTGGCAATACGACGATTTTCCAATCACGAGTCGGGTGGGCGATTTAAGCGAGCGGTATAAGGGATTTCAAACAGCAATGCCATCAAAGTCGGCGGCAGTCGTGAAGTGATACAAGCAGAACAGAGAAAAAGAATAGATTAGATCTATACTCTATTACTTCCTAAATTACTAGATCTAATATCTAGTGTCAACAAACTCATTCTATAATACCTTGAGTTAACTCTGTAGTTCGAAGCAAGGCGGGGGCGTCTTATAACATTTGAAAAAGTTTACAGTTGAAGACTACTTTACATTCTGGCAAAAGAGAAGTTCGTCAGTTTCAACTACATGGTTCACGGAAAATAACTTCTTTAAGCCTCTCAGACCCAGACTTTGTTCGGACAGAATTTTCCCTACTCCGATTAATCAAGGTCACAATAAATGTACCTGCTTAAAATTATTGGAACAAATATATATTATTTATTATAAACTATATAATAAATGCATATAGTTTGAATATACTAAAACATAATATATTTTCATGATTTGCATAATAAGAAATTTAATTTAACAACTGAAAAATTAATACACAATATACAGCAAAGTATGTGGTGAAAACCATAAAAAAGGAAAAAAAATAATCGAAAAGTCTAACATGATTTAAGTTATGTATTAAAAATAGTATTTATAAAAGTCAAAAGCATTATTTCTTCGGTTCTTTAAAAGCGGGAATACAATTTATCAAGAAAAAAAAGTGCAAATAGTGTGTAATTTACTATGTGTCAATTTACTTTTAATATTTTTTAATTGAAAAATCTATTTTCCTTTTTTTGACGGACAAGACAAAGATACTAATGATGAAAAACCAAATAAAATGTACAGGCTATTAATTCAGATTTTAAGCCAGCGTGGTTAACTCCCCTTCCCCCGAACCCCTAATTGGTAAGTGTATTACATTCCAGTATCTTAGATTGAAGAGTTGAGTCGTCATGAGCGAAGGCGAGTATGAAATATGGCAACAATGCAGATGCTTATAATACAAACTAAGCTTATGTCTTACCTCTGGTTCATCCTCGACCATTTGCAATATTCTCTGTCTTTCCTCTTCAGAGATTTCAATCCCAGAGTCCATCGGTTCATCAGTCTTGGAAACACTATCAATTGTAGTCTGATTATTAGTAACGTGTTTAACAGCAGAAGACAACTGTGGTTTTTTCAAAATACCCGAATCATCTCTCCCTGCTGCACTTTTCCTTTTCCTTTTTGCATGGTGGTGGTCACTACTAGCCTCCCGACTAGGGGTCATGGAGGCTGGTTTGAAGGACAGCAACTCTTCTACGTTCATTGTGGAACCTGCAGAGCAAAAATGAATGAGAAAAGAGTTTAAAACTGAACCAAAAATAATGCTTTTCCATCTACTTTGGACACCAAATGGTCAATTTTATCTTTAAAATTTACACAAAATACGATACAGAACTCTAGATCCTCTCTAAAACTGAAAAATCTGTTTTCAAAATGAAATTCGAGACCAACTAATGACTAATGACACAATCCAATAAATTCAAACAATCCAAGTTTTCAACATAGCCAGATACGGCTATAGCCCCATTATGTGCAGCTATGTTGCTATACATTTGGTACAACTGGCAACAACACGAGTAGCCATCTTGTATTGTGAAAATCTCCGTCTGCTTCTATCCAAGAACAAGTCTTTGAAACTCTACAAATCCTTCATACATACTCTAATTCATTACATACATTCAATCTTTCTTCTTTCGAAAAACTTCTAAACGCTTTCAAATTTTATACTTTCTCATAATTCAATACCTAGTTCTTCTAGAACAATCTAATAGAAAAACTACAAACAGCAAATCTTGAGAGCCCAAAGAAAAACGCTTACCAATTCACCAATTGTGCCAAATTCCCCAAAGTCAGTCAACAAAACGATGAGAAATACGACCAAGTTTCTTTATTAATCACTAATTTTGAAAAAATAGTTCCTTTCTTTTAAAAAAATATCACTTTTTTGAACAACTTTCTTCCTACCCAAAGTTCCACGTCTGCTTCCTAGTGCTGGTGGTAGAGAACTGCATTTCGTTCAATACGACAGCAGGCAGGCAGTCGTTTACACACAAACCATTCCACAGCGTTTCCAAGCGTTTCCCTGTATTTCTATGCTACATCCCATCATATGAGTAGGATACGCTATTATTCCTTGTGTATTCCATTATATCAAGCGGCACAAAAATCTACCCACGTACAAAATAAACCCAAGGACAAAAAAATCCTCATTGCTAACTGAAGTATTGCAGTAACTGAATATTTGTGTGCAACACTGAAACTACATCTCGAAAATCAGTTTGATTGAAAGAATATGATGATTTTTGGATGCATTCTTGAGATTCACAAGCGTTTAAAACTATTTTTTGTAGATAGCGTTTAAATGTTAATGGTCCAACCAAGCAATTTTTTGTCTAAAACTATCAAAAAGCCACATTACCAGATGTCTATTCTTGTGTAGGGACTTGCATGTGCTTTTCACAACAAAAGTTATAGTTGGATTGGAATTTTAAAATGGAGTTGTTAGCATGTATAATAATATGGTATTAATCAATAGTTTAGGTTTACATTGGAGGATTCGTTCAATTTAATCAGGCTGGCAAAGGGTAAATGTAGGACATAGGGTGTGTGAAGATCTCCTCTTCTTCACCGAATGCAAAGTCCGCCTACCAACAACTTGTACCAATGGTGATTGAGTTCAATGAAACTACGCACTAGATTTATCCAGTGTTGCCAAATTCACTTGCGTTTCTTGTTCACCAACCGAGTAGAGCATGCCAAGTCACCTTGGCGAGTGGCTACGCCGTCAAGTTTCAGTATATCCGTAGCTGTCGGCGGCCGCCCCTTTCTTCAGCACAGTTTCTGTTTTGTTCTGGGTTGACTAAAAGGTGGAATAGGTTTAACTACTATCAAATGTGCTTTGCAAGAGTAACTGCTTCCTAGTGTGTAAAAGCTACACTAAACTGACTAAAAGATTTATGTAAATTTTACTGGAATTGCATAATGGTTTTAGTAAATGATGCTTTTGTTCTGATTGATCGCTTCTTCTAGTGCATCACTATTCTTCATCTTATTGTGGTTAGTGGTTTTGTAGCTTAAAATTTGATATCTCATACAAAAAGTTGGATAAATTAAATTAAATCACTTTTTGGAAGCATTACTGCAGTAATTCATTAAAAACGACCATTCCAATCATCTTTCGTACTCTTTCGTACCAAGGAATATAGTATTCAACATTCGGTACAGGAATGTGAAAAGTTTCCTACGGAACAACATTTGCATGCAATTATGTATAATAGTGAGCATTGGAGTGGGGGAATATGAGAATCTAGTTTCAAGTTTCACGCATGTAACAAGCGCGGCTAGCTTTGCAATCTCCCAAAGTTGAAGTCTTTGAAATTATGACAAAAGTACAAGTTTGATCAATAATATTCCTTCCATGCTTCGCCAATGGTATAGAAAAAGAGATAAATTTTTCCGGTTGGTACCATGGTTTCACCTTCCCATAATATAATTTAGCTAGCCCTTCAAAATTGACACTATACAGCCAGAGTGGAAAAAAATATTTTTTCAAGCAAAAAATCCCCCATTTTGTAACTTTCATGATATTCTTGCAACTATTAGGCGAAAAACGTCTACAAGCTCAATATAATTAGCCATGTCGGGAAGAAAAAAGGGACCCAAAAAGAAAGATGAACATGAGCCGACCGAATCCGAATGGAGCTCCCAAGCCAGACGTTTTTCTATCAAAGAAGACGACAATGACGCTGTAGAAGAACCAGTACAGCGGCGATTATCAGATCCAACAGATAGAGATCCAAAACAATCAAACACAGAGGATATTTCCTCCTTCAAAAAACTTATAGCCAAGAAAAAGCAAAGATCTTGTATGCTATCGCACATGAAAACTTGTTGGTATTTGTCTTTTCACATTTTAATCATACCTCTTAAAATCTAGCTGCGGACCCAGGAGATGTCGATACTGTTGATGAGGATGACGATTTTGGACAAAACGAAGTGGCAGCTCGAAAAGCTGCAGAAGATGAACTCCGGGCAAGAAAAGGGAGCTGGGCGGCAGATCTGGATTTGGATGACCATGAAGTGGGTAATGAACCTGGATCCGATGAAGAAGATTGGGGAGGTGGTGGCATGAAAGATTTGCTTGGGAGAAGTAAAGCAGCCAAAGAAAAACTAGCAGCCAAAGAACAAAAAGAGGCCGAAGCCAAATTGAAAAGGCGCAGAAAGCGAAGAGCACCACCCAAACCTGGTGAGAAGGATGCAAAAAAGAAAGAAAAGAAGTCCAAACCGATCAAACAAAAAGAACCGGTAGAGGTAGTAGAAGCAGCCCCAGTTGAGGAGTCAGAGAAACCCCCAGCAAGCTCAGAAGCTCCTTCTGAACCCACAGATAATGCTGCTCAGCCTCCTCCAGAAACAGAAATGGAAGAAGAAGATACTGAAGTTCCTCCAGAAAGTCTGGCCCCTGTTGAAGACGAAATATGTCAATTGCCAGATGAGCTTCCTAAAGATTACCTGTAATAAAAAATTCTGCATACATAAATAACATAGCATACCTATCCATCCATTACGCGAAATAAATTGGCTTCACCTATGAACAAAGTTTTCTGTGCGAATTAGTAATAATTTTTTTAATGGATGGCTTCGGAGTTCAATAATAATTGACTAACTAATTTGACTCTGAACAATATGATAATACCGTGATTAAAATAATTACAGACAGAGGATTTCAAAGCAGCCCGAAAAAGTAGTGGAAGCAGATACAGAAACAGAAAAAAGGTCTGATGATGAAGAAGAGCATGCAAAACCAGAGGTTGAGTTAACAGAAAGCGAAAAAGTTAAGGAAGAAATGCGCAAGAGAATCTCCACTCTACGATCTGCATTTAGAGCTATTGCACATAAAAACAATGAAATCCCGCTCAGTATGCGCATACCTAAAACACGATTCCGATTGGACGAGCGAATATACCAACAAATTAGCACCCAGGCAGAAAATCGTATCATTGACTTTCACAAGATGAAGGAATACGATTCTGCAGAGCTAATTGTGCTCATGGAGAAAATAAAGAAATACTTTTTCGATGATGAAGAAGTACCTCATATCGTTGTCAAAGACTTGACACACAGTTCGGAGACTTATACGATCCGGATCAGAAAACTCACCCAGCAATTCTTAGATTTGAATATCCTCAATCATGAGATCATGGAGGAAGAGAATCGCATTCAACATGCTCAAACCGAGCAACAACAAATGGATGCAGAAACTCCCCTGGAACCTGTTAAAAGAATATATGCAAAGGATATCATTGGGGAATATGAGAGCAAAATACACACCTATGATATTGACACGGTTCATGCAATTCGTCGATTGGAACGACGGTTGGAAAAACGATACCGGAGGGAATGTGAATGGCAAGATTTGTTGGGAAAGAAAGTGTCCCCGGATTTCATCACACCAGCCGATGCAGAGGCTTTAAAAAGAGCGAAAGCGGCTAGAGGAGATTTTCAGCTTCAGTCTTCGGAGACTTATTTGGGCGAGTTGTTGACGCTTGCGCAAAGGAGACAGCGCGTCCTGGATTTGAAACAAGAGGTAAATGTTTTTGCGCATGCCGCGCATGCATACAATTTTTGCATGCATGCTCTGCTTTTGTATCATGAATTTGACTTGTGGGATAAACTAACTCTAACTTTTACTGACTTGATGATTGGCAGATCAAAAAACCATTACAGGAGTACAATAAAAAAGTAATGGAAGCTAAGAAACTTAAACCTGAATTGATTTTGAAAGCTAGAGAAGTGATAGACAAGATTAGAGCGGTTCAACGAGGCATGCCTAGACCCTGTAGAAGAGGAATTCCTGTAATTCCAGATTTGACGCCAGAAGAAGAGCCTGAACGAATGATGGAAATCACTACAGATGATATTGAGCGACAGGAAATACAGCAGTGCATAGCAAATAATCTCCTTGAATACAGGGATAAAGTGGTGAGGACTGAAAAGCCTGCATTAAATCTTGAACGAAGTCGAAACAAAGCTAATAAGTAACTATAAATGTTAAACTATACATGCAATTTTAGAATAAAGAGATGTTTGGCATGCAAGCTACTGATAAAAAAAGAAACACGTTAGAGGGCAGTAAACTTGAGGGTAGAGTTCATAGGAAATCGAGAAACAAAGTGGACATGCGTTCAGAATTAGATGAAGCACTGGACCCAAGCATCATTCCAAAACTGGAGGAACAGGAACAACTTTTTCAAGAATTATTTGCAATTACCGAGCCATTTAAAACTAACATAAAAAAATTATTTGATGAGCGGATTCGTTTAGAGCTAGATATCAAAGTGAAAACTTTGTACAAGATTATACTCATCAAAGAGTTGTCTATTGCGAGTGAATTTGATGCTCAAGAAAAAGGCATAAATGAAAGATTGAGGGCACAAAAAGCAGAATGTGCGGATGCTAAGGATAAGGTTACTTTATACTATATTTCCTTGACTAATATGATACTGTGATTTTTACTTTCACCGTTAATTTATTTAAGTTCATTTAATCTTCAGATGGAGAAATCTAAAAAACGCATTTTGAAAATCCAAACCGATCACAAAAGACTAGAAGGCGAAGTAGCTGCACTTCAAAAAGAAGCTGCATTGGTAATTGGTGAAAAAGGAAAGTATGCAGATTATCTGTGGAAAGTGTTCAAAAAAAAAGTAAAAATTGACAAAAACGGGGATGGTCGGACCAGTCGTCAACATTCTGAAAGCAGCTCTAAAAGTGATACTTCCGACTCTACCTCTCAAGACACATCTTCTGATTTGTATAAGCTCCCCCGACTCAAGTTGGACACAAATGTTTGTCCTGAACATTTGGACTATTCAATCTACAGTAAAGTTTGCGAGCTCAGGGAAAAAAGAAATATATGTGAATACCATATTGAAGGGAGCAAAAAAATGATGGATCAAATGAACAAAGAACATGCAGAAATTGAGAAGGTGTACAAAAAGTTTGAGGGGAGACTTACTGATATTGGAGAAGAAATCAAATCTCTCAGGAGGATGAGGCAAAAAAGAATTAATGAGTTAATGATTATGCTTGTTATGAGAGCTGATCAAATCCAGTAAGCCACATGTTCCATTCAACGTACAAAAAGGACAAGTAATTCATTACATTTTATCTTTTCAAATTTTGTCCTACTCTTTAGGTGCATAGACCATGAAGAGGCAGGCTCAGTGAAAGGAAATATAATGGACAAACTAATGAGAACTTTTCCAGGAAAAGAAAATATTCTCATCTTTCCTCGCGGAGGAACTGACATGCTAAAATTGAGACCATTAGAACTACAAAAACAAGCTAAAGATGAGCTTCAAAGATTCAGGTAAAATAATATGCCATATCAATCTAATAAAACCAGCACAAAAACCCGTTCTATGCCTGCTGGGGATTTAAATAAAATAAAATCTTCGAACAACATCATGAGCTAACGGTGATGATGACAATAATGGTAGCATTCCTAATCGTCACTGATTACACGAGTCCTAACTTTTTTTTAAATAAATTTTTCATGGCTATAAAAAATGAAAATTAATTTTATATGGAAGTTAACGAGGGCACAACGTACCCACATGAGGATCACTTTAAAATCATTTTGAACCAAATTGATTCAGTAGTTTTTGTCCGAATTTCGGGCAATACGGCTTTTTGAACACATCAATAAAAAATAGATTGAATTTGTTATTAATTAATACATACAGATAAAATACAAATAAATTAATAAAAATTATAACTGCATATGAATATTAGAAATGGAAAGCACATGGTCGGGAGGCTGAAAGAGGAGCTGAAAAAAGTGGAACACAATGTGGACGTAATGAAGGAAAACGTGAAAAGGGAAATGATTGTGAAATATGGTTGCGAAGTAGATTTGGATAAAGTAGCAGCAGCAGAGATCAATTTGGAACTGCTAGACACTTTAATAGAACTGGACCAACTTCGGAATGGACATTACAAGGAGAGAGACAAGATTAAAGATATGATTGAAGGGAAAAGATACAATCTAACTCAAGAGATCAAAAATAATTCAGATTATCAAACTTTAGATGCCATGTTGATCGAAAGAGAACGAGATTTGGATTACTACATGTGGAAAATGGCTCATGCTCCACCTAGAAAGGTACATAATCTCAGTCTCAGTTGATCCATTCATGTACAAACAAGCAGCTGGGGCAATAAAAGAAAATGCTAATATTTTTATTTTTGTAATTTTTTGTAAGAATTATAACACCTCTGCTTCAATGTCTGGAGTATCATTAACTGATTCATCAGTGGACAGAGAATTGGCTGAAATTCAAAATACACTGCACTTTCAAGATACACGGGTACGAAATTTGAAAGATGCAATTCGAAGATGTCGATTAAAATCCGGGTTGCCGCCAATAATTCCCACAATTTTACCACCCAAACGAGGGGTGGAGTATCATCCTACTGCACAAGAAATTCCAGAAATGAACCAACTTTGCTACCCGAGAAAGCAAACGCCAACAATACTATCTAAAAAGACCCAAGAAAAATGTGCGGAACCCAGTGGTGCACAAAATACTGAGAATGAAGAGGAACAAACAGATGAAGAATTAGAAATGTTCAAAGAAGAGTTTAAGGATTTCCTGGATTCGGAAAAAGATGAAGTCATGGCATATCTTGCAGAAAATGATGGAGAATTCTTAGAAAAAGATGTCAGTGAAGAGCAATTCTCATTACCAGAAATAAATCCTGGACTACAAACTTTTACTTCAGAAGAAGGTGGGGAATTTGAAGATCGGTTCGATGACATTCTGAAATCGGAAACGAACATTTCACAAGCAGCAGATATAGAATCTGGAGGCAAAGAACTGTCAATTTCCGAGTCAAAATCTTCGTTTCAGGCCAAAATTACGGTAGACGAGTCTGAAGTCTTGCATAAAATCTCACCCTTGACCCCTGGTGAAGATGATGACCAACTTAATGAATTAGATGAATGATGTAAAACTGCTCGCATTCTATTTCTAGCTGAATAATAAATAGCATTATTATGTACAATTTGTTTTCACTCAATTACCAATAAAAATATGCAACTAAAAAAGCACCCACCTTCATTTCGTAGATCAACTTCCGTTACTATTGCGCAGACATTAACCAATTGCAAAAGCAAAGCACGATACTTTACTTACTAAACTATACTTACTAATAGGATTAGAAAATCCATAAAAGAGCAGTCAAACGGAATGAAAACCTGTGTAGGTGTATGGTAAAAATAAAATTGCATAAAAAAGAAAGCTCAACTCACAAGCAAGCATTGATTTGATTTACCATTAGCTTCAGTATGGAAGGAAAGTCAACTTGCTTTCTTTCTGCCTATAGAAAATGCTATGGAAAGGGGGACGCGCGAATGCAAATAAATTCTTCATACATAAGCCACAGTTGTCTACTTTCTCCCACAAATAATTGCTGCCAGTAGTAGGGAAATTCCACCACTTTGGCTTTACTGTTTGGGATTCAACATTCAGTATTATAGACGAATAGTTCACACTGTTACGATTACAATTTAAAAATACAACACGATAATTAAGTACCATTCAAGTCCAGATTTTAAACTTTAAGAAGTATTGAAAATTGTATTTTAAATGGTAAGAGCTGATTAATATATTGCATATAATTTGTAGCAGTTTCGATCCTTTGGGAAAGCAAAATTCCCAATGTATTTTAAAGCGTCATTGGCGTCATATCATCGATTTCAATGATTTATCAATGTCGGGATCCTTTAATCCTTTTCCGCGTATTGTAGGAGGAAGGAAGGCCTACATCTCCTACTACTATCGAAGGTGAGGATAAAAACAAAAACCTTGTTGGTCCATCCAAACCTGCTAGACCACTCACTGGCACGAATCAGAGTAAATTTGCACCACCGAGGAATTCGACAGGGTATTTAAATTGTTAATTTAGAATTTCATGTGTTAACAATTAAGTCTTGTGAAATAAATGACTTTTAAAATGAACTAGAGCTGAGAAAGAAAGCGAACCAGCTGGTTACACCAAAGTTGAGCTCACTGTGAAACAAAAGCAAGATATCAAAGAGGCATTTAATGCATTTGATGTGGAGGGAACTGGATTTATGTCAACTACGGACCTTAAGGTTAATTAGAACTATTATAATTTTTTTCCTAGAAAATAAATATGCAATACTTGGCATTAGTAATGTAGTTTAGCTGACATAAATATAAAAGTAGATTCTCGATTTTTAGGTCGCTCTTAGAGCCCTAGGATTTGAACCCCGGAAAAGTGATATTCGCAAGATTATCGCAATGGTGGATAGAACGGACACCGGTAAGTGCAGACTTGCAGACTAGAGTGTTTACTATATGCAGACTGATTGATTTGCACATTAAAATTAATGTAAACTAATCAATGAGCAATTTATCATATCGCAGGCCGACTATGTTTCACGGATTTTTTAGAAGTCATTAGCGCCAAAATGTCCGAAAAAGATACCAAAGAGGAAATTATGAAGGCGTTCAAACTGTTTGACAGAGATCAAACAGGGAAAATCTCCGTAGAAAATTTACAAGAAATAGCCAACGCCATGGGAGAGGGTTTATCTGAAGAAGAAATAAAGGTACGATTTGGAATGATTCGAAATAGTTTCGAATGTTAAAACAAAAATAACAAAAGTATTATTCATCTCCTTTGTAGGAAATGATTGAGGAAGCAGATCTCGATGGGGATGGCAGCGTAAATCAAGACGAATTTTTCCGTATAATGAAAAAGACAAGTCTTTACTGAGATACGTCCGTGCTGTTGTGCGTATCAATCATTTGGAGCTTAACACACGGCATGTGAAAATTCATATCTTCCATTGCTCTTATTATCTTGTCATTTCCAAAAACATCATTCCACTAATTTAATTGCATTATATATTTAAGGTGTTAGAAAATGTACATACTATTGTGATAAAGTGTCAGAAAGCAAGACGTGTAGAGTAGATGCGTCCATATTCTATAATATGACAAGAATAGTATGGAGTTTTAGTGCATATTTGTACTTTAACGTGCTGTGTTTTTACACACCACAAACTATTCAATACTGACGAGAATGGTATTACATATTTATTCCAGTGCAGTTAGTATTACAGTCTATACTATCGCTGATACTACGAAAAAGATCTCAAAAAAACAGTCAAGAATATTGAATTCTAAGTTAGCTGAGATTTCGTCACAGTCACAGTTCAATATTTTCCTTTAATACATTAATTAGTCGTAACATAGTCAGTCATAATCATCCTTAATAGTTGCTCTTGTAATTAGCTTATCGATTGATTTACTAATCACGGTGTGAAAATCCTACTCTATCTGTTAACGTGTCTGTAAGTTTAGCTTTTAAGTCCAAAAATCCGATAGTTTACCTGCATGCTACGGCCTGCTAAACTCTACTGCTTTGAATTAAATGATAAGACAGACTCATTGTCAACTGGAGAGCCACTCCGGCTAGATTGAATCTCAAGAATTTTTTCTCGCATGGCTGTGTAACCCAACGGACGTTTTTCTTCGTCCATTATTATCTCTCGAACGTCGTCACTAAAATAAAAAAATACCTATTACACGACTTATTACGACTTAAAACTGTCAATCCTTATCCTTTGTTTGATATTGATGCATACTCAGATTGAAGCTCATCATCTAGGTCTCCAATACTGGATACAATTATTGTCGGCTTGATCAGAAATCCTGTTTCAGAACCTGCAGAAATAGACGCAACTCTGCCAGTAGATTTCGGAGTTAAGTATGTTGGCGTAGTTCTTCCACTTAATGTTCCGTCAAAAGATTTTCGCCCCACAGTTGGCGATTTAAGGGCCAAAACTTCTGGAAGTCGATGCTCCAAAATATTCACAAATAACATCGCATTTTGAGATGATATGCTTTGCTGAGAGCCTGTAAAACAGTTGCATTCAGTTGTTGTCACCGTTTTACGATAAGAGATGGCACTGTAGCCACTGGATTTTCATTCACTCACACTCACCCAGTAATTCCAACACAGGCTTTGTATCACTGAAATCGGTGATGCTAAATAGCCGGCCTAAAAGTGAAATAATTTCGTCCATAGCCTCTTTCACAACTTCCAGTTCTTGTTTTGTCGTTATATAATCATCTTTCATCTCTCCAAGCTTGGTCTTTAAAAACACAAAACAATTCAACTTTTTTCCTACAATAAAAGAGTTAAATGAAAACAGGAAGTAGGAAGGGTGAAACCTGATTAATGTCAATCGCTTTATTTTTTGCTTTATTCCTGTCCACCGTTTCTGATGAGGAATGTCGTATCTGAGTCCTCAATTTATTTATTTCCACTTCCAGTTTTTCATTCTGCAATGCATTTTGGCAAGCAATTTCGATTTGATGAAATAATCGTGAGGAATGGAAGCATTAGTAAAAAGCATGCAAAATTGTGCAATTCTTATTCACCTCACTGTTTAGCTCGTTGATATAATTAAACCGGGCAATATTTGACTGCCATAACTCTGAATATTCTTCTACCAAGGACTCGAATCGAGGAGATTCCTCTGTTAAAAGTTTGCTCAAATGCTCTCGATAAGAGCTTAGAGCTTCTTCCATATTTTGCTCCTTGGCTCCTTCAATTCTGCCTGAAAAAGTGAAAGCAAGAGAAAGCATATCTTTATAGCTTTATTAATTTCACCAGAAGTTGTCCCCATTATCATAAAAACCAACAACTTTTAATAGATGAAAACGATCTGATCTATGTTCTCCGCTCGATTTGAAAATACTTTTCTTTCAAGCGATGCAGAATTTAAAACCTTGATGGAAGTTTTCACCATTGTGTGTATGAGGCTTAATGGCTCATACACTTTGAGCTGAACATGTATGTAGTATGTGAAACTTCTCAAGAATATTTTCAGTAGCTGAAAATATTTTTAGATGACCTTATTTTTCCATGCAAAGTTTACAACATGCCAACACAAAGATTTCATGTGTGCAGACATGTGTAGTTGTTTAGACAGCACATAAAAGAGAAATGGTCTCATTCCGTCCTTACCCTCCATGCTCAGAGTAAAACATTTCAAATATGACGCTGACAAAAACCCTTTTTCGCATTACACCGATCGTCAAAATGAATAAAAGCTGCACATACTTTGACGTTCATCATCTGTCTCAAGGAAATGGCGTCCTTTGTTCTTCACATGCATAAAATCCAAGAGTTTCTCTTCGTGACGGATGATCCGACTCAACTCATTGATCTCAAGAAGATATTGCTTCTTCTCCTTTTCATTCCGCTCTTTTAACGCATTGGCTTTTGCTACAGCTTCCTCCCTGTTTGTTTCAGTGCAATATTTTTTATTAATCTACACAAACATAAATCACACCTAACACGTGTCGATAGAGTTAATGTACTTAACCACCGACAGACCAACAGTAGCAAACCTTTGATCATATGCAGTTGTAGCCTGATCCACGAGATTGTCAATCTCCGCTTGATTCTTTTTCGAAACACTTTTAAGTTGACTATATTTTTTGCCGACTCGAACATTCTCTTTCAGAATCTTTTCGATCACTTCTCGAAGTCGTTTGTTTTTAGCTACCACAGTGTCAAACTGACGTGTAACCTAAAAGAAACATAAAACCAAAGGGACTTTCACTCTCTCTTTATTTATGACCCCATCTGTAGACACATAATATTTCACGTTGTGCACTACATAAATCTACTGGACGGATGAATAAGTAAGAATCTTCAGGCAAGCATGCATTTGAATTCTAAATTCCGTCCGATTCCATGTACTTGAGCTAGTTTACAGTTAGTGCAGCAATGTCTTTAATCTACAGAATTTATAAAAACAACAAAACAAAGACTTAAATATGGAGTTGAAAGTTGAATACTTCCTTCTAATGCTAAACTCACTTACCGTTTCAAGTTTTCGCTTCAAAACAAACTCTCGATTATCCATTTGTGTCACAGCTGATAAGGACGAAATGGGCTCCGAAGATTCATCTTGGACTTGTGAAATCTCGGATTTGCTTCTCAATGCAGCCACCTTGGATTCTGCCTGTGACAGCTTTCTCTCCACTTGAGTTATGAGATCTTTCTGAATTCTCACCTTGGTCTCTAACCTCTGCTCGGCGTCCAAAAGTTCCATTAGTTTCTTCAACTGAGCTTTTTCTTTCTCGTC
>Ga0210040_10005663_pt1 | contig 15837 bp, 15 predicted proteins | sample CryGeyCG12114_NA_FD_185462 | JGI IMG/M metagenome (GOLD analysis project Ga0210040, IMG submission 185462) | Groundwater microbial communities from aquifer - Crystal Geyser CG19_WC_8/21/14_NA (SPAdes) (version 2) | ecosystem: Environmental > Aquatic > Deep subsurface > Groundwater | place: USA... | reverse complement strand
ATGTCTATGATGCACAACGGAATCTCAACTTACCCCATGCCCAAAAAGGAGAAATCAAAAGTACGGGCCCACCGACCTTTGTCAATAGTATCCAGTTTCCTCATTTCATTAGGAATGAGAAAAAAGTCAAAAATTTCAAAATTCTCTTGAATTCTTTCTGGAGTAACGCTTTTGGGAATCACACAAATTCCTTTCTGTACCATATGCCGTAGTGCAACTTGTGCTGGTGATTTGTTACAACTTTCGGCCATTTCTTTCAAAATTGGATCGTCAAGAAGATTACAAATTTTCTTGTATCCATTAAAAAACATTGGATCTCTGCCTACAGAGCCTATAAATTACACAGAAATTCATTCACATGGATCAGTTAGCCAATCTTTAATATAAAATTCCACATTATCCACCTAAAGGGCAAATAGCTGTGACCGTGATATTATGAGATTTGCAAAATATCCTCAATTCTCTTTGCTGAAAATAAGGATGAACTTCAATCTGTAAATTTGCCGGAGGAATATTTGCACTTTCCAGTAACTTCTCTATTTGCGTTTGATTAAAATTACATATGCCTATATTTTTCGTGAATCCTTTCTCCACTAAATTTTCCATAGCTTTCCAAATAGCGACTAAGTCTGTTCCGCAATCCATTGCCAAATTTCCGTCCGGATTTTTCACCAGTAACTCCTCATCATTTTTGTATCGCATTCCAACGGGTAATTGAATCATGTACATGTCTACATAGCTTAGGGATAGATTTTCCAGCGACAAAGTGCAGAAATGTTCCACTTTTTCGGGTGTCATACCTGTGAATGGTAACTACAGGCAAAAAAAATATTTAAAAAAATATCAGTCCAGTGTTTTGTAGTATGTAATTACTAACTTTGCTTATGATGAATAAATCATCCCGTTTTATCTTGCGAGCTTCAAGAAAATCTCGGACCACTGAACCAATCTCAACTTCATTACCATGCATGTACGCCGTGTCAATTAGCTGATAACCACAATTCAATGCAATTTTCACAGCTTCTTTCAATTCTTCTCCATTTGCTCCTAAAGTGCCAAGTCCAATGATTGGCATTGTATTTCCATTTGAAAACTGTACACTTTTTGGATTCTCTCCCATTTTGTCTTCAATATTGCAGTTTGTTAACAATATGGAGTGTGCTGGTGTCAGGCTGAACGCTGAAATGAAAGTGTTGGGTTTTGTTTCAGTAGGACCTTTTTTATCCAGCCCATTTTGCATGCAACAAAGTAGAGCATCACATTAACCATATGAAATATTATTATATTGTCGTTCTCGTTCATCACTGTCTTCTGATTCCATCATGAGAAGAAAGTGAGTGAGCAAGCATTTTTTTTCCACACCAACTTGAATGCATTATTTTTTTAGCGTTTAGTATTGATTTATTATCAACAAAAATACACAGAAATATCTTAATAAACTAGTTAACCTGAGACATAAAAGTTAAAAATCAAAATGAAAAAACCTATAGCAGGGAAAAGGAAAGGGAAATCATACGGAGACGCCGAAAAGAAAAATCCTAACCATTGGGAATCCAATAAATACACTATTGTATCATTATTGTGAGCACATTATTTGACGTTAAAAGCGAAAAAAAATTTCAGAAAGTTTTGATAATTTCATATAATCTTTCATAACCTTTCAACAACGGCATAGATATACAATTTTTCCTGAGATGTAAATTCACAGTGCATTCTCCCCATTGCCTATACAATGTGTAACCATTGAGTAAGTAGATTGATATGATTGTTATTGGTCGTACAAATTGTACAAATACAGAGTACATACAAAAAGGTACATATTTTCTAACTAACTAATTTTCTGCTACATTTCTTGTCAGTAGGACAACATTCTTTGGGTTGACTACGGCGACTTTAGATCAACCGTGTTTTAATTGAATTGCAGCGACAACTTCACCAGGTATGATAATTTGGTGAAAAAGTGTGGTTGCAAAGATTGCGGTTTCTTTGTCTACCAATTTCGGCTCCCCTGTTTGCCACGGAAGTTAATTGGTTTTATAGTTAGAGGCAGTCAGAAAACTGGAGCACGATTAGGCAGTTCAGATATTGTCAGTGTGTTGTAATTTGAAAGATAGCTGTGAATTGCGGATTAGAGTTTTAATATTTGCAAAGTTTTTCTTGAGGGTGGAATTTGTGGCCTCAGTAAGGTTGGTAAGCGATTTTTAATGGATTCTGTTTTGTTTTCAAAATCAGATTGATAGAATTTGCACTGTGCAAAGATTGTCAACTAAAAGTCAGTTAGTTTGCTAAGGTTTAATTGACTCCGTGCTTGTATTGTGACAATAGGACTAGCTGAAGAAAGCGCTATAAAAATGGCTACTTGGCACAAAACGTCCAGTAAGTACAACAGGAATATCCCCGAGAGGAATTCCAGACCGGAGCCTCCAGTTCCAGAGCCTTGTGGGGGCTATGAGACTCTAACAGAATATTTTCGGGATGCAATGCCCCCTGTGAGGAAATTGCCGGCGATGACCCCAACTATTACGGAAACTCTAAATGCTGGTGGAATTATGAATTCCAACTCGGAAGGCGAGGAGGAAGAAATCAACGTGGGGGATATGGAGCGTGACTACATTCATGAGTTTGTGGAGAAGGAGAAATCTCAGATAGAAAAGGTAAGGAAGTATGGATGGGATGATTGCCTGTTATGGAAAATAGCAACGACAACGAAAGTAATTTTAATAATATTTTTTGTTCTTTATAGTTCGCATCACCAGATTTTGTCAACAACGGACCTCTTAGAAACCGTCGAGGTCGACAACGCTCCAATTTCTCTAGAAGTGAAGCCCCGAGTCGATTTGATTCTAGCGTTGTTGGAACCATTGCAAAAGTTAATAGTTTGATGGATCCTGACGTTTTCAATAAATATGACATGACTACTCGGAAGTTTGATACATCACATCTTGCCATTTTCACTCAGCGGTCAAAGGTATTATTCATAGCCATCATCGTTTGTGATGATTGATGTAGCTTTTAAAAGCTTGTCTCTCATCACTGCGATGTCTGAGGGTAGCTAAGTTGAATTGGATAGAATTTTGCATGTTTCCCATTCCATTTCTATTATTCTCTTATCTTGTGAATGAATTGAATGTTTGTTATGCTAATGAATGGAATTGAACCTTCAGATAATAGCTACTCTGAATAGTCGACAAAGCTTGATCATAGAAGGCTACACTGGATGTGGAAAAACTACCCAAGTAAGCAACCACATGAGTTATTTGTTTTGGAGAGATTGTGTAGCCCCCTTATAGTGACTATGTATTATGGCATATGTATTTTTTTCTTAGGTTCCCCAATTTATTATGGATGAAGCAGCTCGTGTTGGCTCACAGTGTCGAATTGCCGTAACTCAGCCCAGACGAATAGCAGCCATTTCTGTAGCGTCCCGAGTTAGTCAGGAGAGGGGGTGGGAAGTTGGTACTTTAGTTGGCTATCAGGTATACTATTGAATCGCTTACTGTTTGGAAAATTGTTAACAAAGCGATTCCTTTTTCATGGCCAAGATGTATGACTTTTCAGGTCGGTATGGATAGAAAGAGTGGCGAGGATACTCGACTGGTGTATATGACTACTGGGGTCCTTTTACAAACGCTAATTAATAAGAAAGTATTGGCTGAATGGACTCATATTATTATTGATGAAGTTCATGAGCGAGATCTGGAAACGGACATGTTGCTTTTGGTGATAAAAAAAATCATGGTGGATTTGGTAGACAAAAATACGAAAATTATTCTTATGTCGGCCACGCTTAATGCCGAAAAGTTTAGTACCTACTTTTCCATGTGGGGGAAGGAAGTTTCGGATAGTATGATAATCAAAGTCCCCCCACAAACTGTGTATCCTGTTACAGAGCATTATTTGGACACCATTGCCCATGCAAATGTAAGATGTTTGTAATTATAGTGCCTAGTTGTATGTATGATACTTGTTTGCAATAGGCCAGGCTACGCAATTTGTGAATAATATACTTAACTCGAACGTGTAATAATTTTTACAGGGCTTCTCAGAATTTAGCTTAAATGGTCATGAAGAACCAAAGATTTACAGTGAATGTTATGAAATTGCTGCCAAGCTGATACAAGGCTTTGACTATTTAGAATTTTCTGGTGTAAGTTTACTGACCATTTTTTGCCATGTTTCAGTTTGCAAGTTGTGAATGGAAATAACAATTCATCTAATCTACAGGGGTCAAAAGAGGATGCGAAAATAAGGGAACGTGGAGCTGTTCTAGTTTTCCTCCCAGGTCTAATGGAAATCGACAATTTTTTCAAACTATTAAACGAGCCGGCTGTCGTTGATCCCAAGTAAGTCATATCTCTTTTGACATTTATAACTTTAAATTTACGAGTAAATTTATTAAATGAATGATATTCCTTTTCATAGTGATCCGCAGAGAAGTAACTGTAAAATCAATAGCTGGCAAGTTTTACCATTGCACTCATCTATTACTGGAGATGAACAACGACTCGTTTTCAAACCAGCATATCCCGGCCACAGGAAAATAATTTTAGCTACTAATATTGCAGAAAGTTCTATCACCGTTCCTGATATTAAGTATGGTACGTATTGGGTTGTGTAGCCCATTGAATTGTTATTAAGTATTTACGAAAACAACGGGTGTTAAATGTGTACTTTTTTGTACAGTTATTGACTTCTGCTTAACCAAGTCATTAAGTTGTGATCCTACGACCAACTATACATGCCTGAGACTTGAATGGGCTTCCAAAAATCAGTGCATTCAGCGAAAAGGACGTGCTGGTCGAGTTTCCTGTGGGCAATGTTACCGAATGGTGTCTCGCAGTTTCTATGTAGGAATTCTCATTATTTATATTCCTTTAGAAAGATAAATTGGACATTATTTGCAATATTTTCTCCCGCAGAGAAATATGATGCAAGAAGCGTTACCAGAAATGGAGAAAGCGAGTCTTGAAGCTGTCGTATTGCAAGTAAAAATGTTGGACATGGGCTCCCCGAAATCAGTATTGGCCTTAGCTGTTGATCCCCCAAAAATTTCTGGAATCCGAAGAGCTGTGGCAAATTTGAAAGAAGTTGGTTCACTCACAATTAAGTGTAACGGGTCGTATTCAGAACATGATGGAGATTTGACGTACATGGGCCGAATAATGAGCAAGTTGCCTATTGACATGCGTTTAGGAAGATTGATTATGTTAGGGTTTGCTTTTGGAGTTATGGAAGAAGCTCTCATAATTGGTAAGGGTATTCGGAGTGCGATTTTGTTGTTCACTATAAGATGCAAAAATTAAAATATTTATTTTATTAATTTTAGCTGCAAGTCTGAGTGTAAAAAGTCCTTTTAGCTATCCCTATAATCGGAGACTGGATGCCTACTTATCTAAACTTAGCTGGGCAGGGGAAACATTTTCTGACTGTTTTGCTTTACTAAATGTTTTTCGGGTTAGTGATGCATCACTCACTCACACACAATATTAGGGTTTGACTTCTGTTACTGTTATTTCAATGCTGGAATTTATATTTTTAGACTTGGACCGAACGTCATAACAGCAGTGAATTTAGAAGTTTTGGTGATGAAAAGAAATGGTCTCGGATGTACTATATTCAGATAAATGTGATGAGGTAAGCTCAATTAAAGGATTTTGGTTGTTAATTTAAAACGTGCGTTGCGTTTCAAAGTGTTAAACGCTTCGTCACGCATTTCTCTAGGGAAATAAATGCTCTCGTCGAAGAACTTAAAAGGAGACTGAGGACTGAAGGTATTGAAGTTCCTCGTAACAGAACTCTGAGCGTTGAGCAAGGGTTGATTTTAAAGGTATATCGTCACAATATCATAATGTAGATTGTTTTGAGTGTAAAAATGTTAATTGAATATGGTGTTTGCTAGATTGTCATTGCTGGAGCATTCTATCCTAATTATTTTGTGAGATCAAGACCAAATGAACGGGAATATGAAAAAGAAATTGCTAGAGATTTGGTTTCCAAAGATCCACATACTACTGTTGCTTTTCATGGTTTCCCTATTGAGCAACCTGGAGAAATGTAAGTTTTAGTTATGTTCATATTTAATAATATGCTGCTAGAATTTCTATTATCTCCAATGACGTCTGATCATAAGTTTTGTTTGATTCTTTTTGCAGTTATGCCAAGCATATTGTGAGTCATTTCACTCAGGCTCATTCCGTTCCTTATGTCGAGTTCCATGCTTCTAAAGTGATACTGTCCTTCGAACCTCATGGGGACAAAATTGGCCCTATAAGCCACGGGGTCTATCGTGCATTAAAAATGAAGCAGTTGCGCCAAAATGTTACGTTAAGAATTCTCGGGCGAGATGATGCATTCACTTGTTTGCAAGATGCTCAAGGCCGTATTGTAGAAACCAGTAGCACAAATCCTAGCTGTATTACTGCCCCTGACCAAGTTCCACTGCCAGGAATTAAGACGTCGAAAATTCGAATTATTGTTACTCATGTATGTCATCCGTATGATTGTCAAGAATTATACTTTTCTCCACATTTGAACTGAAATTTAAAGTTGCGGGTAATGTGTTTTAGATGGTTAATCCCAGCGAATTCTACTTTATTTACGAGGAAAATCATCCCACACTATTGGACATTCAGAAGTATTTGTATCAATATGGCAAGGATTTAAGACCGATCACAAAAACTGAAAACTATGCTGGCCGTCTATGCGTTGTCCAAAATCATGGAAAATTTTTCCGAGCTAGGATAGAATGCGACAAACTTGCCCAAGAAGTTTTGGTAAGATACTAATTAAAAGCGTAATAATGGTGTAGTAATGTATCAGTTTTAGTAATTTATATTGGTTTTTTATTAGGTTTACTGCATCGACGTAGGTCACTATGTCTGGCGAAAAATTCACGAGATCTATGAATTTGGAACTGATTTGATCAAAGAGGAGCTTCATCTTAAGCCTGCTTTGGTACGTGTCGGTTAATCACATTTAAATCGTAAATGATAGTTACTTGTTTCAAATTAAGTTAATTGTGATATGCTTTTAGGCTATTGAAGGACGACTTAGTGAACTGAAAGCCACAACTCGAAATGGTGCTGTGTGGTGTTGTGATGCAATAAAGGAGTTCAAAAACTTTGTGGATAAATGTGACAAGAACGTGGTTTTTGAGGTTTGATATTGATGATTACATTTTGTTGGTTCCTCGTAATTGAAATTCTGGAATTGAAAGAAATCTATGGGTTTTCAGGTGTATTCCGTTGTTGAGAGTGTGGTGATCGGTGTGCTCAAATATGGGCTGAACGACTTGTCCATTAATGTTTTACTGCTGGAGAAACATTTGGCTGACAAATGTGAAGAATTTCGGGCTTCGAGGGTAGGATTTTTAGCTGAATATTTAGGTAGTGCACATCAATTCAAAATGTGATCTGCTCACGTTTTTTTCAAATTTTATAGGAAAACAAAAACGCTCGAGATCTTTGTATTCCATTAAAATATGATGAGCTCACAGTTAAAGCTCACGATGATAGACAAGTGACCAGGAAAAAGCCACAAAAACTTCTTGAACCTCCTTCGACTAATCAGGATAACCAATCGGTGTGGAATTTGTAATAATATTGTATTTGTATTTGACTTAAGGAAAGCTCGCTTAATTTGTGTGTGTGTAAAATTTGAACAGATTACTTTACGTGGCCCATCTTCTCCTATTGAATTAATGTTTAGCTCATTGTGCCGAAGTGCTCATTTAAAACAAGTTAACATTGACGGGACGAGCGTAAATTGTGTGGCATTAGATCAAGAACCACATAGTTCAACTTCACGCTTAATTGTGGCTGCCAATGTGGGGATTGCTCATCGATCTGGAAATATAATGGCTAGGTGTGTAATAATAATAGTGGATGACAAAAAATTAAAGTGCCCTTGAATTGCTGGCAGAGCAAAATATGTTTTTTGTACTTTATATTCTAGGGACACCACTCTGATGCCTCCAATCCCAGGAATAGTGGGACTCCTAGTTATGATTTTTTGTCCAAAGATGGAGTTCAGAGTAGACAAGCATGTTAGTCGCTATACCGGTGTTATTAGTGGACTAGGTACAGATCCAAATACTGGAGAGCCCATCTACCCGGATCACGATGTAGAGATTGTTTTTGATACAAAATTCGATAACGATGATTTGAATGGGGTAAAATAACATTCATTTGTTTTTTTTTGCCTAAATGCTTTGATTCTTTATGAACTGTTTTATCCACAGATAAATTCAATTCGAATGGCTTTGAACATGATGTTCAAAGATGGACCGGCTTGTACAGAATACTGGGATAATTTACGTTTAGAGATCCGAAACGAAATTGCACAGTAAGTTGAAAAAAATAATTTTCGTCATTGTCATCATATAGTTTTAAAGCTGGAACTAAGTCTCGGCCTATTTGTAGATTACTGGAGCGCACTCGTGAGCCCATGGAGGAAATCTGGCCTGAATATCTACACGACTGGAACGTTCTGAAAGACGTAAACTTTTTACCCACAATAAAGTACAGCAAAGCCCATGACAGATATGTTTTCGCCATTCACAACGGAGTAGTTTTGGATGACAGCGTGAATGCGGCAGATGTGAATTACCAGTCTCAGCGTAACATGTACTTTACTCCGCCAGACGACTACTAATCTTGGACAATGAAGACGTATTCTCATTAATTTTTATACTTTCTCATTATTAATAATAATTTCTCTTATTTTGTGATTCGGAAGGGTAACTCTGATTTTCTACTCGGTAGCTGTAAGAGCTTTAGCTGTAGTAGGTGCTATAGTTTTGTTTAGCAATCAGTTATTGTTATAATAATAATCACATTTAGTTTGTTCGTATTAATTTTGAGTGCTACTAGACATTCACCTGCAGATTATAAAAGTCTCGAGTCAAAGCATAATAATTCCAATAATGTACTAGTAGTTAGTTACTAATCACGTACTACTACTAGCTAATATTTATTCTCTCTCACTAGTTCCACGTTCGTTTGTTATCCGTTCATTGTTGACCAGTGGATTCGACGAATCATTATTATTATTATTTACCTTAACCAATGGTAATCTCTTGTATGCGGTGTACTGATCCCGATGATGATGTCGACTGATGATATTTACAATAAATTAACTAATATCACCAAAGGTCTTGTACAACATTTTTATGCCTGGTTTGGTTTATTCCTGTGCGTGTGGTACATGATGATGGCATGAGCTGTAAAGTGGTACTCCTCACTCTAACTAACTAAAGGATTTTAAAAACACTTGTACTTTTGCCCCGTCATCTAATGGCTCAAGTGCTCCATCCAAGGAACAACGTGTATGTATATGTGAGGTGCTTGAGGAGAAAAAGGTGTCTTTTTCAAACCTCACATGCATTAGTCTCGATTTGGGAGGTCTAACAACACTAGCACTTGTCTACGCGTAAGCATTTGGAGCATTTCTCATCACTAAACTTGATTCACTGCGTAAAAGTACCTGTGGTACCATGCAATCATTTTGTTAGGTTGGCAAGATTGATGAATTGGTAACTAGCTAAAATAATAAGGGATCTTTGGACAATCTAACCAATACTTGTACACTTGTGAATTGTTTATTTGTTCAAATGGTGTGCGTTTAAGTAGCCTTTATTTTCTTTTTGGACAAGACCATGTCATGGCGTGTGCTGGCTTAGGCTATTATTACTAACTAGGGATAGTTGCAATTGAATTGACCAAAGAAAATAGTATGACGTGTGTCTCTTTCATTTTTGCATTTGTGTCTGATAGTATATTGAGCCTGGGTCGATTCAGTGTAGTATGAAATTGTATGGTTTGTGTTTTTATAAGCAAGTTATGCCTACGGTGTTCATTTCCTGTTGAATGGGATGATGAGAACGTAAAGTGGATTCCAATTAATATCTACGATGGTGGTAAAACTGTTTATGTCGCATGCGGAACATAGGGAAGCGTAGTTAGTTAGTTAGTAAGCTTTGTATTTTTCTAAAGGGGTGGTTTGTTTTAAGACCCGTGGTGAAAACTTGTGTGTGTGTGTATGTGAGATAAAAATAATGTGTGCAGGACGTGTCCCTAACACACGTAATTGTTGTGAATCCCACGTAATCATTTTGGTTGTATTTTTGCGACAAAGGCTTAAAGCTCGTTAGTTAGTTGAATGCGTGTTTTTTAACGTATGCTTTGCACACTAGCTTTCATCACGGTATGTAAGGGGTGAACCTATAGAAAAGTGAAATACTGCTGTGAAAAAGTGATGATTCAATATTACGTTTTTTGTTGTTTTTTTTTTTGTGCTCCAAGGCTTGCAAAATATTTCTTCTACGCTCCGAAGTATTTTTTTGCGATTTTTCAGTACAATTTATGAAGATTATGTGAAAATGCATGTATTGAGTGTGAAATTTCATGTCGAGTGTGGTATTTCACATTTGAGATTCATACTGTACAAATAGGAATTGGTGGAGAATCCTAATCCCGGCAATTGGAGCAACCCAGCCAGCAGTCACTGAACTGGTATAAACCCGTGCATATGCACAGATTTGTGAAAGAATGGTTGGAAACAAACTGTGAATGGGAAAAGGATTATGCTTAAAAAACAAATGGTCACACAATTCCATCCAAATAAATCCCATGCTAAACGGACACATATGATGATGAGCGATTCTTCCTTTATCCTCCCTTATAGTAACTAACTGTACAACATGCACGCGGATTTGGAATCCCCTTTTGTTACCATATTATTATTGAGCCATCAAAATAAAGGAACCTGACTGTAATCAAATTATAAGCTCTTTCAGTTTTCAGCTATAGCTCCAACGGTTCGCGTTAATCAGGCAAACACCCCTTATTATTATTGGAATCTCTCATTTTTATCCTATACACTTGGCTCAATTGGCTCGCTTAACATTATTGCCCTTTCACCTCTGTTCATTCACTGTTAGTTAGTTAATAAATGATGACTTAATCCGAACAAAATGTACGGAACAATTCATTTTAATCCATGACCACTGTATATTAGATTATATTATCTAAAAAATGTAGTGCCTGATATACAATATTTGCAGCTTTGCTATATCTACAACTCACTTTACTATTTACCGTGCATAAATATTAGAGTTAGTTAGTTAGTTAGTTAGTTGATAGTTACAATTTTAATTAGTATCCCAAAAAAGCGTTTGAATTTTGACTAACTCTCATCATTTTAATTAAAACGAGCTTTATTACATCCGCAAGGCAGAATCAATAATGTAGCCATGTTGAATTTGCCAACAGGAAGTTAATAATGTAAAACCTACGCAAAATCTAAATCTACTCACTAATTACTTCATAATAGTTATTACTTATCAATAGTTACTAACTAACATAAAACCCGGTTGGTTGCTAGCAAATAATAATCATATGAAATTTTGCCCACGTTATTAACTATAAGTAAGTATTATCCATTGGATTGTAAATAAAATGAGTTTGTTAGTAAGAGTTAGAAATGAAACATTTTTCTGCTGCCACACAGTGCCTGCATGTGTCTGTCCGCCTGCCTGCCATTCTGTATATATGAAAAAGACTTTTCAAGACCTGTGCAAACAAACAGGGAAATCGTTATTCTCTCCACTTTTCCTATAGATTCCTTTTGCATGAGGGGACAATCATATGAGAAAAAGAAGAATTTTCTATGCATTCTATCTACTTTACTACCCACTAATATATCACAGACAACTTTTGGATACAAATTGCAAAAAAATACAATATTTGAATCATTTCCCCCCTAACAAATTATGCTATCATTGCCCAATGCAATACAAATTTGTGGGAAATCTAGGACGAGTATAATGTAAATTCGTAAAGCCACATGGAAAACCAAAGGAAATTAAATCTTGTTCATCAATTCCCCCCAGAATTAAAAAAATCATACCGGAACGTATGCAAGGACGTACGTATGCACAATGTGAGTACAAAAGGATCAACTCATTCAATTCTACAGTATTATGATGGCCCAAGGGGGAATGAATATCATCATCATTTATTAAGTGAGTAGCGATTAAAAAATTAAAATGACCAGACTGGTATGGTTGGAATCCTATGGTAAACGTCAATCATTTTGTTTTTCCCATCCACACACACTATACTGTGATGTGCATGTGAATTTCAGTTTTTCATCAATGAATGATTTAACACTATTTTTCAGTGTGTGTGAGTGAAAGTCGTGATCACATTTTACCTATTCAGTCATCCACGCATGTGTTTGTATGTCTGTGACGGTGGTCACTTCCTTTTTCTCAACTTTTTCACACACACTAATAGTTAGTTGGTTCAAAATGAATGACACGACACGTGAGACTGATTTACCTCCTTTTGTCATGTGGGCACAAAAAGCAATAAAAGTAATAAACATTCCTATTGTATAGTGGCAAGAGATGGGTGGTATTCACACAACAGAAAAGATAGTCAATATAAAAATGGAATGCATATCGTAGTATAAGCATATGAAAAATTGATGGCCAAAAAGGTGAGAGAGAGACCGGATGAGCTCATTATTGTCTCCGGTTTGTCAATGCTTCCTTTTTAGGATAAAAGATTGTTAGTTATAGTTACAATGTTTGTAGAGAACCTAAAAATAAAGATACGAATTTACAGCTTGTGTCATGCTAAAAGCCAGACATTAAAAGGACCCAAAACGGCAGTATTTTTTAAATTTTTCCCAACTTTAACTCAATACATACATATTTACATACAATACTAACTAAAAAAACTGGCCAGTATGAATAAAAAATGTGCTTTTCAGTATTGGAAGATATGAATAGTAAAATCTTCTTGTCTGGCGAACTATTCGATTCTAACTCACCCTAGAAAAATGCATAGCAAATAGCGATGAGCACCCAATACTGTTTAGCACCCGCATACTAGTGCTTAACATATCAAATTTGAGACCGAAGCACCCAACCAACTTGTGAAGATAACAAACTCGTCTTCATGCTCCAATCATCATAATGCAACCAAAAGGAAGAAGATTCCCTTTGAATGATATTCTAATTGGATTACTGTACGAGAATAATGCATGAGTTCTCAACTCTCCTATTCATCATAGAGAAAAGCAGCGTATAGCCCCTAGTTAGTTTGTTAGACCTGAATGCATTATTACCTGTGGTAATCCAATCCACACATCTGGATACATTTTAGGGTGCTCCAGAACACAATAATTTTTCACATTCCAACCAACTAACTAACTAACTTAAGCTTATGGATGTATAAATGTGCTGAAATCCAATTAACCGGCCACTTTTGTTGGACAAAACTGTCACAATATAGATTCTGTACATTTTATTGTCAACCTTCCATTATTATGGTTCATCCCTGAACAGGACACAAAAAAACGTTCAAGATGACAACATACCTTTTGTTCTGTGCTCATTGATGACGAAATATACAGACCTTTTTGCTTACCAATTTTTCAAGTGGTTTCAACACTTGTGTGGTTTAGTTTATAGAGTTTCAGCCTCTTCACAATTCCGACCAGACTAACTCACTAACTAACATCCCCTTTTTGGGTGGCTTTCTTTTCCACCAAACCACTTTTTACGTGTCAATCAGTTGTGGGTATCCACAATGCACCCACAGAGTCCTCCGTGGATCAAAATGTGACAATCGGGCAATATAATATCAAGTATGCAAAACTCGGTCTACCTTATAACTAACTAAAAAGCAAGCATACTTTGCTTACTATTCATAAGTGAGTGACTACAATGCTAGTAGTATACTAAAAATTGACCATGATGAAGAGTTGAAATAGAATGGAGAGCTCTCAAACGTCCCATTATTATTCACCATTGCATTTGCTGGCGCTTTTATATCCACCACTTTTGCTTACCTCCATGTCAAACTAACTTACAAGTCCCTTGTATATTCCAAGTGGTTCTTTGCATAGTATAGTTTAGTATGTGGACGTGTGCGAGTACAGTTCCCTTTTATTCTCAATTCTTACCAACTAACTAATTCACTATTTCAAAAGTATGTACTTGGTTAGTATGCAATGCTAGCAAATAGCTTTTATTCTCTTGTCATTCTCATCATCATGCACTTTTAGTTGGTAGCTAAAACTGCAAGCTACAAAGAATCAGACGGGCCATAATTTTTGAGCTGCTGCTACCTTCTCCTCCATAATGTATGGAAGCTAACTTAAGATGGCTTAAGCACTCGCACAAAAAGGAGCAATGAATAAGGACAGATGTGAATTGTGAGCCCTGTGATCCAAAAAGGGGTTCGCATCAGAAAATACGCACAGATTTGTATACTGGTTAATACGTGTGCTTTGTGCCACTAGCTCAACTAACTATTTGTCCCTGCATTATGGATCATTATTACAGAGTTAAGTAGTCAACACGCACACGTTTAGGTGCACACATGCATGGTCCATGGAGTACACTCTCACATCTGTGATTTGCGCTCATTTTGGTGAGTCAATGAGATTTATTGAATGTTTGCTCTTTTTCTCACGAAAATTTGCCAAGCTCGGCTAGATTCATCAAAAGTATATATTTTAAAATGGGGAAAAAATGATCAGGGCAAAAATGGATATACACACACTGTGTAGAAACTTTTTCTAGATACAGGCTATTATTTGATTAGGTGTAAATTTTGGCCGCGCACATTTTTGTACACTTGAGTAAATAGGACTGAGAGTTCCAGGAGATAAAAAAACTCGGGGTTAGTGACTGACTGCTATAGCGGAATGTAATGCTTGGTTATTATTACAGTTTGTCAAGTATCATATCGGGTATTGACTTGACCGAGTTTACTTATTTACACTGCTGTGACTTTGGTGGTATGCACAACAGAGTTGAGTAAATGAACTCACAGTTTGTATGCGTGTGATAAATCGGATTAGATTGTACCTAAGGTACACAAGGAATATAAAACAATGCAGGCAGACAGTTAGTGAATGACTTGTGTGTGTGTGTGATTGCACTTTTCCAAAATATTTGCTTTTTACACACATACACGTGTTTATAAATGTACACGGCGTATCTTCTTATCACTATATAACTTGTTGTCTGTTTACTTTTCCAACTTCTGCCCATGAACTTTTTGTGTAAATTTGGACAGCTACCAGGAATATTAATGCAACCATTTGTGTTTGTCACTAACACTCATCTTATGCAACCTGTCAATGAATACTAACTAACTAACTTTCTTGAGCAATGAAATTTATCTTATATGATATCTATCTATTGCATATGAACAAAACAAAAACAAGTTGACAATCATAAAACCATGTGTAGTATTAGTTAGTTAGACTTTGTTTCACAAAAAGTGCCCACAGCATTATGAAGAGAGTTTGAGTCCCATTTTTTGGACCAACAAACTCTCTGTGTGTTCTTGAATGAGTGGTTCACAGAAGATTATTATTATTTATTGCTCAATCCTCATGGTACTTCACAAAGGGTCCATATAGGCCCAAGGCTACAAACTTATTGTGCTACACTCACTCATAGTCAGTCAGTCAGCTTAAACAAGCCAGGAGCCATGGTGTACTTTATTGCCAGCAAATAAAGTAAAAGTCCCAGGTCAATATATGTGTACGCGTGACATGTCAAAGTCCAATGGGAAAGATGAATGTCCGTTTGTTTGCCATGACTTCCAGACATGATGAGTTGTTCACACAGTTTCTAATCTGGCTCTCCGGGCTGGGTTTAATGAAATATCAAGCTGGTAATGTCATTGTGACACTTTAAACAGAGTCAACGATCTTTGGTTTGTAAAGTATGGAGATTTTGATATGAAATCATGAAATGTCACAAAAGTGACAAAATATTACTTTCACTTTGCATACATCATATACCCATTT
>Ga0210040_10005662_pt1 | contig 15837 bp, 12 predicted proteins | sample CryGeyCG12114_NA_FD_185462 | JGI IMG/M metagenome (GOLD analysis project Ga0210040, IMG submission 185462) | Groundwater microbial communities from aquifer - Crystal Geyser CG19_WC_8/21/14_NA (SPAdes) (version 2) | ecosystem: Environmental > Aquatic > Deep subsurface > Groundwater | place: USA... | reverse complement strand
GGCGCGGTCAACCGGGCGGCGCGCACCTCGCGACCCCGGGCCCGCGACATCGACTGGAACGCGACCATCGCGGCCAACCTCAAGCACTACCTGCCCGAGCACCGCACGGTCGTGCCCGAGCGGCTGGTCGGCTACGCCCGCGCCTCGCCCGCGGTGGCGCGCGACGTGGTGGTGGCGATCGACCAGTCGGGCTCGATGGCGGAGTCGGTGGTGTTCGGTGCGGTCTTCGGCGCCGTGCTGGCGTCGATCCGGTCGCTGCGCACGTCCCTGGTCGTCTTCGACACCGAGGTCGTCGACCTGACCCCGCACCTCGACGACCCCGTCGACGTCCTCTTCGGCTGCCAGCTCGGCGGTGGGACCGACATCAACCGCGGCCTCGCGTACGCCGCCGGCCTGGTCCGGCAGCCGGAGAACACGCTGATGGTGCTGGTCACCGACCTCTTCGAGGGGGGTGACGCCGAACAGCTGCTGCGCCGCGTCGCCGCCCTGGTCCGCTCCGGCGTGACCCTCGTCGTGCTCCTCGCGCTCAGCGACGCCGGCGCGCCCGCGTACGACCACGAGCACGCTGCCGCCCTGGAGGCCCTCGGCGTCCCCGCCTTCGCGTGCACGCCCGACGCCTTCCCCGACCTGCTCGCCGTCGCCCTGCGCCGTGGCGACATCGCGGCGTGGGCGGCCTCGCAGCAGGCGGCGCGTCGGTGAGCGGCCCGGGGCGCCCCGGGCGGACCACCGTCCTCGTCGGGCTGCTGCTGGCGCTCCTGCTCGTCGTCGCGTACGCGGTCACCTCCTGGTCGGCGGCCGGTCCCGAGCCGCCGGCCCGGCAGCCGCCCGCCCCACCCGCGCCCACGACGACCTCGGCCCCGCCGCCCGACACCCCGCAGCAGGGTGCCGACTACCCGGTCCGCAGGGTCGGGGCCCTCGAGGGCGACCGGAGCGTCCTGGTGAACGGCCGCGGGAACGCCGACCTGCGCTACCGACGCGTCCCGCACAACGGCACCCGCCTGCACTTCATCTGCACGGGTTGCGACGCCGGCACCTGGCTGGTGGAGCAGCCCCGCGGTGCGCCGGTCGGGGGCGGTGCGCTGGCCGACCCGGCCGACGTGACCTCGGCGGTCGACAGCGTCCGCCCGCAGGGCACGAGCGGCCTCCTGGTCAAGGCACCGCGGGCCGCGCGGTGGACGGCGACGCTCACCCCCTTCGACGCGGTCCCGGTGCACGAGCAGACGTTCGACGGGCTGGGCGACGACGTGGTCGCCGTCCGCGCCCGGGCCGACCTGGAGATCCGTTGCGGCGGCCCCGCCCTCGTACGGACCCTGGCCCGCGAGGCGGGCGCGCAGGACTACACGGTCGTGCGGGTCCGTCAGGAGCAGGGACCCGGCAGCTGGGCGCTCCCCGCGCCCTCGGGGAGCGACCTGATGATCGTCGTGGTGTCCTGCCCGGGGCGCTGGACGCTCACGCTCCCGTGATGCCGAGCAGGGCGCGCGCGTTGCCCGCGGTGAACAGCTCACGGTCGGCGTCGCTGGGGAGCTCGGCGAGGAACGCGGCGATCGCCTCCCGCGTCGGGCGCTGGAACGGGTAGTCGGTCGAGAACAGCAGCCGGTCGGGGGTCGTCACCTCCAGCGCGTGGTGCAGCAGCGCGGGGCTGAGCATCCCGGAGACCGTCACGTGGACGTTGGTGCGGACGTAGTCCGAGACCTTCCGCTCGAGCCCCGCGACCCGGGACAGGCTGTCGGTGCGGTCCTGCCAGAAGAGCAGCAGCTCGCCCCAGTGGCCGAGGACGACCTGCAGGTCGGGGTGCCGGTCGAAGGTGCCGCGCACGATCAGCCGGAGGGCGGCGAGCGCGGCCTCGAGGTGCCAGCCCCAGCCGAACGTCGCGAGCGCGAGGTCGGTCATCGGGTCGAAGCCGCTGTACGAGGCCTCGCGGACGGCCGACGGTGGGATCTGGGGGTGGATGAAGACCGGCTGGCCCAGGGCGGCTGCGGCGGCGAAGACGTCGTCGAAGCGCGGGTCGTCCAGCGGGGTGTCCCCGACCCGGCCGTAGACCATCGTCCCCACGAGGCCGAGGCCCGCCGCGCGCTCCAGCTCGGCGACCGCGGCTGACGGGTCGGCGAGCGGCAGCGTCGCGAACGCGCGGAAGCGGCTCGGGTGCCGCCGGACGGCCTCGGCCGCGAGGTCGTTGGCGTCGCGGCTCAGCCGTACGGCGTCCGCCGGGTCGAGCGGTGAGGTGCCGGGAGGCGCGAGGGACAGGACCGCCACGTCGATGCCCTGCTCGTCCATCGCGGCGACCCGCGCGTCGCCGAGGTCGTCGAGGCGCTCCAGGTTGTCGCCCATCGCGTCGAAGACGAGGCTGTCGTCGCCCCGTCCCGGTGGGAGCGCCTCCACCGCCGCCGTCATCGCGGGGAAGTTCCAGTGCTCCTCGATCGCGATCAGCGCCATCGCGCTCCCTTCAGATCTCGCTCGGCACAGGTGCGTGAGAACATGCAGGGCGTGAGCGCTGTCCCCTCTGTCTCGTACTCCATCACCGTACGGCTGGAGGTCCCCGCCGGCGGTGCCTCGGTCAGCCAGCTGACGACCGCGGTCGAGCAGGCCGGCGGCGCGGTGACCGCGCTGGACGTCACCGCCTCGGGCCACGAGCGGCTGCGGATGGACGTGACGGTCGCCGCCCGCGACACCGACCACGCCGACCAGCTGGTCGAGGTCATGACCGCCGTCCCGGGCGTGCTGATCGGCAAGGTCAGCGACCGGACGTTCCTGATGCACCTCGGCGGCAAGATCGAGATGGCCAGCAAGCACCCGATCCGCAACCGCGACGACCTGTCCATGATCTACACCCCCGGCGTCGCCCGGGTCTGCCTCGCCATCGCGAAGAACCCCGAGGACGCCCGCCGCCTGACGATCAAGCGGAACTCGATCGCCGTGATCACCGACGGCTCGGCCGTGCTGGGCCTGGGCAACATCGGCCCGCAGGCCGCGCTGCCGGTGATGGAGGGCAAGGCGGCGCTGTTCAAGCGCTTCGCCGGGATCGACGCCTGGCCGCTGTGCCTGGACACCCAGGACACCGAGGAGATCATCGCCGTGGTCAAGGCGGTGGCACCGGGCTTCGCGGGCATCAACCTGGAGGACATCTCCGCGCCGCGCTGCTTCGAGGTGGAACGTCGCCTGCGCGACCTGCTCGACATCCCCGTCTTCCACGACGACCAGCACGGCACCGCGATCGTCGTCCTGGCCGCCCTCTACAACGCCCTGCGCGTGGTGAACAAGAACATCGCCGACGTCCGGATCGTCATGTCCGGCGCTGGTGCGGCGGGCACGGCGATCATCAAGCTGCTGCTCGAGGCCGGCGCGGGCGACGGTTCTGGGTCGATCGTCGTCGCCGACATCGAGGGGGTCGTGCACCGCGACCGCGACGGTCTCGCCGGTGAGCTGCTCTGGCTGGCCGAGCACACCAACGCGCTCGGCTTCACCGGGTCGCTGCGCGAGGCCGTGGCCGGGGCCGACGTCTTCATCGGGGTCTCGGCCCCCGGCGTGCTGTCCGGCGAGGACGTGGCGACGATGGCCGACCGGTCGATCGTCTTCGCGCTGGCCAACCCCGAGCCCGAGGTCGACCCCGCCGAGGCCAGCCGGTACGCGGCCGTCGTCGCGACCGGGCGCTCGGACTTCCCCAACCAGATCAACAACGTGCTGGCCTTCCCCGGGGTGTTCCGCGGCCTGCTCGACGCGCGGAGCTCGGAGATCACCTCGACGATGCTGCTGGCCGCCGCCCGTGCCCTGGCCGGCGTGGTCACCGACGCCGAGCTCAACGCGGCCTACATCACGCCCAGCGTGTTCCACGCCGACGTGCACACCACGGTCGCGGCGGCGGTGCGCAAGGCGGCCGGCGGACCCGCGGAGCTCCCGGTGGAGTCCGCCGACACCGAAGTCGTGGTGTGAGCCAGGCACCGCTCTCCAGCCCGACCGCCCGGCCCGTCCCGGGGCGCCCGGCGCGGGTCGTCGCAGGAGGAGCGGCGCTGGTCGCTCTCGTCGTCCACCTGTGGGGTCTCTACCGCGACCACGGCCCGCCGACGCCCGGGTGGTTCCCGCAGGCCGACAAGCTCGAGCACCTCGTCGGCTTCGGCCTGCCCTGCTTCCTCGTCCTGCTCGCCCTGCACCTGCACGCCGCCGCAGCCGGCCGGCTCCTCGGCACCCGGGCGGTCGCGGCGGTCGTCGGGCTCTTCGTCGTGCACGCCGTGGTGAGCGAGGTGGTCCAGGGCGACTTCTACACGACCCGCTCGGGCGACCCGTTCGACGCCCTGGCCGACGTCGTCGGCGCGAGCCTCGGCCTGGCCGCCTACCTCGCCCTGAGGCGACGGGGGGCGCATGGACGAGCGTGACCCCCGGCCCGGCGACCTCCTGGTGGCCAGCGTCGCGCTGGCCGACGGCATCTTCAACGGCTCCGTCGTCCTGGTGCTCGACGCCGACGGCGACGGCGCCCTCGGCGTGGTCCTCAACGAGATCTCGCCGACCTCGCTGGACTCGGTGCTGCCGGACTGGGTGCCGGTGGTGTCCGAGCCGCGCCTGCTCTTCCACGGCGGTCCGGTCTCGCCCAACGGCGCCATCTGCCTGGCCCGGGTCCGGGTGCCGGGGGAGGAGCCCCCGGGCTGGCGCCGGCTCTTCGGCGACGTCGGGCTGCTGCACCTCGACACCCCGGTGGAGATCGTCCTCGGCGCGTACGACGACCTGCGGATCTTCGCCGGGTACGCCGGCTGGGCCTCCGGGCAGCTCGACGCCGAGATCGCGGAGGGCATGTGGCACGTCCTGAGCGCCGAGCCCAGCGACGTCTTCGGGGAGGCGCCGCTCGAGCTGTGGCGCGCGGTGCTGCGCCGCCAGCGCACCCCGGTCGCCGTGTTCTCGACCTGGGTCGACGACCCCGCAGCGAACTAGGCGTCCGGCTTCCGGGGGACGGCCGGCGACGACCGCGGGACGCGGCGTCCGCGGTCGTGGTCGGGTGAGGTCGGCTCGCATACGATGTCCACCACGCTGGTGGGCGCGACGAAGCGCCCAGCCGGTTCCGCGACGAAAGGGCTGTGCGTGTTCGAGGGCATGGCAGGGGGCTCGTCCGAGCCGACCGAGACCAGCTCCTCGCGCCCCCGCATCCTCGTCGTCGACGACGACGCGGCCCTGGCCGAGATGCTGTCGATCGTGCTGCGCAACGAGGGCTTCGAGCCCTTCTGGTGCGCGTACGGGGACAAGGCGCTCGCGTCGTTCCGCGAGAACCACCCCGACCTGGTGCTGCTCGACGTCATGCTGCCCGGGCGCGACGGCGTCGACGTCTGCCGCGACATCCGGACCGAGTCCGGCGTCCCGATCATCATGCTCACGGCCCGCACCGACACCGTCGACGTGGTCGAGGGTCTCGAGGCCGGGGCGGACGACTACGTGTCCAAGCCGTTCAAGGCCAAGGAGCTGGTGGCGCGCATCCGCACCCGGCTGCGTCGGCTGCCGGCCGTCGTCGAGGAGGGCGAGGCCGACACCCTGGCCATCGGCGACCTCGTGATCAGCGTCGACGGGCACTCGGTCAAGCGGGACGGTGCGTCGATCGCGCTCACCCCGCTCGAGTTCGACCTGCTGCTCGCCCTCGCCCGCCGGCCGTGGCAGGTGTTCAGCCGCGAGGTGCTCCTCGAGCAGGTGTGGGGCTACCGGCACGCGGCCGACACGCGCCTGGTCAACGTCCACGTGCAGCGGCTGCGCTCCAAGATCGAGCGTGACCCCGAGCACCCCGAGATCGTGGTGACGGTCCGTGGCATCGGTTACAAGGCCGGCGATCCCGTCCGCGCCTGACGTCGCCCTCGGGGCCGCCTCGACGGGCCCGGGTGCTGCGTCCGGGCGCTCGGGCCGGTCCGCCCGCCTGCTCGCCCGGCTCCGACCGGTCGCGTCGCCGCACCGGTGGCGCCGGCTGCTCGGCTGGTGGTCGCGCTCGCTGCCGCTGCGCGTCACCTCGACGGTCTTCGTGGCCTCGGTCGTCGTGCTCGTGCTGGGCGGGTTCCTGCTCATGCAGCAGGCCACGCTCGGCGTGCTGTCGGGCAAGCGGGAGAGCGCGGGGAACGAGGCCCGCCAGGCCGTCGACGCCGCCCAGGCCCAGCTGAACGCGACCGACCTGTCCGGCGAGGTCAACGTCGACAAGCTGCTGATCGACCTGGCCAAGGGCTTCGCCAACCGCTCGGGCGGCAGCGAGCAGTACCAGGTGATCATCTCCGCGCGCGGGCAGACGATCACGTCGGGCGACGCCACGGCGGACAGCATCCCGGCGGTGCTGCGGACGCAGGTCGAGTCGAGCCCCGACCTGCTGATGACGCCCGCGCGGATCGTGTACGACGACGACCGCCCTCCCGTCGCGGGTCTCGCCGCCGGCTCGCCCCTCACCCTGCCCGGCACCGGGCGCTACGCGATCTTCCTGGTCTTCCCGCTGACCCAGGAGGTCAACACCCTCGAGGTCCTGCGCTACGCCGTCGTCAGCACCGGTGCCGTCCTGGTCCTGATGCTCACGTTCATCGCGGCCCTGGTCGCCCGGCAGGTCGTGGTGCCGGTCCGCGACGCCCGGCGTGCCGCCGAGAACCTCGCCTCGGGCAACCTGCACGACCGGATGCGCGTCCGCGGGCAGGACGACCTCGCGCGGCTGGCGACGTCGATGAACGACATGGCCGCCGAGATGGAGAAGCAGATCACGACGCTGTCGGAGCTGTCCCAGGTGCAGCAGCGCTTCGTCTCCGACGTGTCGCACGAGCTGCGCACACCCCTGACCACGGTCCGGATGGCCGCGGAGGTCCTGCACGACTCCCGCGACGACTTCGACCCCGTCTCGGCCCGGTCGGCCGAGCTGCTCCAGACCGAGCTGGACCGCTTCGAGTCCCTGCTCAACGACCTCCTCGAGATCTCGCGGTTCGACGCCGGGGCCGTCGAGCTGAGCGCGGCGACCGTGGACCTGCGCAGCGTCGTCGACCGCGTCCTCGACGCCCAGGAGGCGCTGATCCGCGCGTACGGGGTGGACGTACGGGTGCACACCACCGGTGACACGACCGCCGAGGTCGACCCGCGGCGGATCGAGCGCATCCTGCGCAACCTCATGACGAACGCGATCGAGCACAGCGAGGGCCGCCCCGTCGACGTGCTGCTCGCCGGCGACGACGACGCGGTGGCCGTGGCCGTCCGCGACCACGGGATCGGCTTCGAGGCGAGCCAGGCCAAGCAGGTGTTCCTCCGGTTCTGGCGTGCCGACCCCGCCCGGGCCCGTACGGTCGGCGGCACCGGGCTGGGGCTCGCCATCTCCATGGAGGACGCCAACCTGCACGGGGGCTGGCTCACCGCCTGGGGCCGCCCGGGCCTGGGCGCCCAGTTCCGCCTGACGGTGCCGCGACGGGCCGGGGGCGTGCTCGAGACCTCGCCGCTCCCGATGGCCCCCCGTGACCTGCCCCTGCTCGCCGTCCGCCCGCCGGACCCGGAGATGCTGGACGAGCAGGTCCCCGCGGACGGACCCCCGAGCGGCGGTGCGGGCCTGTGGACCGCCGGTGGCTGGCTGCCCGGTCAGAGCCCGACGTGAGGCGCGTGCGTGGTGCCGGGTTCGCGGTGGTCGTCCTGCTCGCGGTGCTGCTGACCGGCTGCGTGAGCGTGCCGGTCTCCGGTCGGGTCGACCGCGTCGACGGCCAGCAGCAGAGCTGCCAGAGCTGCGTCGCCGTCGAGGTCGCGCCGCCCTCGCCGGGCGACGACCCCCAGCAGGTCGTGGACGGCTTCCTGCGGGCGAACGCCAACTACCAGCCCTCGTACACGGTCGCCCGGCAGTACCTGACGCGCGAGTCGGCCCAGTCGTGGAAGCCCGAGGACGGCGCGACGGTCTACGAGGGGACGACGCGGGTCGACGGCGACCGGGTCGAGCTGGTCGGGCGGACGGTCAGCGTGCTGAACGCCGACCGGTCGTACGACGTCCGCGACCTGCCGCTGGACCAGCGGTTCACGCTGGTGAAGCAGGACGGCGAGTGGCGCATCGAGAACCCGCCTGCCGGGCTGCTGGTCGCGGACTACTCGTTCGCGCAGTTCTACTCCTCCTACGACCTGTTCTTCCTCGCGAACGGCCAGCCCGGCACGCAGCGGGGGGCGACGCCCAGCCCGGTGCTCGTGCCCGACCCCATCTACCTGCCGAAGTTCCGCAGCCCGGACCAGGTGGCCTCGGCCCTGGTCAAAGCGCTGCTCAACGGGCCGACGTCCTGGCTGGCGCCGTCGGTGACGACGGCGATCCCGTCCGGCACGACCCTCAGCGTGGACTCGGTGACCATCACCGACGGCATCGCCTCGGTGCCGCTGAGCGACGCGGTCCTCGCGCTGCCCGACGCCCAGCGCTCGCTGCTGACGGCGCAGATCGTCTACACGCTGAAGCAGGCCGTCGCCATCCGCGGCGTGGCCATCACGGTCGACCAGCAGGGCTTCCGGGTGCCCGAGAGCGACCCGACCAGCCTCGTGGTCCCGATGTCGGCGGTCTCGACCCAGCTCGACCCCGTCAGCCCGAACGCGGGCAACCAGCTCTACGTCGTCCACGGGGGCAAGGTGGCCCTCGTCGACGCGGGCACCGGCGAGCTGCGCCCCTTCGTCGGTGACCTCGGCCGGGACCCCGTCACGTCGCTGGCCGTCTCCGTGACCGACACCGACCTGGCCGCCGTCTCGGCAGGGGGCACGAGGCTCCTCCTGACCACGACGGCAGGGGCAGGCGCCAAGGCCCGTCCGGTCCTGACCGGGGTCGAGGGGCTCGCCCGCCCGCAGTTCACCCGTTTCGGCGAGCTGTGGGCGCTGGGTCGCCAGGACGGGCGTCAGCAGCTGTGGCGCATCCTCGCCGGTGGGGTGGACAAGGTGCGCGTGCCCGAGCTCGAGGGGCACGACGTCACGGCGTTCCGGTTCTCCCCCGACGGGGTCCGGGTCGCCTTCCTCGAACGGACGGCGTCCGGCGCACGGGTGCTGGTCGGCCGGGTCAACCGGGGCGACCGGGTCGATATCCGGGGCCTGCGCGCGCTGGACCCGACTGCGGACCCCAACGCGAGGCTGACCCAGCTCAAGGACGTGACCTGGCTCGACGCGACCCACGTGCTCGTCCTCGGCTCGGTGGGCGCCAAGGAGGCCGCCGGCCCGTACGCGATCAGCGAGGACGCGTCGACGATGACCGACCAGGGCGAGGCGCTGGGGTGGGACCCGGTCGGGGTCGCCGTCTCGATGCGCACGCAGTCCGCGGTCGTGCTGAGCAGCAACTGGCAGACCTGGCGGGACCAGGGGACGACGTGGGCCCCCTTCGTGAAGGACGTCCAGGCGGTCGCCTACCCCGGCTGACGCGCAGCCGCTCGTCCACAGCACGGGCCGTCGGGCCGCGGTCTCGTTCACAGCCCGGCCCGCTGGCGGCGCGGAGGCACCCCTCGTGGCCAGACTCCCGGTGTGACCACCGCACCCTCGACCGCACCCTCGCCGCGACGCTGGCGGGACGCGGCCGGCGACCTGCTGCTCGGCTCGAGCTGCCACGGCTGCGGTGTGCCGGCGTGGACGCTGTGCGAGGTCTGCCGCGCCGCCCTCGTCGCGAGCCCGGCGCGCCCGACGAGGCCCGAGCCCTGCCCGGCCGGGTTCCCGCGGACGTGGACGGCGGGCTCGTACGACGCCCTGGCCCGCGGCCTGGTGAGCGCGCACAAGGAACGTTCCGCGCTGGCCCTGACGCGGGTCCTGGGCGAGCGGCTCGCGCTCGCCGTGCTGTCGCTGCTCGACGAGGCCGGGGACCGCGTCGGGGACGGGCCGGTCCACGGGCAGGGCGGAGCGGTGGTGCTGGTCCCCGTGCCGTCTGCCCGACGCGCCGTCCGGGCCCGCGGCTTCGACGCCGGGCTGGCGCTGGCCCGGTCCGCCGCGACCCGCCTGCCGCAGGCCTGTGCTGGACCCCTGCTGACCTCGACCCGCCGCGTCGCCGACCAGAGCGGACTGGGTGCGACGCAGCGGCAGGAGAACCTGGCCGGGGCGTTCCGCGTGCGGGCGCCGCGCCCGTGGTCGAGGGGTGCCTGGCCGCCGGAGGGCCCGGCCGTGACGGTCGTCGTGGTCGACGACGTCGTGACCAGCGGGGCGAGCATCGCGGAGGCCGTCCGAGCGCTCTCCGCCGGGGGCGTCCAGGTGCTCGGCGCCGCCACGGTCGCGGCCACGGTGAGACGTACCTCACTGCGCGGGGCAGGGGGAGAAGTGCATAGCGAGGCTGCCGGCGGTGGGCGCCCCGCCCGGCCCGGGCACGGACCAGGGGTCTAACGTCGGTTCATGGCGCCCCTGCTCACCCTGGAACGGATCGGACCTCGAGGTCCGTCCTGCCGGGTAGGCGGGGGCTTCGTGGCGTCCGGCACCAGGTCCGGCCCGCGCCCCCGTGCGGGTTCGCCCAGCCGTCGCCGGTCCATGACCCCGAGGAAAGGCGAGATCTGATGGATGTTGTCGTGAAGAGCAGGCACTGCTCGGTCGCCGAGGAGTTCCGCGCGCTGGTCGAGGAAAAGCTCGCCCGGCTCGAGAAGCTCGACGACCGGGTGATCCGGGTCGAGGTCGAGGTGACCGAGGAACCGAACAAGCGCCAGCACGACCAGGCGCACTGCGTCGAGATCACCCTCCGCAGCAAGGGCCCGGTGGTGCGGGCGGAGGCGGCCAGCACCGACAAGGTCGCGGCCCTCGACATGGCCGTGGACCGGGTCATGGCCCAGCTGCGCAAGGCGGCGGACCGCAAGAAGGTCCACCGTGGCCAGCACGCGCCCCCGTCGCTCCGCGTCGCCACCCCGCCGGACCTCGGGGTCTCGTCCGTCGACGAGACCGACGACGAGCCCGACACCCGGGTCGTGGCCGGCATGCAGGTGCAGGGCGACGGGCCCCTGGTGGTGCGCGAGAAGACGCACGCCGCGGAGCCGATGACGCTCGACCAGGCCCTCCACGCGATGGAGCTCGTGGGGCACGACTTCTTCCTGTTCGTCGACTCCGACCACGCGCTGCCGAGCGTCGTCTACCGTCGCCGTGGCTACGACTACGGCGTCATCCGCCTCGAGACCTCCGAGGTGTCGGTCGTCGCCGCGGTCGGCTGACCCGGCACGGCTGTCGGGGGTGCCCGCTAGCGTTCGGCGGGTGCCTCCCGAACGACTGAGCCCGGCCCAGGCACGACGGGTCGCGCTGGCCGCCCAGGGCTTCGGGCGGCCGGCGCCGACCCGGCCCGTCGCGATGCGCGACGTCGTCGCCCTGACGCGGCGGCTGGGCCAGCTGCAGATCGACTCGATCAACGTCGTCACCCGCGCCCACTTCGTCCCCACGTTCTCCCGCCTGGGCCCGTACGACCCGGCGCTGCTGGAGCGTGCCGCGTTCCGTGCGCCGCGCCGGCTCTTCGAGTACTGGGGGCACGCCGCGAGCCTGCTCGACGTCGAGCTGGAGCCGCTGCTGCGCTTCCGCATGCGCGAGGGCGCGCACGCCTGGGGCGGGGTGGACGCGGTCGCCCGGGCCAACCCGTCGCTCGTCGACCTCGTCCGCAGCGAGATCGCCGACCGCGGCCCCCTGAGCGCGCGGCAGCTGGAGGTCGAGCACGGCCAGGACGTGCGCGACCGCGACCACTGGGGCTGGAACTGGTCGGCGGTCAAGACCGTCCTGGAGTGGCTGTTCTACGTCGGCGAGGTGAGCTCGGCCCGGCGGAACGCCCAGTTCGAGCGGGTCTACGACCTGCCCGACCGGGTCCTGCCGGCCGCCGTCCGTGCGCAGCCCACGCCGACGGTGGAGGAGTCCGTACGCGGTCTCGTCCGGCGCGCGGGCGCCGCGCTCGGCGTCGCGACCGAGCCCGCGCTGCGCGACTACTTCCGCACCCGGCCGGCAGCGACCCAGCAGGCCGTCGCCGAGCTGGTCGAGACCGGCGAGCTCTGGCCCGTCAGGGTCGGCGACCAGGCCCGCCCCTGGTACCTGTGGCACGAGGCCCGGCTCCCGCGGCGGGTCCAGGCCCGCGCCCTGCTCAGCCCCTTCGACTCCCTGGTCTTCGAGCGGGCCCGGCTGGAGGCGCTGTTCGGCTTCAGCTACCGCATCGAGATCTACGTGCCCGAGCCGCGGCGGACGTACGGCTACTACGTCTACCCGTTCCTGCTCGGTGACCGCTTCGTGGCCCGGGTGGACCTCAAGGCTGACCGGGCGCGAGGCGTGCTGCGCGTGCTCTCGGCGTGGCTGGAGGACGGCGCGGACCCCTCGGAGGTCGCCGCCGAGCTGGCGGCCGAGCTCGCGTCGATGGCCGTCTGGCAGGGCCTCTCCGCGGTCGAGGTGCTGCCGCGCGGCGACCTCGCCGCGGCCCTCGACGCCGCCGTCCGCGCAGGCTGAGCAGGCCGGTGAGCGTAGCCAGGGGTCCGCGCGGCTCGCTCGTGGCGAACGCGCGCAAGGCCTCCCCGCCGCGGGGCTGGCCTACCATGGAACCGCGTCGGGGCACGGAGTCCAGGCGCCCAGCAGGCACGACCTAGTAGGGAGCCCGGATCACGTGGCGTTGATGGACAGGATGCTCCGTTTCGGCGAGGGCAAGATCCTCAAGCAGCTCAAGGGGATGGCCAACCAGGTCAACTCCATCGAAGAGGACTTCGTCGCGATGAGCGACGACGAGCTGCAGGGTCAGACCGCCGACTTCAAGCAGCGGCTCGAGAACGGCGAGACGCTGGAGGCGCTGCTGCCCGAGGCGTTCGCCACGGTGCGGGAGGCGAGCAAGCGCGTCCTCGGCAAGCGCCACTTCGACGTCCAGCTCATGGGCGGCGCGGCGCTGCACCTCGGCAACATCGCCGAGATGAAGACCGGTGAGGGCAAGACCCTCGTCGCGACGCTCCCGTCGTACCTGAACGCGATCACCGGCCGCGGCGTTCACGTGGTGACGGTGAACGACTACCTGGCCAAGTACCAGTCGGAGCAGATGGGCCGCATCCACCACTTCCTGGGGCTGGAGGTCGGCGCGATCCTGTCGCAGATGAGCCCGGCCGAGCGGCGGGTCGCGTACGCGTGCGACATCACCTACGGCACGAACAACGAGTTCGGCTTCGACTACCTGCGCGACAACATGGCGCTGAGCCTCGAGGACTGCGTCCAGCGGGAGCACCACTTCGCCGTCGTCGACGAGGTCGACTCGATCCTCATCGACGAGGCGCGGACGCCGCTGATCATCTCCGGCCCGGCCGAGGACAGCCAGCGCTGGTACCCGACGTTCGCGAGCATGGTCAACCGGCTCAAGAAGGACGTCCACTACGAGGTCGACGAGAAGAAGCGGACCGTCTCGATCCTCGAGGCCGGCATCGACCAGGTCGAGGACCGGCTCGGCATCGACAACCTCTACGAGTCGGCGAACACCCCGCTCATCTCCTACCTGAACAACGCGATCAAGGCGCGTGAGCTGTTCAAGCTCGACCGCGACTACGTGAACATGGACGGCGAGATCCTCATCGTCGACGAGCACACAGGTCGCTCGCTGGTCGGTCGCCGCTACAACGAGGGCCTGCACCAGGCGATCGAGGCCAAGGAGAAGGTGCAGATCCGCGAGGAGTACCAGACCCTCGCGACGATCACGCTGCAGAACTACTTCCGCATGTACGAGAAGCTCTCGGGCATGACGGGCACGGCGCTCACCGAGGCGTCGGAGTTCCAGAAGATCTACGGCCTGGGCGTCGTCCCGATCCCCACGAACGAGCCGATGGTCCGCGCCGACCAGCGTGACCTGATCTACCGCACCGAAGAGGCCAAGTTCCAGGCCATCGTCGACGAGGTGGCCGAGCGCCACGAGAAGGGCCAGCCGGTCCTGATCGGCACGGCGTCGGTGGCCAAGTCGGAGACGCTGTCGACGCTGCTGAAGGCCAAGGGCGTCAAGCACGAGGTCCTGAACGCCAAGCAGCACGAGCGCGAGGCGTCGATCATCGCCCTCGCCGGCCAGAAGGGCGCCGTGACCGTCGCCACGAACATGGCCGGTCGCGGGACCGACATCATCCTCGGCGGCAACGCCGAGTTCCTGGCCGACGCGGCGCTGCGCGGCGAGGGCATCGACCCGGTGGAGCACATCGAGGAGTACGAGGAGCGCTACCCGAAGGTGCTCGAGTCCCTCGAGGAGCAGGTCTCCGGCGAGCACGAGGAGGTCGTCGAGGCGGGCGGGCTGTACGTCGTGGGCTCCGAGCGCCACGAGTCGCGCCGCATCGACAACCAGCTCCGCGGACGTTCCGGGCGGCAGGGCGACCCGGGGGAGAGCCGCTTCTACCTCTCGCTCGGCGACGACCTGATGCGGCTCTTCAAGTCCGACATCGTGGAGTGGGTGCTGCAGGCGCTCCAGATCCCCGACGACCAGCCGATCGAGAACAAGCGGGTGGGCTCGTCGATCGCCGGCGCGCAGGCGCAGGTCGAGTCGCAGAACTTCGAGACCCGCAAGAACATCCTCAAGTACGACGACGTGATGAACCGTCAGCGGCACGCGGTCTACGGCGACCGTCGCAAGGTGCTCGAGGGCGCCGACGTCTCCGACCGGCTGCGCAACACGGTGGACACGGTGGTCGAGCAGTACGTCGTGGGCGCGACGGCCGGCTTCGCCGAGGACTGGGACCTCGAGCAGCTCTGGACCAACATGGGCACGCTCTACCCGGTCGGGCTGGACCGGGCCGCGTACGAGGACAACGAGGACCTGGACCAGGCGACGCTGATCGCCGACTTCAAGGCCGACGCCGAGCGGGCGTACGAGGCGCGCGAGACCCAGCTCGGGGCCGAGGTCATGCGGGAGGTCGAGCGGCGCGTGCTGCTGACCGTGCTGGACCGCAAGTGGCGCGAGCACCTCTACGAGATGGACTACCTGCGCGAGGGCATCGGCCTGCGCGCCATGGCGCAGCGCGACCCGCTGGTGGAGTACCAGCGCGAGGGCGGCGACATGTTCAACTCCATGATGGAGGCCTTCATGGAGGAGGTCGTCGGCTTCGTCTTCCACCTCGACGTCGAGGTCGAGCCGGCCGGCCCGCAGGTGGGCGTGGTCACGGGGGCCGACGGGCAGGCCATGCAGATCGGTGCGCGTGCCAACGGCTCGAACGGCGACGGCAGCACCAACGGGAACGGCCACCGGCACCTGACCGAGACCGGTCCCGACCCGGACGGCCCCGGCGTCGAGGTCACCGAGGTCGAGGAGGTCGACGAGCCCGAGCTCGAGACCGCCGGGTCGGCACCGCGGGTGCGCGCCAAGGGTCTCGAGCAGCCGGCCCGCCGCCGCCTGACCTACACCGCTCCGGACGAGTCGGGCGAGGCGACCGCGGACTCCGCGGCCATCGACGACCCGTACGCGGGCGTCGGGCGGAACGCGCCCTGCCCCTGCGGCTCGGGCAAGAAGTTCAAGATGTGCCACGGGCGTTCCGGAGCCTGACCGACCGGCTCCGCGAGCCTCCTGACGCTCTCCGCCGAGAGCGTGTCGTCGTCATCACCGCGAGGCGCACCCTGCCGGGTGCGCCTCGTCGTGCGTGCTGCGCCTGATCGTCGTGCCACGGGCGGGCAGGCGCGCCGGGTCGGCGGAGCCCCGGCCACGGGCTGCGCGAGGACGGCGGTGCGGACGACACGCGGGCGGTGTTGTCCGTCCGCGTTCGCCATCCACAGATCCCCGGAAGGCCCTTCCGCGCGGCAGCCGGGTCGCGCAGGGTGACGGCGTGAGCGTTCCCACCGCCGTCCGTGTCCTGCCGTCGAGCCGACCCGAGCCCCGGACCTGGCTGGGTCCGGCAGCCCTGCGGGAGGCGGGGGAGACACCGGTCGCCGACCCGGTCCCGCGTCCCCGACCGGGCCGGGTGGAACCGGTCGGGCGGGCGTGGGGCGCAC
>Ga0210040_10005661_pt1 | contig 15839 bp, 20 predicted proteins | sample CryGeyCG12114_NA_FD_185462 | JGI IMG/M metagenome (GOLD analysis project Ga0210040, IMG submission 185462) | Groundwater microbial communities from aquifer - Crystal Geyser CG19_WC_8/21/14_NA (SPAdes) (version 2) | ecosystem: Environmental > Aquatic > Deep subsurface > Groundwater | place: USA... | reverse complement strand
GAATTATTACACATTCTCAATTGCCATGTCCCCAGTCCCCACTGTCATGGGAATCTAAGATCTCACACGGCTCGATTGAGAATCAAGGTTCATTTCTGGGGAAATGCTTTCACCCGCTCATCTCCCTTATCGTGCTACGAGCAATGATTATGGTGGCCTTTCGGCAGCCTATCGTAACAGCTCTTCCATGGCATGGGCACGAACTCATGGCTCCGCTATGTTTACTGTGTTCCACTCCCATGCGACAACGTCAACCACATGTTTTGGTACCAGCGGACCGATCTGCTGCTCGTAGTCAGGCAGCGAGCTGGGCTCTCATATCTTAGCCTGCCAGCCCCTGCCCAAGGCTGACCTTGCGGAGTTCACCCACTACATCGATCGGAAACCATATTTGGAATGGAGAAATGAGGCTCGTTGTACCCACCCCCAGCTCTTGCAGTGGAACACGCACCATGGCGAAACGGCAATGCCGCACGAGCCGTAGTGTTGCCTTTTCCGCCTCCAATTAATAGACTCATGCATGGACCCCCATGGAGCAGGACAGCTGTGCCGTTGCAAGGCGCAAAGCCACGCTGCGATTCGCGTGCCAATAGCACCAAGTCAGTGCTTGAATCAACCACAAAAGGTAAACTACCATCTCACAGACCGCTTGCAAAAGTTCATCACCCTTTTTCCGGTGAGCTATTCCCGAAAGGCCGAGTTCGGTCAAGATGTGGTGGCGTTATATGTTCGCACCATAGCCGAGCCTGGCACAGTCTTGGAAAGATTTGATATCGAGCAATTTAGAGCATTGGCTGGATATGGACGGGCACGAATTGCAGGTACTAACTGCTTCAGCCATCTCCGAGACCGGACTCGACTGCTTTCATCAAGCACCTGGCTGCTATCACAAATAGCAACATCCGTTGCAGCCATGCACCAGGGCAGTCTCCTACGCACGACCACGTGAGTCTAGCTTGGTGATGAGAATACTGAAAGGTATTCGCCCAGTATATATGCCTGGGTCATCACTGAATTGTGCGACCTTAATTGCAATACATGTCCCAGGTTTGCAGTCGAGTAGAAAGCTCCTCACCAGTCGTTCCTATCACGAACTGAAATGAAATTTTCGTCGCAAGCATTCGCAAAAGTGCCTCCTTTTGTCCAACCTGTCGTTGCATTAGAACCATTGAACAACAGCAGCAGCGGCGATGACGGTATAGCATGCTCTATACATTATCATACACTCGCAATCATCGAACGCTCTCCAATGTATATCTCTCAGAAGTAATGCTCGTCACAGTTTAGTGCCTTTGACATATGCAGTCCTTCTGATGCCAGGGCCATGCGTATGCAAAGGAAGATCGAGAGTTGGTTCAGTTCTTGGATGGCGTTCTGTTAGAGTGCTGCAATCCAGCACTATAGATGATGGCGTACCTTGAACCTTCTCGCATAGGCAGGATCGTTTCCGTTGGTGGACGTGTCATCTCTGTTCTTAGTGAGTTTCTCGTGAACTTGGATCAGGCAAGGGTGAAGAGTAAGATCACGTATGGATGACATTACGATGAGGTTAGATGGTTGTTGACAAGGGAGGGTCACTGCTCGGTGACCGATGCGAATCGCTGACCGCATTGCTGGGAAAGGAGATTCCGAACGCAACAAAGCTTCCGCTCGTAAACGAGAAGGGTAACAACCAGCAAAGTTGTCAAGGAGCTTGGGATCATGGCAGTCTGGAGGATTGTGTTGAATGTTGTGTGGATAGATTCTGTGGTTGGACTGCCTCTGATAGGAGTCTGGTTGTATAGGAGGAGGAGTATACAGAAGCCGAATAAAGGAATGTACGACGACCGCTACAAGCCCACCATTGTGGCAGTTCCTCAAGTTAAAGATACCTAGAAGGAAAACCAGGTTCGCCTCGTGGTGACAGCCCCTCCAAGGTACCCTGCTACGGCATTGTAGCTGACTGTCGGTCAGTGACGGAGCAGAGGAGAAAGGCACTTCAGCACCATCTTCAGGAACCCTTTTGCCTCCGGTTTCATGTCGCTTTCTTCAACAGAGTGGTCGTCTACCTGGGCACGTGCTAGCCGAGGCTGCCCATGAAATTTTACTAATACTAGTACTACGTTACAGCCTTTCCGGTCTTGGCATATTTGTTCATTGATACGTTCCTGCCTGCGCTCGCCCTTCTTCCACTACTACCCTTTTGTCGCATTATCCCAGCCTCACCACAACGTATACGCGCCTATATTACTGCTTCATCGCCAGGACTCCACCTTCTCACAGGCGCCGCTTTCTAGCACATTTCCTAAAGTATCGTGATCGTTACCGAAATGACAAAAAAGAAGCGCAATCACCCCGACGTTGAAGAAGTTCTCGCGCGACCATGGTGCTACTACTGCGAGCGCGATTTTGACGATCTCAAGATCTTGATCAATCATCAGAAAGCCAAGCACTTCAAATGTGAAAGGTGCGGTCGCCGACTTAACACAGCAGGAGGTCAGCAATCATACCCTTTATGCAGGACGTAGGACGCTGATTGTTTGTCTAGGTCTCAGTGTCCACATGAGTCAAGTTCACAAGGAGAACTTGACCGCCGTCGACAATGCCCTACCTAATAGAGCCGGCCTTGACATCGAGATCTTCGGCATGGAAGGAATACCTGAAGACATCGCCCAGCAGCACACTCAACGTGTCCTCACAAACTACCACCAAGCTCAAGCCGATCGACAGGCTGCGACAGGTAATCAAACTGGCGCTGGTGGAAATGCTGCCAAAAAGCCAAAACTTGAGACCGCTATGTCACTCAAAGAAAGACTTGCTGCTCATAAAGCTGCTAAAGCCGCAGGAGGTCAAGGTTCAGACAGTGGAAATGGTACTCCTACTGGAGCTGGTCAATCACAGCCCCAGAATGGATTCGTAAGTCTAATTATCCGTTTCCCACTGGCACACATCATTAATCCGAACGAACAGCAAGCTGGCTCTCCTCCATATCAGGCCTATGACCAAGCTTATGCTCCGCCACCAACAACCACCACCTACGGCGCTCCCCCATCCTTCTCCCAGGCACCAGCCCCGGCAGCATATCAGCCACCTCAGATCTATGGTCAGGCTGCCCCTCCACTACCACAATACCTACAAGCTTCTCCGTATGCTCAGCCACCGCAGCCATCATTCCAACAACAGCCGCCCCTTTCATACACTCCGGCTTTCTCCCCCCCTCCATTCCAGCAACCTTCGTTCCCTGGTCAGCCTTATGGTGCGCCCATGATGCAGAACGGTGGGCCACCTCGACCATATGGCGCGGGCTCACCAATGCAGCCATTCCAGCCACACCGCACAGGCTCACCGTCACAGAATGGCACATTCCCTCAGCCAGTCCGTACAGGTAGTGTGATGTTGTCCAGTGCACCGGGATTGCCTCAGCGACCAGCAGTAGGTGCTCCACCTGTTAATGCTTTTCAATTCCAGCAAATGCATCAAGGTCAGATTCCTGCTTCACAAAGTCATGTCACGCAGCAGTATCCTCCACAAAACACTCCAGCAAATGGCCATGTCCCTTCCCCTCAACCTCATACCGCTAGTCAAGCTCCCGTGCGGCCAGAGGCACCAAGTTCTGAAAATGTTGACGAACTCATTTCGAGTGCCTCTAAGCAAGCTGATGAGAAAGATGCCGTTCAGCCTGCTCAAGCTCAGATAACTTCGGCTACACCAGCAGAACGTGCTATCGCTCCTCCTCTGGAGGAGGCAGCTGAAACCAAAGCCGGCAAGAAGGAAAAAGAAAAGGCAAAGCCTACTAGGTTGGTCTACTCTGACAATGAGACAAGTCCCGAAGAGAAGATGGCACTTTTGAGCCGTTACAAGTTCACGCCGACACAGCATTCGGCCCAATAACCTCGGCGTTCCGTCTTTCTGCATCCGTACGATGACCGACATCGAAAAAACCACTCGGCATAAAGTGCTTACATTCCGAAGCTCAGATAAGTCTTCTTCCATTGGTATGAGACTGACCACAACTTCTTCTGTTGGGTATAATTTACAAGCAAAATGCTTGACCCAAAAAACTACAACTCTGAATTGTAATGGACATGGCGTATTGGTGAGTCTATGGAGGAAGACTGACACACAATTGATGGCGGTCCACATCCTGGCGCACGATATAAGTTCTCGACAGTGGTTTCTGACGAGCCTGGAGGGATGATCAGGCATTTCAGGCAGCGATTTACGGGTACCAAGCTGCTTGCTTGTAAGTGCAAAAGTGGTTGGTTCCTTCTTCATCATTTTGTAATGCCCTCAATGCAATGTTTTCAATATTGATATACCGCTTTTGCCTGCCGTGCTTGGATGCCAGAAGCCTGCAAGGTTGACGGTAAGCCCTGCGATGGTTGGCGAGCAAACAAGCCTGAGCATGCTTCCGTGTCCTCGTTTATTCCCTTGCTTACGTGCAGAACCACCCTGTTGTTGATGTCTTCCATTAATACCGTCCTATGCTGTTGTCCAGCCCCTCAATGCTGAAGTTGTTTCGAATTGTCGACCACAATCCAAAGAACGGTCTTGACCACATTACTCACTGGCGGTCCTCGCTTACGCTGTCAACAGGTAGGTGTGTATATTGATAGGCATCTACATCGGCGCGCCATCCGAGAACAAATCCATATCATGCATCTACGGTGGTCCATGTCGCAAACTAGTCCATTTGCTGCCGATGATCGTGTCTTTCGCGGACTGGCTCGAAAGCAAAAAGAGCAAGTAAGCTGGTGAGATATGGCTTGACTGCACCGCACCCCACTGCACTGCGTGAGTCTTTGTCGCTTCGATGTACACTCTCGCACACCAGCTAAGGTGATAACGATGACGATGTGTCGATAGATAACCGAACATCCTCCGCGCAGTCGTGTGCTACTCATCCAGTTCAACTGATCATGGATATTCTATACGAAGAGGCTTCTGATCCTCAGATTATATGGCGTTCCACACTCTATGGTTACCAGGCCACGAACAGCGATAGAGCCTGGACCCCATGACTTGATTCTAATTCTTGTATGTTGTCCGTTTATATCTTTACAGACTTCTCTGGTATCTCAATACACATATCTTGCCGCTTTCTTTCATGATTGTCGCCACGCGTTTGCATTCTAATATACCTCCACAACTTTGCAAAACTACCGCATCGTCACCAATTCCTCAGCGCTCGTCGGGTGAATAGCCACACAACTATCGAAATCCTTCTTGGTCGCGCCCATCTTGACGGCCAATCCGAAACCCTGCATCATTTCATCACAGCCCTTGCCGAGGATGTGGAGTCCGACGACCTTTTCGTCTTTGCCCGCGCAGATGAGCTTGAATTGGGTCGGTTCCTTCTTCTTCTCCTCGGGCGGGAAGACGTCGTAGTACATGGCGGAGAACTTTGTGTGGTAGACCTTGATGTTCTCCTTGCCGTACTTTTCGTTCGCCTCGGGCTCGGTGAGGCCGGTGGTGCCGACCTCGGGGTGGGAAAAGACGACGGTGGGGATCTTGTCGTACTCGAGGTGCGAGTCTTTGAACTCGGGAGGGCCGAAGAGGCGGTTGCCCAGGTGGCGGCCGGCCGCGATGGCGACCGGGGTCAGTTCGGCTTGGCCGGTCACGTCGCCCAGGGCGTAGATGCCTGGGACGGACGAGTTTTGGTACTCGTCGACGACGATGTGGCCTTGCTTGTTGAGCTTGATGTCCCCAAGATTCTCCAGACCCAGTTGGCGCGTCTCCGGGCTGCGGCCGATGGCCCAGAGGAGCTCGTTGGTCGTCATTTCCGAGCCGTCGTTCATGATCAGCTTGAGTTGTTTTTCCCGTGGGTCGGACATGTCGGCGCCGGCTTGGACTTGGATCACCTCTTTGATGCCTGGGTGGTTCTTGTGCACGTGGACTCCCAGCTCTTCGTAGTGTTTGGTGAGCGTCTCTTGGACCATGGGGTCGAATTTGCGGAGGAAGGTTTCGTGGCGGATGAAGAGGTGGGTTTCGACGCCGATGGCGTTCATGACGCCGGCAAGCTCGACGGCGATGTATCCTGCTCCTACAAATACCATCTTCTTTGGTAGGTGCTTGATCTCGAAGTAATCGTCTGAAGTTATACCGTATTCGGAACCGGGGATCTTCTCTGGTTTTGTAGGATAGCCGCCGACGGCGACTACAATGTGTTTGGATTTTATCTGATATGGTTCGCTTCCATCGTTCGGCTTGACCGTCATGGTGTTTTTGTCGACGAAGGTGGCGGTTCCGTGGACGAGGTCAATGCCCTCTTTCGACCAGTTGTTCTCGTATGCGCCGTTGAGGACGTTGATCCTCGCGTGTCTCTTCTCGACAAAGGATGTGAAGTCCATCGGGACGGGTTTCTCGCCAAAGTCATAGCCATAGTGCTTGCCCGCCTTGATTGTTTCGTTGATGGAGGCGAAGTTCCAGGTCATCTTTTTCGGTACGCATCTAGCCCGCCGTCAGTTGGTGGTTACCACGTTGACAGATGGCATCTTACACACCCTACGTTGACACATGTTCCTCCGGATCTTCCTGCTTCGATGATACACGTCTTTGCTTTGTACCATCCACTTGCCCGTCTTGCTGCTCCGGATCCTCCACTGCCGCCACCAACGACGATAAAGTCATACTGCTTCGGCGCCGGCGCCATGTTGAACCTGGCGGTCGAGAAGTGACGCGACAGAAGAGAAATCCTTGTGACGGCTGGTGGGCTTGTGGCGGTACTGGCGGTTGCGGACCTGAGTGAAGGCGCGGATTGCTTCGAGAGAAGAGAAGAACCAGCGAACATGAGAATATATGGGGGAAAAGGACGACGCAGAGCGGGAAATTTGGAGCAATACGTTTCAATTCAAATACACGAACGGGCTCAAAGTTCAGCTGTCACGGTGGCTGATGAACACGCTGCATGTATGCTCGATGATGCGGAATGACTGGGATACACGCATCCACTTTTTGCGGCGAGCACGTCTCCGGTACTCCCAGTATTCTACTAACTGCCCCTCCATGCGTGGTCGACAGCGTTTGTGCTTATTAACCCTGCATATCATCCTTGCTAGGTACTACTTGTTTCGGGCATGGCTTCTCGAAGTATGCTTCCAAACCGATATCTGCAGCATGGGATAATAATATCTGCGATTAGCTCAAGGCGCGACCTTTAACTATACAATCACGTCAAAGGTAACTACCTGGTTACTCAGCATGAAAATTGACAGTGCTCGACATCCTGACCAATTACTGTCAAACTATTTTGATTGGTGCTCAAGCAGTAAGTTTGGTGTATTGTAAGGGTAGCTCTGCACAACATCCGGATCATTATCTTGCTATAGCTTTGAACCACCACCCATTCTCGGTCCAGCCTTGTGTCCAATATCAACCGGCTCCCACCAGGGGTATGCGCCAGGCGCATGCTCCGGCACACTGCCGGTGAAAGTTGGTGGTCTCTTCTCGAAGAAGCTTTTGACGCCCTCTACGTTGTCCTTACTTCCGAACAGGCCATGGATCACTTTGGAGTCGAGCAAGTGTGTGCCCTCTGCGCTATCTGGTCCTCGATACATCAAGTCCTAGGGTAGTGTTAGCGAGTATACCGCAGCTTGGCTATGAGGCTGGGAGCTGAGGCTCGACGAAGACGATGCAGAAATATTTAGGTCAGTTTGAGGTGAAAGAAAAGTCGTACTTACGCGCATCATCTTAGTCGACACGGTAGAGGTGTTTTTGGCCACGTCATCCGCTAGCTCTAGAGCACGGGCAAGGGTTGCTTGGGGAGTTGGCATGATCTCTGAGAACAATGTGCTGTACAGTGGATGGTCGGCTGGGTACACAGAACCAGTTGTGGTCAGGTGTAGAGCTCGAGAATGACCGATCAGACGTGGCAGGAAGTAGGACGAGCACGCTTCCATGATGATCCCACGCCGGCTGAAAACAAATCCAATCTTGGCTTTTGCGTACGCAACTCTTATGCAAGCTGGCAGACACATCGTGATGCCTACACCGACTGCCGAGCCTTGCATTGCTGCAATGGTTGGCTTGGAGCACTGATGGATCGCAAGCGATGTTCTCCCACCACTGTGTAACAGGTCAGCCTTACCACTAAACACGTGCGCATATCCATACGTACCCGTCTCTATGGTCAGCGTCTCTCTCTGTCTTCGTCTCTGCATTCAAGAATCCTATCTCAAGATCGGCACCAGCGCAAAACTGTTCTCCCTGTCAGACTTGACCATGAGTGTAAGAGTCACTGGGCGCCGGGCTTGAGTGTTCGAGATCGGGCGTGTCTGAACCGCTCGACCGTACTCACCATCTTGCCAGCTCCAGTCAAAACTACACACTTGACGCGATCATCAACATCGATCAATTGATACACATGCTCCATATCCTCGCGCATGATGTCGGTAAAGGCATTGTTTTTGTCCGGTCTGTTTAGAGTGATCAGGATGACCTTGGTCGGAGTAGGCGAGGACTCTGGGACGTGTGAGACCTTGATGTGGCGGAAAGGGAGTTCAGCATATGAGGCTGGCAGTTCCAATGCTGTGGGACGTTGCTGGGGCATGGTGATTGTGAGCTCGTTTCGGTGCTAGCAAATGGACAGATTCAGTGCACAATGCAACAATCTTGAGTGCGTCTGGCAGACGCAGGGAACTATAGAATGGTTTGAAGTTGAACAGCGATTAGCTACGGTCTAAGTGTACTGTGTACTGTGTAGTAATACAACAGTTTGTCACGTTCCGAGGTCAATTCGGCTCGGAAAATCTGGGGTAACTCATCAGGACTTGCGGGGCATCCAGCACCGAAAACCGACCGTCCTCGGCTTGACCCTAAAAGACGAGTAATGGTGAACATGCCATCCAGCAGTTCGGGTACCATCAGGAGCATTGGCTTGAGGCAATGAACCAGCAAGCGCAGACAAGCTCCTTCCTCAGGTGTGCTTGAGGTGCGGGTTAGGGAATTTATGGTGTTGGAACATCCTGCAGGATTGATTCTTGACGGCGAAGACATCAGGCAAGGCGCGTCTCTCGCACAATGGGGTGGAAGAATATGCATTGGCCTGTTGCAGCTTATTGGGTGGAATTTGGTAGCAACTGCGAAACGCAGAGGAGGGACAGGCATATAATCATTATTGGAAGAAGAACTCTTTGTTCGACTTGTTTATAGTACTTGAGAAGTCATCGAACGCATGTGGAATATCGATATTCCGCCTGCCGGCCGCCGGTTCTCGATGACGTAGATCCAATGCGAGCTCCGGTCCTGGTTTTGCAGCTTGCCAGACTCGGAAGCCTTTGCAGGTTGCAGGTTGCAGGTTGCAGGTGGGTGAGCTGGATGATTGCGCATGCTTGCGTGTCACTCAACAACTCCCAGAATCTTGGAATGACATGGTAAGTATCTCACAGACCAGTGTCCTTTGTGTAAGTCTCCTTGTACTCTTGTGGTCTATCTCCTATCATCCCTGGTCTTTCTGCATCATGCCGTTCCGCGATGCATTCAACAACCTGAAGTCTAGCTGGGACGAGATCAAGAAGGGAAATACCCAGCATCCCATTTCCCATCAACAACAATACCCTGGCCAGCAGCAGCCTCCCGTTCCTCAAGATAGTCGCCCGGTCGCATACCAGCAGCAGCCAAGTACAGTGTACTGGCAATCTAAATTCGACCCTTCAATACCAGTGGGCGCAGAGTGGGATCAGAAGCAAGGCAACAACAATGGCTGGGGAAATGCAGAACTGGAGAATTATACATCAAACCCGGAAAACTCGTTCCATACTTCTGATGGAAAGCTTGTTGTCCGGGCCATCGCGAACCACTCCTCTCCCTCTCCCGAGAACAAGTTTACGAGCGCACGTCTGGTGAGCCGACATACTCTTTCCCGCCAACAAGGCTGCTTGACAGCTGTCTTGTCACTGCCTTGCGCCTCAGGCATTTGGCCCGCTTTCTGGTTACTGCCCAAGGAACCCTTCACATGGCCACATGAAGGCGAAATTGATATAGCTGAAACGTGGAATGGTGATCGCAACAACAAATCATGTCTGCACTGGGGCTTTTTCACCGGAGAAGATGCCTGGAAGCATCGCACGATCGGAACTCAGATTAACGACATGGCGCAGAGACCTGTCAGGTTCGACTTCGCGTGGGAACAACAGCAACCCGGACAGGGAAGGATGGTGTGGTATATCGATGGACGGCCTGTGATGAAAGCTCCAATCCCTGCTGGCACCAGACCTATAAGCGATTTCCAAATCCTGCTGAACGTTGCGATGGGTGGAAATGTGTGTGCTGGACAGGTGCCAGCCAACGGCTCGTACGATCTAGTGGTCCACCAGATGTACATGTCAGAGCAACTAGAGAACGGTGGATGGCAGAGATTTGAAGCAGACTGGAACAATAGTCCAGAAGGAAATACCATGTAAGTCAATATTTTGGACAGACTTGGGATATTAGGTAGTTTTACAAGCTACATTGGAACATTGAACATACTAGATGCTCGATGGCATTCCTGTTTGATTTGTATGGTTCCATCAGTGTTACCACCGAGATCGGTCCTCTCGATCTTCTCGGAAATATTGAAAGTATCTACTTGTGAAGTATCGGCGCGTCCAGGCAGCCATGAAGCACTCCAGTTCCCTTGTATGAGTAAGTTGCAACCCACTAGTGATGACGTAACTGCCAACCAGAAACACGACCTTCTCAAGTTGACGCGACTTGTTTCGACTTGGTTGTGCAGAGCAAACATGACTTAGGAGTCGCATCCCACCTTCGTTCATCAGACGAAGAAACAGTGCTTGTGTATTGCTGTAATACTCGGTCCGTTTTCTGTGTCTTTCTGCTGTATCTTATCGTCGCCTTCACCAGATCACTGCACCACACCGTGCAGGCGACTTCGGGACTAGTCACTTCCTCTGCCATCTCACTATGGCCAAATGTAACCGGCTTTCACAACGTTGATTTCTGTTCTCTTTTAGTATTCGGCCAAGGCACTTTGGAAACATGGCCAGCTCTTCAAGATCCCAACTAGGTGACTCCTGGGTGGTACATGATAGCGACGACGGTGACGAATCGTGGAACGAGGGTACCGCCCCTCCCCCGGCCAGAGCGACGAAGTCCTCAAAGGCAGGGAAAGCGTCGCCAGGGAGGAAAAGTCAACTACGTAGCTCTGAAACGTCGTCTGCGGGGACGGAGCCACAATTGGTCATGCCCACTATCGAAGAAAACGATCGCACCGGAGGCTGGACCTCTAGTAGAAATCGTCCAGAACAACGACAAACAGAACAACGATACAAAGCCAAAAAAACCAGCACACCTGGAAGAGCAAGCAGGGCATCTACTCGCCAACGATCTGCCACTCCTGACCCAGCCTCATCGAGCTCTGCACCAGCAGAGCGCACACTTAACATCCTTGGACATTCGTTGATCTTCATCCTCGACATCCTGGGAGTCGCCCTCAAGACCATCAAGTATCCTCTCGGGCTTGGGCTTGGGATTTTCTTCTTCCTGGGCTTGCTCACAGTCAGCTACAATCTTCTTACCTCCTCTATATACCGTGCGCTATCCCCTATATGCCGGATTCCTGGTGTATCCATTCTCGACCTACCACTATGCAAATCCCCCTACTCCTCCCACTCCAAACAACCCGCCATCGCCGGGCGCGCCGAAGAAGCACCCGTGGAATTTGACCAACTCATGACTGTACAATCCAAGTTCGAAACCATTCTCTCCGACTCCGCCTCTGGTGTCTCTCTCCCCCTTGACATGAAACGCTCCGAGACCTCAATCCGGGACCTCCGCCAAGTGGTTCGCTTCTCAACGCTCTCCTCCAAGAACGAGCTGGTCCTCGAATTTGACAACTTCATCGAAACCGCCCGAATCGCCTCGTACGATCTACAAAAGTTCAATTCCCACGTCGGCCGCGGCGTCGATATTGTCCTTTCCACCGCGCGCTGGACCCAACGCGTCTTGGACGACATGGCACACAAGCAAACCAACCGCGGCCTAATCCCGTCGTTCATCCACTCCACACTGCTCGCGCCGTTCCAACCAGTCCAATTCACCGAATCAAAGCTTCTCGACCAATACATCCAGCACACGCGAATCGTCTCGGACGAGATCGAAGTCCTCATCACCGAAGCACAAGCACTGCTGCTCGTGCTGCAGAACCTCGAAGACCGCCTCGACGTCATCCACTCGATCTCGCTGCGCGACGACATCGCGGCCCAGGGCTCCAAGGACGAGGTCCTCGGCCAGCTGTGGACGCTGCTGGGCGGCAACCGCGCCGCGCTGGGCAAGTACAACAACCAGCTCAAGCTGCTCCGGCAGGTGGGCGACTACAGGAAGGTCGCGTGGGCGCACGTCAGCGGCACCATCCTCAAACTGCAGGCCATGGGCGCCGAGCTGGAGGAGTTGAGGACGCGCGTCGGCAGCGCCGAGGTCTTGCGCGACCACAAGGAAATCCCGCTGAGTGTGCACGTCGAGAGTATACGCTTAGGAGTGGAGAGGTTGGAGATTGGGCGGGAGAGGGCGAGGGAGTTGGAGAGGAGCCACGTTAGGAGGGTCATTGATGGTGGTGGTGAGGGAGCCGAAGGCCGGATGTTGGTTGATGGATGATGGGTGCTATTCGCGCGAGTCTGGTCGCTGTCGTCAAAAGGTCAGGGCATGCTGGCGTATACACCGTAGTCATGGTTGCAGTAGTTACAAAGAGAACGAAATGCCCGAGAATTCACAAGATCGAGCGATTCCTCGGCTTCTGAGATTTCTTTTGCGCGTTTCGGAAGCCAAAGAGTGGCGGTAAGCACCACTCGGCTTCTCTACGGCACACGCGGCATAAATCCTGATCTCCTCTCCGTGTACCAGCCTGTATTGCCCACAAAAGAAAAGGGGTATCCGCGATGAAAAAAGAAAATTCCAAGAATTCAGCCCTCATTCACGACACGCCATCGTTGGTGAAAGTAAAATGAAAATGTTCTGCATTGTGGTCTAGACCATCTGAGCAGGCCCGACGGCCATAGTGGACCGCCTTCTCATACTCGGCGCCCTCTTGTTGTGGGCATCTTCCTCCTCAGCCCAAGACAGCGTTTCGGAGGGAAGCAAGATTGCACGATCGATGGCGACGGGCAGGCCGCGGTGCCGGCCACGCAACATGACGGCACACAGGATGAGCTTGCTGCCCTTGTGCCAGGCGCCGCAGAAGCTGTAGGCGTTCCAGGGCACGCCGACGCTGATGCCGACGGTGCCGTAGGCGGAGACGACTTCGAAGAGGATGTTGAAGATGGAGAAGACGACGGGGTCGCGCTCGATCTGCGAGGTTTCGATGATGGAGATGAAGAGCACGGCGAGCGCGAGCCACCAGAGGTCGTGGCCCAGTTGGCCACGCAGTTGCTGGCGGATAAAGTCGGGTCGGGTCCAGCTTCCTTGCTGCGGTTTCCCGTGCGCCATGGTCATGGTGCGCTTTAGGCCGCCGATCAGGTCTGAGGGCTTCTTGTCTGCCGTTGTAGCTTCCTCGCTTTGTGCAGGGAGGTCTTCGGCGAAGACGCCGAGGGAGCGCTCTTCGTACACGTTGGTGTTTCTGATCGTCATGGTGACTGGGAAGGCTGACACGTACATCATGAGCACGTAGAGGATAAGGAGGCCTGGTCGTAAGCCTGAAATACTGACGACGTAGAAGCCGCCAGCGCGTACAGCGAAAGCCTGGAACAACCCGTCGAGGACCCGGTAGTGGGGTGCAATTGCATCAGTGGTTGGGTTCCCAATGTTCAGGATCTCGAACGCAATCCAATCGAGACCATTCAGAAGGACCAGTGAAAGAACAAGCCACCATGTCTGCGATGCTGGAAAAAGATTCGTATATACTCTTCGGGGGTGGTCCAAGATGAAAGTCAGAATCCGACGCCTTTCCTGCCACTTTATCGATGGATTAGATTTTGAGATGCATTTCTTCATCGTCCAAACGATCAGCCGCAGGAACGGCGGAAAGCAAGTATTGCCAGCAAGAATCAACAAGCTCAGCGTCAGCAAGGAATAGTAGCTTGTCTGTAAGGCCACCGCGTTTGCATCCAACAAAGCCATACCGGAATTGTTGAAGGCGCTAACAGCGAAGAAAGCACCCGTCCAAAAGGCATTGAGTCCTGACCGCAGGTCAGTAGGAACAACACGACAACCCCGGGAAGCTTACCATTGGTCTCGGCGGTACTAGAACGGTTGTTCTTCAACCATGCACCCATCCCCATGACGCCTAGTAGCTGCCACAGCACAAAATATATAGGCACAATCCATGACAAGAAACATATAGCATCGTACTCGATACCACCTAGCTTCCTTCGCTCTTTTTCACTTAGGTGATGGAACTGACTGTTTCGTCCGATATAGCCGTTGACGGTCTCCAAGTGTTTGTCAAGTCCAAGCGCGGGTCCACCTCTTTTACTTGTATCATATCGAAGGGACAGTCTTCCCTCGTTTTCGGGATACAAAACAGGCTGAGCGTTTTTGGGGTGATTAATCAAGCTGTGAGCGCCAACTCCACTGCCGTCGAAGAGTCTAGTGTGGGTCCGACGTAAAACCGCTGGAGCATTCGCAGGTTTTTGAACTTCATGAGCGTCAGAATTGAACCGAATGTGCCCAGCATCTCCCTCTACTACAGCCTCTGTGCCGCTGATACCAGTGGCTAAAGCAGGGCTTGGCGAATCATCATCGTCATGAGCAAAAGGTCTACCATCGGCTTGCGGTGAGAAATTGTATTCGCTGTCAGGGAGCGGATCTTTGATGGCTTGCCCACGTACGGCACCTGACGCGACGGCGTCTTCTCGGCGACCACCCGCGCTAGGCGCCCGTCTAGAAAGAGAGAAGGTGAGCACCCGTGGCCGGAGCTGTCTTTTTCTTTTGCGCTCAGCCAATGCTTCCAGCTGTTTCTCGAATGCATTCTTGCGAACGTGTAGTATCGCACTAGAGACGAATATTGCCGAACCGAGCATTATCAGCAAGAACAGAATGATTTGTTGCCAGGTGTTTCTGAGCATGGTCAATAGTGTGCTGGGAAATAGGATTAGACATCACGAACAGCTCGGACAGGTTGACGGTATTGAGGCCCGCCTCAGTCATCGCGGAAACGCAGAGAAATAAGCTGTCTGTGTATGAAACGCTTCTGAACGGCGTGGATGAACCCCAGAAGATGACCGAAGAAAGGAGACACATTGTACCGAAGTAGGCGTAGTGTAACGTGACGAAAGAGACGTCTGGCAGATGGGGACGAACATGACGGTTGAGTACTTCGAGGACTCTATGGGGAAGCTTTTATTCAAGTCGTTGCAAGATGGTCTTGCTTTCCGAAAGGTCTACATAGACTTCAGCGCTGTACGAAGGTAAGACGCCGATTCGTACCAGCCATCATGAGAGTCGAGCTGGACAGCATCAACTTTAATACTTCACCGGTGGCCAGCCTCCATGGCGCGTATTGTCAACACCAAGGGCGACGTTCGTATTGAGAATGACGTTTCAACCTGATGCGATGTGTATGTAGGCAGATGCAAAAGACGGACTGGAGAAGGAGACAAAAGCATCAAAAGCTGAGGAGCGAGATCGATGCCAAGACATCGGGCGCTTCGTCCAGAACTTGGACGTGAACGCCATACCAGGTACCTAGGCGTGCTAGGTACATAGGCTCGGGATAGTGCCTTGAATACCTGGCCCTGTTAACTATCTGCCAGCCTAGCTAGTTTTGAATACCTTTAAAGATCTTCGTCGTGCTGCTGTGTGTTTATTGACGTAGATTGTCGAGTTCTACGTGGGATGCTACTCGGACACAGCATATCTTCGGTAGTTCGTGCTGCAAGCATAAGGAGAGTATCAGCACAATAAAGTGTAAGAATGAATCTTCTGTGCTA
>Ga0210040_10005660_pt1 | contig 15842 bp, 15 predicted proteins | sample CryGeyCG12114_NA_FD_185462 | JGI IMG/M metagenome (GOLD analysis project Ga0210040, IMG submission 185462) | Groundwater microbial communities from aquifer - Crystal Geyser CG19_WC_8/21/14_NA (SPAdes) (version 2) | ecosystem: Environmental > Aquatic > Deep subsurface > Groundwater | place: USA... | reverse complement strand
GATGCGATCGGCTTTCAAAGCCGAAGCGTGCCCGTTGCAACGCTGCTGGGCGGCATCGCTGGCGCCGCACTTGGTTTCCTGATGCAGGTCGCCACCAATCTCGATTACCCGCTATGGATCGGCGGCCGGCCGCTGATCGCTGTGCCCGCCTTCCTGATGATCACGTTCGAGATGCTGGTGCTGGGAGCAGTGCTGGCCGGCATCGGCACGATGTTCGTCGCCAACCGCCTGCCGCGCCTCAACCATCCTTTGTTCGATGCCGACGACTTCCGCTTCGAATCCGACGACCGCTTCTTCCTCGCCATCTTCGCGGACGAGCAGTTCGACCGCAACGAAGCGGGCAAGGCATTGGCGGCGCTAGAGCCGAGGGCGATCATCGACGTGCCGGGAAAGCCGCTGCGGTGAGGCACCTCGCCTGTCTCCTGCCCCTGCTGGCGGCGGCCTGCGACCAGGACATGGTGCAGCAGTCGCGCTACGACGTCTACGAGCGCGCCGAGCTGTTCCCGCACGACATGGCGATGCAGCCTCCACCGGAGGGCACCGTCGCCCGCGACCAGCCGCAGCGCCTCGCCGCCACCGAGCGCCCGCCGCTCACTCGCGCCCTGCTGGAGCGGGGGCGGGAGCGATATTCGATCTACTGCTCTGTCTGCCACGGCGAGTTCGGGCGAGGCGACGGCCCGGTGGTGGAGCGCGGCTTCCCCCAGCCGCCGAGCTATCTGGAGCCACGCCTGGTCGCCGCCCCCGCCTCGCATTTCTACGAGGTCATCACCGACGGCTACGGCGTGATGTATTCCTATGCCGACCGCGTTCCGCCGAGCGACCGCTGGGCCATCGCCGCCTATATCCGCGCGCTGCAGACCGCGGGAGAGGCGCCTGATGCTCGCTAGGGCAACCCAGCAGGAGCGGCGGCTGGCGCTGGTCGGCGCGGTGCTGGCGGCGCTGGCGCTGGCAATGGCGCTGGTCTGGCCGAAGGAGGCGCTGACCGGTTGGCTGTGCGCGGTCTTCGCCCTCTTCGCCATCCCGGCAGGGGCGCTGCTGTTCCAGATGATAATGCGCCTGATCCCCGGCGCCTGGGGAGAAGAACTGCGCCTCACGTGCGAGGCCGCCGCGCTGCTGGTCCCGCTCGGCGCCATTGCCTTTCTCCCGGTGCTGCTGGGCGCAGGCATCATCTATCCCTGGGCCAGCCGGGCGCCGATCTCCGCCTTTCAGGGGGCGTGGATGGGGGTGGTGCCGTTCGCGATCCGCACGATCCTGTGGTTCGCCTTCCTGTTCTACGCAGCGAAGCTCATGCGCGGACGTCGATCCACCGCGACCGTCGCCGCGGCGGGGCTGGTGCTGTTTCCGGTGCTCGGCTCGCTGGTCGGGATCGACTGGCTGATGACGCTGTCGCACGATTTCGCCTCGTCCGGGTTCGGGCTGCAGATGCTGATCCTGATCGCGGTGATCGCTTTTGCCGCGATGCTGCTGTTGCGCCTCTCCATCGGCCGGCCCCCCTTTCGCCCCAGTGTGTTGGGCGGGCTGCTGCTTACGCTTTTGCTGCTGTGGGCCTACCTGCAGTTCCTGCCGTTCTTCATCCTCTGGTCGAGCAACCTGCCTCCCGGCGCCCGCTGGATCGAGGCGCGCGCAAGCCTCGGCTGGGACGCGGCGGAGTGGACCTTCGGCCTGCTCGGCGGCGTGCCGCTGCTGATCCTGCTGTTCGCCCGCTTCCGCCACGACCCGCGCTGGTTGCGCTGGCTGGCGGCGTCGGTGCTGCTGGGAAAGCTGGTGGAGATCGCCTGGTTCGGCCTGCCCGAAGCCGGGGCGCCGGCGGTGCTCGCCTACCTGCTCGCGCTCGCCGGACTCGGAGCGTTGGCGGCAGCAGCTCTGCCGTTGGCCCTGCGCCACCGTGTCGCCGCTCGCCTGCCGAGGGAGGCAAGCGCATGACCCGCGAGCTTCATGCCGAGACCGATGTCCAGCGCGCGGAACATGCGGAGCAAATCTCGCCTGAGGCGCGCGAGCGCGGGTACGAACCCCGCGACGCACCCGCCCGCAAGGTGGCGCTTGGGGCTGCCGCCTTGTTCAGCCTGATGCTGGTCGGGCTGCTCGTCGCCGGCCTGCTGCTGGCCTGGCTGCGCGGCCAGTCGCCCGAGCCCGCACCCCCGTTCGCGGGCACCCAGCCTGCACCGCCCCCGCCGCGCCTGCTCACCACCGAGGTGCCCCCGCTCGGACCGCCCCTGCACATTCCAGCCGCCGGGCGCAGCGCTCCGCCTGCCCTCAAGGCAGCGATGCGGCGGGTGGAGGAGGCCGGCTGGGGCGAGAGCCTCCCGCCGCCGTCTCCGCAGCAGGTGGCGCGTGAGCATCGGAGCGACGCGCAGTGATGCTCCGCGCAATCCTCCTCGTCCTCCTCGCCGCCTTCGCCGGACCAGTCGCTGCGCAGGACCCGTTCAACCCCTTCGGCCTCGCGACCATCGACGAGCGGCCCGGCGCCCGCATCCCGATGGACCTCGCCTTCACCGATGCGTCCGGCCGGCGGACGACGCTGCGGGAGATCGGCGGCGGCAAGCCGATCCTGCTCGCCCCGGTGCTGCACGATTGCCCGAATCTGTGCGGCGTCACGTTGGCAGGGCTGGCCGACGCCATCGCAGCCCAGCCGCACCGGCCGGGGAAGGACTTCGCCGTCGCCGCCTTCGGCATAGACCCGCGCGAGGATGCAAATGCCGCAGCCCGCGATCTGACCCGCTTGCAACGCGCTTCCGGTGCCGATGCAATCGCGCCGATTTCCGCACTCGTCGGCGATGATGGCAGCATCCACGCGGTCACCGACGCGCTCGGCTTCCGCTACGCTTGGGACGATCGGATCGGGCAATACGCCCATGTCGCCGCGGTCGCGGTCCTCACCCCGGACGGGCGATTGTCGAGCTGGCTCTACGGCCTCGCCCCCCAGCCGCAGGCGGTAAGGCAGGCGATTGCCGCTGCGGCGGAGGGGCGGACCGGGAGCTGGGCCGACCAACTCCTGCTGCTCTGCTACCACTACGATCCCGCGACCGGCCGCTACACCCCGGCGATCGAGACAATCCTGCGCATCGCCGCCGCCCTGACAGTCGTCGGCCTGGCTGTCCTGCTGTGGCGCCTGAGGAGGCGGCCGGCATGATCGGCGGCCTCGACCTGCTGCCGGAGCAAGCCTCTCGCCATGCCGCGAAGCTGGACCTTCTGTTCGGAAGCTTCGGTGCGCTGGTGGCGCTGCTGACCCTGCCGGTGTTCGTGCTGATGGTGCTCTTCGCGATCCGCTATCGCACCACTCATGAGGTCAATCGCGAGCACGCCGAGAACCACAACCTCTGGATCGAGCTGTCCTGGTCGATCATCCCGTTCCTGCTGACGGTAGCCTTCTTCGTCTGGGCGACCTCGCTCTATTTCGACCTGCGCACGCCCCCGCCCGGCGCGTACACGATCAACGTCGTCGCCAAGCAATGGATGTGGAAGTTCCAGCATCCTGACGGAACGGCGGAGATCAACGAACTGCACGTGCCCGCGAACACCCCGGTGCGGCTGGTGATGACCTCGCGCGACGTGATCCACAGCCTCTATTTCCCGGCGCTGCGCATCAAGCAGGATGTGCTGCCCGGCCGCTATACCGAGCAATGGTTCGAGGCGGACGGCCCTGGCACCTACCCGCTGCGCTGCGCGGAGTTCTGCGGGACCGACCACAGCGTGATGGGGGGGCAGCTGATCGTGATGAACCCGGGCGACTACGCGCAATGGCTCGAAGACGAAGGCAGCTTCGGCACCAGCGCGACGCTGACGCAGCAGGGGGAGCGATTGTTCCGCGATCTCGGCTGCAGCGGCTGCCATGGCCCAGCCTCTGCGGTGAAGGCGCCCGATCTTGCTGGCGTGTTCGGCCGTCCGGTCGGCCTCAGCGACGGCTCGGTGGTGCTGGCGGACGAGCAGTACCTGCACGATTCGATTCTGCTGCCGAACAGCCAGGTGGTCGGCGGCTATCCCCCGATCATGCCGACCTACGGCAACCTTATCGAGCCTGAGCAGGTGAACGCGCTGGTCGCCTACCTCAAGCTGCTCGATCAGCCCGAAGGCATCGCCGAATGATCGCCGCCGCCATCGACGTCGAGCGGGAGCCGGAGGATGTCGAGCACACCAGCTACCTGCGCGCCGGCTATTCGCTGCGATCGTGGTTCTTCACCACCGACCACAAGCGGATCGCGATCCTCTACCTGTTCTCGATCAGCTTCTTCTTCGCCATCGGCGGCGTCGCGGCGGCGCTGATCCGGCTGGACCTGCTGACCCCCGCGCCGGACCTGCTGAGCAACGAGGGCTATAACCGCGCCTTTTCGCTCCATGGGATCATCATGGTCTGGTTCTTCCTGATCCCCTCCATCCCCAATACCTTCGGCAACTTCCTCATTCCCCTGATGATCGGCGCGCGCGATCTCGCCTTTCCGCGGCTGAACCTGCTGAGCTGGTATATCTACATCTTTGCCGGCCTGTTGACGCTGGCGGTGGTGCTGGGGGGAGGGGTGGACACCGGCTGGACCTTCTACACCCCGCTGACGACCATGTACGCCAACGGCATGGTTGTGATGACGGTGATTGCCGTCTTCATCAGCGGCTTCTCCACCATCCTCACCGGCCTCAACTTCATCGTCACCATCCACAAGCTGCGCGCGCCGGGGATGACCTGGGGGCGGCTGCCGCTGTTCGTCTGGTCCCACTACGCCGTGTCGCTGATCTTCGTGCTGGCAACGCCGGTGCTGGCGGTGACGCTGCTGCTGGTCGCGGCCGAGCGGCTGTTCGGCATCGGCGTGTTCGACCCGAGCCTGGGCGGCGATCCGCTGCTGTTCCAGCACCTGTTCTGGTTCTACAGCCACCCGGCCGTCTACATCATGGTGCTGCCGGCGATGGGGGTGATGAGCGAGCTGATCACCTCGGCCGCGCACAAGCAGATCTTCGGCTACTGGTTTGTCGCCTTCGCCTCACTGGCGATCGCGGTGATCGGGTTCCTGGTGTGGGGCCACCACATGTTCGTCTCAGGCCAATCGATCTACGCCAGCGCGGTGTTCTCCTTCCTCTCGCTGGCGGTGGCGGTGCCTTCCGCGATCAAGGTCTACAACTGGACGGCGACGCTCTACAAAGGCGACATCGACCTCAGCGCGCCGCTGCTGTTCGCGATGGGCTTCATCGTGCTGTTCGTCGCCGGCGGGCTGACCGGGCTGATGCTGGCCATGCTGGCGATCGACGTGCACGTGCACGACACCTACTTCGTGGTCGCCCACTTCCACTACATCATGGTCGGCGGGACGGTGACGGCGTTCTTCGGCGCGCTGCACTATTGGTGGCCGAAGATCACCGGGCGCATGTATCACGAGGGGCTGGCGCGGATCGCCGCGATCACCATCCTCGTCGGCTTCAACCTCACCTTCTTTCCGCAATTCGTGCTGGGATACAGGGGGATGCCGCGCCGCTACCACGTCTATCCGGAGGAGTTCCAGGTGCTCCACGTGCTCTCCTCGGCCGGCGCCGGGCTGCTGGCGTTCGGCTACCTGATGCCGCTGTTCTACCTCGTCTGGTCGCTGTTCCGGGGGAGCCTCGCCCCGGCCAATCCTTGGGGCGCGACGGGGCTCGAATGGACCACCTCCTCGCCCCCGCCCAAGCACAATTTCACCGAGCAGCCGGTGGTGGAGCGCGGCCCGTATCACTACCCGCTGAAGCATCCGGCGAGCCGCGGCCATGGCTGAGCAGCGCGCCCTGCACGAGCCGTTTCACGAGGCGGAGCGGCAGGAGGAGGCGGACCGGCTGGGCATGCTGGTCTTCCTCGGCAGCGAGGCGATGCTGTTCGGCGGGATCTTCGCCGTCGCGATGGCGCTGCGGCTGCTGCACCCGCAGGACTACATCGCCGCGTCGAGCCAGATGAAGCTGTGGCACGGGACGCTGAACACCGCCGTGCTGCTCACCTCCAGCCTGATGGCGGCGCTGGCGGTGGAGGCGGCGCGCGGCGGAAGCCCCCGCTGGGCCGGGCGCGCGCTGTGGAGCGCCGTGGCGCTGGGCCTGCTGTTCCTCGGCATCAAGGGGCACGAATACTGGCTCGAATATCGCGAGGGCGCGATCCCCGGCCTTGCCAACGCCCATGTCGGCAGCGCCTTCGAGCAGCTGTTCATGAACCTCTACTGCGCCGCGACCGGGCTGCACGCGCTGCACCTGATCGGCGGCATGGTCCTGCTCGCCATCGCCGCGCTGAAGCGGAGCGCGAGGGAAGACCGGCAGGCGGTGCTGATCGGCAACGTGGCGCTGTACTGGCACCTGGTCGATCTCGTCTGGGTGTTTCTCTACCCGACGCTCTATCTCGCTGGGGCCGGCCAGTGACCGCCGGGGTGCTACGGCTGCTGCTGGTCTGGCTTGCGCTGATGCTGCTGCTGGCGGCGACGCTCGGCGCGGCCTTCCTGCCGCTGGGTGCGGCGAAGCCCTGGATCGGCTACGTCCTCGCCGCGGGCAAGGCGGGCCTGATCCTGTGGTTCTTCATGGACATGCGCGGGGAAGGCGGGCTGATGCGGCTCGCCACCGGCGCGGCGCTGTTGTGGATCCTCTTCATGCTCTGCCTCATCGGAGCGGACTATCTCACCCGCGCGATGCCGGGCTGAACGCTCGCGTCGTCCGACCCTGCGAGAGAATGCCGGGAGAGGGCCGCACGCATGATCGGGAGCAGGGCGGGTCCTCGGTTGTTCTTGCGGAATGCTGTTCGACAATCTCCAGGGGCTCGCCCGCGTCGCGATCATTTCGCTCCTGAGCTACGCCTCGCTGGTGCTCGTGCTGCGGCTGGCGGGGAAGCGGGCGCTTGCCAAGCTAAACGCGTTCGACCTTGTGGTGACCGTTGCCCTCGGCTCCACCTTCGCGACGGTGCTTCTGACAAAGGACGTGGCTTTCGCGGAAGGTGTTCTCGCGTTCGCGATGCTGGCGATCCTGCAATGGGGCATCTCCCGCGCATCGGTGGCCTGGCCGCGCTTTGCCGATGCCGTCCGCAATGAGCCAACGCTCCTGGTCGACCAAGGCCAATACCGGCGGGCCGCGATGCGGTCGGAACGGATCACCGAGGGGGAGGTCGAATCAGCCATCCGGAACTCAGGGATCGGCCGGTTGCAGGATGTCGCCGCGGTCGTGCTGGAGACGGACGGGAGCCTGAGCGTCATCGGCACAACCGACGGAGAGCTGGACCTGCTCTCCAAGCTCCGCCGATGAGCTTGCCCGCGTACCGGCTCCCGGGCGGACTAGGGGATCACACGTAAAGCCAGGTGAGCACGGCGGACGCAGTCAGGACAACCCCGATCACCAGCGGTGCGCCCATCCGCGCATAGTCGGTGAAACGGTATCCGCCCGGTCCCATCACCAGCATGTTGTTCTGGTGACCGATCGGGGTGAGGAAATCGGACGACGCCCCCACAAGCACTGCGAGCAATGCCGCATTCGGCGCGATCCCCAGCAGCATCGCCATGTCGATCGCCAGCGGCCCCATGATGATCGCGGTCGCCACGTTGTTGAGGAAGATCGACAGCAGCAGGGTCGCGCTGCAGATCGCGGCAAGGATGAGGAACAGCGGCGCGCTCGATAGACCATCGCTGAGCACGCTCGCCACCACTGCCGCGGCCCCGCTGGTCTCGAAGCTCTGCCCGACCGGGATCATGGCCCCGAGCAGGATGATGACGCTCCAGTCGATCGAGCGGTACGCTTCGTCTCCCGGGATCAGGCGGAACAAAGCCAGCGCCGCGGCCGCGCCGAGGAAGGCGATCCCGGGCGAGACTCCGCCCAGCACGATCGCCAGGATCGTCAGCCCGAAGATCGAGATCGTGGCTGCGGCCTGCCTCGGGTTCACGGATACCCGGTCGAGCCGATCAATCTCGAGCAGCCGGGCACTCGGCAGGAAGTTCGCCAGGTCGGCCGGGGAGCCGCGCATGAACAGCTGGTCGCCCGCGGCGATCTGCATGCGCGCCAGAGGCACCCGCAGGCGCGCGGCGCGAGGTCCGGCGGCGACCACCGAGAGCCGGCCTCCGCTTCGCGTCGTCACCGCGTCATAGCCTTGCCCGATCAGGAAGGATCCATGCCCCACCACCACGCGCGCGGTGATCCAGTCGCTCCGGCTCGAAGCCGGTGCATCCGAATGCAGCCCGGTGGCCTGCGCCACGATCCACTGGTTGCTGCGGGAGAGGACGAGCAGCCGGTCGCCTGCGTGCGGGCGGTCTCCCGGCGGAAGCTCCCCTTCGCGGAAGCGCGCCAGCACGCGCGCTCCCGCCGATCGCAGGGCCGACGATACCGCCTCCTCGTCCAGATCGGTGGGCATGGTCAGTTCGTACACGCGCCACGGCGGCCGCGATCGCCTCTCCGCCGAGGAGCGGACCGGCAGCAGCCGCCAGCCGGCAAGACCGAGATAGGCGACGCCAACGACCGTGACGGCAATCCCCACGGGCGCCATCGTGAAGAACCCGAACGGCGCGCCCAGCACCTGCTCGCGCATGGAGGAAAGGATCAGGTTTGCCGGGGTGCCGATCAAGGTGGTCATCCCGCCCAGGATCGTCGCAAAGGCAAGCGGCATGAGGGTCGCTGCGGGGGACATGCGGGCGGAACGGGCGATCTCGGTCGCCAGCGGCATCGTGATCACGAGCGCGGCGATGTTGTTCATGAAGGCAGAGAGGATCGCGCCCACGGTCAGCAGGGCGATCATGCGCAGCGTGAACGGCGCCCGTGCCGGGATCGCCACTCGCGCGATGCCTGCCGCGACCCCGCTCAGCTCGACCGCTCGTCCCACGACCAGAACCGCGGCGACCGCGACGACCGCCGGGTCCGAGAACCCGAGCAGCGCCTCGCCCGGCGGCACCAGGCCGAGAAGCAGGCACGCCGCCAGCGCGAGCAGCGCCACCAGATCGTGCCGCACCCGCTCGGAGACGAACAGGACGAGCGTGACGAGCAGCACCGCCGCCGACAGCACAGCGTCACTCATCGGGCGGCCTGACAGGATCGAGACCGCCGCGGGCGGCGAGGAGGAGCGACATGGACGGCGCTGTATCGAGGATTGCCGCGGATGTCCCTAGCCTGCGTGCGGGTGCCGTCATGGGGGGTGACCTGCTCGCTGTTCCGGTTGGCTCCTGTGCATCGGCCCTGCTCGCGAGTCATGGGTTCTGCACTAGTAGCGCCAAGGCTGCAGAGGCCAGCTGTCAGCCGCCCTGGCGCGCGAGCAGGCCGGTCGCGAGCAGGTCAACTGTCTGGCGCTGGACGCCGCCGCCTCGAAGAATAAAGTCACCGTCGATCGCGAGCGGCGCCGCGCGATCCTCACCGCTCGTGCGGTCGAAGAAGCGACGCTCTATGCCTAGACCGATATCAGGCGGCAGATCAGCGATTCCGAGTCGGACCAGCGCGACCGCTCGAATCCGCCCGTGTGGCATATCCTCGCCTCCGACCCCGTCGAGGCCGGTCTCAACAGCGAAGGCCACCGCCCGCCGGACCTCCCGCTAGGCCAAGCCGCGAACCAACCTACCGCGGGTGCTGCGCGGCCCCTTGGAGGCGGTCGGAGCGCTCCGACGGCTGTAGGCTCAGCGCCGTTCTCTCCCTCCGCCAAACGGCGCGGCACCGGCTTGGCGCGGCGCAGTTGGGATGGAGTTCTCCGGGCGCGCGAGCAGCGACTACCGCGGCAGCCGGCACCGCCGGCATGATCATCGCCCGCTTGAGCGCCGGAGCAGGGCCGCATCACCCCGCTGGTCAGCAGCGTGAAGGTCGTCGGGGATGCTCCTGGAATGAGCGGCAGACGGTAGCAGCTCAGCCGGCAGGATGCCCGCAGAGCAGCCGCCGCCGTCTGTAACCTCGGGAGCTGCCATCCCGGGCGACGCGAGTGCGCCGGCGAAGGGCTTACTCCTGGATGGCCGCCCGTGCGTCCTGACCGTCACCTTCGGGAGCGGCGATGATCGTCTGGGTGGTGGCGCCCTTGTCGACGGTAAAGGTCTCGGTGTCGCCCACGGAGGAGCGGATGCCGGGTGCGGCTTCTCCGGCGCGGCCAAGGGCGCTCGCCTCGATCGCGCTGCGCTGCGCGGGCCCACCGAACAGCGCCTCCAGCGCCTGCTGGCTGGCCGTGCCTTCGGACGGCCGCGGCGCGCCGGGGCTCGGCGGGACCAGCTCGAAATCAGGCGGGATGACCAGCGGCGCCTGCCGCTGCACGGCAAACTCGTCGGGCCGCTCCCGGTTCAGCAGGCCGGTGCTCCCGCAGGAAGCGAGCAGCGCCGCGCCGGCTGCCAGCAGCAGCGGGGTGCCGATCCGGCCAATCGAAGGACGAGAGAAGGTGCGCATCAGGAAATCTCCGCGGAATTGTCCGCTTGGCTGTCGCTGTGGTTCGGGCGCGGTTTCTCGCGCATGAACAAGGATCGGACAAGGATGATCACCACGCCGATGGTGATCGCGGCGTCGGCGAGATTGAAGATCAGGAAGGGCCGGAAGCTGCCGAAATGCAGGTCCGCATAATCGATCACATAGCCGTAGAGGGCCCTGTCGCGGATATTGCCCAGTGCGCCGCCCAAAATCAGCGCCAGCGGGGCGATATCGCCCAGCAGCCGCTCGCGCATCATCCAGATGGTGACGGCCAGCGCGATCAGGCCCGTCACCGCCACCAGGACCCAGCGCGTCTCGTCCGAAGTGGCGCTGAACAGGCCGAGCGAGACGCCGGTGTTCTCCGTCCAGGTGAGGTCGAAGATCGGCAGCAGTTCGATGTGCCGCACCTCCTGCAGGCGCAGCGGGCCAGTCATCAGCCCCTTGATCGCCTGGTCGAGGACGAAGATCACGAAGGCGATCACCAGTCCCAGCAGGCGATGGCGCGAGACGCGGGTCATGCGGGGTCCAGCTCGGCGACGGCGTCATCGCAGCGGGCGCACAGCGCGCCGTCGTCCGACACTTCCGGCAGCAGGCGCCAGCAGCGGCCGCACTTGGCATCGTCGCTCTTGCGCACGCTCACCTGGTCGCCCTCGCTGCGGGTGACCGCGCCGGTAATGAACAGAGCGGCCAGCTCCGCATCGGAAACCCCTACCGGCACTGCGGCGGCAGGCACGATGACCTCCGCCTCCAGGCTGGAGCGGACGATCTTTTCCCGCCGCAGCGGCTCGATCGCCTCCAGCACCCGCTCCCGCAGCAGGCGCAGCGCTGCCCAGCGCTCGCCATCAGCCGGAACCTCGGGCAGCTCGGGCCATTCGAGCAGGTGCACGCTGCCGGCGTCGGGATAGCGGGTGCCCCAAACCTCCTCGGCCGTGAACACCAGCACCGGCGCGGCGTAGCGCACCAGCGCGTGGAACAGGATGTCGAGCGTGGTGCGATAGGCGCGCCGGCGGGCATCGTCCGGCGCATCGCAATAGAGGCTGTCCTTGCGGATATCGAAGAAGAAGGCCGAAAGGTCCTCGTTGCAGAACTCTTGCAAGGCCCTTGTATAGGCGTTGTAATCGAAGTCCACGACCGCCTGCCGCAGCGTCCGGTCCAGCTCCCCCAGCAGCGCGAGCATATAGCGCTCCAGCTCCGGCATCGCTTCCGGCCCGACCCGCTCCGCCTCGCTGAACCCGTCCAGCGCGCCGAGCAGGTAGCGGAAGGTGTTGCGCAGCTTGCGGTACTGGTCGGCGACACCCTTGAGGATCTCCGGCCCGATCCGGTGGTCCTCGGTGTAGTCGACCGACAGCGCCCACAGCCGGATGATGTCGGCGCCATTGTCGCGCATCAGGTCCAGCGGGCTGATCGTGTTGCCCTTGGACTTGGACATCTTCTCGCCCTTGCCGTCCATGGTGAAGCCATGGGTCAGCACCGCCTTGTAGGGCGCACGGCCCCGGGTGGCGCAGCTTTCGAGCAGCGAGGACTGGAACCAGCCGCGATGCTGGTCCGACCCTTCGAGGTACAGGTCCGCTGGCGGACCTTCATAGCTGGCAGGCCGGGTCAGTGCCGGCCAGCGGCCGCTCTCCAGCACGAAGGCGTGGGTCGACCCCGAATCAAACCACACGTCCAGGATGTCGGTGATCTTCTCGTAATCGCCCGCGTTATACTCGGCACCGAGCAGCTCGTCGGCCGGAGTGTCGTACCAGGCATCCACCCCGCGCTCCCGCACGGCATCGACGATGCGGCGGTTGACGAGCGGGTCCGCCAGATACTCGCCGCTGTCGCGATGGACAAACAGGGTGATCGGCACGCCCCAGGCACGCTGGCGGCTGAGCACCCAATCGGGCCGCCCCTCCACCATGGAGCCGATGCGGTTGCGCCCCTTCTCCGGCACCCAGCGCGTCTCGGCGATCGCCTTCAGCGCGGTCTCCCGCAACGTCATCCCGGCGGAAGCGGGAGTGTCGTTCCGGGGCTGGTCCATCGGCACGAACCATTGCGGCGTGCAGCGGAAGATGACCTTGGCCTTCGAGCGCCAGCTGTGTGGATAAGAGTGTTTATAATCTGCGGATGCGCTGAGGAGACCGCCCGCCTCGCGCAGGTCGGAGCAGATCGGCCCGTCCGGCGCGTTGAACTTCGGGTTGATGACGGAGGCGTTGCGCTCATCGTTGCGCGGCAGCCACGGCCAGTCGGCGCGGTAGCGGCCATCCCCCTCGACCACGAACAGCGGGCGCAGCGGCAGCTTGGGCGTGCCGAGCCGGTCGGCATAGTCGCGGCACAGCTCGAAATCGTCCTCGCCATGGTCCGGCGCCATGTGGACGAGGCCGGTGCCGCTGTCGGTGGTGACGAAGCTGCCCGGCAGCATTGGGCGCGGTTCGGCGAAGAAGCCGCCGAGATGGTGCATCGGGTGGCGGACGAGGGTGCCGGCGAGGTCGGAGCCTTTGTAAACTCCATCGTACTCAACTGATACGCCTGTGTCGTCGGCACCAGCCGCGATGGCTGGCAATCCGATCCGAGCAGCAAAGGCGCTATAGAGCTCGGTGGCGATCAGGGCAGCTTTGATGCCGCGTGGATGACCTTCGATGTTGAGAAGGATGTACTCAACCTCCGGCCCATACGCCAAGGCCTGGTTCACCGGGATCGTCCACGGCGTCGTCGTCCAGATCACCGCGTGTGCGCCGACCAGCTCCGGGATCGGCGACTCCACGATCTCGAACGCCACGTCGATCTGCGTCGAGACGATATCCTCGTACTCGACCTCCGCCTCGGCCAAAGCGGTCTTCTCCACGGGCGACCACATCACCGGCTTGGCGCCGCGATAGAGCTGGCCGCTTTCGGCGAACTTCAGCAGCTCGCCCACGATGGTCGCCTCCGCCTGGAAGTCCATCGTGAGGTAAGGGTGGTCCCAGTCGCCGAGGCCGCCGAGGCGCTTCAGCTGCTCGCGCTGCACGTCCACCCAGTGGGCGGCATAGGCGCGGCATTCGGCGCGGAACTCGGCCGGCGGGACCTGGTCCTTGTCGAGCTTCTTCTTGCGGTACTGCTCCTCGACCTTCCACTCGATCGGCAGGCCGTGGCAGTCCCAGCCGGGCACGTAGGGCGCATCCTTGCCCAGCAGCGTCTGCGTGCGGATCACCATGTCCTTCAGCACATGGTTCAGCGCATGGCCGATATGCATGTCGCCATTGGCGTAGGGCGGGCCATCGTGGAGGATGAACTGCTCGCGCCCGGCACGTGCGGCGCGCACCTGGCCGTGCAGGTCCTCTGCCTGCCAGCGGGCGAGGATCTGCGGCTCCTTCTGCGGCAGGCCGGCCTTCATGGGAAAGTCGGTCTTCGGCAGGAACACGGTGTCGCGGTAGTCGCGCGTGGCGGCACCGTTGCTGGTGGGGGCGTCTGACATCAGGGCCGCGCGCTTAGGATGTTCCTCGCCTCGTCGCAATCCCGCTCCATCTGCGCGGTCAGCGCGTCGATACTGTCGAACTTCTCCTCGGGCCGCAGGAAATGGTGCAGCGCCACCTCGATCTCTCGCCCGTAGAGGTCGCCGGCGAAGTCAAAGAAATACGGTTCCAGCAGTTCGCGCGGCGGATCGAAGCTGGGGCGGATGCCAAGGTTCGCCGCGCCTCTCAGCTCCTCGCCCGTGCCCAGAACTCGGGCGGTGACGGCGTAGATGCCGTAGCGGGGGCGCAGATACTTGCCCATCTCCAGGTTCGCGGTCGGGTAGCCGATCGCCCGCCCGCGCTTGTCGCCATGCTGGACCACGCCGCGAATGGCGAACGGTCGCGTCAGCAGGCGGGTGGCGGCCTCGCAATCGCCCGCCTTCAGCGCGTCACGAATGCGGCTGGAGGAGACGGCGAGGCCGCCTTCCATCACCGGGCCCAGCGCTCGCGCGGCGATGCCATGCTTCGCCCCCTCGCTGGCCAGCAGCGCGACATCCCCGCCGCGCGCCTTGCCGAAGGTGAAGTTCTCCCCCGTCACCACGCCCGCCGCGCCGATCTGGCGGGCGAGCAGATCGCTCACGAACGCCTCGGCCGAGGTCGCGGCGAGCGCATGATCGAAGGCGAAGACCAGCATCGCATCGGCACCGGCGGCGGCGAACAGCTCCTCCCGCTGGGCCAGCGTGGTCAGGCGGAAGGGCGGCAGGTGGGCGGCGAAGTGGCGCACCGGGTGCGGGTCGAAGGTGGCGACGATCGCCGGCCGCCCTTCGCCGCGCGCCCACTCCACCGCCTCCGCCACCACGCGCCGGTGGCCGAGGTGGAAGCCGTCGAAATTGCCGAGCGCCAGGATCGCGCCGCGCAGCGAATCGGGAAGAGGGTCGCGGTGCCCGATTCGGATCAAGCCGCTGCCTCCGCACGCCGCCGCAGCGTGACATAGGCATAGGCCGGCCAGCCGTCCGCCGCCGGATGCTCCTCGCGCGCGACTTCCTGCCATTGCGGGCCGGGCGCCGCCATGATCACATCGCCGCCCGTGTGCTCATGCACCTCGGTAATCTCGAGCGTGGTGGCGAGCGGCATGAACAGCTCGAAGATGTCGGCCCCGCCGATCACCCCGATATCCTCGCCCGCGCACAGCTCCATCGCCTGTTCCATCGTGTGCGCGACCTCGGCGCCGGGCGCGCTCCACCCCTTCTGGCGGGTGAGGACGATATGGCGGCGGCCGGGCAGCAGGCCGGGCAGCGCGTCGAAGGTCTTGCGGCCCATCACCATCGGCTTGCCCATGGTCAGGCGCTTGAAGCGCTTCAGGTCATCGCTGATCTTCCACGGCACGTCGCCATCCTTGGCGATGGTGCCGTCAAGCGCCCGCGCCACCACGAAGATGATCTCCCGTTCCGCCATCCTGCGCTCTCCTGAATACCGGCGCCGATCAGCCGACCTGCGTCACATGCCCCATCTTGCGGCCCTTGCGAATGTCCGCCTTGCCGTAGAGGTGCAGGTGCGCACGGCGGTCGGCCAGCAGCGCGCCGAGCGTGTCCATATCCTCACCGAGCAGGTTGCGCATCACCACCGGCGTGGCGATCCGCGTCGTGTCGCCCAGCGGTAGCCCACAGATCGCGCGGATATGATTCTCGAACTGGCTGGTGAGGGCGCCCTCGATGCTCCAGTGGCCCGAATTGTGCACCCGGGGCGCCATCTCGTTGAACACCGGGCCATCATCGGTGGCGAAGAACTCCAGCGTCAGCACGCCGACGTAATCGAGCGCTTCGGCAACGGCGCGGGCGAGGGCGCGCGCCTCCTCCACCTGCGCCGCGACAGCCGGGCCGGCGGGCAGGGTCGAGCGGGCGAGGATGCCGCCCTCGTGCACGTTCTGCGCCGAATCCCAGAAGCGCAGCTCACCGCTGGCGGTGCGGGCGAGGATGACGGAGAACTCGGCGGAGAAGCGCACCAGCCCTTCGTAGATCAAGCCGCCCTGATCGAGCGGAATGCCTGCAACATCGTCGGCGGAGTTGAGGCGCCACTGGCCCTTGCCGTCATAGCCCTCGC
>Ga0210040_10005659_pt1 | contig 15846 bp, 22 predicted proteins | sample CryGeyCG12114_NA_FD_185462 | JGI IMG/M metagenome (GOLD analysis project Ga0210040, IMG submission 185462) | Groundwater microbial communities from aquifer - Crystal Geyser CG19_WC_8/21/14_NA (SPAdes) (version 2) | ecosystem: Environmental > Aquatic > Deep subsurface > Groundwater | place: USA... | reverse complement strand
GCCCGGGACGGCGCGGACCCTTTGCTCACCGCCGCGAAGATAGGATTGCAGCTCCAGCACGTCCTGCGGAAACTGGTTGTGGTCGGAGGAAAGATTGCGGCGGAGCGCGTAAGCGGCCGCCTGGTCCGTGCCGGGCGCCCGGCCAAGACCAAGGTCGATGCGTCCAGGGTAGAGCGCTTCCAGCGTTCCGAACTGCTCGGCGATGGTCAGCGGCGCATGGTTGGGCAACATGATCCCGCCCGAGCCGATGCGGATGGTGGAGGTCTGCGCGCCGACGAAGGCCAGGGCCACCGCGGTGGCCGCGCTGGCGATCCCGGGCATGCTGTGATGCTCCGCCATCCAGTAGCGCCGGTAGCCGAGCCGCTCGGCTTGAGCGGCAAGGTCGGCGGAGTTGCGAAGAGCATCGCCGGCATCCGATCCATCGGGGATCGGTGCGAGGTCCAGGACTGACAAGGGGATCATGCAACTGAAATGGGGTGGGCGTTGCGCGTTGCAACGGCGTGCCGGTTGCGCCCCACGCGTCACCTCGGCCACAAGACGCCAACCGATCGAACAGGGGGCGGACCGATGAAGAGAATGTTGGCGGCGATTATTGGAGCCGCGCTGACGGCGACCCCCGCGGCGGCGGAGAAGGTGGTGGTTACGGCCGCGCGGATGATCGACGTGCAGACTGGCAGGGTGGTCGACTTCCCGGCCGTGTTCATCGGCGATGACGGCCGCATCACCTCGATCGCCGATTCCCGCACGGTTCGCTGGTCAAGCGAGGTCAGGCATATCGATCTTGGCCAGCGCACGTTGCTGCCCGGTTTCATCGACATGCACGTCCACCTCGACAGTCCGGCCGACATCGGCGGCTATCGCGGCCTCGAGTTCACCGACAGCTTCTTTGGCATGACGGCGGTCGGCAACGCCCGGTCAATGCTGGATGCGGGCTTCACTACCGTTCGCAACGTCGGCTCGCAGAACCGCAACGACGTCGGGCTAAAGCAGGCGATCGAGAATGGCTATGCGATGGGGCCGCGGATCGTTCCGGCCGGCTTCGCGCTTGGCGCGACCGGCGGGCATTGCGACAGCACCTTTCTTCCGCCCAGCCTCGAGAAGGCGGACAAGGAGGAGGGTGTCGCCGACGGCGTCGAGGAGCTGCGCTACCAGGTCCGGCGTCAGCGCAAGTATGGCGCCGAGGTGATCAAGGTCTGCGCCACCGGCGGCGTCTTCTCCCGCAACACCGAGCCGGGTCAGCAGCAGCTCAGCGAGACGGAGCTTCGGGCCATCGCCGACGAAGCGCATCAATGGGGCCTGCGGGTCGCGGCGCACGCCCATGGCGCCGCCGGGATCAAGGCGGCGGTCCGGGCGGGCGTCGACACGATCGAGCATGCCAGCCTGGCCGACGACGAGGGCATCAGGCTGTGCGCCGCGCGCAAGCGGCCCTGCTATTTCTCCATGGATATCTACAACACCGACTACACCCAGGCCGAAGGCAAGAAGAACGGCGTGATGGAGGACAATCTGCGCAAGGACCGCGAGGTGGCGCAGATCCAGCGCGACAACTTCGCCCGGGCGCATCGGGCCGGGGTGCGGATGGTGTTCGGCACCGACGCCGGGGTGATGCCGCACGCGCAGGCGGGCCGGCAGTTCGCGACCATGGTCCGCTACGGCATGACCCCCCTGGCCGCGCTCCAGGCTGCGACCCGCAACGCTGCGCAGGCGCTGGGCCGGGAGGGCGACGTCGGCGCCATCGCCGTTGGCCGCTTCGGCGATCTGGTGGCGGTGTTCGGCGATCCCTTACGCGATCCGGCAGTGCTCGCCGCCCCCGACGCCGTGGTCAAGGGCGGGGTACTGGTCAAAGGTCCCGCCCCTCGCTGAACGGGAACGGTCGGCTGGCTGCCGGGTTGGCAATCCTTGAACGGCAAGGCGAGGAGCCAGCGACATGAACAAGGCATTTTTGACGGCTGCGGCGATGAGTGTGCTTGCACTCTCGGCCTGCAAGCAGTCGGGCACCAGCATCTCCAACAACCAGACCCAGGGCATGACCGACGAGGCGGCGATCGACAATTCGGCGCTCGGCGGCAACATGGCCGACGCCAACATGAGTGGCATGGCGACGAGTGCCGACCAGACCTACGTGCAGAATGCCGCCGCCAGCGACATGTTCGAAATCCAGACCAGCCAGCAGGCGCTCGAGAAATCGACCCTGCCGTCGATCAAGACCTATGCGCAGATGATGATCGACGAACATGGCAAGTCGACCGCCGAGCTCAAGACCGCGGCCCAGGCGGCGGGCATTACGGTGCCTGCCACGCTTCCGGCCGAGCAGCAGGCCAAGCTGCAGGCGCTGACGGCCAAGAGCGGCACCGCCTTCGACCAGCAGTATCTGGCCGACCAGCGGGCGGGCCACCAGGACACGTTGGCCAAGGTCAACGGCTACATCGCGGCAGCCCCGGCCGGCCCTCTCAAGGACCATGCGAGCAAGGTCACCGGGGTCGTCCAGAAGCATCTGAACACGCTGGAGAAGATCAAGTGAGTGACACGGTAACGGCCAAGCGCGGCTACCATGCGGACATCGACGAGGCGACCATCGCCAACAACGATTTCCGCCGGGTCGTATATACCGGCAAGCACCTGCAATTGGTGCTGATGAGCCTCGCGCCCGGCGAGGAGATCGGCGAGGAGACCCACGAGGATCGCGACCAGTTCTTCCGCTTCGAAGAAGGCGAGGGCGTGGTGGTGATCGATGGCAAGGACAATCCGGTCAAGGACGACTTCGCCGTGATCGTCCCGGCCGGTGCCTGCCACAATGTGAAGAACACCGGCGAGGAGCCGTTGCAGTTCTACACCCTTTACGGTCCGCCCGAGCACAAGGACGGCACGGTTCACGCCACCAAGGAACAGGCCGACGCCGAGGATGAAGGCGACCACTGGGACGGCAAGACGACCGAGTAGCCAAGGTCTGACCGTACGCGATGCCCGCCTTATCCCGGTGGTCGGGGGGGGGGCATCGCCCGTTAAGTCCTTGGCAGGAGAAAAGCGTTAGATTGCGCGCGCCGACAGGGAAGGGGCGCGCATGTACAAGGTTCATTACCGGACGGGCCGCAGTGCTCTGGTGGCCCTGTTTCTTGCCGGCCTGGCCTTTGCCTTCATGCAGGCCCGATCGGAGGTCGCAGGGGGCTGGATCCCTTTCATGCTGGGCATGATCCTGGCCGTGGGCGCAGCCAAGGCGGCCTATGATGCATTGACCGATGCTCCGGCGCTGGTGTGGGATGCGTCGGGGGTCAGCATCCGCCGCGGCTTCCGCGGGACGACGGTGGTCCCCTGGCGGATGGTGCAGGGCTTCGCCATCGAGGTCCAGACCACCCGCTACATGCTGGTGATCCCCATCGCCCGGCACGAGTTCCTGACGGTTCTGGCGACGGGCGGCATTTCCGGCACCAAGCGGCTCCGCCTGCACGGCGGGATGCTGCGCCTTCCGCCCGGCGGTGTCGCGGCGCTGGTCCAGGACCTGACGGCCGCCCACATGGCGGCGATGCGGGGCGCTCCGGACGTGCAATGGAGCGAGAACGGCGCCCGGCTGGCAAGCGAACCGGCTTCGGAGCGCGAATTCGACGCCGATGCGGCGCTTGCCCGATATCTTGCGCGCAAGGAGGCCGCAAGCGAGCCGCAGATGGCCGACGCGAGCGCCAGAACGGCAGCAGCAGCAGCAGTGCCGGCCCGTCCGGTGTTCGGCCGCAAGTCGCAAGCCCGCTGACCGCTCCACGGTTGACCTCTCGGGGGCACCGGGCTAAGGGGCCGCTCGTCCGCTTCCGGTCACCATGCCTGGGCAGGGGACAGAGCTGAACATTGCGTGTTCTGCACGAACTGGCCGGCGGCCTTCGGGTCGGCCGGCCTTCGCGCTTGAACAGCAAAGTAACCGCCGGGTCTTCCGGCTTTTCCAAGGTGAAGGGCTTCATGCCAACGATCAACCAGCTGATCCGCAAGGGTCGCGAGCCGCAGAAGGCCAAGAGCAAGGTCCCTGCGATGGACCAGAACCCGCAAAAGCGCGGCGTCTGCACCCGGGTCTATACCACGACCCCGAAGAAGCCGAACTCGGCGCTGCGCAAGGTGGCCAAGGTCCGCCTGACCAACAGCCGCGAAGTCATCAGCTACATTCCAGGCGAAGGCCACAACCTCCAGGAGCACTCGGTGGTCCTGATTCGTGGCGGCCGTGTGCGCGACCTTCCGGGTGTGCGCTATCACGTGCTTCGCGGCGTGCTCGACACGCAGGGCGTCAAGGACCGGCGTCAGTCGCGTTCCAAGTACGGTGCCAAGCGGCCCAAGTAAGCTGATCGTCGGCCGCGCCGCGATCCGCTCGCAGGCGCGCTGCTCAAGAAGGAATATCCTATGTCCCGTCGTCGTCGCCCAGAAAAGCGCGAGATCCTGCCCGATCCCAAGTTCGGGGACATCACCCTGTCGAAGTTCATGAATTCGGTCATGCTCGACGGCAAGAAGTCGGTCGCCGAGAGCATCGTCTACGGTGCCCTCGAAGTGGTCGAGACCCGCCTCAAGCGCGAGCCGATTGGCGTCTTCCACGACGCGCTCAACAACGTGAAGCCGGGCATCGAGGTCCGCAGCCGCCGTGTTGGCGGCGCGACCTACCAGGTTCCGGTCGAAGTCCGTGACGTCCGCGCCCAGGCGCTGGCGATCCGCTGGCTGATCACCGCTGCCCGTGCCCGCTCGGAGAAGACCATGGCCGCCCGCCTGTCGGGTGAGCTGATGGATGCCTCGCAGAACCGCGGTAACGCGGTGAAGAAGCGCGAAGACACGCACCGCATGGCCGAAGCGAACCGCGCCTTCAGCCACTACCGCTGGTAGTTTCCATACCTATATCGTGGGGGAGGGCCGGTTAGGCTTTCCCCCACATCGCTAAGGAAAAGACGACCATGGCCCGCAGCCATCCGCTCGAGCGTTACCGCAATATCGGCATCATGGCGCACATCGACGCCGGCAAGACGACGACGACCGAGCGCATCCTCTATTACACCGGCAAGTCCTACAAGATCGGCGAGGTCCACGAGGGCACCGCGACCATGGACTGGATGGAGCAGGAGCAGGAGCGCGGGATCACGATCACCTCGGCCGCGACGACCTGCTTCTGGACCGCGGGCGATGGGGCCGAGCACCGGATCAACATCATCGACACCCCGGGCCACGTCGACTTCACGATCGAAGTGGAGCGCTCGCTTCGCGTCCTCGACGGTGCGGTTGCCTGCTTCGACGGCGTTGCCGGTGTCGAGCCGCAGTCGGAAACCGTCTGGCGGCAGGCCGAGAAGTACAAGGTCCCGCGGATGTGCTTCGTCAACAAGCTCGACCGCACGGGCGCGAGCTTCGAGCGCTGCGTCAGCATGATCAAGGACCGCCTCGGTGCGCGTCCGGCCGTGCTGTATCTTCCGATCGGGATCGAAGGTGGCTTCAAGGGCCTCGTCGACCTGGTCGAGAACCGCGCGATCATCTGGCTCGAGGAGAGCCTGGGCGCCAAGTTCGAATATCAGGAAATTCCGGCGGACCTCGCCGACGAAGCCGCGGCAGCCCGCATGGAGCTGATCGAAATGGCCGTCGAGCAGGACGACGACGTCATGGAAGCCTATCTGGGCGGCGAGGAGCCTGACACGGCCACCCTCAAGAAGCTGATCCGCAAGGGCACGCTGAACTTCTCGTTCGTGCCGGTGCTGTGCGGCTCGGCGTTCAAGAACAAGGGCGTCCAGCCCCTGCTCGACGCCGTTGTCGACTATCTGCCGAGCCCGCTCGACATTCCGCCGGTCGAGGGCGTTCGGCCCGGTTCGGAAGATACCGACACCCGTGCCCCGTCGGACGAGGCGCCGTTCTCGGCGCTTGCGTTCAAGATCATGAACGACCCGTTCGTCGGTACCCTCACCTTCGCCCGCATCTACTCGGGCAAGCTCGAGACCGCGTCGCAGGTCGTGAACTCGGTCAAGGACAAGAAGGAAAAGGTCGGCCGCATGCTGCTGATGCATGCCAACGACCGCGAGGACATCCAGGTGGCCTATGCCGGCGACATCGTCGCTCTGGCTGGTCTCAAGGACACGACCACCGGCGACACGCTGTGCGCGTCCAACGCACCGATCGTCCTCGAGCGGATGGAGTTCCCCGATCCCGTGATCGAGGTCGCCGTCGAGCCCAAGACCAAGGCCGACCAGGAGAAGATGGGCGTCGCCCTCAACCGCCTGGCGCGCGAGGACCCGTCGTTCCGCGTGACCTCGGACCACGAAAGCGGCCAGACCATCATCAAGGGGATGGGCGAGCTCCACCTCGAGATCCTGGTCGATCGCATGAAGCGTGAGTTCAAGGTCGAGGCCAACGTCGGCGCGCCGCAGGTCGCTTATCGCGAATACCTCGGCAAGTCGGTCGACATCGACTACACCCACAAGAAGCAGTCGGGCGGCACCGGCCAGTTCGGCCGCGTCAAGGTCAAGCTAACCCCGGGTGAGCGCGGTTCCGGCATCGTCTTCAAGGACGAGATCAAGGGCGGTAATATTCCCAAGGAATATATCCCCGCGATCGAGAAGGGCTTCCGCGAAACGGCAGCCACGGGGTCGCTGGTCGGCTTCCCGATCATCGACTTCGAGATCAACCTGTACGACGGTGCCTACCACGACGTCGACTCGTCGGCGCTGGCGTTCGAAATCTGTGCCCGCGGCGCGATGCGCGAAGCGGCCCAGAAGTCGGGCATCAAGCTGCTCGAGCCGATGATGAAGGTCGAGATCGTGACCCCGGAAGACTATCTGGGCGACGTCATCGGCGATCTGAACAGCCGCCGCGGCCAGATCCAGGGCACCGACAGCCGGGGCAATGCCCAGGTCGTCGAGGCGATGGTCCCGCTGGCCAACATGTTCGGCTACGTGAACCAGCTCCGCTCGTTCACCCAGGGCCGGGCCCAGTACTCGATGCAGTTCTCGCACTATGACGAAGTCCCGGCGAACGTCGCGGACGAGGTCAAGGCGAAGCTGGCGTAACCCCAATTTTGACGCTAAGGGCGCGCTCGCAATCGGGCGAGCGGTCCTGATAACCCAAGAAGAGGCGTAACATGGCGAAGGCGAAATTCGAGCGGAACAAGCCGCACTGCAACATCGGCACCATCGGTCACGTCGACCATGGCAAGACCTCGCTGACGGCGGCGATCACCAAGGTTCTGGCCAAGAACGGTGGCGGCGTTGCGGTGGACTTCGCCAACATCGACAAGGCTCCGGAAGAGCGTGAGCGCGGCATCACCATCTCGACGGCGCACGTCGAGTATGAGACGGCCAACCGTCACTATGCCCACGTCGACTGCCCGGGCCACGCCGACTATGTGAAGAACATGATCACGGGTGCCGCCCAGATGGACGGTGCGATCCTGGTCGTGTCGGCTGCCGACGGTCCCATGCCGCAGACCAAAGAGCACATCCTGCTCGCGGCGCAGGTCGGCGTTCCGACCATGGTCGTGTTCCTCAACAAGGTCGACCAGGTCGACGATCCCGAGCTGCTCGAGCTGGTCGAGCTGGAAATCCGTGAGGAGCTGACCAAGCGCGGCTTCGACGGCGACAACATTCCGATCGTTGCCGGTTCGGCCCTGGCCGTCCTGGAAGACCGCAACGAGGACATCGGCGAGCAGGCCATCCTCAAGCTGATGGAAGCGGTCGACGACTGGATTCCGCAGCCGGAGCGTCCGCTGGACCGTCCGTTCCTGATGCCGATCGAGGACGTGTTCTCGATCTCGGGTCGCGGCACCGTGGTCACCGGCCGCGTCGAGACCGGCATCGTCAAAGTCGGCGAGGAAGTCGAGATCGTCGGCATCAAGGACACCAAGAAGACCGTCGTCACCGGCGTCGAGATGTTCCGCAAGCTGCTCGACCAGGGCCAGGCCGGCGACAACATTGGTGCGCTGATCCGCGGTGTTGGCCGTGACGAGGTCGAGCGTGGCCAGGTGCTCTGCAAGCCGGGCTCGATCACCCCGCACACCGACTTCTCGGCCGAGGTGTACGTGCTGTCGAAGGACGAGGGTGGCCGTCACACGCCGTTCTTCGCCAACTATCGTCCGCAGTTCTACTTCCGCACCACCGACGTGACCGGCGAAGTGACCCTTCCCGAGGGCACCGAGATGGTCATGCCGGGCGACAACGTGACCCTGGGCGTCAAGCTGATCGCTCCGATCGCGATGGACCAGGGCCTGCGCTTCGCCATTCGTGAAGGCGGTCGTACCGTCGGCGCCGGCGTCGTCGGCACCATCACCAAGTAAGCTCCCGGCGCCTTTGGGCGTAAGGAACTGACAAGAAGGCCCGGTACTCGCGAGAGTGCCGGGCCTTTTGCTTTTGTCATCTAGTCTCGGCGCCCTCGCGCCCCTTGCTCGGGGGCGCTCGCCTCGGCAGTGACGGGCAATTGATACGGTGCAGCGTTGCTGCCGGTCGGATGGTGGAAAGGGTGAGCGGATGGGGGCGGGCGCGACATCTTGGGTGCGGGCTGCAATGCTTTTCGGAGCGGCCACTGCCTCCGGCGGAGCAGATGCGGGCTCCGGACGCGGTGGTGAACCGGTCGTTGCGACTAGCATCGTTCAGGAGGACGCGCTGCGTTTTGCGGCCCTGATGCGGTCCACCAACTATCGCCCGACGGCGGCCCAACTGCAGCAGCGCTACCTCGACGGGAGCGATACTGGCGTGCGCATCTTCACGCCGGGTCGGATCGAGAGTGCAGACAATCTCGCCAAGACCATCGCGGCGGAGCCCCAGCGATACCGTTATGCGATCGAGACATGCCTGCCGCTAATCGATGCGCTGAACGCCAGCCTCAAGAAGACTTATCGAGCCTACAGCCAATTGCTTCCGAAGCGACGCCTCCCGGCGGTGCACGTAGTCTTTGGCGCAGCAAACAGCGGCGGCACTGCCACGGCGGATGCGCAGGTCCTGGGTCTCGAGGTGCTCTGCGGTCCGGGTACTTCCGCCGCGCAGTTCGCGACCACCGCCGAGGGCATGTTCGCGCATGAAACGGTGCATAGCTGGCAGCCGCCGCTTGCTGCGGGTGCGCAGGACCGTGATCTGCTTCTCCTTTTGGCACTGCGTGAGGGCGTTCCCGACTATCTGGCGTTTCTCGCAACCGGTCAGGTGCCCAATGCGGAGAGGAATGAATGGGCGAAGTCCCGTGAAGCGCAACTCTGGGCTGAGTTCGAGGCGGATCGCCGGCGGGTCGCGGAAAGCCGCAATGGCCCATTCAGCGCTGGTAATGCCGGCAATGCTGCCATCCGGCGATGGTTCATGAACTATGGCTCTGCGCCAGCGGGGTGGCCCAGCGAGGCCGGATACTGGGTCGGCATGCGCATTGCGGAAGCCTTTGTGGCTCGGAGCGGGGATCGGAAAGCCGCCATTGAAATCCTGATTGCGGCGCAAGATCCTGTCGAGATCCTCCGGCAAAGCGGCTACTCGCCACGGTAGGTATCGGATCGGCAATCCTCAGGGCAGCGGCTGACAACACGGTGAGGCAGGGGCTTGATCTCCCCACCTCACCTCTGTAGAGGCCCCTCCACCGGCGAGGATTCGTCCCCGTCACCAAGTTTCAGCGTTGGGGTCGTCCGACCCGGGAAACCGGGAGCAGTCGGGTGCGGCCTCTTGTTTCTTGGGTCGGCAACGGCCCAGCGGCTCTTTGCAATCGGTAGTGGAACTCATGGAAACTCAGAACATCCGGATTCGCCTGAAAGCCTTTGATCACCGCGTGCTCGATCAGGCGACCGGCGACATTGCCGACACCGCACGTCGCACCGGCGCTCTCATCCGTGGGCCCATTCCGCTTCCCACCCGCATCGAGAAGTTCACCGTCAACCGTTCGCCGCACGTCGACAAGAAGTCGCGCGAGCAGTTCGAGGTGCGCACCTACAAGCGGCTGCTGGATATCGTTCAGCCCACCCCGCAGACGGTCGATGCATTGATGAAACTTGATCTCGCCGCCGGGGTGGACGTGGAGATCAAACTGGCCTAATGGCCACGGCGCGGCGGTTGAATCGCTTTCGAGCGATCCTGTTGCGCCACTAATCGGGATACCGCGGGAGGCCTCTTTCGAGGTTGCCCGGTCTGCGTCCCCCGCTTCCTGCCTCGGCAGGAATAGCCCAGGCGGGGCGACGCACTTGTTCACGGGCTGCATGCCTCCTCCGGTAACGGTTGAGGCCTCTGTGAGGAGTGTTGATCATGCGCACCGGCGTGATCGCCAAGAAGGTTGGAATGACCCGCCTGTTTCAGGCGGACGGCCGTCACGTTCCCGTGACCGTTCTCCAACTCGATGGCGTACAGGTCGTCGGCCGTCGCGACAGCGAAACGGATGGCTACACCGCCGTCCAGCTGGGCGCGGGTACGGCCAAGGCCAAGAATGTTGCCAAGCCGCAGCGCGGCGCCTTCGGCAAGGCCGAGGTGGAGCCCAAGGCCAAGGTGGTCGAGTTCCGTGTCGCGGAAGACGCGCTGCTGGACCTCGGCACCGAGATCTCTGCCGAGCACTTCGTTGCCGGCCAGCTGGTCGACATTTCGGGCGTGACCCAGGGCAAGGGCTTTGCCGGCGCCATGAAGCGCTGGGGCTTCGGTGGTCTTCGCGCCACCCACGGCGTGTCCGTGTCCCACCGTTCGCATGGTTCGACCGGTAACCGCCAGGATCCGGGCCGCGTCTTCAAGAATAAGAAGATGGCCGGTCACATGGGTGCCCGCAATCGCACCCAGCAGAACCTCGAGGTCGTCCGCACCGATGCCGAGCGCGGCCTGCTGTTCGTCAAGGGCTCGGTCCCGGGCCACAAGGGCAGCTGGCTGACCGTCAAGGACTCGGTCAAGGTCGCCCGCAACGAGAATGCGCCGTACCCGGCCGGCCTCAAGGCTGCCGCGGCGTCTCAGAACAACGAAGCTCAGGTGACGGACAACGCTCCGGCCACCGACGAGAGCACGGAAGGCTAAGCGATGAAGGTCGAAGTCAAGACCCTCGACGCGGGCGGCAATGGTGACGTCGAGCTCAATGATGCCGTGTTCGGCGTCGAGCCTCGCGCCGACATCCTGCACCGCGTCGTCACCTGGCAGCTCGCCAATCGCCGTGGGCTGGCTCGCGCCGCTCGGGAGCGGTCGGACGTTGCCCGCACCGGCAAGAAGTTCGGTCGCCAGAAGGGCGGCGGTACCGCCCGTCACGGTGATCGCCGCGCCCCGATCTTCGTCGGCGGCGGCAAGGCCCACGGTCCCCGCGTCCGGATGTTCACCCTGTCGCTGAACAAGAAGGTCCGCGCACTGGGCCTCAAGATGGCGCTGTCGAGCAAGGCGCAGGGCGGTCAGCTGATCGTTCTCGACAACCTCGACGTGGCCGACGGCAAGACCAAGGTGCTGGCGAGCAAGCTGGCGCAGCTTGGCTTTGGCAAGACCGCGCTGGTGATCGACGGCGACGCGCTGAACGTCAGCTTCGCGCAGGCCTCGTCGAACCTCGGTTCGATCAACCTGCTGCCGGCAATCGGTGCCAACGTCTACGACATCATGCGCCACGAAACGCTGGTCCTGACCCGCGCTGCGCTCGAGAAGCTGGAGGCCCGGTTCCATGGCTAAGAAGCCCGAAACCACGGCGATCGACAATCGTCACTACGACGTGATCCGCGGTCCGCACATCACGGAGAAGTCCACCATGCTCAGCGAGCATAATGCGGTGGTCTTCAAGGTTGCCGGCGATGCCAGCAAGCCCGAGATCAAGGCGGCGGTGGAAGCGCTGTTCAACGTCACGGTGACCGGGGTGAATACTCTGGTGACCAAGGGAAAGACCAAGAAGTGGAAGGGCACGCCCTACCAGCGGTCGGACGCCAAGAAGGCGATCGTCACCCTCGCCGAGGGCCAGTCGATCGACATCACGAGCGGGATCTAACGAGCCATGGCACTCAAAGCATATAAGCCGACGAGCCCGGCCCGCCGTGGCCTGATCCTCGTCGACAAGAGCGCGCTCTGGAAGGGCAAGCCCGTCAAGGCGCTGACCGAAGGCAAGCGCAAGACCGGCGGCCGCAACAACAAGGGCCATGTGACCAGCCGGGGCATCGCGGGGGGTCACAAGCAGAAGTACCGGATCATCGACTTCAAGCGTCGGACCTGGGACGTTTCGGCCACCGTCGAGCGGCTGGAGTATGACCCCAATCGGTCGGCTTTCATCGCGCTCGTCACCTACGAGGGCGGGGAGCAGGCTTACATCCTCGCGCCGCAGCGCCTTGCACCTGGCGACAAGGTCGTGGCCGGCAAGAAGGTCGACGTGAAGCCCGGCAACGCGATGGAAGTCGGCCAGATGCCGGTCGGCACCATCGTCCACAATGTCGAGCTCAAGCCCGGCAAGGGTGGCCAGATCGCCCGCGCTGCCGGGACCTACGTCCAGGTGGTCGGCCGCGATAAGGGCATGGTCATCGTTCGCCTCAACTCGGGCGAGCAGCGCTATGTCCGCTCCGACTGCATGGCCACCGTCGGCGCCGTGTCCAATCCGGACAACGGCAACCAGACGCTGGCCAAGGCGGGCCGCACCCGCTGGCTGGGCAAGCGCCCGCTGACCCGCGGTGTCGCCAAGAACCCGGTCGACCACCCGCACGGCGGTGGTGAAGGCCGGACTTCGGGCGGTCGTCACCCGGTTACCCCATGGGGCAAGCCGACCAAGGGTGCCCGCACCCGTCACAACAAGGCCACGGACAAGTTCATCATCCGTAGCCGTCACGCGAAGAAGAAGGGCTAAGAGATGGCTCGTTCCGTCTGGAAGGGTCCGTTCGTCGAGCTGTCGCTCCTGAAGAAGGCCGAGGCCGCTCAGGACGCCGGTGGTCGCGCGCCGATCAAGACCTGGTCGCGCCGTTCGACCATCCTGCCGCAGTTCGTCGGCCTGACCTTCAACGTCTACAACGGCCGCAAGTTCGTGCCGGTGTCGGTCAATGAAGACATGGTGGGCATGAAGTTGGGCGAGTTCGCTCCGACCCGCTACTTCCCCGGCCACGCCGCCGACAAGAAGGGCAAGCGCTAATGGGCAAGGTAGCTGCACCCCGCAAGGTGGGCGACAAGGAAGCGCTCGCCGTCGGCAACACCATCCGTGGCTCGGCGCGCAAGCTGAACCTGGTGGCTCAGCTGATCCGTGGCCGCAAGGTCGAGGAAGCGCTGAACATCCTGAAGTTCAGCCCCAAGGGCATGAGCGAGGACGTGTACAAGGTCCTGGCGTCGGCCGTGGCAAATGCCGAGAACAACCACAACCTCGACGTCGACGCGCTGATCGTCACCGAGGCCAGTGTCGGCAAGTCGATCTCGATGAAGCGTTTCGCCACCCGCGCCCGCGGCCGGTCGAGCCGCATCGTCAAGCCGTTCAGCCGAATCCGCGTCGTCGTGCGTGAGCAGGAAGAAGCCTAATGGGTCAGAAGAGCAATCCGATCGGGCTTCGGCTGCAGATCAACCGCACCTGGGACAGCCGCTGGTTCGCGGAAGGCCAGGATTACGGTCGGCTGCTGCTGGAGGACCTCAAGATCCGCCAGTACATCATGAAGACGCTGCCCCAGGCGGCGATCTCCAAGGTGGTGATCGAGCGTCCGGCCAAGCTGTGCCGTATCTCTGTCTATGCAGCGCGCCCCGGCGTGATCATCGGCAAGAAGGGTACCGACATCGAGAAGCTGAAGAAGACCCTGTCCAAGATGACGGGTTCGGAAGTCAGCCTCAACATCGTCGAGATCCGCAAGCCGGAAGTCGATGCGCGCCTGGTGGCGCAGGGCATCGCCGACCAGCTGGAGCGCCGTATCGCGTTCCGCCGGGCCATGAAGCGCGCCGTTCAGTCGGCCCTTCGTCTGGGCGCCGAGGGCATTCGTATCGAGTGCGGCGGCCGTCTTGGCGGCGCCGAGATCGCTCGCTCCGAGCGTTATCGCGAGGGCCGTGTGCCGCTGCACACGCTGCGCGGCAATGTCGACTACGCCGAAGCCCAGGCCCACACCGCTTACGGTGTGTGCGGGGTCAAGGTGTGGGTGTTCAAGGGTGAGATCCTCGGTCACGACCCGCTCGCCCAGGACCGCCTGATGATGGAAGCGCAAACCTCCGGTGTCCGCCCCGCGCGTGACGACGACCGGCGCCGGTAAGGAACAAGCATCATGCTGCAACCGAAGCGCACCAAATTCCGCAAGGCCTTCAAGGGCCGCATCCATGGCAACGCCAAGGGTGGCACCGAGCTGAACTTCGGCGCCTTTGGCCTCAAGGCCATGGAGCCGGAGCGGATCACCGCCCGTCAGATCGAAGCGGCTCGCCGCGCGATCACCCGTCACATCAAGCGCCAAGGCCGCTTGTGGATCCGGATATTCCCGGATCTGCCGGTCTCGAGCAAGCCTGCCGAGGTCCGCATGGGCTCAGGTAAGGGCGCGCCCGAATATTGGGTCGCCCGGGTCAAGCCCGGCCGTATCTTGTTCGAGCTCGACGGTGTTCCGGGCCCGCTTGCCAAGACCGCTTTCGAGCGGGCTGCGGAAAAGCTCCCCATCAAGGTCAAGGTGGTGGCCCGCCTTGGCGAAACCCTGGTTGAGGCCGACTGACGATGGCTACCCGTGACGATCTGTCGGTGAAGACCGACGACCAGCTGGCGACCCAGCTCGGCGAGCTGAAGCGCGAGCAGTTCAACCTGCGTTTCCAGGCCGCCACCAACCAGCTGGAGAAGCCGAGCCGGGTTCGTGAGGTCCGCCGGACCATCGCCCGCATCAAGACCCTTCAGGGCCAGCGCTCCAAGAGCGCGTCGGCGCCGCAGGGCTGAGGAGAGAATAGATGCCCAAGCGCGTCCTCACCGGCACCGTGGTGTCCGACAAGGGTGACAAGACCGTGGTGGTTCGTGTCGAGCGGCGGGTGAAGCACCCGTTGTACGGCAAGATCATCAAGCTGTCGAAGAAGTACCATGCTCACGACGAGGCGAATGCCTTTTCCGTGGGCGAGCAGGTCCGCATTCAAGAATGCGCCCCTGTGAGCAAGCTCAAGACCTGGACCGTGGTCGAGCGGGTGAACGAGGCTCGCGCCTCCGATCTCGCCGAAGCGGCCAACGTCTGAGCCCCCTGAAGTCTAAGGATAGGGTGAACCCATGATCCAGATGCAGTCCAACCTGGACGTCGCGGACAACAGCGGGGCCAAGCGCGTCATGTGCATCAAGGTGCTTGGCGGGTCCAAGCGCCGCACCGCGAGCGTCGGCGACATCATTGTCGTTTCCGTCAAGGAAGCCGCCCCCAAGGGCCGCGTGAAGAAGGGCGACGTTCACCGCGCGGTGATCGTTCGTACCGCCAAGGACATCCGCCGTCCCGACGGTTCGGTGATCCGCTTCGACTCGAACGCAGCCGTGCTGGTCAACAAGAACGAGGAGCCGATCGGAACCCGTATCTTTGGCCCGGTGGTGCGCGAACTGCGCGCCAAGAAGCACATGAAGATCATCAGCCTTGCGCCGGAGGTGCTGTAATGGCCACCGCGAAGATCAAGAAGGGCGACAAGGTCGTCGTCCTGTCGGGCAAGGACAAGGGCAAGACCGGTGAGGTCGTGCAGTCCCTGCCCAAGGAGCAGAAGGTCGTGGTCAGCGGCGTCAACGTCGCTGTCCGTCACAAGAAGGCGACTCAGGCGAGCCCGCAGGGCGGCCTAGAGCGCAAGGAAGCGCCGCTGCACGTCAGCAAGGTCGCCATCGCCGATCCCAAGACCGGTGGGGCCACCCGCGTGCGCTTCGAGGAGCGCGACGGCAAGAAGGTCCGCGTCGCGGTCAAGTCCGGGGAGCTGATCAATGGCTGAGGCCACTTACACGCCGCGCGCCAAGAGCGATTACGACAATCGCATCGCGGCCGCGATGACCGAGAAGTTCGGGTACAAGAAC
>Ga0210040_10005658_pt1 | contig 15847 bp, 13 predicted proteins | sample CryGeyCG12114_NA_FD_185462 | JGI IMG/M metagenome (GOLD analysis project Ga0210040, IMG submission 185462) | Groundwater microbial communities from aquifer - Crystal Geyser CG19_WC_8/21/14_NA (SPAdes) (version 2) | ecosystem: Environmental > Aquatic > Deep subsurface > Groundwater | place: USA... | reverse complement strand
ACGAAGGATACGACACATGATAAAAGCTTTAGCAACCGCAGCCCTGGCAACCGTCGCTGCCGTTCCGCTTCTCTTGAGTGGCGGCGCGTGGGCGCAGAATGCTCCGGCCGAAGCCACCGTGAATTCGGAGACTGCCGGCCAGCCTGGCGAAAACGATCGCTCGGATTGGAAGCGCCATGGCCGTGATGGGCATGAACGGCACGGCCCGCGCCATGGAGACGGCCGCCACAAGGAAGGCCGCCACAAAGAAGGCCGCGATGGAAACGGGCGCCACGGCGAGGGCAGACATGAAGGCAGACACGGCAAAGGCCATCACATGCAAGGTCATCGCATGCAAGGTCATGGGCCGCGCGGTGCCGCTGCACTGGCTGACCGCCTTTCAAACGTCGAATTGATGCTCGGCATCAAGACTGCCCAGCTCGATGCCTGGCGCGATTACACCAGCGCACTGCTTGCCATGGTTCAACCGCCGGTACGCCCTGCTTTGAACGGTGCGGACAATCAGCAGCCGTCCAATAACGCAAATGCGCAATCCGAAGCCCGGTTGCCCGGCGAACGCATGGCCGACCGCGCGATTGAGCGTGCTGACCAGGCCCGTACGGTGCAGGAGGCAGCCGCAGCCCTTCGCGGCGTGCTGACGCCGGAACAGATGGAAAAGCTCGCCGGCCTCAATCGCCAGATGATGCGCCATGGTCCGGACGGGCGCGACGGTGGTCCGCGTGGACCGGGACGCCACCACGGCAACCGGCCGGACATGCAGCGGCCGGCTCCAACCGACGATAATGGTCAGGACATGACCGCGCCGGACGATCAGGACCAGTCGCAGACTGACGAATAATCGCCAGCCACCCACGTGACAGGCAGCCGGCTACCGCCGGCTGCTTCCCTGAGCTATCCAACGACCCTTTAAACCATCGATCTTGAAAGAACTGGAGACACCCTATGAAGAACACAGCCCGCATTCTGATCGCAGCAGTTGCTGCATCTATGCTGCTCGCACCCATGGCCAATGCTCAAACGCGGCAGGATGACAGGCGCCCCACCCAGCAGCAGCAGACGCAGAAGAAGCCGTCAAAAGAGGCTCCGGCTCGCCATCAGTGGAAAAAAGGTGAACGCGTGTCGGACTGGAAGAAGCACGCAGCCGTGAAGGATTATGACCGTCACGGACTTCGCAAGCCTTCAAACGGTCAACAGTGGGTCAAGGTCGACAACGATTATCTGCTGGTAAGCATCGCAAACGGCCTCGTTGTCAGCATCATCGCCGGTAAATAACGGACAGGCCCCGCCGGATCGGCGGGTCTTACCTCTGAGCCCCGGCCGTGCAGGATGCGTTCCAAATGGTTGATCCGGCGCGGTCGGAGGCGCAGCCCGAGTTCCAGAAGCCTGGGCTTGACGTCGTCGAGCTCAGCAGCATCCGAGCCGGCGACAACTTCAATCATACCACCGCGATGTACCGGCGCCTGGCTTGAACATCTTGCTGCGCTTCATTGGTTCCGTTCCATCAACCGCGAGCCGTAAAATGGTTGTGATTTCGGGCCGGGTTGAAGGTTTCCCGGAGAGGCATAGCTCGTAACGAGCGAAGTGGTTGGCTTCGCGTAACCAAGGAGACCTGCCATGAAATGGAATGCCCCCAAGTTCGTTGAAGTGAGCTGCGGCATGGAAATCAACCGTTACGCGCCAGCCGATGGTGCCGAGCCGGTTCTGTTCTGAGGCATGATGCACGAAGCCGATGACAGAAGTTAGATTTCTCGTACTCGGCTCGGCCGCAGGCGGCGGATTGCCGCAATGGAATTGCAATTGCCGAAATTGCGCCGCCGCCCGCGACCCGTCCTGTAGTCTGCTGCCGCAAACGCAATCATCGCTTGCTGTCAGCGTCGATGGAGACAACTGGGCGTTGTTCAATGCCTCGCCTGATCTTCGTCAGCAAATTCAGCAAACGCCAGACCTTCACCCGCGGGCACTTCGCCACAGCCCGATCCGCAGCGTTGTTTTGACCAATGCCGACGTCGATCACATCGCTGGACTGCTGACGCTGCGCGAAAAGCAGCCCTTTGATCTGTTCACGACGAAAGCCGTTGGGTCGGTACTGGAAGAGAACCCGGTTTTCCGCGTGCTTGACCCTGCCCATGTTGCTCGTCGCACGATTCAGCTGGACGCGACTTTCTCGCCCCTGGATGGGCTTGAGGTCCGTATCTTTGCAGTTCCCGGCAAAGTGGCGCTGTTCATGGAACAAGAAGACCCGGAACTCGCGGCTGAAGGCGAGCAGACGATCGGTATCGAGCTGATCTGCGGCGATCGACGCGTTTATTATATTCCCGGTTGTGCGGCATTGCCGGACACGCTTGCCGATCGACTGCGCGGTGCGGACCTGTTGTTTTTCGACGGTACGGTATTCACGGACGACGAAATGATCCAGGCGGGGACCGGGATCAAAACAGGTCGGCGCATGGGGCACATGCCCATTTCGGGTGGAGATGGCAGCTTGGCCGCGCTCGGATCGTTGGATATCGGCCGCACGGTCTATGTCCACATCAACAACACCAATCCGATCTGGCTTGCTGGACCGGAGCGTCGAGCCGTTGAAGCGGCCGGTGTTGAAGTTGCTTACGACGGCATGGAGATCAGTCTTGCCTGAAACAATGGATCGAAACGGCTTTGAAGCGCGATTGCGCGCGATCGGTGCTGAGCGCTACCACGACAAGCACCCGTTTCACCGGCTGCTGCATGAGGGACATTGCGATATGACGCAGGTACGTGCCTGGGTCATCAACCGCTACTACTACCAGAGCCGGATACCCCTGAAGGATGCAGCCTTCATGTCGCGTTGCGAGGATGTCGGCATGCGGCGTGCTTGGCGCAAGCGTATCGAGGACCATGATGGCGGCGTGGAGGAGGGTGGCGGCCTTCGTCGCTGGCTCAAACTTGCCGAAGCGGTCGGCCTCGATCCGGATTATGTCGCGTCAGCCAGGGGCGTCTTGCCGGGCACGCGTTTTGCTTGTGATGCCTATGTCCGCTTTGTCCGGGACATGCCGCTGCTCGACGCAGTTGCCGCATCGCTGACGGAGCTTTTCGCGCCCGCCATTCACCGCAACCGCATCGCCGGGCTTCTTGAGCATTATGCGTTCGCGAGCGAGGAAGCCTTGTCCTACTTCCGCCGGCGTTTGGATGAAGCGCCCAAGGACGTCGAGTTCGGTCTCAACTATGTCCTCGACCATGCGGACACTGCCGAAAAGCAGGACGCGGCTGCTGCGGCGCTGGTGTTCAAGACCGATGTTTTGTGGGCGCAACTCGACGCATTGGATCATGCTTACGTCGCGCCAGCCTTCATACCGCCAGGTGCATGGGATGGCCAGGAAGGCGTCATCGGTGTGCCCGATCAGCCTTCCGGGCAGCGGGCTGCGCAATGAGTGAAGCGTCGACTCTTTCCATCAGCGGCGACACCGTTGCCAAGCTGTCTCGGGGCGTGCGGCTGCGCGAAGATCCTGTGCGCGGGCAAACGGTGCTTTTGGCGCCTGAACGCGCCCTCGCACTCGACGAGATCGCCGTGATGATCGTGAAGGCGCTCGACGGAAAACGCAGTCTGGATGACATCGCGGCGGAGTTTTCGATCCAGTTTGACGCCCCGAAGGCTGAGATCCTGGGCGACATCATTGCGTTTGTGGACGAGTTTTCCAAACGACGAATGCTGGACCTACAATCATGAATCAGCATGTGAGCGCAGAGACAATCAAAAGCAGGGCGGGAGTTCCGGCGCCGATCGCCATGCTCGCCGAACTGACACACCGCTGTCCGCTCGCCTGTCCTTATTGCTCCAACCCGCTCGAACTGGAAACGGTCCGCTCCGAGCTTACCACCGAGCAGTGGATCGATGTGTTCAGCCAAGCGGCCGAGCTGGGCGTGCTGCATCTTCATCTATCGGGCGGCGAACCGGCTGCAAGGCGCGACCTCCTGGATCTGACGGCGGCCGCGGCGTCTTCTGGCCTTTATACCAATCTGATCACATCCGGTATCGGCTTGACCGAGCGCCGCATCGGCGATCTCGCTGATGCCGGTCTCGATCACCTTCAACTGTCCATTCAGGGCGCGACGCCGGAGCTTGCCGATCGCGTCGGCGGCTACAAAGGCGGCTATGACCGCAAGATCGCGGTGGCTGAATGGACGCATGCGGTGGGCGTTCCCCTCACGGTCAATGCTGTTTGCCACAAGCAGAACATGGATCAGATGGGTGACATGCTGGATCTGGCCGTCAAGCTTGGCGCACGCCGGATCGAGATCGCAACTGTGCAGTTCCATGGGTGGGCGGAGAAGAACCGCGCTGCTTTGATGCCGACGCGCGAACAGGTTCTGCGCGCAAATACCTTCGTGGATGAAGCGCGCAAGCGCCTGGAAGGCGTGATCGTCATTGATTATGTGCCTGCCGACCATCATTCCTCTTACCCCAAGGCGTGTATGGGCGGGTGGGGACGCACCGGGTTGAACGTGACCCCCTCGGGGCGGGTGTTGCCCTGTCACGCCGCCGAAAGCATTCCGTCGCTGACCTTCGACAATGTCGTCGATCGCCCGCTTTCGGACATCTGGTACAAAAGCAGCGCGTTCAACGCCTATCGTGGCGACGACTGGATGCCTGACCTTTGCCGGACTTGCGACCGCAAGGCGATCGATTTCGGCGGCTGCCGCTGCCAAGCGCTGGCACTTGCAGGCGATGCCGCGGCTACCGATCCGGTCTGCGTCCGCTCACCGTTGCGCCAAGCGCTGGTGGAGCAAGCCGAGATCGACAGCCACACGAAGCCGCCGGCGTTTGTGTATCGAGGCTTCAAACAAAGTGGCGCCTAGCCGGATCGTTCGACGGGAGTGCTGTCTCGCTGCTGCCGGTGACCTGCGCGCAACCCCTGACGCTGGCTTGTTCCATTACCGGTGACATCGTGTGTCGCGCCGCGTCACTCGGGTTCGTAGACGCAGGCGAAACGAATAAAGAAGGGTCATAGAAGGACGACTTCACGCGTTTCCGCGTCGACGAACCATGCTGCGACAGCCGCTAATGCGAGGAGCCCTGCAAAGAGGGCGATGGCGACGGCAAAGTCATACGAGAAAACGACAGCCAGCGCAGAGGGTGCGAGCAAGCCGCCCAGCCGGGCTACCGAACCGGCCGCTCCCATGCCGGTGCCTCGCAAGGCAGTTGGAAACAGTTCTGGCGTGAAGGCGTAAAGCGCTCCCCAGGTTCCAAGCAGGGCGAAGCTCATGAGCAGGATTGCTCCCCCGGTACCATACGCATCATCCGCGATCAGGAAGAGAGCGCAGCCCAAAGCGCTCAGGAGCAGAAAGGCGATCAAGGTCGGCTTGCGGCCAAGAGCCTCCACGCCCCAAGCGGCCAAGGCGTAGCCGGGAATTTGTGCAAGCGCCACGACCACGAGAAATCCATAGCCACGGACATAGCCAAAGCCTTGCTCGGTCAATCTGGCAGGAAGCCAGGTAAAAACGCCATAATAGGAAATCGAGACCAAAAACCAGACGGTCAGGATCGAAATCGTGCGGCGGCGCAAGCTCGGTGAAAATATGCCTGATCCAGGAGCGGTGGGGCTGCTTGCAATCACATCCTTGCGGTGAAGTTCAGGCTTCCCATTGGTGCGCAGAACAAGGTTGAGGGTTGACCGCAGCTCGTCACCTTGTCCGGTGCGCTGCAGATAAAGCGGCGACTCGGGCACCCAGAACCGAAGCCAGATGCCGGTCAGGGCGGGCAGAGCCGTGACAGCAAAGATCCATCGCCATGCGTCGCTTGTGACATACACGCTCGCGACCCAGGCGGCCAAGGCCACCACAACAGTGCCCAAGGCCCAAAAGCCTTCAAGCAATACCAGCCACCGCCCCCGGTTCTTGGACGGCAGAAATTCAGCCATCATCGCATAATCCACGGGAAGGGTCCCGCCGACTGCCATGCCGGTCAAGAACCTGAGCAGGAACAACGTTGTGAGGTTCGGCGCGAAAACCGAAAGCAGTCCAAAGACGGCATCGCAGGCGACCGTGATCAGCAAAACACGTCGGCGACCAAATCGGTCGGCCAGCTGACCGAAAAGGCTGGCGCCAATCAGCATGCCAAGGAAAAACAGCGTCCCTGTTTGAAGCGCCTCTGTTACAGAAACAGCAAAGGTCGCCGCGATCGAGGCGGCGGTAAATCCGACAGCAAGGACCTGCATGGCGTCGGCCGTCCAGACGAGCCCAAAGACGGCCAAGAGCCGCCGTTGAAACCGGCCAGCTCCGGCTTCGTTCAGGACGCTTTCTACAGTCAGCTGCATGATCCTACCTGATGAAGGCCGCAATATCGGGGCAAGGGGCGTGGTCTAGGAAAGCGTGCTCGATTTGAGCGCATCGGGATAAGAGCTCGAGGCTACGCTAACACAGCTCGCGATCCAGGAGACTGCGAATAGTCAGATCTTTCCGGGACAAGGTTACGCCAAGCGTGCGCTGTACCTGTTGCGACAAGAGCGTGTTACGCCGTCGTTGCTCTAAAAACGCGGCGACATGTTCATCTTGAGCCTGCTGCATTGGCTTTCTGCCACCAGCCGAACGGTGATTGCCGTCCCCTGTCTTCATGGAGCACTCACCGATCTCGATTTGCGCCAGCGTGAAATCCGATTGGAACTGCGCACAGATGCGAAGGAGAAAGTCGTAATCTTCTTCCGCAGTCAAGTTGGGGTCGAAGAACAGAAACTGCTCCGGAATACCGCTTCGATCGATGACGTAGCTGTGGATCGGAAAGTAATTTCCACGGAACAAGTCATGTAAACCCTTGCCTTCGGCGCCCGGCAGCACGGCTTTCGGACGCAAAAAGGTGTCGTACACTTCGACTTCTACATTCCGTACCCGTGCGAAGGCGAGATCTGTTCCCGTCAACTCCAGCTGCGATATCAGCAGGCGATAAGCCTCCGGGTAGAGTACATGGTCAAAGTCGAGAAAAGCGAGGTAACGCCCCTTGGACGCGTGAATGCCCATGTTGATCAAAGCGGAGCGGGCGTCCACAGGCGCTTCATGGTCCCAGTTCAAGATTTCAAGGCTTGGGGATTGTTCACCCATGAGAAGGGGAGCCAACCGTGATCGCACCACGTCCTTGTCAGCTTCGGAAAACCGCTGAACGACCAAATTGATGTGCAAGGGCCTGTAATCTTGGCCAACGAGCGAGAAAATGCACCGCTCCAGCTCAGAGATGCGCGTCAAGTCGTGGAAGCGCACGACGACGTCCAAGCGGCGCGTTTCGTTCATGATGGTCACCACCGGGCCCGTGCAAAGTGCAATTCCCGTGAAAAATCGGCGACCTGTCGCCAGCCCTCGGGAACTGGTTCAGGCTGAATTCCCGGTATTTCGCCAGCAAGCGCCTGCAACTGCTCCGTGGCCCAGGCCTCGAACCGGGCGTCGCCCCATTTTCGAGCGAGAACGATCGCGGAAGCAAAGACCATCCTGAAAATATCGGGATTGTACGGGCGATTGGTTACACCATGCAGGAACTGCGCGCGGGGGCAGATCTGCACCGGAAATCCGGCCGCGCGCGCGCGCCAGGACAGGTCCACATCTTCGCAATACATGAAGAAAGCATCGTCGAAGCCGCCAAGCGCTTCGAAGATGGGGCGCGGGATTGCCAGGCAGGCACCTGATGCCCACGCTGTATGGAATGTGTAGGGGTTGTATTCCTTGGGATGCTCGGCCGGGAACTGGCAGGCTTCGATGAGTGCCATATGGCCTTGCGCCTGCATCATCTGAACGAAAGCTGTGATCGCTCCTGGGTGGAAAGCGCCGTCCGGATTGGCGGCGATGTAGATGTCCGCGCCTCCTGCAAAGGCTTCCTGCATCAGGCGGTTGTGTCCAGCCCCGAAGCCGACATTGCCGCCGCTCTTCAGGCGCGTAACAGACAGGTCTGCCTGGGTGAGCGCTTCGGTCGAGGCGCCGTTGTCGAGCACGTAGATCTGCCCCGCGCTTTCGAGCCCGGCCTGCTCAAGTGCAGTTCGAGCGCTTGAGATGATCCGCTGCAACTGATTGTCGGCATTGTTGTAGGTGAGGATGCCGATCACAACGCGGGTGGAGCGATCAACGCGTTCATTCAAGCCGAGAGCACGCGCTTGCAGCCGATCGACCAGGCCTTTGGCAGGGGCGGTAATCCACTCCGGCTGCTGGATGCGACGCGCGGGTCGCACAGGTCCGGTGAGACTAACGACGTGCTGGTTCATGAAACGATCAAGATCGGCCGCACTGTCGACCGGGACAATGCACGGTGTCGCTTCAAACAGGTTGGGCTGGGCGATCTTCACCCAGGCGTAGCCCGCATGCTCACTGGCTATGAAGAACAGGCGCTCGATCGCGTGGGCAAGTGTGCCGTCGATCTGACTGCCTTCAGGCGGGAAATCGTCGAACGACAGCTGCAGGTCCAGCAGCGGCCGGAGTGCGGCGGACCGGGCCCAGAACATCGAACCGGACGGGAAATCGAGCGCATCTTCAAGCGAGATATGTGTTCCCAACCGGTTCAGGAGATCGTTTGCCTGTTCGAAATTCCCGCCCCAGTTGATCCAGGCGCGGACGGGCTCGAAGTGCTGGGAGGCAACGATCCCGAGCTGCGGTTGGCGCGTGAATGCCTCGAAAACGCTGCGCACGATCTCCGGTGAGCCAAGCATGTTCTCAAGAAGGTACCCGCGCCAGTTGCCGAGCACGGAGTCATGTTCGGATTGCTTCGAATGCAGGTGCAGGACGAATTCGTATTTGTCGTAGACATCCCGGAAGCCAATGAGCTTCGGTGCGATATCGCGGCCCCGGTTTTCCGTGACCCGGATCTCGACTGCACCGTTAGACCAGCTGGCGAAGTACCGCTCGATGATGGCGCGTTTGGCCGACGTATCGGTCGAGATGAAGATGTCTGCCGTGAAGGGGATGTTGCGCAGGTAGCTTTGGATTTCCAGCGTCAGGTCCACGTGGAAAATATGACAGATGACGGCCAAGCGTGGCGCCGGCGACAACTCTGCCATCAGATAACCGAAGGGCACAGCAAGACTGTAGTCGCTTTCGATTGGACGAGCCACTTCGTCCAAAAGCGCGCTTGAGCTCACCTCCCCTTTATCTTGCTGCCAGTTTGCCCAATCAAACGGTGTAGACTGCAAGACCTTTTGTTCGCGGATGCGGCTGACAAGTTGCCCGGAGCTCGCCCACCAGGCGAGCTTTATTGTTCTGCGCCCCATCAGACGCAGGCGCGGCTTGGTGGCGAAGCCCTTGCGCAGCAGGTGGGTCGCCTTCCAGGCCGTGCTTGTTTCGATGGCGGTTGCCCGTTCCTGAGCCGCGTCTCGCTCAAATCGCATTGCAGCGATTCTGGCGTCGCATTCGGCAGCAAGAGCAGCGTTGCTTTGTTGCTGCTCCCGCGCAGTCTTATTGGCAGCCTCCCGTTCCTTTCGCGTGCGCTCGATCCGCTCGCGTTCACTCTGGATCAAAGGTCCAAGCACTTGAACCGCAGTTTCAAACCGCTGATTGGCCTCATCAAGGAGAGCCAACGCCTGCCCATCGAAGGGGTCTGCCTTCAAGAGCACCAGAGCTTTCCATATGTCGGCGCAGATCTCTTCGAGCGAGCCAGCTGAACCGGCAAGGTCATGGCCCGGTCGGTTGCGCAGCTCCGTCTTCAGAAAGTCGTCGATCTGGTCCGTGACCTGTGTTGCGTCTTTCGGCCAGACACCATTCAGATCGCGCTCCACCTTGGCGATGACGGAACGCCAATCATCGACAAGGTCTTCGTACAGCGTGACTGTTCGAGGCACGCTGCGGGTCGCGCGCTCGGAAGCAAGCACATGGCTCATCCACAGAACGAGGGCGTGCGCATGTGTTATTCCTGCTTCGGCTGCCAGCGACCCTGACACCTCGATCGGGTGCCTTGCGGGCAGGACCACCGCGACACGGCATCCAAGCCGGGCAAGGGCCTCAACCCACAGCGGCAACAATCGGCACATGCGAGGATCTTCGACCAGGAAGCTCGGCTCGTGAACGAAGTCCCGTTCAAGCAAGGAAACGAGCTCAGCGACAAAACCCTGGCCGGTCGGTGAGTTGATCCAGTCACTTGAAAGGGGAAGCGGGTCATCCCAACTTGAACCGAGTGCCGCCAGAACCCGGTCATGAAAAAGCGCCACGCTCCGGTCTTTGAACGGGTCTGGCCCGTGCTTTCCAGCGCGTAGACGATCACCGGACACGGCAATCCCCAACCTGTCGAATAAGCCGGCTACAACTGACGCGCCGCTTCGATGGGCGCCGACGATCAAGATCGCAAGAGAGGTCGCCGGGGCAGTGACGATCTCGTTCGGTGAGAATGGTTCTGATTGGTTCGGTGAAGCCATATTCCGCGTCATGGGATCCTTGCCACCGGGCTTCGATAGCAGCTTGTGCGCTGGGCTCAAAGCGGAACTCTGACACCCCAAGCGGCCAGGATCGGCGCGGGTGTCGACCCAAGTCGCCCGTCAACCCGATTGGAAAGCGCAGGGTCGCGGTGAGCCCTGCCGCTGATGATGCTCGCGTCGGAAAGGCTGCTAAGATGTTCCTCCCCCTGCGCGAGCGGTTCTGCAGCTCACTTTTCAGAGCTCGCTTCATCGTTGCGCCGGCTATGTGGTGGCACAACCAATCTTATGTTATTCTTATCCAACAACTCGTTTTTCGGTGGAGCCGCTGATCCTTTCCGGCTCGACCGCGTTGCGAAAGGTTCGGCTCAATTGGCTTGGCGTCCACGAGGCGATCGCGGCCTGGCTCGTGTCCAGCTACTTTAATACTGCGGATTTCGCGGTTGAGGGGCGAGCGGCGTTATCTGAAGGCTCTTTGACGTGGACTTGATTAACTCAGCTGATGATCGGAACGCTCGCCTCGATACGAAGGGGATGGCGGAAAGCGCTGAGCGGCAAGGGCAAGGCCAATACTTCGCCGGTCTCATGATCGATCTGATGCCGGAATGGCTGAAAAAGGACATTCGCGAAAATAAGCCAAGCCTGTGTGACTGGGATGCGGGGCTGGGCAATGGAGCGGACCTGCTTTGCGATGCGTTGGGTACGCCCGGCGCTAAGATGGGCGCTGCCGGAACAGCGGGTCAACGCGATCCGGATACCCAGCTTCCCACGCAAAGTCTCGCTGCTCCTGAAAACCGCTGGGATGTAATTTTTTCTTCCAACATTTTAGCCCGCTATCCTGATCCCTGGACGGAACTTGAAGGTTTGGCGCGACAGGCCACGGATGCGCTGGTCGTGCTCGTGCCATTCAAAGAATATGAAAGAGCGACTGGCCACAACTACACGTTTTCGAGCACGAATATTCCGGCGCGGGTCGGTGCGTTTCAGCTGATCTATGCGCGGTCGCGGCACACAAGCATCGTGCCGGGCACCCGGTGGTTGGGGCGCCAGATCCTTCTGGTTTTTGCATCGCGTGCCTTGATCGAGCGGGCTCAGGTGAGCTTGGCCGATTTATGCTTCGATGATGCCGACGCCGCCTTCGAGGAAAGGCTTGCCAGTCTCACCGCACGCAATCAGGATTTGGTTGCTGAAAAGGCGAAGCTGGCTGCGCAGCGATGGGAAGCAGAACGTTGGTACCAAGACAGTGAGCGCTTCGTCCGCGAGCTGCTGGGCTCGCGATCCTGGAAGATTTCGGCTCCTTTCCGATCGGTTGTTATTGCGGCGCGCAAGGGTCGGGACATGCTTCGAACCCTCAGGTCCGAGCAATCGGCTGTTCCAGAACCGGTCGTCGATCTGGACAGCTTCTTGCGGAGCCATTCCAGAATTCTGATCGTGAATTCAGACGTTCAGTTCGACCCGGCGGGCCACGGATCGTCGATCGCACTGGCTGCTGCTGCGGCCGATGCCGGCCATGGTGTGGTTTTCGTCGGCTGGCAGTCGGCGGAGGATGAAGCCTTCACCGACCGGTCTGCGCTGGTTCGACCAAACCTGTTCCAGATCAGCAGACATGATCTGAAGGAGCTCGTCTCGGCTGTAAAAAGGGTGCGACCCTCATCCACGACCTTTCTCGTCACCGTTGCGTCCACCGAGGTCGCGCAATCCTTGCTTGCCCTCGAGGCGGCAGGCGTACGGGTGATCTACCATGTGCTGGATGACTGGGCAGAAGCAAACAAGGTCGGGCAAGCGCCGTGGTACGAAGAAGCGCTGGAAAAACACCTGATCGTTAACGCAAACAAGGTGACGGTGGTTACGTCCGAGCTGCGTGATCGGCTCAAACGGCCAGACGAGGTTCACGTCGTCGGTAACGGGTACACACCGGTCAATTTCGCCCTTCCTGATGAAGGCCGCACATACAAACAGACCGCCAAAGTCGGGTGCTTCGGGCCGATTGGCGAGGGCTTGTTTGATTGGCAGCTGGTTTTTGCACTTGCCGCCAATTGTCCTCAGCTGAGTATCGAGATCGTCAGCGAGGTGCCCTCCGGGTGCGTTGCGGAACAAGCGGGACACTATCCGAACCTGGTGCTTCTCGGATCGCGGGAAGCGCGCGAATGTTCCGAAATTGCCCGGGAATGGCGTGCGGGTTTGATCCCTTACCGGACAAGCCGGCTTGGCGCCGCTGCCGATCCCCTGCAGGTCTACGCCTATCTGGATCTCGGGCTTCGCGTGGTCAGCTCGGGTTTGCCGCAGCTTGGCCCATACCCCAACACGCAAGATGTTGAAGGAGAACGCGCGTTTATAGCGGCAGTCCAGGACCTGACCCGGCAGCCCTCTGAATGGGTGCCCGTGAAAGATTTCCTGCAGGCAGCGACATGGGCAAGCCGATTGGAGCGCATTCTGCAATGAGCCGCAGCCTGTTTATCTGCCCCTGGTGCACTTTGGGCGGTGTTGAGCGCAGCCTGCTCAATCGCGCGCTGGCTTTGAAGGAAGCCGGTGCCGACGAACAGTTTTTCGTTCATTTCGTGCATGGCGGACCGGACGTGGCTCGCTTTGAGGCAGCGATCGAGGCTCTGTCGCTCAGCGATCGCATGGCGCTCCATGGAGGCGCTGGAGAAGGCTTCGACCGTTATGTCGTCGTTGATTGTCCTGACGCGTGGGCAATCGTGCCATCGGATGCGACGATCTTTGTGGAATGCCATACGACCTATGTGGACTCGCAATGGTATCTTCGTGACTTGCCGCCCTCCGTGCGCGCCGTGATCAGCCCCAGCGACCAGTTTTCGGGCGAAATCAGGCCGATCGTTCCTTCCAACATCCCCGTTCGAACCTTGTGGAACTATGTTCCCCAGGTGAAAAACCGCGCGCTTGTGACCGCCTTGGAGCCCTCGTTCACATTCTTCCATTATGGGCGCATGGACACGTGGAAGAACGACGCGGAGGTCGTGGCCGTGTTTTCTGAGATCGCGAGGGCAGAACCCCGAGCGCGGTTCATCTTGTGCGGCGACAATCTGAGCGAGGATCGTTACTTCCGCTATCTTTCCGATGCAGGCTTGATCGGGCGCTGCCGCTTGCTGCCTTCGATCCCTTTCGAGGAGGTCGACGGCTTCCTGCGGCAAATGGTTGAAGCCCGAGCTGTGTTTCTTTCATGCTCCCGTGGCGAAAGCTTCGGGCTGGCTGCCGCCGAAGCGATGTCGCATGGGCTGCCGGTTCTGCTTTCAGACGTCCGAGGCCACCGCGCCCTGGTACAGTCGCAGGATGATTTCCTGTATCCGCTTTATGAAACCGCCCGCGCCGCCGAAAAACTGCTGCTGTTAAGTGCGGCCTGGACCGAGATGTCGAAGAAAGCGCAGGACGTGGTCGAGCGGTATTCCGACGCGGCTATGATCCGCCGATCCTGGAACAGGGCTTTGGATCTGCCTTAAGCCGGCGCGCGCGTCGACGTTCGAGCTTGCGGCATGGTGATCACCCGCCGCAAGCTCGACGCTCTCATCATAGCCCAGGTGGACGGCACCTAAGCCTTACTGGCTGCCGTAGCCGCCTGCCGTGGGCGTGATCACGGTTACCGCTTCACCGGCTTCCAGCGTGGTCTGGTCGCAGCCTTTCAGCACCTCGATCTGCCCGTCCAGGCGGCGGACCTCGGTGCGGCCGCATTCGCCGTCGCCACCGCCGCCGACGCTCTTTGGCTGAACGCTGCGATGCGACGACAGGATGGCGCAGTCCATTGTTTTCAGGAAGCGCAGCGTGCGGGTCGTGCCGTCGCCGGCCGGAAATGCGCCTTTGCCGCCCGAGCCGTGGCGAAGGCCGAAATTCTCCACCACCACCGGAAAGCGCATTTCGAGGATTTCCGGGTCGGTCAGCCGCGAATTCGTCATGTGGACATGTACGCCGGATGTGCCGGCAAAGCCGCGACCGTTGTTTGTGCGGCCGGCCGGCGAACCGGAACAGATCGTTTCGTAATACTGGTACTCGTTGTTGCCAAAGGTCAGGTTGTTCATCGTCCCTTGCGAATTGGCGATCGCCCCCAGCGCGCCGAAGATCGCGTTGGTGACATGCTGTGAGGTTTCGACGTTTCCGGCGACCACGGCGCGCGGATAAGCGGGTTTCAGCATGGAGCCTTCCGGAATGATGATGCGGATCGGCCGCAAACAGCCGGCATTCATCGGGATGGGCGCTTCCACCATGACGCGGAAACAGTACAGCACGGCCGCGCGGGCCACCGGCTCGGGCGCGTTGAAGTTGTTTTCAATCGCGTCCGACGTGCCGGTGAAGTCCACCGTCGCCGTGCGCGCTTCGCGGTCCACGGTGATCTTGACCTTGATCACCTGGCCCGTATCCGTCGGATAGCTGTATTCCGCGTCGTCTAGACGTCCGACAAGGCGGGCCACTTCTTCCGCCGCATTGTCTTGCACATGCGCCATATAGGCTTGCACGACTTCGAGCCCGAACTCGTCCACCATGTGGCGAAGCTCGGCGGCTCCGCGCTCATTGGCGGCGATCTGCGCCTTCAGGTCGGCAATGTTCTGATGCGGATTGCGGGCGGGGTAGGGGTGATCCGTCAACAGTGCGCGCAGCTCGTTTTCCCGGAACTGGCCTTGCGCAACAAGGCGGAAATTGTCGATCAGCACGCCTTCCTCGTCCACCGTGGTGGCAAGCGGGGTCATGGAGCCCGGTGCGGTGCCGCCGACATCGGCATGATGGCCACGCGATGCCACCCAGAACAGGATTTCCTGTCCTTCATCGTCGAAAACGGGGCTCACCACCGTGATATCCGGCAGATGCGTGCCGCCATTGTAAGGCGCGTTCAGCGCAAACACATCGCCCGGTTTGATCTGGCCCGTGTTGAGCCGGATGATCGTTTCCACGGACCGATCCATGGAGCCGAGATGCACCGGCATATGCGGGGCATTGGCGACAAGCGCGGCGGTCTGGTCGAACACCGCGCAGGAAAAGTCGAGCCGTTCCTTGATGTTGACGGAATGGGCGGTGTTTTGCAGCGCCACGCCCATCTGCTCGGCGATGTTCATGAACAGGTTGTTGAACACTTCCAACAGGATCGGGTCGGCCTGCTTGGTGCCGATGGCCTGGTTGCGGGCCATCTTTTCGTGGCGGCTCAAGACGATGTGGTCGGCATTTGTCAGCTTGGCCGTCCAGCCCGGCTCGACCACGATGGTCTGGTTGGGCTCGATGATGAGTGCGGGACCACGCACGCTGTTGCCGGCCTGCATGCCTTCGCGACGGTAGATACCGGCCTGGCGCCATTCGCCGCCGGAATAAACGCGCATGGTCTGGTCGGTGGATGCTTCGCGTACCGGCGCCTCCTCGGCAGCTATCGCGGAGCTGTCGCTGCTGCGCTGCCAGCCTTCCACCTCAACGGCTTCCACCGTCACCGGCTTATCGGGTGTGATGAAGCCGAACTGCGCCTTGTGCTTGGCTTCAAAGGTTTCGCGCGCAGCCTTGAGATCGCC
>Ga0210040_10005657_pt1 | contig 15849 bp, 11 predicted proteins | sample CryGeyCG12114_NA_FD_185462 | JGI IMG/M metagenome (GOLD analysis project Ga0210040, IMG submission 185462) | Groundwater microbial communities from aquifer - Crystal Geyser CG19_WC_8/21/14_NA (SPAdes) (version 2) | ecosystem: Environmental > Aquatic > Deep subsurface > Groundwater | place: USA... | reverse complement strand
GTTGCTCTAGGGATGACACATGTCCCTGCACTGTCCAATATTACATTAGGACTAGGACTCAGTCATGAAAGGGAAAAAATACATTCCGGAATCCAGGCCAACAAAGACATTCTAAAGAGACTATACATGTGCACAATAGGCAGTTGATAGGAAGAGCCCTTTCATGAATACAATGAGCCATTAGAGCTTGTACACAACTGTGTGTGACACTTTAAAATGTGGCCAAATATAGAAAAGTGTAAGTATCTTCTCTCATCGTCCATGTAAGTGGAGTATGAAAAAAAAGTTAAAAAAGATATTATATGGGACATAGAAGAAAGGATTTTTGTAGCGTGTACCAATAATACGAGTGAGTGAGTAAGGGAGTGTACGATGTGCCAAGTAATATTGATCGCTGCGTAAACTGAAAAAAAGTTCATAACATGGGCTAGTGAGCACGTTTTTTGACTAAAACTAGTTCATGTCATCAAAGGCACTTGAAAAAAAGAGGGGAAGTAAGGATGCAATCTTTTTATCACACTCTTTTGCATTCGTTTTGCTGACAGGATAGGAAAAAACTTGAGAAATAGCACGTCATCTTTGAGTGCTTATTATCTCTCACACAGGGGAAAACCTTTCCCGACTGTTTCAGTGCATGCACAGGTTGATTTTATTTTTGCCTTAATTACATTATTATTGGTGTTTCACATACCTCCATAGTGCCCGACAACTCACTTGTATCGTAAATTGATTCCATTTACCCTCATTTTTGAGTAATATATAGTTTACTAACTACATGCGAAAGAAGTGTCGAATTACCTTCGGATGCGGATTGTCCATTAGTTGCAGATTCCATTTTGAACCTTACTTTAGATTTTTTATCGTCTGCTGCCGACATTGCCTCGTTTTGCTCTGGTAGCTGTGCCGCAGCATGGCTGTCTACTATTGCTTGAACCTAGTGAGAGCGGAAATACAAGGAAAACAAGATTGTAGGCTACCGAGTCCAAATGATGTAATTACGGGAGGAAACAAAGACATGGCTTTCATGAAACAAGCAGACAAATGAAAGAGGAAGGGAGACAAGACTGATAAACAGCAAGCGGACACTCACCAGTGGTAATTTTTCTTCAATAGACTCGATGTCACCAACCAGACTGTCAACCTATAGAATGCATTGGAAATTGGAACATCGTAAAACACAAATAGTGAAAGCATTAGCTTGTTTCACACAAAATGTAGCCATACTCATGATGTGAGTGTATTATTAAAGGAAAAAACTTTCAAAACTTTGGCATATACAGCTGCAAAAGAGTTTCATGGGAAAATGGGCTTCAAGGAGAGCAAGGAAATAAGTTTAGTTGGGCTTAAAATTAACCAATTAAGAAACTTTCCCTATGTGTGCTCCACTAATGGAGTGTAGTTTTAAATCCTTAGTTACCGCTTGAACATTTTTCAAATATTTACTCTTTACTGTATGTTGTAAAATAGAAGATACACAAAGGGTACACCCGATGCCGTGTAAAGTCGTACATTTCTACGTGCGTAAATCTCTCAGCCAATTAGAGCAGACTTCCAACATCTCCTTACTGATCTGATTGGCTGGGAGATTTACGCACGTAGAAATGTACGAGTTTACACGGCATCGGGTGTACCCCTGCAGTTTTTTCGCTTGGTTACCGAGCATTTAGTATTTTCGTTGTCAAAAAATTTAGATTAAACTTTTTTGATTTTTGTTTGAAAATTGAGAAAATGAGCATCGAATTATTGTTGTCAAAATGTTTTACTCATTATTTAATTTAATATATATAGCCGAAAAATTGTAATTGTATTAATTTCTGCAAATTTACAGTAATATCTTGACTAAAAGGTTGAGTAGGTACGTAAATTACTTGACAAATAAAACTAAGGTTGTACTGCAACATGTAAAGAATATCTTATGTGTGTGTCGTGTAATATCTTCATGGTGCATAATATAAATAATACAAGGTTTTTAAACGAATTTAATACAGAATTAAGTTGTTTGCTATGCTACACTGGCAAAAGTAGTAAATTTATACAGAAAACTGTTGGTTTAATATAGACCCACTCATAAAGTTACATAAAAGTCACAGTAAATCCTACAATTGGGGACTGGGATAAAATGGGGAAATTAATCTGGAGCAAAAATATGCCTCATATGGTGTGTGGTGCATGCATTATATGCCATTATTTTCTCATTCCGACCAAAAGCCAAAGCATTAAAAAATAACATCAAGAAAGCAATCTTTTTTCATACAAAGCCCAGAAGAAACAGTATAAAAATCACTTTCATCCTCGGAGCATAATAGAAATGTGGGGGAAAAGAACTTACAATGGAGCGCTTCCTCTTCAACTGTTTGAGCATCTTATTTCTCTGTTCCATCTGAAGCGTCCTTTCATAAGTATAGGCAGAAATGTCAGAGTTCAACTGAAAAATTCAAAGGAAACGAGCTTAGGACTTGAACAAAGTCTAAAATTTCCCTCCATCGTCAAATATTATACTACATTACATCCTGCACGCTTTCTCAACACTGGAAATGACTATTTCATGCAGAACGAGCAAGAAACAAATCTGAGGCATTGTATGTAGCTGCTCATTAACATACCATCTCGACGACTTCAATGTCTGCATCAATTCTTAAAGCGTATAGAAATTGCTTCAAATCCTTTTTGATTTGGATTGAATTATCATCCATTTGGGCTACAGTAAAAATGCGCATTCGACAATTTTTCCATGTCCTATGCTGACGGAGAAGAAATGGGAGTAACATGAGCAATCCACCATCATGCACAATCCACCTGAATATCATTAAAACATTTCCCATATGTATGTACAAATTTTGACTGTCACATTCCCCTTTTGCATCATCATTCCGATTGTTGAGCCATAACCGACCATTAATCAAGATTTAACCCATACAAGTCAAATTGACATGTGAGTCAATCAGTCAGCGAACAACGTCCCACATTGTAAATATGCATTATTGATGGGGAAATCCAAATATTATGATGAGAGTAAGTAAACTATAGAGAACAAACCATATGTCAATATTTCCAGAGACTCTGTCCAATGAATCGGGGAAAAATTGAGTTCCCTTGGGAAGGAGTAAAGACATTTTTGCACAAGCAATAGCACGCAGGGCTCGCAGAAAACTCCGTTCTTCCGCTTTACGTTGGCGCCAACCACTTGGCCATCCGAGCATCACTGTGTTTGGTTTCATGCCACCTAATCCAGCTGTTTGGATTCTGAAAAGAAAACAATGCGTTAGCCACACACTGACAACAGCACATCTGTGGGAATTGAAAGATAATTCCAGCTCCAAGCAATCCATTATTGATTCTCATGTAGCGAAAAAAGACTCAATTTGTCTCGGATCAGATGTGCCTAATAGAGGGAAAGTTTTCCATGAATCTATAAAACTAATGATATCTAACTCTTTTGATGTTAAAATTGGTTTGAACCAGCTTTGTTCAAAATGTTATTATAATAATGGAGCTAAACTGTGTAAAGGCTGTTCAAACCCAGGATATAATAGAATGAGAAATGATCTCCATTCATCCATGCCCGCATCACTGGCAGAGTTTATGACCAGTTTATTACATAATCAATAGCGATTGTAAAGACCTGTCTATAGTTAGTTAGCAATTGGTCTCGGCAGCACAACATGGTAAATGGAGCAGTAAATTATGTTAGATCTGATGATAATGGTTATACTATTCAAAACTATGGAATAAAAACTATGTGGTAACATACATAGACTCGATCCCGGTGGCAATATCTGGGCAAACAAGAACATCAGAAAATCCTTTCACCTTCTCTTCTTCCAAATGCTTCTTCAAATTGATTTTAGCAATGCTTGCCTCCGAAATATTTTGTTGGAACTCTCCCTTGAGAATACTGTAGACCATGGTAAGTCCTTTGCCAGCCTTCAATTGATTTGCAAGAGCCAAAAGCTTCTTATCCACGGGAATTAGGTCTTGATTCAATTTCACAAAAATCATGATTTGGGGACGCCAATTTTTCGCGTGTGGAGGACCCTCTTCCACACGAAGCAAAGAGAATCTTGCTGCTGACAGAGCTAAGCCACGGATCCCATCTCCCCATTCTTTCTCCGCTCTGTGGTACACAAGAAAAAACATATGCACTCTTTGTTCCCACCATATTAGCTACCTTAATTTAGTTATTCAGATGGAGATGTTAGTCGAACACTGAGTGAATTCCATTCGAATCGAATTTTGGATCAATATGAAATTTAATTAGCAGACTGCTTCGTCGAGTTTTACGAGTTTTCTGATGAAAAGCTGTAGAAGAAATGATTTCACTTTAATGTATTAACTAGAGCCTATAAGGGAATTTATATACTTGAGTAGGCGCGTGTGGTCTTTTGTGACAGCGTACCAATGTAAATGGTTAGAAAGAAAAGCCAGTTGGCAATGGTTTTAGAAAAAGGAAAGTTGCACCACTGACTTTTACTACTACCTAATGAATGAGGGTAAGACTACTGACGATCTCTAGAGACGAAATTGGGTACTACAGTTTTAACGCTTTTAGTGAATGATAAGAGGAGAGTATAGTTGCAATCAAAAGCTTTCTCCAACCCGTTCATCAGTTTCTCATTATCAACGGTGCGGAAATAGAAATGCTGGAACAATGGGTGGGCTTAAAGATAAAAGATGAAAGTTTTGTTCTCTGACTGTGAGATGAGAGTGGAGCATTGATTTAGAGGAAATTAAAGTTTGCACTCATCTGAAAAGAGAAGCGTTTCATTGATCATTTCCTTTTCAATATGAAAACTACATATAATCCATAATAAGTACAGTCACATAAAAACTTACAGATTTAATAAGTGCTTCGCACAACTACTTTTATTGGTTCAAATGAATGAAAATATCTAGCTGTAATTCATTTGTTTCAAAACTTGACTATTATAATCAAGCTCTTTGGAAGTGAAGTTACCTCATAGCACTCATTTGTTTGATTTAGTTACGTTTATGTAATGCTTACATAAATGTTTACTCCATAAAGGGATATACAAGTTACAGTTGTCCACCTGAAACTATAATTAATTACAATGTTTGTTCAACTCTTTACTGCTTCTCATTCATTGAAATTCAATAGATTCATTTCATTTCTTTGAAACATGGTTTCAATAAGGGCTATTCATTCTTTCATTACAAAGGTATACTCTTGTTCAACTATCTCATTACTCACTCTGTTCATCATTCAGTGGCTGTATCCATACAAATTGTAGAGCAGACATTTTTCAATCAGGTAAGCAACCATCTTACTAAACTAACCTTGGGCAGTGAACAAAAACATACCCAATGGAAAAAAATTGCTGAATGATGGGTACGAGCACTGAAAAAGACCTCTTGTATATTTTTTACATGGCATTCTAAAGCTAGCCAACTTTTTCATACTCTTTTTAAACCGCAAAAAACGGAGTTTTTTTTATTTTCCACTAACTATAATATGAAACGAGCCTACGAGCCTAGTATGACAGTCACATTCACTTCTGCACCTCATTAAACTACAATAAAATAATACGCAATTGTAAACAAAGTTGTACATCAAGTGTGACTTGCGCGACAATATTTACTTTTTGATGTGGTCTGAGATTTGCCTACCTTGAATTTCAGATTTCGGCGGTACCTAAAGGACTAAACTTATATACAATGAAAGTCAAGCTCATATCATAATCAGTCTTCTTTTTAAAAGTTTCTTGTATTCATTAAACCTGTGAAACGAAAACTAATTCTTTTTGTAAATCCATATATCTTTGGGAAACCCTGTGAAATCGAGAATAAACTGTCTCCTTGCATTGAACTGACCGACTTCAACGCAATTGAGTAAGTTAGACTAGTTAAATATAATAATTTAGTTACGAATGTGTAGTTAGTTTATATGGCAGTAAGTTCTGGTAAACCAACTAAAAAAGTAAGTAGATTAGAAGCGTAAACATCAAGAAAGCGATAAAACTTATTGAGCACTTTTCCACTCACCCTCGGTATTCAATGTACTTGTAGATGAGACCAGCAATGCCCATTGCCAATAGGGCGTAGAACACGCTCGTCATGAACATTACGGAGAGGCACATAATGACTCCCAGGAAGCTGAGCGTCCAGTGATAGAATTTGAATCGAGGTCGCCAGTTTGGAGTCCTCAGAATTGTTTGCAAGCCACAGGCGAGGTTCACAAATCCGTAGCACATGAGAAAGAACATTGAGAGCAATGGAGCCAGAACATCCACATTTCCAAGCAGGACTCCGCATTCACAAAGAGCTGTTATAAACAATATGGGAGAGTTTGAGTAAATTATTTATCTTTTGCCAACTTGTGTTTTCGCATTCGTAAACGATGGAATGTTGTTTTAACTCTAGCTAACTCGTCGTGTGAGAATTTAGCAGCTGTTGTAGAGTGGGATTAGTGGATTCAATTTATAGAGGGTGATAAAACTTTTTTCTTAATGTCACACGTTTCTATTTGATCAATCTATTGCAAGTACAAAAATTTGGTTAGTGTTTAGTTTATAGTTAAAAGACGCATGGAGAATAAGCCAGAAGCATGGAACGTGACATGTTTGTTATTTGTTATACAACTAAAAGTATATACGGTTTATGTGTAATCTATTGCAATCATGTTTTCGTTTGTTTCAGAAAGGCAGAAAAAAATATTTCACTCGCACCTCTAAAAATGTCAAGTAATAATCAAGTTTGCCTGCTATTTCGCAAAAGATGACTAACTTTTTCTAAACTCTGATGACATTATCAGATAATTTATTTAAACTGGCCAGGCCAGACTCGTGTGAAAACTTTGCCAATTAATCAAGAATCCCATAAAGTTACTCCCCAGGAATTACTCCTACTACAACACGTACACAAGTTAGGAAAAATGAAGTGTAAACTGAACAAACTTGGGGTTATTGAAGTGAATATGATGGGGAGGAAACTAATGTAGAGTGAAAACTTTTTTGCTCCTCATAAACTACAGTATTATAAAGGTTATGTGAAGTTAACTCACTGAGCGTGAGTAGTAGCGCTCTGGTAGGTTCCCCTCGGCTACTGGATTTGCAAAAAGGCTCCAATAGAGGGATGATCCCATCTTTTGCAATGGCTTGTAACAACCTTGGAGCTCCAGTCAAACTTTGCATCCCAGCGCCAATGGTGGACAACAGTGATCCAATGAGAATAACCCATTCATTTGGCCAAGCTATATTGGCCACGACGAGACGTCCTCCGATCGACTGGCCAAATCTGTAACCAAGAAATAAACACAGTGTATGAATGAATGACTGGAGACAGAAATGAGCCAAACCGAATGTCCATAATAAAAGAAAATGTGATCACAATAATGATGCAAAACTAGAGCACGTGAGGGATATACAGCGCTGATAATAATGACTACACTACTGGCTAACCCCATACATAAACATGTCTCGTTTTTTGTTCCCCGATTTTTTTCTCTGTACATCCATTCTGTAACTGCTTTCATCTATTGTAGTTCCCCCAGTTCTCATTACATGCCAGTCATTAAATTCATGAACAAAGAAATATTTGCTTTCCTTAGTTCTACCCCGTATGAACACCGTTTTGGTAGATATGGCAAGTGTAACAAATGAAATTAATGAATCCCAAGTACACTGAAGTTGAACGAGAAAAGTTTTTTTCCTTCAGGATGATGAAAAGATACAAATGCGGTTACTGCACTGTGTCCTACTTCCACATCTATGGATACAGATAAACCACTGGGCAAGTCAAAAACAAAGTATAACAGTTTCTCAAAAGTTTCTCTCAATTTGTTTTATATAATTTACTGCATTTTCCCAGCCAAATTGTAATATTTTCCCTCACAGCTGTTCATTTTCCATGCAAATCTCATAGTAAATATAACTGTTGAACAGGCCATATCAAATCGTTCATCGAATAATAATACTTCAATAGGACAGCAGAAGAACAAAAACATGAATAATTTAGCTTAACATTTCGCATTGGTCGTCGCAATCTATCTCCTATTAAGTTCTGCTGCAAGGAATTAACTCAAGACAAGCATATAGATGGTATGGGATGTAGGACGATTCTCTACTTTCACCATCATTGTGCAATACACTACAAGACGCAGAAGATGAAAACTGAGAGAGAACCAAATGGAAAGTCATGTCTAGTAGTCGTTCATATTATATGTTCTCTTACTTGTCTCTGAGCAAGAGGTTATCCACAGTAGCCCCGAATAGAATGATGCTGCTCAAGTACACAGTAGTCGTAGTAAGAATGGCACAAATGGTTCCAGTTGGAATAGATTTTTGTGCATCAGCCAAGTCTCCGGATCGATTTGAGCCAGCCATAATGCCTGTCACACTGGGAAAGAATATCCCAATCAGTATTGTAGCTGTAGTTGTAATGTCGACGATGACTTGATTATAAAATTCTTTGGTCACTGTCCCATTCACGTCAGTTTTTTCTGCCGGTAAAATATCCACATCATCCATGGTAGTAGCCACAATACGATCCTAAGTTTTCATGAAGAAAAAGAAATAAATCAACTTAAGTACATTAACATCCATCCGACTCATTTTTATGACAAAAATGAAGCAGTTGTTAGTTTGTTGTGTATGTGGAAAGTTATATAATCACAATTCTTTATGGTCAAGAATAGATATAGTGATGAAAAAGCATGTGTGTCTGCAAAAGTAAAAAATAAAATAAAGTAGTACCCGGAAAATGCAGAGACATAAAATGGATTTTCTGGCTCTAAAAAGGAAAACATAAGACATTAAATGGCAAGCAAATACAAATGCATGCAAAAAAAGATGAACATAAAGTAGAATCATTCTGCCCTTAAAAGAACACGTGTAGCTTGGACACACTAACTAAAGAATCCTACTCACTTTAATTTACACTACAGTAATAAATAATTATTTGTTTTTTTACAACGCAATGAAACATCAAACATTTCTGCGTAAGTTGCCATCGTGGTCACAATCACATACTTTTTCCATCCAGTAAGGCCAAAGGTTGTCATAGAACACGCCAGAACTCATTCCCTTGATGCCTTGCACTTTGGAAACATTATGCCTCATAAAGTAGTCATCACAAACGCCGCCATCAAACTCATTTTGCACCACACAGAACTGCTCGTAGAGTGGACTTCCTCGCTCTTTTGTACAGTTTCCAGATCCATCCAGTTGTAGCAAACGGTTTCCAAGCTTGCACAAACTGTCCATAAATAAATTCATTGCTGTCATCAACATGTTAGTCCACACAAAACCGCCTTTGAACCAAATGAATAAGCTAAAAATGGAGGGAACGTGTGGCTAAAGGATTTGCCAGCGCCAGTCACAGGTTTGAAACCCAATTTAAACCCAAAAGGAAACAAATTAGAAAGTAAATCAAGGAAAAAATGTGTCATTGTGAGATTAAAGTTCAATCAGCGCTTAAAGGTTACTTCATCGGTTTAGATTTGTTGAAGCAACAGCCATTTTGCATTTCTCACACCACTGCATGCATCGTTTGGAATTGAAATTATCCATTCAACTAATTTTTTATTGTATATTTTAAATACTCCCGAAACGAAGTCCCTTCCAAACGACACATTCCCTCCAGCGGAACATAAAATCAAATGATATTTGAAGACATTTTGTGTTATAAACTCAATTATCACCCTAAGGGCTCACTACTACTTACTCTAATTTGTCATTTCCATGAAAATTGACGAACAGACCCACATAGATGGCAAATATTGATGCAATCACGCAGGCAAGTGCCACTGATGCAAACTTATTAACGAATTGAACACCAATATAGACGACAAAACCAATCATACAGAGGAGTATGGTTCCATAAACTCGATAGTTGTTGTACATGTTTTCTGGAACAGTGATGTCACCGAAGATGGACAATGCAGGCGCCATATAGGCCTGTAATCAAGCAACAACAAAAATTAATTCCAATCGTGAACTATTTCATTCTAGTCACATTAATAGACACGATCAGTAATGAATATTGACAATTCTGTAATTAACTACAACTCAACATGGCACACTATATCCACGATGCTAATGAAAGGAAACAGTTCCAAATACAATCTATGATTAATTTCCCCTGAGCGCACAAGATGAAGAAAAGTTTGGCCTTAAAAAACGCAATGCAGCAACCTTTCTCAGTCAGTAGAATCGCTACTGTAAATTGGAAAGATTCCACCAAACCATAACGCAATAATCATATTTCACAGCATGTTATAACATAACCATCTTATTTGAATGCTTACTCTTACAGTTACTCAGCAAGCGCAATTTATTCAGCACTCCAGTACAGGTGGGAAAATATTTAACTTGTGAGTAGTTTCCTAGAATCCGTGAATTTAAATGCTATGCAGTGCAAGAGAAACCTTGTTTACGATTATGACTGACAAGGGAAGACAGATCTGGCAAATCCGGCAGTTTAACTTTCTCTCTGGAAATACATAAAGGAGCAGTGACAGCTGCGTATACCCAATGCGAGTCTAAAGTAAGTAGGTTAGATGAGAATGTTCCCACCTGAAATCTTTTGCATCACCAGAGCTGTACGTTTTCAGGTGAAAATGGGAGCATTAATAAAAGGGAAAGATACAAGTGAAAGAGGCATTACACTAGAGATTTCATGTGTCTACTTTACACTCACTCACTCATATAAGTACTTTACACGACTTTATAGTACAATGTATCTATATAATACTTTCCAGAATTCCTGTTGATAATTCTAGCACTACGCCTCCCGTATTAATTTAATTTCATTGTTTGCTTTGGCGTGCATTGTTAAAGCAAGTACACTTAATATACTAATATGAATTGAATTTGGTTTGCGATCAATACCCAATCTTATATTTAATTACACAGTCAAGAGTTCGGAATTAAGAGTAAGCAACGAAGCAAGTTATTTTCCCTAATCAATCCTAATAGTTGATCCAAACAACGTTTTGAACAATTTTTGTTGTCTACAGCCCAATTGTTTACCTTAACATAATATTGACAACGGAAAAGTTCCCATTACAAAGCAAATACGGTTTTGGTACTTACTAACAAACGAACTATAGACCATCCGGAAAAAGGAGGTAAATTTTTCCTGTCCTGTGTGTGATAAATTTGTGTAGTAGGATAGGATAAAATTTACCTCCTTTTTGCGGACAAGGTATAACTGAATACATCTGTATGGTGAAGTGAGTGCTATTGATCACGTATCCTTTATCATCATGATTGTGCCAACTTGACTACCTACTTACATATACTAGTTAGTACTTACTACAGCCGTATGACTATACGGCCACATCTCGTTTGTAAATAGGAAGAGCGTGGGAATTAAATAGGCGAATAAATTACCCTGAAATAGATATTTTCAGCGTAAGTTATCATAATACTAGAAAAGATAGCAGAACCAATCATTTTCCTATCCAATACTGTGGCAGTTATCTATCATGCCAATTTCAGAGAATGGAAAAAGCGATTCAATTTGAATATTAAAGCGAGGTGCGCCTATCTGGTTTTTGTTAAATATTTTCACAGAAAATTGAATAGTTTTGGATGGTTTGCTTTGGTCCCTAAATACAATGGCCATATTTCTAGAAACCTTTAGCAGTTGGATAATACAAGATACAAGATATGGTTGACTATTGGCCATACAATTTCATTTGTTCACCACGCAATTACCTATTTACGGCAAATAATTTGGCTGCACGATACGACATCGTGCGACTCCAAATGTGCGTCCCCAAAAGTAGACTAATGAAAGAGACATAGGAAATATAGGAAAGTAAGTTGGGTTCCACAAGGTGAAAGTAGGTGGACTATAGGAATGCTGTGGTGAGAGAGCGTGTCTCTTAAAACTGACAAAAATCTACTATATGAGATGACTCTTGAGCTTCACAATGTGAGTCCTACTTTTACTTTGGAATGAGAATAGGAACCAATTGTAAAGGACGAGAAATACGACCAAATTTATTGATGTCGTTTCCATTAAATTCTCTTTGGGACAAATAAATCAAATAAATGTTGCCACCACCTATGAAATTTTGTGGTCACTGGTTGTGCCCGTAAGTACACTAGTGGGAGAAAATTATGAGCCATTTGTATGTAAATTTAAAGATTCGCATCGTTCACAATCATAAATACACATCGTTAGATACCATATGAAATTTTCATAGTTTAGAAATGGGAACAGATACAATTTTCCATATGGCACATCCATGAAATGAAGCTTGCAAAAATGTTTGTTTTAATCATGAGTTTTCACAGTAGGTCACAATGAGTGAGTAGCATAGTAATTATCACACAGAATAAAAAAATTTGGCACTAGCTGTGTAGAAAAATGTAAAATAATGAGAAGCAATTCATTATGTGAGTTAAGAAATAGAGACGGAACGGCTACTCTTAAGTACAGTAATTAAACAAAGAAAAAATAGGAATTAACACAGCAGTGTTTTGCGCTCAAACATTAACAAACGAGTGTGGGAAATACCTCCGAGAAAAATTAATTTCATCCGTCTATTATTAATTAATGTTATAAGCTACAAAGGAAATTACCCTAATTAGACAAACTAACTATAAGCAAGTCAACACGTGACTACAACATCATCATGGAAATTGCAATGATTTGCACTATTTATGTTCACGTGCGCTGACTTTTGCTTGCAATTTTTTAGGTTGTTTATATTTTTGGGTTGTTGTTTAGTTTTTTGAGTATTTTTTCAACCCAAATATTCATGACTTGTGAAATTAAACAAAAATGATAAACAATTTAGTCCAAAATAATGCCATAAATATAAATGAGTTCGTAAATACGCATCCCTGCTTTAAAACATAAACGCGTTGAGCACAGTAAGAGACTATTGATCCTGCCAACTGCGTTATTGGAAAGTGGTAAATAAAGTATGCACAGGAATTTATCACAAGAGTAATTTAATACATAATATGCAACAGTATAATCAATGATGAAAATGCCTTTCTCCGGGCCTCAGGGCTTGGACACGCAGAAATTTGCAATCCTCTTGTTTGCCATAGCTAAATCAGCGAGAACATAAACAATCCAAACAGGATAGATTAAAGACCTGCAGTAATAAATTGTGCAAATAGGGTCTTTTCTATTCGTAGTTCCTGAGTATATCTTTAGTACAAACTTAAATAATGGAGTGCAGGGTAAACAGAAAGTCATTTAGGAAGTTATTTCCAGCGTAATTGCCCATAAATGTTTTTTCAAGCAAGCTATTAAAAAACACGGAATCAATTTGTAGTCGAGTACAACAGTTTTGCTGTGAATGCGTTCAATTTTTCATTACATGATAATACAAATCTATAGAGTTGTATTGCTGCATTTACGGTGTTATACAAACACAAAATATAAACCAATTATTGGAGTAAGTTTATGAGAATCATAACATAATCGTGCAAAGGTCAAAATGCGTCACCCAGTCAGTTATACTAAAAAATCCGATGAAAAAAAAAATAAACTCACTCATTTAGTAAAAAAAATGAGCCAATTTCGTCAATTAGACAAGCCCTAACATCTAAAATATTCTCTATTGAAATACAATATGAAAATTTATTTTAAATAAAAGTAAGAATGGTGGAACTAGCAGAGCTTTGGTTCAAAATAATTTTTAATATTTATTTCATAACTAAAAATTCAAACTTGCCTTGATAAATTGAACTAAAAGCTAGTACGATACGCACTGACAGAATTAATTCGTCCCTTTCTACTGAATTTATTATATTTTTTAGTCCAGCTGCACCAATTTGGGGGAAATGTGCGACAGAGTCAACGCTCAAAACACGTACAAGAGAACTTGCGGATTTCAAAACAACCGGATTCTTTTTCATACGACAAGCTCAATTTATTCCTGTTGAGTAAGTGTTATTTATCATAGGTTAGAAAAAGAGTGCCATATTATTTCCTAAACCTTTAGTTTTTGAATTGTATTACATGTTTTTCAAACATTGGATAATTTAATTTTAAAGGTATCCTACCGTTTGATGTTGGAATTCTTCCTCGATACGTTGAGTAGATTTCACAATCCTATTGGTTTTCGCTTCTCTAGATACACTACAGATGCATTATAGAATATACTGAATCTATGAATGGAAAGCTCACACATCTTTGCAAATATTTGAGTTTATGAGCCGCTTATTCACATTTTATTTACCGAAGGCTTCCAATTGAAATACATTGTGTTTGCAAGTTTGCATAATTGAAGGTTGGAGAAAAGTTTTACTTTCACGAAATAAATCCTGCAGATGATAATGCAGTGAAAGAAATATTTTTCGGATCAACTTGTTTGGATTTCGATAATAATTGGAATAATGATAATAATTGGAATTTTTATCAAGCTGAACATTATACCAGGATCTAAAAGCAATTTAAAAATTCATCCCAGCAGACATCAAATCAAATCCCAAATGGTTTAAACAAATAATAAACACTTGCATTATTTTGAAACAAAACTTTCTTTTCAATCCTAACCAAACCAGTTGAAACAATGCTAAAAAATCTAAACTAGAGTATTAGAATTTGTTTGCAAGAAACTAAACTAAAGGTCACAGTAACTCAATTTAATCTTGAAAACTTTATCTGCGCAGTAAAATTATTGTAGCATATCAAATTCATACGTTCATAAAAGAAAACTTGAAATAAAACATGGGGTGATAAAAAACTTTTCTCTTGGTAATCCCCAGTTTATCGTTCACAATAAACTGTACACCCACTACTAATATTATTTAATCAGTCAAAACTTTCTTCGTGTAGTTCAAAGATCATTTTACCGATGTATATTCCGTACATAATAATGTTCATTCATCATATAATGCAGTCACCCTACAGATGCTCACTAAAACTACATATAGAAACAGAAAATTCCCGTCAGTCATGACTTGTGACCTTGTCTTTTCTACAATTTATCGCGCAATTCAATATGGCTTAATCCAATCTTCAAGTCTATCAGAATTTCAACTAGCATTCTCTATTCAAAGGCTTGCATAACTAATTTCTTTGACTATCTTTTCCCTTTAAATTTATACAAACGCGCATTCAAGAGATTCGGATTGCTTTTGTGATTGTATTCGTTGCTTCGTTGATTTTATACTACTAATTACCAAATGCTTATACATAATGTCACCCGTAGAATGGAAATGGGAACCAGAGTGTAAAAACAAAACTTACGATGAGTATTTCGACAGCACCCACAATGTACATGGCCCCAGCAAATGTTGTTCCAATGTAGAACAAAATGCCCACTGCCCCACCGAACTCAGGGCCTAGAGAGCGGCTGATCATAAAGTAGCTCCCTCCGGCGGGCACAACTCCATTTGTAGCGATAGCACTCATTGAAATGGCAGTCAAAGTAGTCTGAAATTTCCACCATTATCATCACATGTAATTGTATTTCATGGAGCCATTAAGGTCTCTACTTTGCCAGTAATTTGTACTGCTCGTCACACTGTAATAACAGTAAAGCACGGCAATGTGGAGTCTACACAAAAGCAAACTGAAAGCTATCATTGTGCCCAGTACTTAAGGCAAAAGGTGCATACAATATGGAACAAATGAAAAAGTTCAGCTCTTGTTTATTTCCCCAACTGTAAAAAAGCAATAAAGGGAGTCTGGAATTTCTACTGTTTACACTGCAAAAGAAGATATATAGGATGACAGAGCTTTGTTTCTGTAACTATAAGTAGGGAAACCTGTTCAATTCATGACACATGAAGAAATAAATGTAAATGATGAACTATAGTGCATGAAATGGAAAAATGAGAGAAAAAACTGTTTTGTCTCGGCCAAAGAGCTGAATGACATGGGCAAAGTTTGTACCAACTTGGAGATTAATGATCCCTT
>Ga0210040_10005656_pt1 | contig 15850 bp, 17 predicted proteins | sample CryGeyCG12114_NA_FD_185462 | JGI IMG/M metagenome (GOLD analysis project Ga0210040, IMG submission 185462) | Groundwater microbial communities from aquifer - Crystal Geyser CG19_WC_8/21/14_NA (SPAdes) (version 2) | ecosystem: Environmental > Aquatic > Deep subsurface > Groundwater | place: USA... | reverse complement strand
ACAAGATCTTTATAAAACTGCCACAAAGGTACGAAATAAAGTATGGTTTTACAGGGCAAAAGTAGGCATGTGGCGCAGGGGGAGCGGGGAAATTAAGTATAGCCGTCCTGTGCATGTGCGTCCGGATGTGCCGCTGACTTTTCTGCCATATCCCTATCCTGAAAATCCTAAAATCCGGCAAATTCTAATTTAAACAACCAGTTATTTCAACGGTTTCTTTCGCCACGTTTAGTTTGCGCAGCACAAGATTGAGGAGGCTTGTTTTTTATTAATATAAGTATAGCTATTATACATTATATTAGCTATACTTATATTGCTTAAACGCACTTGCTATGAAACACATAGAGAAGCTTATCTTCCTGCCGCTGCTTGTACTTCTCTTAGCAGCCTCCTCCTGCAGAAAAGACAAAGCAGATCCCCAACTTCCGGCCGCCACCATGGAAGGCAAGAACACCTTCGGGGCCCTGGTGAACGGAAAAGTGTGGACACCCAAAGGTAGGCCCAACTTCTATCAGCAAAGTTTAAGCATTGTATATGAGCCGGGGTATGAAGGGGGTTCTTTGGATATTAGAGCTTACCGAGAAGCAAAGGATAGTTCTCCCGTTTCTGAGTCTATGGCTTTAGGAATGTCTCAGCTGGATCATGAAGGCATTTATATTTGGGATAATCCAGAGCTTGGCAGTGCTTATTTCTACTCAGGAAATTGTGATTACACAAGAGAACCAGATGTGTACCGAAGGGGCAAGCTAGAAATCACGAAGCTAGACTTAACCAATGGCATTATTGCTGGCAAGTTCGAGTTCACGCTGACCAAGCCCGGCTGCGACACCGTCCGCGTGACGGAGGGCAGGTTTGACAACAAGTTGTTTTGAAGGGGTTTATGAGACGAAACTTCTAACCAGAAAGAAAAAAGGATGGAAGGCACGAATAGAGATTCACATTTTTCATCCTTTTTTTAAATCGTCTTTAATACCTTATTTCGCCGCGATGCAGGAAATCTCCACGCTTACATCTTTTGGCAGGCGGCTTACTTCCACGGTTTCGCGGGCTGGCGGGTTGCTGATAAAATAACTGCCATACGTTTCGTTGATGCGGCCAAAATTGTTGAGGTCTTTTACAAAGATGGTGCACTTGAGTACGTTGCTGAAATCCATGTCGGCCTCAGCAAGTATAGCCCGCAGGTTTCGCATCACCTGGTGTGTTTCCGCTTCGATGCTAGCGTTGATCAAATTGCCGCTCTGCGCGTCCAGCGGTATCTGCCCCGAAACATAGAGCGTGCCGTTTGCCATGGTTGCCTGGCTGTATGGCCCGATGGGAGCAGGGGCGTCGGGCGAGTTGATGATGGTATGTGCCATAAACAGGTTCGTTTAATTGTATATCTTTGTCATCAAAAGTACATAATTATGCGCATACTTGTTTTGTCGGGTCCGGAAATGGCCGCTGAGTTCAAACAGAAGTTTCCGGAAAACCAGGGCAGCCATACCTATACTTTCCTGCAGCACCACCGCATGCTGGCAGAACAGCCTACCCGGCCGGAGGTGATATTTGATTTTCTGCTGCATGAGCAGCCGGAGCAATTACATCAGTATGCGCCCGATCAGGTAGTATTCTGCCATACTGCAACTGTGCAGTTGGCGGCGCTGGTAAGGCAGGCAGCAGTAGCACAGCCTTGTACTTTGTTTGGGTTTAACGGATTGCCGACGCTCTTTAACCGCGAGGTGCTGGAGGTAAGTATACTTCGGGCTGAAGATGAAGGTAAATTAACCAAAGTGTGCGAGGCACTGGGCACAGATTATTTATTGGTGGATGACCGTGTAGGCATGGTAACGCCACGGATGCTGTGTATGATCATTAACGAGGCATTTTATACCCTACAGGAGCAAACAGCAAGTATAACCGACATTGATTTGGGTATGAAATTGGGTACCAACTACCCCAAAGGACCATTTGAGTGGGCAGCGCAAATAGGTATAGCGAACGTGTACAAAGTGTTGGAAGCAGTATACGAAGACACCAGAGAGGAGCGCTACAAAATTTGCCCGATGCTCAAGACAAAATATTTGAAAGAAGTAGACCAGGATATATAAATCGGCAAAGAAGGCCAGTTTATAGTATAAAAAGGAAGCGGAAGCCACACGTGGCTTCCGCTTCCTTTTTATACGAAATGGAAAACACCTTACTCTACCGTTACCGACTTTGCCAGGTTACGGGGCTGGTCTACGTTGCAGCCGCGCATTACCGCGACGTGGTACGACAGTAACTGCAGCGGAATAACAGACAGTAATGGAACCAGTTGCTCGCTTGTCTCCGGAATCTCAATCACGTAGTCGGCCATAGCCGGAATAATGGTATCGCCTTTTGTTACAATAGCGATTACCCTACCTTTACGCGCACGCACCTCCTGCACATTCGACACAATTTTTTCGTAAGAGCTGTCTTTGGTAGCAATAACCACTACCGGCATTTGTGCATCAATTAGCGCAATGGGGCCATGCTTCATTTCTGCAGCCGGATAACCCTCGGCGTGTATATAGGAAATTTCCTTTAGCTTCAGTGCTCCCTCCAGCGCCACCGGGAAGTTATAGCCGCGGCCTAAGTATAAAAAGTTGGTCGCATCTTTAAACATTTCAGAAATTTCTATAATCTGATCGTTTAGTTGCAGGGCCTGCTCCACCTTGGCCGGAATACTTTCCAGTTCCACCATCAGCTCATGCAGTTTGGTTGTTTCCAGTGTGCCGCGTTTGCTGCCAATAATCATAGCAATGAGCGTAAGCACCGTTACCTGTGCAGTAAATGCCTTGGTGCTAGCTACGCCTATCTCCGGTCCGGCATGCGTGTAAGCGCCGGCGTCGGTAGCACGGGCAATAGAAGAACCTACTACGTTGCAAATGCCGAAAATAGTAGCTCCCTTGGATTTGGCCAGTTCCAGGGCCGCCAGTGTATCCGCTGTTTCGCCAGACTGTGAGATGGCAATCACAATATCACGCTCACTCACAATCGGGTTGCGGTAACGGAACTCAGAGGCGTACTCTACTTCCACAGGTATGCGGGCCAAGTCTTCAAAAAGATATTCTGCTACCAATCCGGCATGCCACGACGTGCCGCAAGCCACAATAATAATACGATCAGCGTTTACAAATTTATTTTCAAACTCGCGTATGCCGCCCATCATCAGGTGGTTGCTTTCGGCTATCATGCGGCCGCGCATGCTGTCCAGGATAGAGCGGGGTTGCTCATAAATCTCCTTCAACATAAAGTGCTCATAGCCGCCTTTCTCAATCGATTCCAAGGCCATCTCCAAACGCTGTACATAAGGCGTCTGTTTCACATCTTCTTTGGTACGGATTTCCAATTCTCCGTCCTTGATCAGGGCCAGTTCATAATCGTTCAGGTATACTACATCTTTGGTATACTCTATGATCGGTGTGGCGTCGGAAGCCAGGAAAAACTCGCCATCACCTATGCCTACCACCAGCGGGCTGCCTTTTCGGGCGGCTACCAACTGGTTCGGGCTGTCCTTGCAAAGCACCACAATGGCATAAGCACCTACTACCTCGTGCAGCGCCAGGCGTACAGCTTCTTCTAAAGTACAGTGGTTGTTGGTTCTGATGTCTTCAATTAGGTTAATAAATACTTCTGAGTCCGTTTCTGACTGAAACGTATGGCCCTTCTCAATTAAAAGCTGTTTGAGCGTGGCATAGTTTTCAATGATGCCGTTATGAATGATGGCTATATTTTTTGAGGAAGAATAGTGCGGGTGTGCGTTCACATCATTTGGTTCGCCGTGCGTTGCCCAGCGCGTATGGCCCATCCCAATGTTGCCATGTGTGTTTTGGTCGGCGATAAATGCCTCTAGTTCTGCTACTTTTCCTTTCTTTTTAAATACACTGAGAGATCCATTCATCAGGGCGACGCCAGCGCTGTCGTAGCCTCTGTACTCCAGGCGTTTAAGGCCTTTAATGATAATAGGACATGCTTCTCTATGTCCGACGTATGCTACAATTCCACACATGGTAATTTTCTCCTAAAAAAATATAATATAAAAATAAAAACAGGTACCCGCACAAGTACCTGTTTTAACAAAATAAGGTTTCGTATTTTCTACTTAAGTTTAGAAAAATATAATAGTAGTTTCACACGCTGATCACCAGTATTGCTGATTATAGCTCTGTAGGGCGATGTTTCTGTAGAAATTGATGTTGCACCCTGTGTATTAGCATCAACGGTAACAACTGCTGGCGCTAAAAGTAAACCATTGTTTTCTGTTTGGCCTAGCAATATCGCCTGTACATACTTGGTAACATTCAGGGTATAAGCATTTTTCTTGGCATCATACTCTAACGGAGCCGTATAACTTGTGCTGTTAAGCGCAAACGCTACGTCCTGTTGTACTGTTATAGCTGTGCCAGCGGCGTTTTTAAGTATTTGGTTTGTGCTGTTGGTAGGATATAGCACCAGCGTCGGCGGCGGCGCAAGTGCAGCAGTCGATGCATTCTTAACGGGAACAATCAGCTCTGCCCTGTTAATGATAATATTGCCCTGCTGCTCCTTCAACTGTTGAAGTGTCGGAATCTCAATTTTAGTGAGCAGCTCCGTATTTGTTTGAATATAGCTTTCTCCTCCCGTTTCAGAAGCAGGGATATAAGCGCCTTTCTGTTCTAAACCGGCCAGAACCGTTCCGGTGCGGTCTGCTTGTATGTTTGTGAAAAAGGGCTGACTGCTGGTTACAGTAAAGACTTTCGTTTTCTGCTCCGCACCCGAGGTGTAGTACAGCGTCAGCTTGGTGCTAGCGGAGTTCAACTTAAAACCAACAACATTGCCTGCCGGATCGCCTGTCGGTACCAGCGCGATGCCCTTCAGAAAGTTACTGAAACTGGCCTGATCTGCAAACGCGCTCTGGCCCGATTGTGCCACAAGTTCACTGGCAAAAGCCGGGTCTAGTTTTACACGTGCTACAACTGCAGAATCTATACTTTGATTGTTTCGTGTAACGGTAATAAAACGCGGCTGAAAGGTAACAGTTCCCAGCGGTTCAGGGGCATAAGCCAGCGTTGAGCTTGTAAAATAAGACGATTTCTCCTGAAAACCTTCTGTCAGCCGGTGCACCTCCAGCGTAAGCGGCGCACTTTTGTCGCCATAAACAGAACTATAATCCAGGGTCAGCACCGCGGAGTCAGCAACCGGGTTATCCCCAAATGTTACACTTGTTCCACCCAGCGACAGCTCTGTAAAGGCAGTAGCTTTTACCGCACCCAGAACCGGATCCACGTACTGACCCACCTGCACAGGCAACGCCTGATACGAAAGTATAGAGTCGTTCAGCAGCACCGTGCCTGTTTTAATGGTTAAAGTATCGGTAAAATCAGTGCCTATCTGATCTTTATCCTGTAGATTTATGCCGATTTCACTGGCGTCTTCGCAGGAGGAAAGGGCGGTAATGGCAAAGAAGAAAAAAAACAGTCGTCTAACGGCTAAGTTCATTATACAAGTTATAGTAAGAATCTAACAGGGTGTCGTCGGCGCTAACGGTGCTGATGTTTTTTGTTTGCATATAATCATTAAACAGCGCATTAATGTTATCACCAAAATCTTCGTTTGTTTTAATAACTGAATCGGCATACTCCATGCCAATTTTGATAAAGCTGTCAAGGTCAGATGACTGAAGATTGGCAATCATATCATCATCAATATCCAGCATCTTCACCTTTTCCAGCAGGTTGCCATCAAACTTATGCTTGTAATCGTGGTTATACACCGTAAACATTGATTTGGCATCTTTAAAAATCGGATCTTTTTTATAAGTCGATTTCAGGTACATCGGGATCAAGCCTGTCATCCAGTCGTTGCAATGTACGATGTCAGGGGCCCAGCCCAGTTTTTTCACTGTTTCCAGCACACCTTTGCAGAAGAAGATAGCCCGCTCGTCGTTGTCCTGGTGAAATTTGTTGTTCTTGTCAACGAAAACGGACTTTCTGTGAAAATAGTCTTCGTTGTCGATAAAATATACCTGCAGCTTGGCATTCGGGATAGACGCCACTTTAATAACCAGCGGTTTCTCATCATCGCCTACGGCAATGTTGATACCGGAAAGTCGCACCACCTCGTGCAAACGATTCTTGCGTTCGTTAATCAGGCCGAACCTGGGAACAAAAATACGTATTTCCATACCGCGTTCCTGCATGCCTTGTGGCAGCGTTTCCAGGAACTCTGCTACTTTTGTAGTCTGTAAAAAAGGATTGATTTCGGTGGCGGCGTATAAGATGCGCAATTTAGACATGATATGAGATTAAAATTTAATAAGCAACAGTATTGGGACGTGCAAAATTAGCATTTTTTGTTCTAACTTTCAATTTTATAAGCTATAACTTACTTTTGCCGGCTTCACGAAATCATTAACTAAACCCTTCTCCATGGAAATTATCCGGCAGGCCGGCGCTATACATGCCCTTGTGCAGGCATTGCGGTGCAGCGGCAAGCAGATTGGCTTTGTACCCACAATGGGTGCCCTGCACCAGGGGCACCTTGATTTGCTGCGCGCGTCGGCCCGGCAAAACGACATTACCATATGCAGTATTTTTGTAAATCCTACACAGTTTAATAACTCCGACGACTACAAATTATATCCCCGCACATTGGAGCAGGATATCGAACTCCTGAAATTTGTAGCATGCGATTACCTGTTTGCGCCTGGCCAGCAGGAAGTATATCCACAACAGCCGCTGCTGCAGTTTAGTTTCGGCCCGCTGGAGGCTGTGATGGAAGGAGAGCACCGCCCAGGGCACTTTAACGGCGTAGCTACGGTGGTAAGTAAATTGTTTCATATCATACACCCGCATCGCGCATACTTCGGGCAGAAAGATCTGCAGCAGGTTGCGGTGGTAAAGCAGCTGATAAACGGGCTGAGCTTTGACGTAGAACTGGTGCGTTATCCTACCGTGCGCGAGGCCGACGGACTGGCGATGTCGAGCCGGAATAAGCGCTTGAGCCCGGAGCAGCGGGAGGTGGCTGCATCGTTGTATAAAGCACTGCAGCTGGCAAAGGGGCAGCTGCTGCAACAACCGGTGGCAAGTATAAAAACAGCCGTGGCCGCGTACCTGGCAAGTATAAATCAGATAACGCTTGTGTATTTTGAGATTGCCGATCCGGATACAATGCAACCTGTAGTTGAGGTGCGTGAGGTGCAGGAGGTAGCCCTTTGCATAGCCGCTTTTGCAGGCCCCGTGCGCCTGATTGATAATATCCTGGTGAACTTAAACGAAGTATAAGTATAACAGCGGCACTTGCCCGGGAGCTTTTGTAGAAACGCAATATTTTGGGTTTTGGTATCTACAGCGCTTTTGTCTGGGCCAGGATTGAAGCCGCTGGTGCAAACCTGCGGCTCGCACTTTTTTTCTGTAGATGAAGATACAAGCTCGCACCAGCGGGCAAGTATAAACTAGGTATAAGTATAAAAGGAAACTTAGGGCAAGTATAAAGGGTTTTAAGGTAGATGCTATACTTCAGGTCTTTTCATCATACTTTCTTTTGCTCCTTATATCACATGAAATTACAATAACTAAATAAATCAAAGGTTCATAAAGAAGGCGCTACAGCGCCGCTTTCGCTATGATGGTTAATCCGTGGCATTTATCTAAATTGCGCTTTTATTTCAGCAAGCACTATGTATATTGAGGTTTTAAAATCAAAAATCCACCGTTGCAAGGTAACGCAGGCCGAGCTGCATTATGTGGGCAGCATCACCATTGATGAAGATTTGATGGACGCCGCCAATATGGTGGAAAATGAGAAAGTACAAATCGTAAATATTAACAACGGCGAACGTTTCGAAACTTATGTCATTAAAGGAGAACGTGCTACCGGCACCGTCTGCCTTAATGGCCCGGCAGCCCGTAAGGTGCAGGTGGGGGATATCGTGATAGTGATTTCTTACTGCAGCATTAAATTCGAAGACGCTAAAAGTCATACCCCTACGCTTGTTTTTCCGGACCAGCACAACCGCCTGGTATAGCCGCTGCCCTGCATGAAAAGACTGCTCTCTTTCCTGAAGTATGGCCTGCTCTTGAGCTTATCAGCTTTGCTGATGTGGTATGCGCTTAAGGAACTGGACTTTGCACGCATGTGGGTCGAGCTACTGAATGCTGATTATGCCTGGGTGGCCGTATCCCTGCTAATGGGTGTGGCGGCGTATGTCAGCCGCGCTATCCGCTGGAAAATGCAGATCAAACCTACAGGTTATAATCCCTCACTTGTGCAGACTTATAATGCCATGATGATAGGATATGTAGCTAACCTGGTGCTGCCGCGCATGGGTGAGGTAGCCCGTTGCACCGTTCTGAAACGCACTGATGGCCTGCCGGTTAATACCGGCTTCGGTACTGTTATCGCCGAGCGCCTTATCGACACCATGATGCTGTTGCTAGTAGTAGCCCTCACGTTTCTGCTGCAGTTTGGCCGCATCCGCGATTTTTTTCTGGAGATGTTTACTGATAAGTATAACAACCTGGAGCAAAGCCTGCAATCGTTCTACTGGGTGTTTTGGGTGATGCTCGGCTCTACAGTAGTTATACTTGTGCTGGCGCTGCGGTACCTGAGCCGCCTGCGCCGGAATACCTATTTCAAGAAAGCAGTGGGGTTTGTGCGCGGTATGCTGCAGGGCGTGTTCAGCATCACCAGAATTGATAACCAGCTTGCTTTTTGGGGGCATACTGTTTTTGTGTGGATAATGTACTATGGCATGAGCCTGGTAGTGCTGTATGCCTTGCCGGCGACAAACAGTTTAGGCTGGGGTGCGGGCCTATCTATACTTCTGGTGGGTACGCTGGGCATGGCGGCACCGGTGCAGGGAGGCGTAGGCGTTTACCATTTGCTGGTGCAGGCCACACTACTGCTCTATGGCGTTAACAAAGAGGCGGGTATGGCCTACGCACTGCTGGCACATACATCGCAAACACTTTTGGTTGTATTGATGGGCATATTTAGTTTTATTTCCAGCATGCTGCACCGCAGGCATGTAGCCGTGCCGCCTGCAGAAATCACTATACCTGTTAAAAATGATCTCATCCGATAAGATATTTTCCCTTCCACAAATACAGGAACAAGTGCAGCAGTGGCGCGCACCAGGCTTTAAAATTGTGTTTACAAATGGCTGTTTCGACCTGTTGCACCTGGGCCACGTAGATTATCTTGAGAAAGCCAAACAACTGGGCGATAAACTGGTTTTAGGATTGAATACAGATGCTTCTATCAGCCGTATAAAAGGGCCGAGTCGGCCGCTTCAGGACGAAATGTCACGTGCCCGAATTATGGCATCCCTTTTGTTTATAGATGCTGTAGTGCTTTTCGATGATGATACACCTTTAAAACTGATAGAGGCCATACAACCGGACATACTGGTGAAAGGCGACGACTACGCGGTGCAACAAATTGTTGGGCACGAGGTGGTAACGGCACGGGGCGGTGAAGTGAAAACAGTGCCGCTGGTAAAAGGCTATTCTACTACTAATATTGTAAATAAAATAAAAGAACAAATAAACTAAACTATAGCAATGCCTGGAATATATATCATCCTTATCGTTTTTATGCTGATCAGTTGGGCCATAAGCGCCAGGCTGAAGAGCAAGTTTGAGAAATACTCTAAAATTCCGTTAAGCTCCGGCCTGAGCGGACGCGAAATAGCAGAAAAGATGCTGCACGACAATGGCATTATGGATGTGAAGGTGATGTCGGTGGCAGGGCGCTTAACAGACCATTATAACCCTGCTGACAAAACGGTGAATCTGAGCGAGTATGTGTATGAAGCACGCAGTGCCGCTGCGGCAGCCGTAGCTGCGCACGAGTGTGGCCACGCCGTACAACATGCCAAAGCTTATACTTTCCTTAAATTTCGTTCGGCCATGGTGCCTGCGCTCAGTATCGCTTCGCGGTATATGCAATGGATTCTGCTGATCGGTATTTTTATGCTGCAGACTACGCCCGTGCCGTTAGCGGTTGGCGTGGCGCTGTTTGGTATGACAACTATTTTCAGCTTTGTTACCCTGCCTGTAGAGTTTGATGCTAGCAAGCGTGCACTTGCCTGGATTAGCCAGAACGGCGTAGTAACTAAACAAGAATATGGCATGGCCAAAGACTCGCTGAAGTGGGCTGCACTGACCTACGTAGTGGCCGCCTTGGGATCTTTAGCAACCTTGTTATACTATGTGTCGCTGTTGATGGGCCGACGCAACTAAGCGCACCGTTATTTTTGCACAGTACAAAAACAGTGGTGCCGCCTGCAAAAGCCTGCAGGCGGCACCACTGTTTTTGTACTTTTAGCAGCCTTGCCTGCATGTTTTAAAAATAAATAGCGTATAAGTATAAAATCTCCTATAACAATTATTATGATAGCTGGTTAAAAGAATATAGCCGGATTTTATAACTTTGTATCGCGATACATCATTTCACATCATTATATATTTACATAAACAAGCATGAATTTTCAACTCACAGAAGAACACTTGGCAGTTCAGGCTGCTGCTCGCGAATTTGCACAAACTGAGCTGCTACCAGGGGTTATCGAACGCGACGAGCAGCAGAAGTTTCCGGTAGAGCAAGTGAAGGAAATGGGTACGCTTGGCTTTCTGGGTATGATGGTTGATCCCAAGTATGGCGGCGGCGGCATGGATACGGTAGCGTATGTGCTGGCTATGGAAGAAATCTCCAAAATAGATGCCTCTGCTTCTGTTGTGATGTCGGTGAATAATTCGCTTGTTTGCTGGGGGCTAGAGAAGTATGGCTCAGAAGAGCAAAAGCAAAAATACCTGACAAAACTGGCAACAGGCGAGGTAATAGGTGCGTTTTGCCTGTCGGAGCCTGAAGCAGGCTCGGATGCCACCTCACAGCGCACCACCGCCGAGGACAAAGGCGATTACTACCTGCTGAACGGCACCAAAAACTGGATCACAAACGGCAGCACCGCCTCTGTATATTTAGTGATTGCGCAAACGCACCGCGAGAAAGGCCACCGCGGCATCAACGCCCTGATTGTGGAACGCGGCACGGAAGGCTTTGTAGTAGGCGCGAAAGAAAATAAATTGGGTATCCGTGGGTCTGACACGCACTCGCTTATGTTTACGGATGTGAAAGTGCCTAAAGAGAACCGGATCGGCGATGATGGTTTCGGTTTTAAGTTTGCTATGTCTACACTGGCTGGCGGCCGCATCGGTATTGCTGCACAGGCACTGGGGATTGCTTCCGGCGCTTACGAATTGTCTGTAAAATATGCCAAGGAGCGCAAGGCGTTTGGCGTAGAGATTGCCAAGCATCAGGCTATACAGTTTAAACTGGCTGATATGGCTACCAATATTGAAGCGGCGCGCCTGTTGTGCCTGCAGGCAGCCCACGACAAAGACATGCACCAGGATTATGGAAAATCCGGCGCCATGGCCAAGCTTTTTGCATCAAAAGTGGCAATGGATACAACCGTAGACGCCGTTCAGGTTCATGGTGGTTATGGATTTGTGAAAGAGTACCATGTAGAGCGCCTGATGCGCGATGCAAAAATAACGCAGATTTATGAGGGCACTTCTGAGATACAGAAAATAGTAATTTCAAGAGAATTATTCAAGTAAGTATAACTCTAAAATGCTGTTTAAACCGCAAATAGGCTTTTGCTAATTAAAATTTAATTTTTAGAATTATTTTGAATTTTACGAAGATTAATCTTAGCTTTAGGCCAAATTTAGGGGTTAGTAGTATAATAGTTAGTTGGTAACACGGTAACACACACATGGAAGATTACAATAAAATTATTGAATCGCTTGGGGTGCGGTTCATTAAGGCTAAAAATTTAGTGTTGCAGCAGCCATTCACGGTACGCAACGCATATGATGTTGGAAACAACCTCATCCTGCTTCACAAGGGTAGCATCTTCTTTGGGGAAGAAGAGCAAATGGTGGAAGAGGGAGAGTTGTTGTTTGTACCAGGTGGCCGAAGCACAAGAGTAACTTATGGCCCGACCGGCCAGGGAAGAACCATTACGAATGATGATTTAATCACCAACCGCGAAAAGTTCTTTAAAAGCAATAACGATCTGGATCTGATAGGAGATGCAGAGGAAAGCCATAGTTATGTGAGTTTTGAGGCTAAGGTTTTTGATTCTGTTAACTTCTTCGCGTCACTGGATTTGCCTGCATTCCTGATTTCTAACAACAACAAGCTGGCCAACCTGGTTATCAAAGTGGTGGAAGAAAGTATGCAGGATTTGCCGGGCAGAGAGCGCCTGATCAACATCTACACCGAAAACATTGTGGTAGAGATCGTGCGCCACATCCTGCGCAACAGGATGTTTGTGGAGCAACTGGCTACCAACAGCACTTATTTCAAAGATCCGCGCCTGATTGATTTATTTAACTATATCAAGGAAAACCTAGGCGGAGATTTATCTAACAAGGTGCTTTCCAACGTGGCGAATGTGTCGGAGGATTATGTAGGTCAGTATTTCAAAATGCTGACAGGCATCAACCCACAGGATTACATCGAGTATCAGCGTATGGAACGTGCAGTATTCTTGCTGCGCACCACCAAGAAGAGCATCCGCGAGATTGGCAAAGAAGTGGGATACAAAGATACGGCTTACTTCTGCCGCCGCTTTAAGATGATGTTTGGCATACCAGCTGGTAAAATGCGTCGCCGCGAATCAGCGATGAACACCTGATGCAATGTTATAAGAAGCAACTAGTGAAGAAACCTCGGCCAGAAAGCTGGGGTTTTTTTCTATATGGTTGCCTATTACAACAACGTCGGCGCCAGCATCCAGAGCGGCGGCGGCCTTGTTTAGTGTATTAATGCCTCCCCCCACTATTACAGGCACTTTCACTGCAGCCCGAACCGCGGCTATCATTTCAGAGGAAACAGGTTGCCAGGCACCGCTGCCCCCATCAAGATAAATATATTGCAGTCCCAGCAGTTCTCCGGCCATAGCCGTGCAGGCAGCAATATCCGGCTTATCATAAGGTACAGGCATAGTACCACTCATATAAGAAGCGGTAGTCTGGCGTCCGGTATCCACAAGTATATAGCCGGTTGGATAAATCTGTAACTGGCTTGCCTTTAGAACAGGGGCAGAAAGGACATGCTGCCCTATGAGGAAATCCGGATTGCGGCCTGAGATGAGGGATAGGAGCAGGATGCCGTTTGCCTGCTTATCGATGTGGAGGCCATTGCTGGGAAAAAGTATAACGGGTGTATCGCTATGAGCTTTAATCAGCCGGATAATGCCCGGCTGATTATTAGTTATAACCAGGCTGCCACCTACAAAAAAGAAATCGACATGGCAGGATTTGCTATGGGTTAATAAGTTCAGGCAGGAGGCCTCCGTCAGGTTGTCGGGGTCGAGCAGCACAGCGAGGTGCTTCCTGCCTGATATTGCTTGATGTTTTTTTGTGCGGTTTTCGCTAAAAGGCATTCTCTTCAGGTACGATATACTCAGTAGTCTCTATCTCTATCACCTCCACGGGCGCTTCTGCAATATCGTTATTTTCAGAGAGACTGTTAACGTATTCGTCTACCTTTTTGGTAATATAGACCATCAGCAGCGCCATTACCTGCTGCGATATCACCTGGGCCAAATCAGACTTCAGGAATCCTTTAGACAAAGCTTTGGTAGATTGATTGTGATCAGCATGCGACGTCTGTTCTGAAGATACGGAAGATAAAGCATAATCGTCCTCCTGCTCACGCACCATCGAGTCGTACTCATGCGTAGAAGCCGTTATAGGCGGCGCAACAGGATGTTTATAAGTATCATTATTTGATTTCTTAGATTTAGACTTTTTAGAAACTGCTTTTACTTTTTTAGTTTTTTTTTTGCTGCTGCCTCCACTAAACAGGCGCTTCAGTAGGTAGCCAGCTAGTACTACGCCGCCGGCCATTGCCACTTTCTGGCCGATTTCCTGGCCCTGCGTTTTTATCTGATCCACGTCGCCCATCAAGGCATTTTTGTACTCTTCCTTCTGGCGCTCCAAAAATTCCCGTTGGTTTTCAAAAAGAGGATTGTTTAACTCGCTCATACGTTTGGTTCTCGTTTGTCTGATTTATAGATAGTGTTGTCGAATGTTTTATCGGCTATGCCCTGAAATACTTTTTTATCGAGGCCAACCACCAGTACCACCAGCAGTATCACATAAAAAAGAGCGATAATACCGAAGCCCCAGAAAGAGCTGTCGAGGAGGTGGTTGAGGAGCAAGCCCAGGAAGATGCTGACAAAGATAACGCTCATAATGGCGGCGAATCCAAGCAACACTGCATGAATTAAACTCACAAAGGAAGATTTGAGCTTTTCCTGTATCTCCAGCCGGATAATATCGATGCGGGTATCAATATACCCCATCAGGTTATCGATAAGGTTAGGGTTTTTTTCGCGTGTACCGTTGTCTTCAATAGCCATAATTTTTTATATTTTTTTGATGCTTTCTCTGTATACGAGCTTAGCGCTAAATATTTACGTAAAATAAGTGCAATTAGAAATGTAGTACGGAAATTGCAGTATATTGTGCGGTATTAGCTAATTTTAATACGGATCTTTTTCAAATTCTGCCTGTTTGGAGCCTGATTATTACACAGTTTTAGGTATAAGCACCACTGCTACACTGCAGGAGGTAAAGGCAGCTTACAAACGGCTTGCGCTTAAACATCACCCTGATAGGAACCCCGGCAACACGCTTGCCGAGGAACAGTTTAAGCGGGTAAGTACTGCTTATCAAACACTGTCAAACCCGGGAAAGCGTGCCCGCTACGATCTGCGGCTGCAGTACCAGCGTGAGCAACAGCGTACTATCAGGCAGCAGCCGCAGCAGTATGATACGCGCTATTACCAGACACGCCAGCCCGCGCCAGTGTCGGAGCGCCACTACCGCACCATCCGGCCCAACGAAAACCGCTTCTCCCGGAAAGACTGGTACATCACGTTCGCTTTTGTAGGCGGTGTCCTGCTGATCAGCTTGTTGCTGAAAGTGGTGATGGATTCCGTAACAGGCGAAGATAAGTATAAAACGGCGCTGGTATACATACAAAATGGCAACTACAGCAGTGCACACCGGTTGCTATCCGATGCCATTGCCTTCCAGCCCAAAAATGCGGCGGCTTATCAGGCGAGGGCAAGTATAGAACTAAATATATTCGAAGATTACCATGCCGCCCTGGAAGATCTGAACCAGGCTATTGCACTACAGGCAAAGCCATCGGCAGTGGCCTACTACATGCGCGGGCGCAGCTATCAGCAACTGGAGCAATACGGCCAGGCAGAGGCGGACTTAACTAAGGCGCTGCAACTAAACAAAGAATTATGGGCCGCCCACCTGAAGCGGGGTGAAGTACGGCTTTTTTACCTGCACAAGTATAAACCGGCGCTCATCGATTTCACTATTTTCTTGAAGTATAGCCCAAACAAGCGCACACGGGTGGAGGCGCTTACGTACCGCGGCTTCGGCTACTATAAACTGGACAACCATACTTTAGCTGAGCAGGATTACCGGCAGGCGCTGGCGTTAGACAGCCAGAACGGGCGCATATACTACCTGCTGGGTAAGGCGGAGGCAGGGCAGCAGCCCGATTCGGCCTGCGCTCACTTTGGCAAAGCTTATCAACTGGGGTACTCGGCGGCGCTTCTGGAACTGCGGGAGCATTGCCGGAATTGAGTTTTCTAAAACTAAGAGCAAGTATAGTTAAGAGATTAGAGATGGGCAGAAAGGCCTAAAAAGCAAAAACCCTCGCCATTTCTGACAAGGGTTTTTGTGGTGATGAGTGGAATCGAACCACCGACACAAGGATTTTCAGTCCTTTGCTCTACCAACTGAGCTACATCACCAGCTCTGTT
>Ga0210040_10005655_pt1 | contig 15850 bp, 12 predicted proteins | sample CryGeyCG12114_NA_FD_185462 | JGI IMG/M metagenome (GOLD analysis project Ga0210040, IMG submission 185462) | Groundwater microbial communities from aquifer - Crystal Geyser CG19_WC_8/21/14_NA (SPAdes) (version 2) | ecosystem: Environmental > Aquatic > Deep subsurface > Groundwater | place: USA... | reverse complement strand
CGCAACGAACGCAGAACGCCTGTAGTTGGGCCGATTGACGAGGAGGACGAAAGTGAAGGGTACATTACGAGGGAGAGCAGTCCGGAGAAACGATAGAATCGTTCTCAGAGGCAGACTTTAAATACTGCTAGGACAGGACAGGGTAGTCTTGCTTCAAGAAGGTCAGATACTCTCAGCACGAGCACGCTTCACCCAAAGACCTACGTCATGGGGAAGATGCTCCGCTGATTCACAAGGATGGACTATGAAGAGCGGAATGCAACGAGTGAATGAGCTTACGACGGAATGAATGGTTGGAGATGCAAGCAAAGGTATCCAGGAGCATACCAGTAATACAGAGCCAGAATTTACAAAGCGCGCGGAATGTCGAAGGTAGCGTGTATGCATTGCGCTGGCGTACACTGTATAGCCGGCACTGGTTATGATCTTAGTCTGTTACTGCTTCGAAACTTAAGATGCATCTCAGTCCAACACCTGTTCTTTCTACGGCTGTGCCTGTTACCGTAGTTCCAAGTGGGACACGACTGGAAGCCGTCACCGCTTTGTCGACGCAGTGACCGACAGGCTTCTCCACAGCACTAAGTAAGTAATCGTGCGTTCCGCCGCGGACCGAGAATGTTCTGTCTGGTATGATCGCTTTCTTTCAACATCGCTGCGGCCCCCTCGACATGACCTGTCTGCCTGTTAAGTACCTTTGCAGAGACCGATCCTGATTGATATGCTCGGGGCCGTGGTCATTCTTGTGGCATCGCGATGTAGGTGACTAAGTGCCCATCTGTGTTCTCGACGGTGGGCGTCTCGTGAGATCGCGACGCTCTGCTGCAGTGGTGGCTTATGGGGGTGGTGTGGAATCTTAGGTGAGCAGGAATGGAAGGACAAGAGTTAAGGTATGAATGATATGATATCCTTGCTTTGCTTCGTACGGTTGAATATCGTATCATAGCGCGGATTGAGGATGAGCATGAGCTAGGTTAGGATAGTACGGGGTTAGGTTAGGATAGCTGAGTTGAGCTGCAGTGATGTGGTCTTGAGTTCGGGCGGCCGGTATGATTGATGCATGTTGAGGGGGAAGGAGGGGAAGGGGAGGGACTGGCTTCACCCACTACATGACGTTCGAACACAGTGTCTGGTGCGTGGTCTGGGTCCACTACGCAATGTTACGTGGGCACGCCGTACCACTCACTCTACTTGACTCAGGCAGCGCGTATAGAGCGGTGCGGTAGGTATGTTGTGCAGCCGTGCTATCTTGTCTACAAGGACGGGGCTAACTAGAGTAAAGCAGCCGAAGCTTCGCAATCCCTCTTCGATTGAGCCACGAAGCGTCAATCGGGGCACGGGCCTCAAGCAGCCATGGTTAAGGGAGGGGGTTGGTTGGCTTCCACGGGCACCAAACAGGGGGTGTGCAATATGATGCTTATCACGCTTGGCTCATCGAGCTACAATACAACAGCGGCAGGTAGGTGCTGCGCTGTTTGAAGCTTGAGCCCTGACGACCTTGAGCTCGCTCGCTCGCCTTGCGCAGAGAAGGACTGATGTCTGCTCACTCCTTGTCTATCTTGGGCGAAATCCCCTTTGCGCTCGACTATTTTCGCAATGCATCAGTGCACGCACGTCCTTGACTACAATTTGCCGACGTTGATGTGGGGAGAAGTGCCATGGTTGCGGGTTCAGACTCGGTAGACAACAGAGAAGTGGTGTGGTATTCATGAATACATCTTATGCTGCATTGAATTGTTCGGCTTCAACACCCACATCGCGATCAGACACTGCTTGCAATCATGCACTGAACCTTCTGCCAGCCTCGATTTCCTTGAATGCCTGGGTGGTATGCTCCCAGACGATGGTTTCGAACCCATCTTCCCTCATCCTCTTGTATTTTGCCTCCACCGCCAGCGGTTCACTATTCTCTCCAACCGCATATGCACCGCTCCTCGATACCCCGTCCGTCCCTTTCGCAACCGGTGAAGATCCTCCATCCTGCTCTGTAGTGCCGAATGCCCCTGTTGCCAGGTATAATATCCTGTGCCCTGACTCTTCCGCCCCAATTGCTTTGAATCGCTGAACGAACGGGCCCACCAGCCCCCATGTAAGCTTAAACCACCATGGATGGTCTTTGTCGACATATGCTGGTGTGACTACGATCCCAGGGAACACATGCACCAAGCTTAGCCGACCATGGTGCTCCCTGGCCAAACGTTCGAATGCCATGGTTGTGAAATGCGTGATGTGAGAACGTGCATTGTTGAAGTCGTAGTGCTTTGCATCGCGGAGTGATAGGTCAGAGGCGAAGAGCTTACCTTCGAGACCGGCGCCGTAGACGGAGATGATGGAGGCTGAGGGCTGAGAAACAAGCAGAAGGGGTAGTAAATTAGTGATGAGCCGAATACGAGAGTAGTAGATCAGGGACATGGTCCGGTCGAGGCCCTCGTTCGTGTCTGGCAACATTGGTCATCAGTGCTGATCACGCCGAGGTGCAATACATACACAAGAGGACGACTTACCTTGACGTCCGCCAAACACTACCTTTCCCTGCGTCATCACCAGCAAATCTATTCGCGGCGACTCGTTCTTGTGCTCTTCCTGCTCAAACCGAAGAATTCCATCACTAGTCCTATCTACCTCCTGAATGAGTGCGAGATCCTGAGCCGCCACGAAGTGGAAGACGGCTTCAGAACAGAGCTTGGAGCATGCAGCGATAACTGCATCAGCAGCCGTCTGGTTCCGGCCAACGATATATACCCTTAAAGAGGTCTTTTGCTGGGCCGAGTATATCTTGGCCAATTCACGAACACTGTACTCGCCGATTCCGGATGTGGCTCCCACAAAGACAGCGACAAGCGGACGATCCTGGAAGTGCTTTTTGTTCGTCGTGTGGACGGTTTCGATTGAGACCATGTTGAAGTCCTCATACAGCTGCAGGAGAGACAGCAGTCAATAACCATCCCAACAAGAGCTCAGGTAAGACAGACTGCTTCGGAGCAGGCTATATAGAAGAAGGCGGATACAAGCATGCGCCAACGACCGGTCTTGCAAGAAGCAGGTCGGTTATCTACCACCAAAGCGCGTGCCACCATGTGGCGAGCCCCATTTGCACGTTGTCGCGACAGCAGATAATGCTCGGAGCTGCTGCATTAGTACAGCGCTTTGGGTGTTCAGTGACAGTACCTATATGACTGTGACAATAATCAAACACCAAATGCAGGAAACATCCTCGTAATATCGCACAACACTAGTACTGCATGTCGGGGTAATTTACTTCCTCAGGCTAGCGCCGGAATGATACAACACCGGTCCCGCTTCGTGCATGGTAGGAAGTACGCAGCTTCTCGATGACGGAGCAGCCTTGCAAAGACAAGTGTAGAAATGGCATGAAAGTTAGCGATGTGTTTGAGCCTCGACCGGCTTTCACATTTGAGCTTCTTCTCAACGAGCAATTTGCGGCCGGTCGTCCTTGACGGGTGAGGTAGGGCGGATAAATCGTGCAAGGGATCAGCTTCGCGAGAGCAAAGGAAGCGTCGAGGTGGCTACAAGTATTGCTGTTATTGAAGAGCTGTTGTTGATTGCAGCCAGCTTTGCCAAGCCAGGTCCACGTAGATTTGTGTCAAATTCCTAAGTTGGACGAGGTGGCGTAGGCTTGACTCGACTCGCTTCGGCAGGACAGATGGCTCATGGAGATTTGGTTGCCAGAAGAACTTGGTACATAACGAGACCGAGTAGAAAATGAAGTACCTACCACACATAATAGATACAATGGTTAACTTTCCCATGACCTTCGAGCTCGTAGCATTTTCGAGTTCAGGTCAGCATCGTTGATGCCACTAGTTGCCCGTAAGGCACGTGGACCAGCATTTCTGCTGTGTATGCTGGTGGCATATCATGTAGCTTCGTTGGGTGCTCGCTCATCTCCATTAAAGGTTGGTTGTGCTCCGTGCCTCGTGAAGCAGGTACGGCGTGTTTTAGGGGAAATTACGAACACTATGTAGGGTTGTGCTGCTGTAATCCAGTGCCTGAATTTGTGGAAGAGCTTGTTCTGCACGCCATGCTCTTTTGGCGCGACTGAGGGTCCTGAGCGAACATTGAACGCCTGTATCGACGAGAAAGGTTACGACGTCCTTCTTCTTCTCGTCTGCAACGACTTTGGCAATGATCTCGGAACGGGGATATTGAGATCAGTCGTGGTTGAGGGTGGCCGAGGCATGGTTGTGACCTACGGGTACAAATGGGTAGGTTTAGGAACCATCCGGTGAAGAACTTTAGCTTTAGGGCTCACTGGCATTGCGGGCCTGGCCTCCGCTCTCCAGAAATCAGCACTGCATGCGACAACTGCTTTCCATAGGAACAAGCATCATCTACCTACGAGAATGACAAAGCTATGGAACACAGGGTTGCATAACAAGCGTGGCGGCCACGTACAATCTTCTCATACCTGGTCGTATAGGCAAATTTAGGTCTTCAGAACAGACCGCAAAGCACGTCCATCTGACTAAGCACTTCAGAGCGAAACACAACGACAGTGATGCTTACAGGGACGATCTGCGTTTGCTTCTGTATAGGGTAGACTGTTCATCGAGATCGTATCAGCTGCATCTTCTACAATCGACTTTCTGTACTTCTCCAGAGCACAGTGCTCATCCTCTGATGTTCGAAAACTTGGTTCTCTTGCAGCCCAATTATGCGTCATGGTGTCCAAACAACTCAGGCCGCATGACCTGACCCTTCCGCATACTATGTTCTCTCAAGCCGTCCCATTAGTCGTCGGCGCTTCATCAGCCTTCCCGCCTTCGTTGTCAGCGCTTGGCATGGGAATCGGGCCACCGGGCGAATCTTCTTTTCTTGCCGTTAACACTTCAACGCCCGTTTCCGTGACAAGCAGCGTATGCTCGAATTGCGCAGACGGCGCCCCGTTGACTGTCACGCTTGTCCAGTCGTCTGGCCATGTTGTGTCCCGTGACGAGGGAGTGGCAGTGATCATGGGCTCAATGGTGAAGGTCATACCGGGTGCCAACCTACCTACCGCTTTATTCTTCGCGTAGTGAGGGACGTTTGGAGCGCCATGAAAGAGAGTGTTAATGCCATGACCACAGTAGGTCTTCACGACGCCGAGATTCTGGGTTTTGGCGTGCTTCTCGATTATGTTACCGAACTCCTTGAAGGCTACGCCTGGTTTGGCGTGGGCTATGGCGAGATCAAGACACTGCCGCGTCGTCTCAACCAGGCGCACAAGGTCCGGGTTGTTTCGGGCTTTCTCGCCGACGTAGTATGTCTCGTTTAGATCGGCATGATAGCCTTCGAACCATAATGATACGTCGAGATTGACAATGTCGCCGTCGACGAGCGGTCTCTGATCTGGTATGCCGTGGCAGATGACTTCGTTGACCGAAGTGCATATCGACTTGGGGAAGTTGTTGTAGTTCAGTGGTGATGGATAGGACTGGCATACGATTAGCTGGGGATGAGACAAAGCTCTTCTTTCCACGCACGTTTCGTTCAACGGTGGCATTGTGACATATCTCGTCCAATTGGTCTGTAGTCACGCCTGGCTTGACTGCAGCACCCACCGTGTCAAGGACTTCTCTTGCCAGTTTGCAGGATTTGCGCATAGCATTCTGGGCCTTCTCATCTAGTATATCGATGTGGTTCCTTCTCGCAAGTTGGTACCTCGGGTTCCCATCTACTGCCCATACTGGATGCGGAATGTGCTTGGGCACTTCCCGCCTCGGCGACAGAGGGTAGACAGGTCTCAGCGAGCCGGTAAAGGGATATGTGGGATATGGATTGAATGTGCCGGTCTCTGGATCAACTTTAGAAACAACTTTCGGAGCGATGAAGTTCCGCAACGGATTCGTACTTTTGTGTAATTGCTTGTGTTCACCCTGATGCTGGTATTAGTATCTCGCACTGGCATGGCTATCTAAGTCCTACTTAGATCGTGAGCGCCTACCCAACTTCTTTTGAAGCAGTCTTGTGAGCAGAAGAAACTCTCAACTTCCATGTCCTTGCATTTCGGGCATTGTAACGTGCTGGCATCATTCCCACAATTCAGTCCTGGGCATTTCCGAGGTTGTGCTGCGGCCTGGTCCATCTTGTTGACTTCTCAAAGATGCTGAAGAGGATGCTGGAAGATTGTGCGACTGAACGTTGCGCAAAGGCAGGTGCACCTGTGGCTTAAAGTTCGTCTGGTCGTGCCTGCCACAGCGTTTGCAGGAGAACTTTCCGCAGGTATTCATCGGCTTGATGACGTAATCTTAAGGCAGCAAGCAGTTATTGCCTAAATACCTCATCTGCTTAGAAGACTTCTGGGACATAACCATTGTTAACTATCTACCTTAGTCAACCTGTTCTCCTTCGAGGCATCACAACCACCTCTCTCATAAGGTTGTTGCCTCTGAAGGTTGTGTCTTTAGGGAATCAGCGTGGGTATCCTGCTATATCGCTTCTACGACGTCTCCGAAGATCACCCTCAATGCGGCGCCTATCTGGTTGACTTGACTCCCTGCCTCAGCAAGAATTGAGACAGGTCATAACTGTTACCCGACATTCAGCCTTTGTGTCTTGTTTGTCCTTCTTTCCTGATCTCGACGCAAGCCTTCCTGTCACTCGGACCTCAACTTCTTTTAGACAATCAACTGTGCCACTGTGCCAGGAGGCTCGCGCTTGACCACGAACCCAGTGCCACAGGCCGATACCACTTGTCCGTTTTGGCGGGGTCACTCGAGAAGGTAATCTTAGTTGTGCACAGCCGCCGTGATCCCGCCATCGACAATGAGCTGGCTTCCGGTGACATAGGAGGATGCCTCTTGGCTACTCAGGAATGCGATGGCTTGCGCCACTTCAAATGCTGTTCCCATTCTCCCCATCGGCACTTCGCTCGCCCGCTTTTTAACAATACCCTCGTAGTCGCCGTTGTTGTATTCAAACGCTAGGCGGGCGACGAGCGGAGTATGGATCAGGCCTGGTACAACGGCGTTGGCACGAATGCCAAGCGGTGCATAACGGCAGCCAATGGTTTGGGCCATGCTGACGATAGCCGACTTTGTTGTGGAATAGCCAACGTGCGACCTGCCTGCGTACCTGCCCTCTGTCAACTCTGTTGCACGATCTCCACACCATACCTTGTGTCAAGCGAGAACTTACCCTTTCCCGGCCACCGACGATAATAATATTACCGACCCCGATTTCTGCTTTTCCATGATCGGAAGCACTTGCCCAGTACATAGGAATACCGAAGTGAGATTGACGTCGAGCTGACTCTGCCATACCTACCGTATGTTCAGTACGTACACCAGTCAATGATGCCTTCCAACTCACCTCATCCGACATCTCGGCTGGTCCGCCAGGAGCACTCTTTCCCACGTTGCAGACGAGCACATCGATCCTGCCGTGCTTGTCCATGCACTTCTTGACGAGTTCCACCACTTCATCCCGTTTCGTCACATCGGCCTTGACCACATCTATTCGTGCACCCTTGACCTGTTCCTCCACGCACTTCTTCGTCAGCTCTGCTGAAGCCATGTCAAGGTCACAGCCGAAGATTTTGGCACCCGATTGAGCGAGGACCTTCGCTGTTGCGGCGCCATTGCCCCAGATCTCCTTATCATATTCCTGTGGCGCTTGACCTACACCGGTCAACAGCACTATTTTGTCTTGCAGGTCAGTGTAGATGACAGGCATTGTTTTAATGTATTTGACCAGTGACACAAGACCACTGGCCCCGAATGCCAATCGACTGATGAGTTTGTTTACCTTGTACTCGATGCAACCCCATCAAGGTGCACCGAGGTTTCTCTTCTGGCCCGATATACCGGTACTGGCTCGACCGTCATCGGCCCCAATGCATCACAGTGAGGAGAAACATCACAGCTACTCCTCACCCGTCGAGTTTTCGTACAGCCTCCCCATCCCGGCTCAACACTAAAAAGTGGTCGAGCGCAAGCACGTGAGAGCTGCAAAAGGACTGTATTGTAGTCTTCCAAGCAGTATACAGCATTAGTCAAAGGCTAGCCTTCGACTGTATCACACCAACGCCGTCGGGCTATGTCACAGCCACGATACATTGTTGCTCGCTCTTTCGTTGCCACCTTGGCCACAACAATGTTACGGGCATGTCAGCAACAGAGTGTCAGGTGCACATCGCGCCGTGCCTACGCCACAGACTTAGGGAGCGTGGCTTCCCCCAAAATAGCGCACAACCCGAGTCGAGATTGATTGTCGATCAGGGCCAAGGACGTCGCTACTTTCGTTTCAGCCACAAAAGTTACTCGTCTTCCTATGAGTACTACTTGTTGTTCTGCACAATGGCAAACTTCCCAATGACACATACACCCTCCTCGTACATTCCGTGTCTGTAAGAATGTAGGAGCAAGCGACGCCTCGAGTGCATGGGCAAGAAAGGCGCACGGGCCAAGCCTGACATCTGTTGCACGACTGAGGCTGAAACCCAAGCTCCTGTGCCTTGTGATTGGATTCGATCAATCATGGCGTTTGCGGCCCTCGCAAGTGGCGCAGCGAGATTGCCCCTGTGCAGGTTTCCGACTCCGCTCAGTCCCTGTCCGGTTAGGGCAAGAGTTTCGACCAATCACGTTGCTATATCTTTGTGCTGGTGTCAGTCACAGACTTCTCCTCTGCCACGTCCAAACCATGCTAAGGTGGTGTCCATGACCGGATTGTCCGACTCGGGGCAAACGTAAGGAGGCCACGCGGGATACATGACACCACTCCACCGTGCTTCGAAGGTCAAAAGAGAGCATCGTTGCCCGTCGACTTTACCTCAATTGCAAACTACCTTCCAAGACCCTCACAGTCACCAAGCACAATCGCTACTTAGTTTCTATACACTCATTCCAACAGCCAAAGGACTTGCCGATAAACAGCCAGCATGCGCTTCACCTCAGTCCTCTTTTTGGCCGTCGCTGCCTCTGTCAGCGCACAGGATGACCTAAATTCCCTGCTCTCCGCTTATACCTCTGCATTCTCAGATGTGCTCACAAGTAGCGCATATGCGTCGATGTACTCCTCTGCTCTTTCGGAGATTGAGTCTGCGACATCCGCCGCAGCAACAAATCCCGCCCTCTCTTCGTCTCTCGCGTCACTAGTTTCAGAATATGGCGCGGCAACTTCTGGCATTGATTCGGCAATGGCATCCGCAACCGGTGCAGCTGGCAGTGCATACAGCTCAGCTTACTCAAGCGCGACCAATGCTGCGTCTTCCGTTCGATCATCAGCATCTTCAGCTGCGGGTGCTGCTTCTACAGCATCTGCTTCCGCGGATTCAGGGACTGGTCCAAGTATCCAGGTTGGCAGTATGGGCCTGGTTGGAGCTGGTATTCTCGGCATTGCCATCCTCCTGTAAACCACCTCGACCATTCAGGACATTGTTCATAAGCATTTGGGGCCTGTTGGGGTAGGAAAATCGTGTTAGGTCATTAGCAGAAACGTTCAGATCCCGCAGAGACACGTCGTTTTATATGCCAGAAAAGGTAATGGTTCCAGGTCGAAATAGCATAGCTCAAAATGATGATACCCATTGTGCGATCGTTGAAAGTCCTCATGTTGTTTGCAAATCGAGTCATTATTGCTCCATTGTTATGACAACCTTCCCTCGACATCTCCCGGTGTTCATCCTCTCAAAAGCATCCGGCGTCCTTTCGAACGGAAAGGTGCTATCAATGATCACATCCTCATCCTTCAAAGCACCGATCTCCGCCAACCATTCTTTCTTCGCCTCAAGAATAATACACTCATACTTCGGCATAAAGCCCCACTGACCCAGAAAATACCTCAGCACCATCCGTGGATGAGTCAGATAAATGGCTGATCCACCCATCGAAGACCTACTCGTCTTATCACCAACTATACTCACATAATGCTTTGCAAAACCAATAGTCTCAACACCACCAACGTTGTCAATGATCGCACCCGGCTTGAACGCCTTCACAGCATCAATCACAGCGCCCGGACCAGTCGTATAGTCGACGATTTCATCCGCGCCCAAGCTTCTCACGAAATCAGAGTTCCGATGCGAACAAGACGCCAGCACGGTCCACCCTCTCTGCTTCGCCAGCTTAACAGTATAGATGCCCGTCGAACTCGACCCGCCAAGCACAACAAGCTTGTTCGCAGAAGCAGAAGGATTCGTCAAGGCGCCCGTCACACGGTCGATACTCGTCCTCGCAGTCAAAAATACAAGCGGCAGACTCGCAGCCTGGGCATGCGATAGGTGCGCCGGCTTCTTGATCATACATGCCTTTCGCAAGTCGAAGTGGCTGACTTCGGTCAAGCCTCCGGCACCACCGAAGAAGTCTGGGATGATGCCGCAAACCTCGTCGCCTTTTTGAAAGTCTTGAACTTCTGGCGAGATTGCGAGGACTTCGCCCGAGAAGTCGCGGGCGAGAAGCTTTGTGCCGTTCATGTAGGGGAGGTCGAAGAGCGGGAGATTCATGAGCTGGATGTCGACTGGATTGATTGAGGCGGCGTGCATCTTGACGAGGACATGGTGGGGTGCTGGTTGGGCTGGGACTGTGGTGTCTGTGAGCTTGAGGGTGTCTGGATAGGGGGTTACGGTGTGTGTCCAGGACTTGATTTTGGTGTCTGTCGCCATTTTCGCAAGCTATGAGGAGGGCTGCAGTCTGGGCTCGGCAACGATGCGATCCGCTTCCTTGAAGTTGTGGTCGTTTGCCTTCTGGTTGCGATCGCGATGTGTTCCTGCCTTTTACCGTAGTGATGCTGCGTCTATTGCTCCTGCTGTTGCGCGTGGCTGTGGCGAACACCTAATGTTTCGTTCATAACATCTTCTCTCACTTACCTTTACCTCTCAAGCTTTATCTTAACTTCCGAGTCCCGAGAGGAGAAGTGCTTTGGCCCCATCTTTGCCCTCGGTCCAACATTGGTGCAGCAACCTTATATTAGCCTCTCCCAAAAAGCTGATAGCTTCTCGAGGACCTGTTGTGTTCCCCTATGGAGGCTGCTTCTCACCTCCAGGTCATTGGCGTAGGAGATGGTCGTAGCATAATGCAGGCGGCCGCCGCCAAACGATGAGTCGCCGGCGAGCGGTACCACATACACTGTGCGCTCGAAGGTGTTAAAAGCACGAAGTTCTAAAGCTAAAATCATCGGTTCTAGAATGCCGGCGGTTGACATCCATCTCCAGGTGTCACACCACATCTTCCAATCCATCAACAAATTCGTCAAATCAAAGGCACTCGTAATATTTCATTACATTACGCGAAAGCTTCCGATTCAGATCTACCAGGACTTCCCTCGTGGTATGCTCCATCACGGTCTTTCCGCCGACTGCCTTTCCACTCCCAGTGAGGCACTAGGCAGATAGCCGTTCCTACTCCGGCAAGCAACCGAGGGCTCTGTCGAGATATCAGGCCACATCTAAGATGAAGAAGCATCTTGAGCATTTAGACCAACACGTCTGCTCGATCGACGACGCGCTGCCTGCGTTTGACTCCATCGCTAATCGTTTGCGGGAGATGAGTATGGCGGCGTTTTTAATGAATCAATCTGCCTAACGATTTCATAACCTCTACCATAACACTGACCTTGCTGCAGGCTGCTCACTGTCCTAGGTCTTTGGTTCCATTTGCCTGCTTCGACACTGTCCAGTCGTCTGTCCGACGCATTGTCCAGTCATCCAAAATCGACCACCACCACACCGTCCACAATGGCGGCAGTGCTCAACGGCGCCTCCCACAGCCGCCCAAGAGCCCACCTCCAGATCAAATACGTATCCCACCACCCACATTCTCGGTCCCCATCACCACTCTTCTCCTCGCTCCGACCGCGTTCTACCTCGCCAGAAACACCACCCTTCACCGCCACAATCACCGAGGACACGCAGTCGCAGTCGCAGTCATGGCAGATCACAACAGTCATCAGAGACGCCCCATCACAATCGCAATGCCAAGCGATAAAGATCTACACGTGGCCCATGTTCTCGCCCGAAGAGACGCAGCTCATCGCATCGGCCGAGACATCTTCCCCCATTGCGCCGGCGCAAGCAGGCAGCGCGGTGGTCGAGGTGCCGAAGCGGAAGTTGGCGAAATTCAATGAGCGGAGTAGAAAGTGGGTGCTGGAGGAAGGGATCTATATGTTCGAGATTAAGACTGCAGACGATCTGAATGCGGGCATGGGCACCGTGAAGCAGGTGTCGGTGGTCGGACACATGGAGTGGTCTGAGTGACGGATGGCGTGAAAGCGAACCTTCGAGCCTCGCCGTCAGATATCACATCCCCGATACCAGCACGCATTCCATGCCATCGATGAATTCATCACTCAGCCAGCCCTGACCACCCCACCCATCCAGCATGACACGGGCCATACATACCGTACCGTCGAGTACGCTCCAGCCGAACCCCGGATTCATCACCAGCGTCCTTGAGGCGCCGGCACCCGCCCGACTAGCGGACAGCCGATCTGTGCCACGACCCTCAACACGTACGCCGTTCAGATCCCAACGCGGGCCTCTCAATGCTTGCTTGCTCGCGAATCTGAGTCTCCAAGCTCGACGTCTACCGTGTCAGCAGTGACCAGGTATGTGCATACATGCTCTGATGGCACGAGGTGTGATTGATGCATTCATTTTATTCCATCCCGTTTCCTCAGAGCCCTCTCCTCTCCTCTCGCTCGACCAAAATCTGTGTACAGTACGGCATTGCACCTCTCCGTGAAACCCTGGTTACGCCTTGAGCAGGAAATAGAAAACGGGGTTCCAGCTACTGTAGCAAAGGGCAATTCGTCCTGCACACTGATGCGAACGAATGACCAGCTTCACCTCGCGACGCCGGGTCTTGTTTATTCGACTGCGTTAGAAAAGGTTCTATTTAGTGGGGGTAGATGATCGAACTACATTCATTCATTCAGTGCTCGCATTCCCGTGCATATACGGTACGGTAGTCGTGCTAGCTAATATACGTCCATCCTAGCTCCATAATAACACCGAAACAAATAGTTTACAATACGCCCACAGCCGCGATCGTAGCACTTGAATACCGCTACCGACCAGCAACAACGCACGACCCGGAAGCGTCTTCTTCGCCGTAACCCACGCACTCCATCGATAGCCCCAGTCCAGTCCAGTCGTCAATTCAATGCTAATACTAACTAATACATGACCCATGCCCCCTCGCGACACTTCCGCTCTCGATACGCACCTCCCACATCGGCATCAGCTTCTCCGCCATACAACTCTAGCCCGTGACGCGCACAAGACGCCCTGCAGACGCGATCTGGCTGCGTTCCTGAGTTCATCCAGTTTCTGGTCTGCGAGGCTGGACTTTCGCTGGCGCTGGACTTGACCAGGGACCGAATTGTCGATGTTGGTGTTCGTGGTGACCGCGGCTGGATCTAATGCGAATGCGACGTGTTTTGGTTTCTTGCGTGGTGGAATACGGGCCGACGAGTTAGATTCAGAGTCATAGTGCGCGACTGGACTCTGGGCTTCGTCGTCTTCTGCTGCTGCGCGCTTTCTGCCGCCTTTACCTCCGGATTTTGGTCCGCTCTTTGCGGCGCTTTTGTTTGTTGTGCTCTGGGTGGCGGCGCCCGTCTGTGCTGTGGCTTTGGCGGCGACTCTTGTCGATCGTCGAGTTGGCTGGGCGACGTTACCGCCAGACTGATCGTCGTCTGAATCATCGTCCTTTCGCTTGCCTTTTTTTGTCTTGGGATCTTCGATGTCGGATTCGTGAGCCCCTTTTTTCTGAGGTTTCTTTCCCTTCTTTCCGGTGATGCGCTTTCTGAGACGAGCTTTGGCTGCTGCATCTTCAGATGTTGAGATGGGTTTCTCTTGGGCTCTGCTTCCTGGCCGGGTGGCTGCTTGTCTTGCGGATTGGGTTGCTGCGTGTCTTTGTCTGGCTGCTGCGCTGGCTTTTCGGGCGACTCCTCTTCCTTTTGGGCTGTCGTCTTGCGCTTGGAGAGGTGCGGTATCTGATTCCGTCTCGTCGCCTGAACTGGATTCAGACTCGTTGTCGCTATTGGCGGGAAGTTGCTCGGCTCCAGGCTTGTACATGGAATTGGTGGTATGATCCAAGTCGTTTTGCAGTTGGTCGCCGGCATCCATATCGTCATCTTGTGTTTGATCAGTATTGTCGCTACCATCACTATCGCTGGTGTACTCGTTCTGTTGATAGCGTTCTTTTGCGCGGTCCATGTCGGCCAGTGCCTGATCAGCGATTTCCACCACCCTCTGAAGCCGAACACGGTTTGTGTCATCAGTCAAAGCCCTAATGGCTTGAAGAGCATCTTCTGCCGCCTGCAGCGCATCTCTGACATGAAGTGGTACTCGCACATAACCTGTAATGGCGTCCAGTAACTCTTCATGTTCGACACTAAGGCCTGCTTCCCGTCCTCGTATGAGGCCCCATAGCTGATTGCTCGATAAGTTTGGGTCATAGCCGGTGATGTTCTCGATATCGATACCTAGGGCCTCAACGACTTGGCGTGCATCATGCAGGGCACGCACAAGGGCCATCTGATCATCGGCCTCTGCAGCATCGTTCAATGCGTTACCAATATCGTCTACACGCGTGACCCACTCGACGACACTTTCAGGCAGTCTTTCTTCTGTCGAACGCCCACCACTGAGATCAACACCATGCAGCGCACCCCACTGGAGAACCAACGAATTAAGGGTTCCTATATTGCCCTCGGCGATCTCAAGCATGTCATTAATCGTCTGTAAGTCATCGCCCGGTTGCTCGTAGACCTCTTCGTCTGTCTCTTCCTCACGATGGCTTACACCATGTGCTGGACCTTTTCCAGCCTCGTAATTATTGTTTTGACCATCGGTGTTTTCGATTGATGGGGACACCTCATTCATAGCTTCAAGACCTTGATGGGCAATGTGAGCTAGATGCTGCGCTGGTGGTTGCCCATAGTTGACATCCTCATCCTCATCCTCATCTTCATCCTTATCGTCATCGCCGCTGCCGGTCGGGGGCGAGTCGGCGTGAATGATATGGTTGACTATTGACAGTCGCGCTCTTGCCGCATCCAAGGTTGCCTGCCATGTTCCCAAATCTGTTGCCTGTCGTAACGTAGCCCAGAGATTGGTTGCTTCGTTGCGAACCGACTCGGGTTCACCAGACGCCGGTATACTGTCAGCATTGGGGTTCATCAAGAGACGGTCGATGTCGTCAGCCCGCGCAAGCAAATTATCGCGCAACATGTCGATTGATCTGCCGCGTTCAGTATTGGCTCTTTGAACTCTCAGCCTCTCATGCAAGGCATTCATTGGAGGACCGCCCGGTAGAGCATCTAAAGTCTCCTGAGCTGTGTCTTGCGGGCTCTGAGCATCGAAGTCTCGACGACTTGGATTTCCATCTTGCAGTGCTGATTGGTTGCCTAGGACTCGACCATGATGCACACCTTGTGCCGGTAATCCTTGAGGTGCAGCCTCATCGCCATCGAGTGGCCTCAGACCTCGTGTAGCGGCAGCATTGTGAGTGGGATCGGACGGGTGTAGGACCTGGTCAAATGGTATAGCAGACTGATTTTGTTGTTCAGCTTGCAGCATTTCCAACCTAATAGATCCAGCAACCCAATTAATTCGGACGATGTCTCCGGTAACCAACTGATACATGCGACCAACACCACTCTCATCGAGCAATACTCGCTCGAAACCAGCAGCTCTGTGGTCAATGAGCCTTTCTAGTGTTATCTGCGAGCTTATCGTGTGTTCGTCACTCTGTACCACTTGCCAAACTGGAGGAGTGTGCCGCAAATGCCAATAATCCTGTGTTGGGGGGTCCGAGTCAGTAAGCCTTGTCAGTGCTCGGACACCATCTGGACCCGTTCTCAACACATACAGAATTCCATCTTCGACCGCGTAGATGGAGTCATCAGGTATGTC
>Ga0210040_10005654_pt1 | contig 15854 bp, 13 predicted proteins | sample CryGeyCG12114_NA_FD_185462 | JGI IMG/M metagenome (GOLD analysis project Ga0210040, IMG submission 185462) | Groundwater microbial communities from aquifer - Crystal Geyser CG19_WC_8/21/14_NA (SPAdes) (version 2) | ecosystem: Environmental > Aquatic > Deep subsurface > Groundwater | place: USA... | reverse complement strand
AGCACGCAGGAGGACCCCCGATGAACGTCACGACGTTGTCCGCAGGCAACCTCACCCTCGTCGCCATCGTGGGTGTGGTCGCGCTGGTGGCCCTGTTCATGGCCTGGAGGTTCCGGGCCGAGGTGCTGACCGCGCCCGACGGCACCCCGGCGATGCAGGACATCGCCCGCGCCGTGCAGGAGGGCGCGACCGCCTTCCTCAGCCGGCAGTTCCGGACGCTCGGGGTCTTCGCGGCCGTCGCCTTCTTCCTGCTGCTGGCGCTGCCCGCCCACACCGACTCCGCGGGCGCCCACTGGGGTCTGCGGATCGCCCGCTCGATCGCCTTCCTCGCGGGCGCCGTGTTCTCGGGCCTCATCGGCTACCTCGGCATGTGGCTGGCCACCCGGGCCAACCTGCGCGTGGCCTCGGCGGCTCGCGCGGGTGTCGCGGGTCGCACGCCGGCGATCAAGATCGCCTTCCGCACCGGTGCCCACGTGGGCATGGCGACGGTCGGTCTCGGCCTGCTCGGCGCGGCTTTCGTCGTGTTCGTCTTCAAGGGCGACGCCCCCACGATCCTCGAGGGCTTCGGCTTCGGCGCGGCCATGCTCGCCATGTTCATGCGCGTCGGGGGCGGCATCTTCACCAAGGCCGCCGACGTCGGCGCCGACCTGGTCGGCAAGGTCGAGCAGAACATCCCCGAGGACGACCCCCGCAACGCCGCCACGATCGCCGACAACGTGGGCGACAACGTCGGTGACTGCGCCGGCATGGCGGCCGACCTCTTCGAGTCGTACGCCGTCACGCTGGTCGCCTCGCTCATCCTCGGCAAGGCCGCCTTCGGCGAGGCCGGCCTCGTCTTCCCGCTCATCGTGCCCGCCATCGGTGTGGTCACCGCGCTGATCGGCATCTTCCTCACCCGTCCCCGGACCGGCGAGAACGCGCTCCGGACGATCAACCGCTCCTTCTACCTCTCGGCCGCGATCTCCGCCGTGCTCTGCGCGATCGCCAGCTTCGCCTACCTGCCGAGCAGCTTCGCCGCTCTGGGCGCCGGGACGACCGCGCCGATCGACGACCCCCGCGTGGTGGCCATCGGCGCCGTGATCATCGGGATCGTCCTCGCGGCCGCCATCCTCAAGCTCACCGGCTACTACACCGGCACCGAGGACAAGCCGGTCAAGACGGTGGGCGAGACCTCGCTCACCGGTGCGGCGACGGTCATCCTCTCCGGCATCTCGCTCGGGCTGGAGTCGGCGGTCTACACCGCGCTCGTCATCGCCGCCGCGGTCTACGGTGCCTTCCTGCTGGGCGGGTCCGGGATCGTCGGCCTCTTCGCCATCGCACTGGCGGGCTGCGGGCTGCTGACCACGGTCGGCGTGATCGTGGCCATGGACACCTTCGGCCCCGTCTCCGACAACGCGCAGGGCATCGCCGAGATGTCGGGCGACGTGCACGGCGACGGCGTCCAGGTCCTCACCGAGCTCGACGCGGTGGGCAACACGACCAAGGCGATCACCAAGGGCATCGCGATCGCGACCGCCGTCCTCGCCGCCACGGCGCTGTTCGGCTCCTACACCGACTCGATCCGCAGCGTGCTGGTGGAGCGCTACCAGACGTTCGTCGACGAGTCGGTCGTCTTCTCCCCGCAGACCCTGGTCGGCCTGATCATCGGTGCGGCCGTCGTCTTCCTCTTCTCCGGCCTCGCGATCAACGCGGTGAGCCGTGCCGCCGGTGCCGTGGTCTACGAGGTGCGCCGGCAGTTCCGCGAGATCCCCGGGATCATGGACGGGACCGGCAAGCCCGAGTACGGCAAGGTCGTCGACATCGTCACGCGCGACTCGCAGCGCGAGCTCGCGACGCCGGGCCTGCTGGCCATCTGCGCCCCGATCGCGGTGGGTTTCGGCCTGGGCGCACCGGCGCTCGCCGGCTACCTCGCCGGTGCCATCGCCTGCGGCACGCTGATGGCCGTCTTCCTGGCCAACTCCGGTGGCGCGTGGGACAACGCGAAGAAGCTCGTCGAGGACGGCCACCACGGCGGCAAGGGCTCGGCCGCCCACGAGGCCACGATCATCGGCGACACGGTCGGCGACCCGTTCAAGGACACCGCCGGTCCGGCCATCAACCCGTTGATCAAGGTCATGAACCTGGTCGCGCTGCTGATCGCACCCGCCGTCGTGGCCATGTCGCCGCTCAGCAGCTCGCCGAACGGGCTGCGCTTCGTCATCGCCCTCGCGGCGGTCGCGATCATCGTCGTGATGCTGGTGATCAGCGCACGTCGCGGGTCGGTCCTGCACGACGACGGGGGCTCGTCCAGCACCCCGTCCGTCGGGTCGGGCGCGCCGGACGGTCGCACCGCCACGCACGTCCAGGCCCAGACCGAGGCCTCGGCCCCGGTCGAGCGCAACCCCAGCTGAGCCGGTGGCCCGACCAGCCCGCGAGGCCGCGACGCTCGACTGGTTCACGCGCCCCTCGTCGACGTCGACGGGGAGCCTGAACCTCGCCTTCAACGCGCTCGACCGGCACGTCGTCCGCGGCCTCGCGGACGAGCCGGCCCTGCTGCACCCGTTCGCCCCGGCGGGCACCCGCTCCTCCTACTCCTACGCCGATCTCCTCGAGCAGGTCGGCCAGCTCGGGGGCGCGCTGCGCGAGCTCGGGGTGACGCCCGGGCGCACGGTGGTGCTCGCCCTGCCGCTGGGACCCGAGCTCGTCTTCGGGCTGCTCGCCTGCGCCCGGGTGGGGGCGGTGGCCGTCCCGCTGATCGACGACGCCCCGGGCGCCGTGCGCCGGCTCGGTGATGACGCGGCCGTCGACCGGCCCACGGTCCTCGTCGTGGACGGCGCTCGACGCGCGGTGGTGCAGGCCGTGCTGGAGGCGGGCGGGCGGAGCCCCGACCACGAGGTCGTGCTGCACCCGGGGCCGGGGACCGTCGACGCCTCGGCCGGGACGTTCGACCTGGCCGTCCTGATGCGGCCGGGCTCGTTCCAGCCCGCGGCCTGCGCCGAGCTGGCGCCGGAGAACCCGTTCCTGGTGAGGCTGGCTCTTGACGACGGGCCCGCTTCGACGACCGTCTACGACCAGGCCTGGGCCCAGGAGCTCGCCGCTGCAGCGGTGGCGGCCGGCTGGGTCGCCGGGTCCTACGTCCACCCCGAGGACGACGCCACCGGTGCCGCACCGTACGCAGCGCTGCTCGGGCCGCTGCTGCTCGGCTCGACGGTCGAGCTGCGCTGATGGCAGAGACACCGGTCGGGACGCCCGACCGCCTGCTCGGCCCCGACGTCTGCGCCCGCCTCACGGCGGCGTTCGCCGAGCACCGCTACGAGGTCGATGCCGTGGTGGCGGCGATCGGCGAACCCGCCCACGCCGCCCTCGGGCGGAACGCGACCGTCCCGGCGCGGCTCGCGCTCACCGGCCGCGACGACCCGCTCGCCACGCTGACCCGGCTGTGGCTGCTCCAGGACCGCGTCCCGCGACGCGACCTCGAGCGGGCGCTGCCCGGTCTCGTCCCGGCCCTCGTCGACGCGGGCGTCCTCCGGGTCGACCAGGAGGCGGGCGAGGACACCGCCGTCGCCCTGCTGGACCTGCGCCCGTACGCATCCGACGACGGCGCCTCGGGCTGGATCGCCTCCGACCTGACGCCCGGCCTCGACACCCGCGTGACGCCGATGCGCCCGGACTTCGTGCTGGGCGTCTCCTCGGCGTCCTCGACGCTGGCCCAGCTGACCGTGCGACGCCCGGTCGGCCGAGCCCTCGACCTCGGGACCGGCTGCGGCGTCCAGAGCCTGCACCTGGCCCGGCACGCGCGCGAGGTCGTCGCGACCGACCTCAACCCCCGCGCGCTCGTCCTCGCGCGGCTGACCGCCGACCTGAACGGCGTCGAGGTCGACCTGCGCCACGGTGACCTCTACGCCCCCGTCGCCGGCGAGCTCTTCGACCTCGTCGTGAGCAACCCGCCGTACGTGCTCTCCCCGCCGACGGGGGAGCGGCTCACCTACCGCGAGGGCACCCGCACCTCCGACGGGCTGGTCGAGGCGGTCGTGCGCCAGGGGGCCGAGCACCTGGCCGACGGCGGGGTGCTGCAGGTCCTCGCGAACTGGGCCCACGTGCGCGGCGAGGACTGGGCCGACCGCGTCGGGGGCTGGCTGGAGCCCGGGCTGGACGTGCACGTGGTCGAGCGCGAGGTGCTCGACCCGTACGCCTACGTCGAGCTCTGGCTCGCCGACGCGGGCCTGACCGGCGCGCCCGACTACCTCCAGCGGTACGCCGCCTGGTGCGCCTACTTCGACGACCTCGGCATCGAGGCCGTCGGGATGGGCTGGCTGCTCGCCCGCAGGCCCGCCGGTGGCACCAGCGGCCCCGGCCCGGTCCACCGCACGCTCGAGCCGTGGCCGTACGCCGTCGAGCAGCCGGTGGCCCCGGCGTTCGCCCTCGAGCTGGACGTGGTCGACGCGTGGCGCTCCCGCACGGCCGACGAGGTCCTCGACACCGCCTGGCGCCTCGCCCCCGACGTCGTCGAGGAGACGTTCGGCGCACCCGGCGCGAACGACCCCTCCTCGATCGTCCTGCGCCAGCAGCGCGGGCTGCGTCGCGCCGTCGCGCTCGACACGGCGAGCGCGGGGGTGCTGGGGGCCTGCGACGGCGAGCTGTCCCTGCGGACGCTCGTCGAGACCGTGGCCGGCCTGCTCGACCTCGAGCCGGGACCGCTCGCCGTCGAGCTCGTCGACCGGGTCCGGACCCTCGCGGTGGACGGGGTCGTGGCGGCCGCTTCTTGAGCGTGGGCCGTCGGTCCCCTGAGGGGGACGGCCGGCGCGGAATGGTGCAGGTCGGTGCTTCGTTGCGCGCTCGAGGGGTAGGGCGGGTCGTAGAGTGTGCCCGGCTCGCACCCCGAGCGGGCGGGCACCAGATGGAGGAACACGTGGCGAAGGCGGCAACAGGTCGGCCGAAGGCTGGCGGGAGCGGTCTCCGGCTGGTGATCGTCGAGTCCCCGACCAAGGTCGCGAGCATCGCGAGCTACCTGGGCGACGGCTACATCGTCGAGTCGAGCCGCGGCCACGTCCGTGACCTGCCGACCGGCGCCGCGGAGGTCCCCGCCAAGTACAAGGGCGAGAAGTGGGCCCGGACCGGCGTCGACGTCGAGCACGACTTCGAGCCGCTCTACGTCGTCGCGCAGGACAAGAAGGCGACGATGCGCTCCCTCAAGGACGCGCTGGCCCAGGCCGACGAGCTCCTGCTCGCCACCGACGACGACCGCGAGGGCGAGGCGATCGCCTGGCACCTGCTGCAGGAGCTCAAGCCCAAGGTCCCGGCGCGCCGGATGGTGTTCCGCGAGATCACGCCCAAGGCGATCGCCGACGCGGTGGCCAACCTCCGCGACCTCGACACCGACCTCGTCGACGCCCAGGAGACCCGTCGGATCCTCGACCGGCTCTACGGCTACGAGGTCTCCCCGGTGCTGTGGAAGAAGGTCATGCCCCGGCTGTCGGCCGGGCGCGTGCAGTCCGTCGCCACCCGGCTGGTGGTCGAGCGCGAGCGCGAGCGGATCGCCTTCCGCACCGCGTCGTACTGGGACCTCGACGCCGTCCTCGACGCCGGCGACGGCGCCGAGCCGCCGCGATTCCCGGCGCGGCTCACCCGGGTGGGGGAGCGCAGGGTCGCGCAGGGTCGCGACTTCAACAGCAGCGGCCAGCTCCTGACCCGGGCCAACGAGGTCCTGGTCCACCTCGACGAGACGCAGACCCGTTCGCTGGCCGCGTCGCTCGAGACCGCGCCGTTCCGGGTCGCCGGCGTCGACTCCAAGCCCTACACCCGCAAGCCGTACGCGCCCTTCCGCACCACCACGCTGCAGCAGGAGGCCGGCCGCAAGCTCGGCTTCACCGCGCAGCGGACGATGTCGGTCGCCCAGGACCTCTACGAGGGCGGCTACATCACGTACATGCGTACGGACTCCTCCGTGCTCTCCGACACCGCCATCAATGCCGCCCGGGCGCAGGTCACCCAGCTGTTCGGCGCGGACTACGTGCCGGCGTCGCCGCGGATCTACGCCAACAAGGGCAAGAACGCCCAGGAGGCCCACGAGGCCGTCCGCCCCGCGGGCGACACCTTCCGGACGCCGGCCCAGACGGGGCTGCGGGGCGACCAGTTCCGCCTCTACGAGCTGATCTGGATGCGGACCATCGCCTCGCAGATGAAGGACGCCGAGGGCTTCTCGACCACGGTCCGGATCGAGGCGACCCCCGCGACCGGCCTCGACGGCGGGGCCGCCGAGCCCTGCACGTTCGTGGCCTCGGGCCGCACACTCACGTTCCACGGCTTCCTCAAGGCCTACGTCGAGTCGACCGACGAGCCCGACGCCAGCGGCGACGACGCGCAGGCGCGCCTGCCGCAGCTGCGCGAGGACCAGACGCTGCGTCCCGAGTCGCTGACCCCCGCCGGCCACGAGACCCGGCCCCCGGCGCGCTACACCGAGCCGTCGCTGGTGGCCAAGCTCGAGGAGCTCGACATCGGCCGGCCGTCGACGTACGCGTCGATCATCCGGACGATCACGAGCCGCGACTACGTGTTCAAGAAGGGCTCGGCCCTGGTGCCGACCTGGCTCGCGTTCGCGGTCACCCGGCTGCTCGAGGAGCACTTCCCCGCGCTGGTGGACTACAAGTTCACCGCGCAGATGGAGGACACGCTCGACGAGATCGCCAACGGCAACGCGGCACGCGTCGCGGTGCTGACCGACTTCTACTTCGGCGCCGGCGGCAAGCGCAGCACCGGTGACGGCACCGGCGAGCCGCAGCCCGACGCACCCGTCCTGTCCGAGGAGGACGTGGCGGGCCACGAGGGTCTGCAGCGGCTCGTCTCCGAGCTCGGCGACATCGACGCGCGCCGCCTCTCCACCTTCCCGATCGGCGACCTGGGCTCCACGGTCGTCGTCCGCGTGGGTCGTTACGGCACCTACGTCGAGGACGCCGACGGGCGTCGCGCCAACGTCGACGACGAGCTGCCGCCCGACGAGCTCACCTACGAGCTGGCGACCGAGCTGCTCAGCAAGCCGATGGGCGAGGAGCGCGAGCTCGGCGCCGACCCCGAGACGCACCGCACGGTCGTGGCCAAGCAGGGCCGCTTCGGGCCGTACGTGACCGAGGTCCTCGCCGACGACGCACCCAAGAACGCCAAGCCGCGCACCGGGTCGCTGTTCGCCTCGATGACCGTCGAGAGCGTGACCCTGGAGCAGGCGCTGCGGCTGATGAGTCTGCCCCGGGTGGTCGGCAAGGACGCGGACGGCGAGGAGATCACCGCGCAGAACGGGCGCTACGGGCCGTACCTGAAGAAGGGCACGGACTCGCGCTCGCTGGAGGCCGAGGACCAGATCTTCGACATCACCCTCGAGCAGGCCGAGGCGATCTACGCCCAGCCCAAGCAGCGCGGGCGGGCCGCGGCCAAGCCGCCGTTGGCCGAGCTCGGGCCGGACCCGGTCTCGGGGCGCCCGATGGTGGTCAAGGAGGGCCGCTTCGGTGCGTACGTCACCGACGGCGAGCTGAACGCGACCCTGCGCCGCGACGACGACCCGACGACGATCACCGCCGAGCGGGGCGCGGAGCTGCTCGCCGACAAGCGGGCCAAGGGCCCGGCGCCGAAGAAGACGACGCGGCGCGCGCCGGCGAAGTCGGCGTCGAAGACGACGGCCAAGAAGGCGCCCGCGGCCAAGGCTCCCGCCAAGAAGGTCGCCGCCAAGAAGACGAGCGCCAAGCCGCGCGCCACGGCGGCCGCACCGACGAGCTGATGGGCAAGCCCGGCAAGACGAGCAAGACCGGCAAGACCAGCAAGACCAGCAAGACCAGCAAGACCAGCACCGTGAGGCAGGCCAAGAAGGCCGGGCGTGCGGCGGCCAAGGACCTGCGTCAGGGCCGTCGGGACCGTGCGGCCGAGGTCGACGACGAGCCGCTGCCGCCCGAGCCGCCCGCGGTCCCGGGTCGTCCGCCGGGGCAGCGGCTCTACGACATGCCTTTCAGCTCGAGCGAGCCCCGGCTCGTGAACGGCGACGTGGGGCTGCACAACCTGGTCGCGCGGGGCGGGCACAACGCCCCGTACACCATCGACGTCACCCTGCTCGACGCCCCGGACCACCGGTTGATGCGTTCGGGCGTGCTGCTCGCGCACCGCGTGCTCGACGGCCGCGGCGAGTGGTTCCTCACCGCGCCGGACTGGCAGCCCCTGCTGCCCAAGGACCGCATCGAGCTGATGGGCCACGCCGACCTGCCCGACGACCTGGCGGCGCTGATCCGGCCGCTGCGCCGGCGCGCGACGCTCGGCCCGGTGGCGGCGCTGAACTGCGACCGGCGCGAGTTCGCCCTGCGCGACGACGCCGGGACCACGCTCGCGCTGCTCCGCGACGACAAGGTGACCGTACGGCGCGGCGGGCTGACCATCGCCCGCTACCGCGAGGTGATGCTCACCCCCGTGGGGCCGGGGCTGAGCCACGACCAGCGCGCGTTCGTCGACCGGGCGTTCCGGGTCGTCGGGGCCAACCGGGTGCCGCGCTTCCCGCGCCTGGTGACCCGCATCGGTGCCCCGGCGACGGGTTCGTCGGACATCCCGGCCGAGCAGGCGCTCGAGGGCCCGATGCCCTTCCGCGGGTTCGTCGGCGCCGTCGTCGGCAACCGGCTCCGCGAGATCGTGCGCTGCGACCTGGCCCTGCGCGGCGGCGACGGGGACGCGCTCGCCCGGCTCGCCGCCGAGGCCGTCGAGCTTCGCGGCGAGGTGTCGGGGCTGTCCCCGGGGCTCGAGCCGGCCTGGACGGAGGACCTCACCGACGACCTCGACTGGTTGGTCGGCGTCACAGGGGACTCCACGGTCCGCAGCACGGGTCCCGGGGCCGCCCCGCTGGGCAGCGAGCGCTACCTGTCCGTCCTGGAGCGGCTCGTCGGCGCAGCCCGGTCGCCCCGGCTGGTCGTCGACGGGGCCGAGCCGACCGTCGAGGTCCTGGTCCGGCTGGTCGAGGTCGAGACCCGGCGGCTACGTGAGGTCGCCGACCCGCTGCGCGCCGACGCCACCGACGCGGCCTGGGACGAGGTCCGGCAGCGGGTCGACCGGCTGCGCGGGCTCGCCCGCGTCGCCGCACCCGTGGTGCCCGAGGCGTCCGCCGCCGCCCTCGCCCTGCTGCGCAGGCCCGCCCCGCTGCTCGCCGCCGTCCGGCTCGGTGCACCGCCGGCGGTCCCGGACGTGAGCACGCTGAGCCCGGAGGAGGCCTTCGGCGCCGGCCGGGAGCACGAACGTGCACGTCTGCGCCACCGGCGGGCCCGCCAGGAGTTCGTGGAGCGGTGGGCGAAGACGGTCCGGAAGCACGCCTCGTGAGCACGCCGCACGGGGCCTTCGTCGTCTTCGAGGGCGGCGACGGGGTCGGCAAGTCCACCCAGGTGGCGCTGCTCGTCCGCCACCTCGCCGCGACCGGCCAGGAGGTCGTGACGACGTTCGAGCCCGGGGCGACCCGGCTCGGTGCCCTGCTGCGCGGGGTCCTGCTGCACGGCGACGCCGGCGACCCCGATGCCGATGGACCGCACGCGCGGACCGAGGCGCTGCTCTACGCGGCGGACAAGGCCGAGCACCTGCACCAGGTCGTCCGGCCGGCCCTCGCGCGCGGTGCGGTGGTGGTCTGCGACCGCTACGTCGACTCGATGGTGGCCTACCAGGGCGCCGGCCGCGTCCTCGACCCGACCGAGGTGGAGCGCGTCGCCCGCTGGGCGACCGACGACCTCCGGCCCGACCTGACCGTGCTGCTCGACCTGGAGCCCGAGCAGGGTCTCGAGGGGCTCACCGACCCGGACCGGCTCGAGTCGGCAGGCCTCGACTTCCACGACCGGGCCCGCGCCTTCTTCCTCGCCCTCGCCGAGCGCGACCCCGACCGTTACCTCGTGCTGCCCGCGCGCCGCTCCCGCGAGGAGCTGGCCGAGGCGGTCGCCGCCCGCGTGGCGCAGGTCGTGTCGGCGCCCGGTGGCACACTCCCCGGATGAGCATCGACGTGCACGCCGGCGCGGCGTCGTACGGCGTGTGGGGCGACCTGGTCGGTCAGGACGGAGCGGTGGAGACCCTTCGTCGCGCTGTCCGCGGAGACGCCCACGCGATGTCGCACGCCTGGCTGGTCGTCGGTCCGCCCGGCTCGGGCCGCTCGAACGCGGCGCGGGCCTTTGCGGCCGCCCTCCAGTGCGAACGACCCGACGGGGTCGAGGCGGGGTGCGGGCGGTGCAACGGCTGCCGCACCTCCTTGAGCGGGGCGCACCCGGACGTGACCCTGGTGCGCACGGAGCAGCTGTCCATCGGGGTCGAGGAGGTCCGCGACCTCGTCCGCCGGGCGGCGATGAGCCCGACGATGCGGCACCGGCAGGTCATCGTCGTGGAGGACGCCGACCGCGTGACCGAGCGTGGCGCCGACGCGCTGCTCAAGAGCGTGGAGGAGCCGGCCCGCGCCACGGTCTGGATCCTCTGCGCGCCCACCTCGGACGACGTCGTGGTGACGATCCGCTCCCGCTGCCGCCTGCTGTCGTTGGCCACCCCGACCACGGACGCGGTCGCCCGCCTGCTCGTCAGCCGCGACGGCATCGACCCCGCGCTCGCGTCGGAGGCCGCCCGGGCGGCGCAGGGACACGTCGGCCGTGCCCGGGTGCTGGCCCGGGACCAGTCGGCCCGCGAGCGGCGGCGCGAGATCCTGCAGATCCCCTTCGGGCTCAAGAGCCTCTCCGCGTGCCTCGGGGCAGCGGCCCGGCTGGTCGAGATGTGCTCGGCCGAGGCCACCGCGGCGACCGAGCTGGTGGACACCCGTGAGCGGGCCGCGCTCGAGGAGGCGCTCGGCTTCGGGACGCGCGGCGCACGTCCGCGGCAGGCGGCGGCCGCCGTCAAGGAGCTCGAGGAGCAGCAGCGCGCCCGGGCGAAGCGGTTCCAGCGTGACGCGATCGACCGCGCCCTGACCGAGCTGACCGGCTTCTACCGCGACCTGCTCAGCCTCCAGACCCGCTCGGGGGCCGCGCTGGTCAACGACGAGCTCGGGGGCCGGCTCACGACGCTCGCCTCGCGGTCGACGCCGGAGTCGACGCTGCGCCGCATCGACGCGCTGCTGGGCTGCCGCACTGCCCTGGAAGGCAACGTCGCCCCGCTGCTGGCGCTCGAGTCGACCATGATCACTCTCGTGGAGGCGTAGCCCGGCGCGGGTGGTGGCGGCCGTCGCGCCGCCGCCCTTAGGGTTGTGCCGTGACGTTCTCGCTGGTCTACGTGAGCCGGGCGGCCTCGTCGGTGACCAGCCAGGACCTCCTCGACCTCGGGGCCGCCTCTCAGGCGGCCAACGCCGCCGCCGGGATCACCGGCCTGCTGCTCTACTCCGACGGCGGCTTCCTGCAGATGCTCGAGGGTCCACGGGCCGCTGTCGAGTCGCTGTACGCCAGCATCGAGCACGACACCCGCCACGACGAGGTGACCCTCGTGCGGGCACGGGAGCAGCGGGAGCGCGAGTTCCCGGGCTGGAGCATGGCCTCCGGTGCGGTGGACGGTAAGCCCGTCGAGATCCTGACCGGCCCCGAGGGCCCGAGCCCGAGCGAGGCGGAGGCCTCGTTCGTGCGCGACCTGCTCGTGATCTTCGACCCCCAGGGGTCGGCCCCGCATCCGGACGGACCTCGGCGGGCATGACACACGGGAAGCAGCCGCCGAGGATGCTTCGCCCGAGCGGCGGGTGGACGTGACCCGTTTCATCGACTAGACATGACCAGACATGTTCGATCTGGCCGTCCGAGCACCGGCCAGAGCACGGACTAACCACGACGTTCCTGGCGCGGGTGGGCCCCTGCCCCCCAGATTGCCCACCCGAGGAAGCCCGGCAGACCCGCATCTGCCGGGCTTTCCTTTGTCCTGCTCCGGCTCGTCGGCGCGACATGTCGGGCCCCGGACGAAGACCGGTCCCGCGCGCTGGGAGAGCCTCGTACGCTGGCGCCCATGCCTCGGGTCATGGCGGTGTCGTTCGAGCGCTACGGGCGTCTGTACTACCTCGACCCCGGTGAGCAGATGTTCCAGGTCGGGGACCGGGTGCTGGTGCCGACCGAGGCCGGGCCCGAGGTCGCGGAGTGCGTGTGGGCGCCCGAGTGGATCGACCCCGACGAGGCGGGTGGCCTGGTCGACCTACCCGCGTGCGCGGGGCCGGCGGGCGCCGCCGACCTCGAGCGCGACGCGGAGCACCGTCGCCGGCGGGCGGAGGCCAAGCTCGTCGTCCGGCGGCTGATCAAGTCCCACGACCTGGCGATGAAGATCGTCGGGGTCGACTACCTCGACCCGGCCACGGCGCCGGAGGAGCTGGTCGTCTTCTACTTCACCGCCCCGCAGCGGGTGGACTTCCGCTCGCTGGTGGGCGAGCTCGCCCGCAGCCTCGAGTCCCGGGTCGACCTGCGCCAGGTCGGCTCGCGCGACGCCGCGCGGATCACCAACGGCATCGGCAACTGCGGGCGGGACCTCTGCTGCGCGACCTTCCTCAAGGACTTCGAGCCGGTCAGCCTGCGGATGGCCAAGGCCCAGGACCTGCCGCCCAACCCGTTGAAGATCTCGGGTGCCTGCGGGCGGCTGCTCTGCTGCCTCAAGTACGAGCACCCGCTCTACGCCGAGTTCGCCCGCGAGGTGCCCGCGGTCGGCGCCTCCGTGGAGGTCGACGGCGAGCAGGGGGTCGTCGTGGCGCACCAGGTGCCGGCCGACGCCGTGCTCGTCCGGATGAAGGACAGCGGAGCCGTCAGCTCCTGCAGCCGGGCCAGCGTCTGCGGGTCGCGGCAGGCGTACGAGGAGCGTCCGGAACCGGCGCCGGTCCGCACCAAGGAACGTCGACGGCGGAACCCGCCCGCGTGAGGCTGTCCGGTCTCCGGTCCGGAGCCCTCCTGGCCGGTGTCGTGCTCGTGCTCGCCACCCTCGTCGCGGGGTGCGGCGCCAGCCCGTCGCCCGGCCCGGTCCCCACCCCGGCCGCGGACCTCCCGTCCGTCTCGTCGGCCAGCCCGTCGCCGTCCGCCGTCGCGCCCACCCCACCCGACGGACGCCCGCTGGAACCTGTGCCCGCCGTCGTCGCGCCGGGCATCACCGACCCTCCTGCCGGGTCAGGACTCGCCCGCTACACGGGGCAGCGGGTCGCCTGGTCGCCCTGCACGCGTCGGGTCGAGTGCGCGACGGTCGCCGCCCCGCTGGACTGGTCCGCCCCGGACGGTCGCGCGCTCACGCTCGTGGCCGGACGGATCCGGGCGACGGCCTCGCCCCGGCTCGGCAGCCTCTTCATCAACCCGGGCGGCCCGGGCGGGTCGGGGCTGGGGCTGCTGTCGGGCTTCCCGACCCAGGGGCTCGAGCACTGGGACCTGGTCAGCTGGGACCCGCGCGGGGTCGGTCGCTCCACCCCCGTGCGGTGCTCCAGCGACGCCGCCCTCGACCGCCTCTTCGCCCTCGACGGCTCGCCCGACGACGCCGCCGAGGCGTCGGCGCTCAACTCGGCGGTCGAGGGCTTCGGCCGCGACTGCCTGGCGGGCTCCGGCGTGCTGCTCGAGCACATCTCGACCGCCGACACCGTGCACGACCTCGACCTGCTCCGCGGGCTGGTCGGCGACGCCCGGCTGCACTACCTCGGCTTCTCGTACGGGACCCAGATCGGCGCGCAGTACGCGGACACGTTCCCCGGGCACACCGGCGCGATGGTGCTCGACGGCGCGGTCGACCTCGGCGACGACTCGCGGATCGACCAGATCCAGGGCTTCGAGCGAGCACTCGGTCACTTCGCGACCTGGTGCGTGACCCAGCGGTGCGCGCTCGGGACCGACCGCGCCGCGGTGCTCGCGACGATCGAGCGGCTGCTGACCGACCTGGACGCGCACCCGCTGCCCGGTGCCGGCGCCCGCGTGCTGACCCAGCAGCTCGGGGTGTCGGGCGTGGTCACCCCGCTCTACGACGGGACGTCCGGCTGGCCGCAGCTGCGCGACGCGCTCGACTCGGCGACGCACGGGCAGGGTGCCGGGCTCCTCGCCCTCGCCGACGCCGGGAACGAGCGGAGCCGAGACGGCCGCTACGGCTCCGTCGCCACCGCGTTCCCGGCGATCCGCTGCCTCGACAGCCAGGCGGAGAGCGTGGCCGCGGCCGACCGCCGTGCGGCGAGCCTGGTGTCCAAGGCGCCCGTGCTCGGTCCCTTCAACGGGGCCGACGTCTACTGCCCGCTCTGGCCGGTGCCACCGGCACCGAAGACCGGTCGGCTGCACCGCGTGGGGGACCGGCCGGTCGTCGTGGTCGGCACGACCGGGGACCCGGCGACGCCCTACGAGTACGCGGTCGACATGGCCCGCGACCTCGACTCCGCCGTGCTGGTCACCCGCGAGGGCGAGGGCCACACCGCCTACGGCTCGAGCGCGTGCGTGCGCAAGCTCGTCCAGGCGTACCTGAACGACGGCCGGGTTCCGGCAACCGGCGTCCGCTGCCCGTCCGGCTGACGCCTCGCGTCCTGAGCCCCTCGCCCTGAGCCCGTCGCCACGTGCCCTGAGCCCGTCGCCACCTGCCCTGAGCTTGTCGACAGGTCAGGCGCGCAGCGCGTGGAACGTGTCGTGCACGCACAGGAACGTCCCCTGCACCACGATCCCGGCGCCCGCCCCGGCCCGCTCGGGCCGGTCCGGGCTCGCCCGCCACAACCACGCGCCGCCCGCGACGTAGAGGGCGTCCGCCGCGGCGTTGGCGGCGAGGACGCGACGCAGGACGCGACGTTCGTGCCGCACGGCCGCCGGCGCGTACGGGTTGCCCGCTCTTCGCATCCGGCGCCGGCGCAGCTGCTCGGCCACGACGACGACGCCGACGTCCACGGCGGCCCACCCGACCTGCTGGCGCGCGAAGGCTCGCCACCACCGGTCGCCGCGGACCGCAAGAGGGACGCCGACGGCGGTGCTGAGGACGCACCAGCCGAGCGTGACCCGAGCCAGGGCGAGCTGACGTTGCCAGGGATCCATCACCCGATGAGACCACGTCCTGGTGCTGAGGTCCGGTCGGCCGGGCCGGTGGCGACGGAGCTGTAGACCCATGCGCGGCCGCGGAGCGTGAAGCCGCTGCACGGCGGTGCGGAGGCGGCGTCGGTCCCGGCGAGCGGGCGGCGGTCGTCGCTGTCGACGGTCTTCTGGTCGTGCACGGTGGGACTCCTTCGACTCGGTCGATGTCGTCCCCGACGTTGTCGTGCCGGCCTGTGCTGACGCCCGGAGCGGCCTGTCGGCACGCTGATGGCCCTGCCGTGGTCCAGGGGTCGCGTCCGGCCCTGCTTCTGCTTCGACGACGAGGCGGTCCGTTGGGTACAGTGGGCCGTCGTTCGTGGGGCGCACCGCCGCCCGCGACCGCACCGCCGCCTTAGCTCAGTTGGTAGAGCGACGCTCTCGTAAAGCGTAGGTCTGGGGTTCGAATCCCCAAGGTGGCTCCACAGCTCTCACCACACCGCTCCTCCGGGTCTGGCCCTCTTCGCGCGCACCCGTCAGGACACCTGCGACACGAGCACCGCCGGGTTGCCGTCGAACCACGCCAGATCGATGCTCAGGTGCGCGATGCGCCACTCGCCATCGTCACGGCGCAGGGTGGTGTCGTAGCGGTTCATCGTGAGCGCGTGCTCGAGGCGCTCCGGGTCAGGACCTTCCCCCGGCAGGAAGTGCTGGGCCTGGGCGTAGCAGCGGACCCTGGCCGAGTCGCCGTCGACGACGACGCGGGGGTTCGTGATCGAGTGGTTGGTGTCGAGGGGTCCGACGGCCCCAGATTCAAGCGGTCGTCGCAACACCTGGTGTTACTGGTCCGGTGAGTATGGCAGCGAGGACTTCGTCGGGTGTCAGGAAGCCGTGACGTTTGCGGGGTCTGCTGTTGAGCTGGTCGACGGCTGC
>Ga0210040_10005653_pt1 | contig 15855 bp, 7 predicted proteins | sample CryGeyCG12114_NA_FD_185462 | JGI IMG/M metagenome (GOLD analysis project Ga0210040, IMG submission 185462) | Groundwater microbial communities from aquifer - Crystal Geyser CG19_WC_8/21/14_NA (SPAdes) (version 2) | ecosystem: Environmental > Aquatic > Deep subsurface > Groundwater | place: USA... | reverse complement strand
TTCCTGTCTAACATGTACAGATCCTTGACGGTCTCATTTATCCTCAATGTCCCGCCGATGGTCGCTCTCTGACCTCCCGTCCCATTGCGCCTGCTTCACAGCAAGACATCGACCGCGCGATCGCCGCGGCCGCAGAAGCACACAAGACATGGTCCCAAACAACATTCCGTGAACGCCGACACGTCCTACGTACACTCTTGTCCCACGTCGTCACCCACCAAGAGTCAATCGTCAAGGCATCCTGCCTCGACTCAGGCAAGACGCGCATCGACGCCTCGTTCGGCGAGATCCTCGTCACCACCGAGAAACTACAATGGACGCTGAGACACGGAGAGCGAGCGCTGCGGCCCTCAAGTCGGCCTACCAACCTCCTGATGTGTTACAAATCCAACGTTGTACACTACGAACCGTTGGGAGTGGTGGCGGCAGCCGTGTCTTGGAACTACCCATTTCACAATTTCATCTCGCCCATCATCTCCGCATTGTTCGCCGGAAATGCCATCGTGGTCAAGCCGTCCGAACAGACATGTTGGAGCACTTTCTACTACCTCGACGTTGTACGAGGCGCGCTGAGGGCATGTGGACACAGTACGGACCTCGTCCAGAACCTGGTCTGCCTGCCCGAGACAGCAGGGTATTTGACAAGCCACCCTGGCCTGAGCCACATCACGTTTATCGGCAGCAGAGAAGTGGCACACAAGGTATGCGCGAGCGCGAGCAAGAGCCTGACGCCCGTCACCGTGGAACTGGGCGGCAAAGACCCGGCAATCGTGCTCGACGACGCCAGCACGAACAGAGACCTCGACAACGTCGCCAGCATCATCCTCCGCGGGACCTTCCAATCCAACGGCCAGAATTGCATCGGCATAGAACGAGTCATCTGCCTGCCCAACGTCCACGACCGCCTCCTCACACTCCTGCACGACAAAATCTCCTCCTTCCGCCTCGGCTCCCCCACGTCCACCGAGACCATCGACCTCGGCTCCATGATCTCGTCGCGCTCCTTCCCGCGCCTCGAGTCCCTCATCTCCTCCGCCGTCGCCGCCGGCGCGACCCTGCACTGCGGCGGCCGCCGCCACGCCCACCCCGACTACCCGCACGGCCACTACTTCGAACCCACGCTCCTCAGCGACGTGACGCCGGCCATGGCGATCGCGCACACGGAGCTCTTCGCGCCCGTCTGCGTGCTCATGCGCGCCACCTCGGTCGCCCACGCCATCGACCTCGCCAACGGCACCCCCTACGCGCTCGGCGCCTCGGTCTTCGGCCACACCCGCGCCGACGTGCGCCGGTGCGTGCGCGCCCTCCGCGCCGGCATGGTCGCCGTCAACGACTTTGGCAGCTTCTACGTCTGCAGCCTGCCCTTCGGCGGCGTCGGGGGCAGCGGCTACGGCCGCTTCGGCGGCCGCGAGGGCCTCCGCGCCCTGTGCGCGCTCAAGAGCGTCTGCGAGGACGCGCCCTGGGCTCGCCTGCTCGGCCTCAAGACCACCATTCCCGCCCTGTTGAGGTACCCCATCGCCGACGCGCGCCTGGGCTGGGGCGCCTGCGTCGGCGTCGTCGAGACCGGCTATGCCGTTGGCCTTTGGGCCAAAGCAAAGGGCGTGCTGCGCTTGCTGGCTGCCTTGCTCGGCTACGGCGCGCATTATGGGAAAGGGATGTAGAAGACGGGAAAAAGAATGGCTTCTCACTCGTCTCTTCTTTCTTAGATTAAGCACAGCAGGGATGGATGATCCCTGATCCAAGCCCGCCAGCAGTCGTCCGCTCATGTCTCCGTCATGAAAGCTATGTAACCTAGCTATATACAACGCCAATCCTATTCCCAACCTTTTGTTCTCAAACATGAACCATTCCTGTTTCGCTAAATGTGCACCAAAAATACATTATTTTCCCCAACAAGATACATTACCACAATTTCCTTGGTCTTTGCTATGCGTTACATATCCCAAATCACAATCACATATTCGCCAACTCGTTGTCGATTGCACGGTCCATGAATGCTCGTCTTTCACCCCCCGGGACCTCCATCTGTAGCCTCTGCTCCACAAGGGCTCGGACCTGCTTCTTCGTCACAGAGTCCAGGTCAACCTCTGCGAGCACGCTTTGGATCGCTCCGACGATCATGTCGTCGGATGGGCCGGACGGTACCGCGGTGCGGAAATCCATCGTCGAGGCGGGCCGGCTTGCGTTGAGATTTGTCGTGGAATGTGATCCTAAGCCAAGAAGGGAGGGCCGGCTGGCAGAGTAGGGGAGGCCTTGTTGGCCGTATGTAGAATTAGGCCGTCCGTATGGAGATGGAGAGGCGGAGACCATGCGCAGTTGTGCTTGAGAAGCTATGCTCGTTTGCCGGCCGTGCAGGCTGGTAGGTTGGTCGCGGTAGGTGTTTAGGCCTGTCATTGTGGAAGCTCGATTAGGCATCATGTTGTAAGGCCCGGGAGATTGAGGCGGTGCCATGAAGGGGTTGGCATGTTGGGTGTTTAGGCCACCGAGAACTGTGCTTTGGGGTCTGACGGAGGAGTATACTGAGTGCATATCGTCCATCTCCATCATGGCAGGATCGTCTGAATAGCCTTGGTAAGGTCCTTTTTCTTGATAGCTGCCGTTGCCGCGACGGCCAGGGAGGTTTTGCATTGTGGCGTAATCATCCCAGCGTTGAAGGGGAATAGAGCGTGGGTCAAAGCCTTCATCCTGAAGGGCGATGACCTTCTTGTCACCCTTCTCGCCAATGACAATACGGGTGTTTCCCCAGGAGAAATCATCCTGTTTCCAGAAGGAGTAGACAGGAAGGATGAAGGAGTAAATTGGGAAAGCGAGGATATAGATTATCATCCATCCGACATGTTGCCATTGGCGTTTAATGATGAAGATGATAGCTTGAAGACCGTAGACGCCAGCAATCATGATGATGGAGATTAGCGGAAATTGTCCTTCGTTGGAGGCTACTTTGTAGATGAGATAGCCTAGATAAACACATGTTGCGGGCAAAATGACTGTCCCCATGAGGTCAATGAAGACGACGAATCTCATGGAGAAGCAGCAGAAACCGCACAAATCCTTGAGCCGGACAAGCTCCGCAAGATTATGGATGGTCGAATTGATCCAACGACGTCTCTGCGAAAGCAGGATTGACCATGTTTCAGGGGCAGCAGTAAGAGCGTAAGCCGAGGGCAGAAACTTGTAGGACATTTCTGGGAAGTGCTTGGTCATTAGCGTGGTCAAATATCTGTCTTCACCGAGAGAAAGCAGATTTTTCTTGTGTAAAGTGTCAACCTCGCAGTCGGCGTATTCTGTGATTACTTTGTCAGAAATGATGAGTGGTCGTCCTTTGTCGGCCGTGCGGAGACGGTACATGCAGAAACTAAGCCGATTAGCCAACGACATACAAAACAGAAGAGTCGCACTTACCAACCAGGCAAACAAGTAACACTGCCAAACAAGGATTCGAAAGCTTTGGCCAGATGATGAGAAATGTAGTACTCATAGACCTGGATCATTGTCCACCAACTCTGGTCTTCGTTTTCCAGACTGGTTTCTCCACAGATGCCAACAATTTTGGCATCATTGGCGCAACTAGCAACAAGGCGATTAAGTGAGTCTTCCTTGACCATTGTATCAGCGTCGACCATAAAAAGATATTCGTATAGCTCCGGATCGACTCCAATAACGTTGTTGATTTGGTGGAACATTTCCAATTCGAGTGGGGACATCGGTGATCGATGGTGAACACGGTTCAAGAATTGCATGAGCAATATTTGAGAATCTCGTTTTCCTCGGTTACCAGGTTTGGTCTTGGTTTGCTCGGATTCTTTACCAACCTTGACCACGACAATATAAGGGACCACGTTGCCTTCAAACTCATAAAGGCCTGAATAGACTTTGCCATAGTTGAGTTGCTCGTTCCCAGCACCAACCGACCTGAATGGAAGAGCTGGTGGGTCAACCTTAGGGTCGACTCCAAGAATATCGAGGACGATTTTGGGCGTGGGTCTATCGTTGCCACCACCCACGATCATACCATCACAAATGACGCAGATGAGTTTGCGCTTGTTGTCGTATTGTAGAGCCGTGAGAGAGTCGAGAGATTTGCGAAGATGATCTTCACCTTCGGTGTAAGCAGGTACTTGCATGATGACAAATTTATCTTGCGCAGCAGGTTTGCGCTTGGACCCTAGCTGAAGAGCAGCCAGGAACTTGACGAGAATAACCGTGCAGAGGATGATCGTGAAGGCAAGCAGAATATAGTTGTTGACCTGGCACTTGGCCGATTGCCTGAAATCGACTTTGCCCTTGTAAAAGACATTATCCATACAGTTCAAGCTGTTTTGAAATTGGGCACTATCGAAATTCCACTTGCTGGTAATATCAGTACCTGGATTTTCTTCGAAAAGATCTGTGACTGCCTCTGGGAAAAAATTGTACGTGTCGTAACCATTTTGCAACTTGGCTGTGTAGAAGTAGTCGGTCAAGTCGTAGATCTTGTTGTCAATGATCACCCAGTCGTGGCTGCCGTCTTGGCCTTCCGTGTAGATGGAGCCCTTGGTTACTACAAGATCACCCTTGTAGTACTCCTTGATCTTAGGGAGGAACACGTCGGAATACCAATTCCAGGAGTGTAGGGCGGTAGTCGTGTCGGTTTGGTATATGGGCCCAGACGTGTGGACTGCCGAGGAGTCTGCAACAGCGCTAGTGTCGTTGTTTTGTAGTTGAACGTTTTCGTCGACATTGAGACCTGGACAGGCACGACTGAGCGGAGGCGGAAAGTAAGCGTCTAGGTTCTGTCCCCTGAATTGGTCCATGTTTGCGGTGGTGGTCTCGGTAGTGGTATCGCTGTGCTGCAGTTTCCAGAAATGGGTTATATCGTACACTTTGCCGTGGATGCTGACGAAGTAGTCATTGTCACCTGTATGATAGCCAACCTCTTTTGCATTCCAGGCCTTGTCGAAGTTTGGGCACAGCAGTTTGCCGAACTGAACAATGTAGAACACAACGGTCGCGTTGAACAGCAGAATCAGCATAACCAGTACAACCTTCTCACGCCATGCCATACGCACATCTGGCCTTTTCATACGACCAATGTACTTCAGGGTGAACGAAGGTATCCACCATGTCAGTGCCCAAACCACGGAAACCCAGACCTGTCGCGAGGCAGTATTGCTCCTAGACTCGACCTTTCGAGGTTCACCAAACTCGGGATCAAGGTCGCCGATGAAATAACCGAGGTCTTGGTCGAAGTACATGTTTGCTTCTTTATTTTCATCTCCTCTCGCACCGAGGCCATAATCGCCACCAATGGTGTGAGTAGTACGAGCCATTGTTGGAGCAATCGACTTGGCTTTTGACATGTCTTGCTGGACGAGAAGGTTCTCCCGGCTATCTATCATGCTCATACCATCTTCCATAGGAGGAAAGAAACCACTGCCATTGTTGGGAGCATTGGCCGAGTAGCCAGTTGCAAAGGGATTGCTGGCGTTCGTTGGGTGGGCGAATCCCATGCCACTGGAGTAAGTTTGAGATTCAGGCTTCATATCGAGCATAGACTCGGCCTCCCACCAAGCTCCTTCTCTCATCCATATACGCTCGCGACCAACGACAACTTCGCCATTCGTCCAGCCTCGCTCGAGCATGAACGTCTCGACACCATCTTTGCCTTCCTTGCAGCCAAGTCTTGAATATCTTGACACGAACTCTTCGATGTCGAAATCTGCTGTAAAATCGATGTGTTTGTTGCGACGATTTGCCCACTCTGGGAGCCGCCACGCACGCAATTGTCTAGATACAGTTCCGGCTGACCAAGCAGAAGTAGTGGAAGATAGTGAACTCAGTGCGCTGGGCGAATCGTCCGTCGGATGTAGAGATAGCTGATACCAAACCCTGCTGCTTGCAAGGGTGCTAGATAGATCGAAGCGACCCTTTTTGCCGAAATTTGGCCCCTGGCCTTGCACAGGGTAGAGCAAGGTCTTGAGGAAACCGCCATCTTCTGCTTCGGAACCAATCCGTTCCAAGATAGTTTCTCGCTTTTCACGGTCTTGCTCTCTTTCTCTCGACTTGGGACCACCAGTAATGCCTAAGTCGCCCTCAACATCGGCGACAGCATTGTGCATTTCGGTAAGCACAGAGTGACCTGCTGGCGTGACCTCGACACCGTCTTCCTTCATTTCTGCATTGAGGCCAACTGAATCGTCGAAAATTCCTCTCAGTGCAACAGCTTTTCCTAATGCTTCGCCAGGGATTTCGATGACCGTCAGGCTGACCTCGTCACTGCTATGCGTCGCCGAGTCCGGTGTCGTAGTGCCAGACCCTGGTGGTTGCAATTCATTTGCGATGGCTGTGTTTGCACGTGCAATGACCCAGTCGACCAAGGCCTCGTACATCCCAGCGAGGAAGACTTCTCGATCGGTGCTCGTGCAGCCTAGTACTAGCACTTCCGGTTCCAGGCCGATAAGCCCGCCGACATCTTCACAGATTTCTTCCAACTGTTCCGCGTCGATCAGTAGATCTGTAGTCTCACCGAGCTTCAGTAAACCAGCCAGCGCGGAAAGGAAGCCACGATAAGCTGCGCCCTTGATTCCGATGGCCTTCAGTGCTGCTCGAAAATCTTCTGCGGCTGCTGCATCGTCCGCCGTTGGTAGATAGGATGGTGGGTCAAATGTACCGGAGCGCTTGAGGAGTGCATAGGACGATGCCTGTTGCAAGCCCAAGAACTCACGCTCCGCAGGGGTTGATGCAGAGGTCAGGAGATAGTAGAACACGTCGAATGCTCGGTAGCCGTTCTCCAACGGAATCTTGATCAAACCATTCTTAACATCGATACCGGATGTGGACAGCGCTAGAGAGAGGGCCGTGAGTTTGCCATCAAGTGTGATGGTATAAGTGGCTGCGAAAGAAGAATGTCGCGATGTGGCAGCGTTGAGGGGTGTTATACAGGTCAAAAAGGGTCGTATAGCTGCGAGCGCTGTGTATGTGATGTCAGGTGTCTCCAAAGGCAGCACACGCAGGAAGGATGCAAAGACGGAGGGAGTCGAAGGGTGCAATGATGCGAGAACAACACATGCATCTTCTGCCCTGCGTCTAGCATGCTCCCATGCTTTCGAGGCGATTTCAGCATCGACAGTGCCTCCAGTACGACCATTAGCGTCAGGATTGGCGGCTGAGAGCCATGTATTCACACCTAGGCTGGTACTGTGATCAAGTTGGTAAGTTTGTCCTGAGGCGTATATGGTATGGAGAGCATTGAGGAGGGTTGTTGTCGACACTTGAGTCGATTGCTGGGCAGCCGAGCGTGCTGCACCAAGAGCGTTTGATGTGCCCGAGAAAGTGGAATATCTGTTGGCCATGACGGCTGAATGTTGCCCCTGTCAAGCAAGAACGCTGACAGGGCTGTTGGCGTGAAAGGTACTATGCTCCAGCAGTGTCTGGTCCAAGACGCTGGTTTTCTAGAGTTTGCGTGTCGTACGTATACAGTAATGCTTCCGCTGGTGTTTGGGTGTGTTGGAAAGAAGGTTGCAATCGTTACGGGCGGCGACGTTGACGTGGTAAGTCGAAAGGGCGGAGCGAGTGGCAGGAGGATCAAGTCTGCGGTGGCGCGAACGATAAAGATATGGCAGCGACAGACAATAGATAGCGAGTGAATTGGCAAGCAGATGTAGACAGACAGACAGATAGAAGGAAAAGCGTTCGATCAATAGCGCAGGCAAAGCCAGGAGAGTGTTGTCGCATGTATCTCGTATTGGTACGTCGTAATGAAAAGACGAACATGGGGTCGAGGAAGCAAGGGATACTCGAGCACTAAGTCCGGTAGGCTTGAAAGGCTCCAAAGCACCCAAGCTTTGTTCTGGATCACTGGCATGACAGGCTCAAAATAGCAAGATCGGAGGCATACTCGTAGTGTAAAAAATGGTCATTGGGCGTGAGATGACAGCTGCGGGGCGGAGCAAGGGACCGTGGTGGACATGGATGCGGTGCCAGTGGGCGTCAGAGGGCATGGAACTCCTACCTACAAGTGAGTTATGTTAGGTAGGTACCTAAGATATGAGTGCACAGTCGGTGGATTAGGACTAACCAGTCTTGTACCGAAGCTCAGGCTGCCCGGCTTACTCGTATCTGTAGTTGTACACTGGCAACCTTGAAGCTGCCCTTGTACTGCATTCCAGACAGCACCGAGCCCCGTCAGGAGGCTGCCCACGACAACTTGGCTACTGCAGGGGAGCTGGAGCACGCCAGTGGCTCCGAGGGACCCGACTCCACGGCAACGCCCTCAGCATTATTATTCTAACAGGACGCTGTACGCTGTACACAATACTCATACTCGGACTCGTACGTCGTTGCACTGCACATGGCTCAGCTCTCACTATCTGCACCACTTGCACCACCTGCACGACGGCAGTGTCTCGTAGCAACCATGCAGGTTCTAACTTAGGTTCCTGCAGCACAAATACAAACACGAGACTCGAAGTAGTAAGAGTCAACTACCTAGGTACCTACCTATGCACGAGTCCTACAAGGTACGACAAGTACGGTGCATGTGGACGAATGGTCATGACGGGACCATACCTGCGTGCTGCTAGTCTCACATTATTGAGAGAAATAATGATGAACGCTTACTCTCGACTTGGCCTGTCAGTGGCTGCCAGTGAGGAAGCGCATCTGGCACATTTCGTGCACGTAACTCCATACACCAACATCTCGTCACTGCATGTCTCGGTCAACATTGACGACTCGCCACGCCACAATTGGTGCTTTTCGTGCTGCTACCTTCTGTTCTTGTGCATGTATCTATACACATACGTGAACGGTTCGGCCGCCTATCATGGCCGACAACTTGTTACTGGAGCATTACGGGCGAATGCCGCGATACACGACAGCCAAACACGCAGGTGGCATCTCTGTCCGATGTGCCGAGTTACAATGTGTAAAGGAAGAGCTGCTTGCAGGAGGGCATGAGTCCCTCCGCTCTATCATTCGCCGCCACTGGCCGATGATGCTGTGATCGAAATCAACAGTGGAAATGGAATGGTTTGGATGGGTCGCCCCTACCTTGTAGGCCCCTGCGACGAACGCAATGCTGGTGTGTTGGCGGCATCGTAGATCTTCGCGCCAGCCTAAAAAGCCTAAACCCTTGACCACAACCTTGTTCAACGCGTCCGGAGAATAACAAAGAAGCAAAACTTCGTGTAAGGTGTTACCGTTAGCCATCAACTTCGAATGCCATCAAGGTGCGACTGCTTCAAATGGCGCGGCGGAGGCGATTAGCAAATATCAAAATGTCATCAAGCATGACAGTGTAATTGGACATCCCAGCACGGGAAGCCGGACCACATAAATTGATGGGAATCATTGCTGAGCTTTTTGCACTCGAGGCGCAGCACACGGAATCACGTGAACCGAGAAAGTCTCGCATCGCCGGCGACCAAAGTTCCATGTTTGAGGCGTTGTTGACAGGTGGATCTGGATCTGGTTCGGGGTGCTTGTAATGACCGATACGCACACCACGCCTCGTGCATTGCGTCTTTGGTAGACTTTGTATGCATCAGAAGTCCATCGCAGCCCTTTTTCGTCCTGCGTTCTCGCCTGCCTGCTAACGCCTCACACGTTCGTTATACAAACAACTACCCACATATACACTTATACACCATCAACAGACACTTGCTCCTGTCCACCTGGTACATTGATCATTCTGCCACAATACTACACAGCTGCCCTTTGAAAGGGATCACGTCTCCTTTCCACCTCGACAGCAACACCTCGACGTGGTAGACGCATTAACGAGATGATCGTTGTCCTCGCGTAAAAGATATCAAGACGCGAGCAGATAGACGTCTACCAGGGACAGTCCCGTAATCTCACAATGGCCTCCTATATGGCCGGCCACAACCCGCCGGCGCACATGCAGCCATCTTTACCGGCACTTCCTCCCCACCTACAATCAGACACCCACCTCACAGCCCATCTGGCCAGCCGATTCCACGTATCTTTGCCGACCGCAAGATTGTCGTCACGGGCTTTGATATGCTTGAATTCATATACTTCGTCCGCGAGGGGTGCCAATGGCACCAAAGAGGGCAGCGCCATGGCCGAAGCAGAAGATCTCGCCAGGAGGGCATGGACTCGCTTAGGAAGTCGAGGCGAAGATCAAGCTGTTGTATTTTTGTAAGGAAACAAATCTCTGGCCAGACACTTGTGCGTACGAGGCTGACTGTGTTACAGTGGTGAATCTGGATCGGGCAAGACCACCGTGCGGTCACACCTCCTGTCTTCCTTTTTGTCGTTCTCCTCCACACCTCTCTCATCCAAGCTATCGCTCGCTGCCTTCGTGTTCGATACACTCACAACCACTCGGACAACGACGACACAAACGGCGTCGAAAGCTGGCTTGTACTTTGAGTTGCAGTACGATGGCACGTCCACAACGAATCCAACACTGATTGGTGGTAAAGTGTTGGCCCATCGTCTGGAAACAGGTCGAATAGCCAATGTCCCAACTGGCGAACGGAGCTTCCATGCTCTTTACTACCTACTTGCAGGTACAAGCGCGGCGGAGAAAGCACATCTTGGTTTGGACAGCCCTACTCATGCCTCGACTGGTGGCCTGCATAGATCCGCGACCACCGCAGGAAGCAAAAGATGGCGATATCTTGGGCATCCCACACAAATGAAGGTTGGCATCAACGATTCCGAGGGTTTCCAGCACTTCAAGACCGCATTACGAAAGCTAGAATTCCCACGCGCAGAGACGGCCGAGATTTGCCAAGTTCTTGCCGCGATCTTACACATCGGTCAGCTCGAGTTCGGTGAAGGGCAAGCGACGTTGACTGCGTCAGAGGAAAGTGGTGGCTACTCGCATGAAGGCGGAGACACCGTTACGGTAGTGAAGAACCGCGAAGTGCTGGAGTATGTGGCTGCCTTCCTCGGATTGGCTGTGCAAGAGCTGGAGGAGAGCCTCAGACACAAAACCAAGACCATACATCGTGAACGGGTCACCGTCATGTTGGACGCGAAGGGCGCTCGTGAAAACGCCGATGAGCTAGCCACCACACTCTATTCGCTACTCGTTGCATATGTCATCGAAAATGTGAATCAGCGTACGTGTGCCGTGGAGGAAGCAGTGGCCAACACCATATCTATCGTTGATTTTCCTGGGTTTGTCCATGATTCGTCCTCGGGGTCCACACTGGATCAGCTTCTCAACAACGCAGCGGCTGAATGTTTATACAACACATGTCTACAGAGCTTCTTCGACAAGCCAGCCGAGATGCTCGATAGTGAGGATGTCAGCGTAGCAGCCACGAGCTATTTCGACAACTCGGAAGCGGTGCGCGGCCTCCTGAAGCACGGCAATGGTCTTTTGGCGATTCTGGACGACCAAACAAGACGCGGACGCACGGATATCCAATTTCTCGAAGCTTTGAGGAAGCGATTCGACGGTAAAAGCAACGCCGTTGCCGTCAGCAGTGCAACAAAGATGATACCAGGCAGCAATTTTTCGACGACGAACACATCCGCATCTTTCACGGTGAAGCACTACATGGCTGAGATCGACTATCCTGTCCATGGCCTGATCGAGCAGAACGGAGATGTGGTCTCTGGCGATTTGATGAACCTGATCAAGACCACCAAGAGCGATTTTGTCGGCGCTTTGTTCGGACAAGAAGCTCTGAGCACAGTCAGCCATGCAAAGGACAAGTCCGCCATTGTTCAAGCTCAAGTTAGCTCCAAACCATTACGGCAGCCTAGTGTATCCCGAAAGAAGTTCGACCAAATTCAGCGGATGTCCAGCCGACGCCGCGCCGACCGCTCGGTCGTTGACACAGAAGACCAAGACAACAGTTCGGAACACAGCCCTGACACCAGGCTGAGAAGAACAAAAGCCAGCGCCACGGGCTTGACCCAAGGAGCAGCAGCTCAGTTCCTTGCATCCCTTGACAATATCAGCAAGTCCCTGACTGGGCCCAACGTCAATTCCTACTTCATTTTCTGCCTGAAGCCCAACGACAGGCGTATTGCCAACCAGTTCGACAGCAAATGTGTCCGCGCCCAGATGCAAGTTTTCGGCATCACCGAGATCAGTCAGCGTCTAAGGAATGCCGATTTTGGTATTTTCCTGCCTTTTGGCGAATTCCTCGGCCTGGCGGAGTCTGATGCGTCTGTGGTTGCCAGTGATTCTGAGAAGGCACAGATGATCTTAGAAAATAGACAGTGGCCTGCAAACGAAGCTCGGATTGGCACCACCGGTGTCTTCTTGAGTGAGAGATGCTGGTCTTCTATCGCCATCAATGGTGCACAAGCTACGGCTTATTTCGGCGTGGACGAAGATGGCGTTTCCGTCCATGGTGACAAGCACAATCCTTTCAGTGATTCGAAAGCAAAGCTCCTCCCGTCACCCATGTACGGCGACGAGACGAAAGGTGGTGCATACTTCGCGACCAAGGAGTTTGATGCACGATCGGATGCTGGAGCTTCGGCCTTTGTCTCTGGTGACATGTTTCGCAACATGGAAACCAAGGAGGAGCTGGCCGAGAAGGGCAACAAGAAGACTCTCGAAGAAGTCGACGTCGTGCCGGTCACTGGAAGCCGCAAACGTTGGCTTGCGATTGTGTACTTGATGACTTGGCTGATACCTGACTTCGCGATTAAGTGGGTTGGACGGATCAAGAGAAAGGATGTCAGAATGGCCTGGCGTGAGAAATTCGCCATCAACATGCTCATCTGGTTGAGCTGCCTTTCCACGGTCTTCTTCATCGTCATATTCCCTCAACTGATCTGCCCAACTCAGCACGTCTTTTCGGCAGCTGAACTATCGGCACAGGACGGCAAAGACAACCACGATTCTTACATCGCCATACGTGGAAATGTCTTCGATCTCGCGGCTTTCATGCCCTCTCACTACCCCAATATCATACCACAATCGGCTCTCAAGAAGTACGCTGGCGTCGATGCCACAGATTTGTTTCCCGTTCAGGTTTCGGCTCTGTGTCAAGGAAAAGATGGTCGTGTTGATCCATCTGTACAGCTAGATTATACGGCAACGAACGTTTCAGGGTCTGCAAGTGTGATCAGTACCACAGATGTGAACCGACGATTCCATGACTTCAGATACTTCACAAATGACTCACGACCTGACTGGTTCTTTGAACAAATGAAAATGTTGGAAGGCAACTACAAAAAGGGCAATATCGGTTACACGCCCCAATATCTCAAAACCTTGGCCAAGAAGCAAAAGTCTATCGGTGTTATCAACGACCGAGTCTACGACTTTACTACTTACATCCAAGGTGGGCGGTCGACTAGAGCGCCTCCCGGTCAGTCTGTTTCCTCGGATGTCGATGTCAATTTCATGGACCAACTTGTGGTTAATTTGTTTCAGCAACGTGCTGGCCAGGATGTTACACAATATTGGGAAGCACTTCCAATCGACACAGACCTTCGCGGACGGATGCAGCTTTGCCTAGACAATCTGTTCTTCGTGGGTGTCACGGACACGCGAAACTCGGCACAGTGTCTTTTCGCACGATATATCCTGCTCGCCGTTTCCATGCTTATGGTGAGCGTTATTGGTTTCAAATTCTTCGCCGCACTCCAATTTGGTAGTAAGACCGTGCCGGAAAATCTCGACAAATTCGTTATATGTCAGGTGCCAGCATACACTGAAGACGAGGAATCCCTTCGCCGTGCTATTGATTCTGCAGCTCGCATGAAGTATGACGATAAAAGGAAACTGCTCATTGTGGTTTGCGACGGCATGATTATTGGCCAAGGTAACGACCGTCCAACACCACGTATCGTTCTTGACATCATGGGGGTTTCGGAAACTGTTGACCCAGAACCATTGAGCTTTGAGTCTCTTGGTGAGGGTATGAAGCAGCATAACATGGGCAAAGTCTACTCTGGTCTTTATGAGGTGCAGGGTCATATTGTTCCATTCCTTGTTGTCGTCAAAGTCGGAAAGCCCTCAGAAGTTTCGAAGCCAGGTAACCGTGGAAAGCGTGACTCGCAGATGGTCATAATGCGCTTCCTCAACAGAGTCCACTACAACCTGCCTATGAGTCCTCTAGAACTTGAGATGCACCATCAGATCCGGAACATCATCGGTGTAAACCCCACGTTCTACGAGTTCATGCTGCAAATCGATGCCGATACAGTTGTTGCACCAGACTCTGCCACGCGTATGGTGTCTGCTTTCATCAACGACACACGGCTGATTGCAGTCTGTGGTGAAACGTCCATCGCAAACGCGAAGCACTCCTTCATTACCATGATACAAGTATACGAGTACTACATCTCTCACAACTTAACGAAAGCATTCGAGTCACTCTTTGGATCCGTCACTTGTTTGCCTGGTTGTTTCACGATGTATCGAATTCGTGCGGCAGATTCGGGCAAACCATTGTTTGTGAGCAAAGAAATCATCCAGGACTATTCTGAAATCCGGGTCGATACATTGCACATGAAAAACCTACTGCACTTGGGTGAGGATCGTTACCTTACCACACTGTTACTCAAGTACCATTCAAAGTACAAGACCAAGTACATCTTCCGAGCTCATGCATGGACAATCGCACCTGATAGCTGGACCGTTTTCATGTCCCAGAGACGTCGATGGATCAACAGTACTGTGCACAATCTTATTGAGCTAATTCCACTACAGCAGCTCTGCGGGTTCTGTTGCTTCAGTATGCGTTTCGTGGTCTTCCTTGATTTGCTCTCAACGATTGTGGCCCCAGTCACCGTTGCATACATTGCATATTTGATTGTCCTGCTCGGGATCTCAAGCAATGTGGTACCACTGATGGCGTTCGTTCTGCTTGGCGCGATTTATGGTCTCCAGGCCATCATCTTCATCACGCGTCGGAAGTGGGAAATGATCGGTTGGATGATCGTGTACATTTTCGCAATGCCCGTGTTTTCATTGGGTCTGCCTCTTTACGCGTTCTGGCACATGGACGACTTCAGTTGGGGTAACACACGTTTGGTCACTGGTGAAAGCGGCAAGCAGGTCCTCATTACTGACGAAGGCAAGTTCGATCCTGATTCTATCCCCAAGAAGAAGTGGGAGGAATATCAAACAGAACTATGGGATGCTCAGACGCAGAAAGATGATGCTAGGTCGGAAGTATCCGGTTACAGCTATGCTACAAAGTCCTACCACCCAGCGGCGTCCATGTATGGTGGTGGTGGAGACATGCAACGACTCATGGCGCCTTCGAGGCCAGTTTCGCAGATGGACTTGAATCCACCCATGTATCAGCGCGATTTCAATCAGTCGAGACTATCGATGGCGCCATCTGAAATGCTCGGGGGACCCATGCCGGCTACCCGTTCGATAGCAGACATGGAAATGTCAGATCTTGTGGGCCTACCCACAGATGACATGTTGCTCAACGAGATCCGGGACATTCTCCGGACGGCTGATTTGATGACGGTGACAAAGAAAGGCGTCAAGCAAGAGTTAGAGAGAAGATTCAACTGTAGCCTTGACGTAAAGAGGGCGTACATCGGAAGTGGTAAGTTCTTCAATCCCTCCACAATCATATGGACAATGCTAACAACCTATCTAGCTACCGAAGCGGTCCTCTCAGGTCAACTATGAACGCAGTCATGAATGTGTTATATTGCAGCGTTTGTTACAAGCATAGCGAGAGTTTGGGACGAATATTTGTTGTATATTGGGGATATGGGGATAAAAGGCGGCTTACATGGAGTTTACGATGGAGGATGACATTCGGCAGACGAGAGTGTACCTTGGGCCAGTTCATAGGTACTTGAATATGTTAGAGGAAGAGCTAGAGTTTGAGCTCTTCCATGCGTATCAGATGTTCTACATCATGTAGGAACCTTTGCGGGACGCAATGGTACTCGCGGAAG